>Ga0209302_10002190_pt1 | contig 11433 bp, 14 predicted proteins | sample ArcOceMetagenome_2_FD_187445 | JGI IMG/M metagenome (GOLD analysis project Ga0209302, IMG submission 187445) | Marine eukaryotic phytoplankton communities from Arctic Ocean - Arctic Ocean ARC135M Metagenome (SPAdes) (version 2) | ecosystem: Environmental > Aquatic > Marine > Oceanic | place... | reverse complement strand
AGTGGATGTGAAACCTGCATCGGCTCCTTTAGTGCTTCAACTATATGCGGCGAGATATTGCGCGTCATCCTGAAGATTTTGTGAGCCTGTCTGTTAGTGAAACTAGCGTCCACTCGTCTTTCCAGGTCCCACCTCCGTGGCTTTCATCGTGACAGGCGTGTGCTGCGGCCACGTGTCACGCGAGGCTGGATCCAATGCCAGACAGGCTTGAGAAGAGGGCGGGCCCTCTTGACCTCTCGCCCGACGCGGAGCCTGTTGCAGGGGGGAGGATAAACGCACCTGGTTTTCATTTTGTTGTTGTTGTTGCGATTGTAGTTTCTTTTGAAAACCCAGCATTTTTTTTCTTGAACTGCCAGCAGCGAGAGCGAAAGAAGCACTCGCTCAAGATGGTCACCTCTCCTCCCTGCTGCAGAGCCTCTACACGAACATGACGCGAGTCCCTAACCCCCAACCCTAGCCCCAACCCTCACCAGAGCCTCTACATGACGCCCGACTGGGCTAGGGTTGAACATGACGTCATGTTCGCGGCAGGGGGTAGGCAACGGCGTGATATCGCGGTCGCCGCTTTCCGCGTGAAGTCTGGTAGTAGGGCCAGTCGGGTGCCTCGGTAGGCGGAGGAGAGCAGGCGGTGACGGCTGCACGGCGCCGAAGTGTCGTCCGGCAAGGGAGCACAGCGGTCGGCTGCCAGGAGAGCGCAAGGACGGCAGCGATCGACAGCATAAGATACCAATAGGGCGCTTGGCGTGCGTAGGCGCGTACCACCGATGACCGAACAGCATTTTGCGGGCCAGAGCCTCGAACAGCTCATGAGCTCGCCGCAGCTCAGAGCGGCGCTCCGGGTGTGTGGATTTTCGGGTGTGTGGATTTTCTTAAAAACCGCCTTATTATCAGATGTCAGAGCTTTATTTAAACAGCGGTACTCGAGCGTCGGGTGCTAACGAGTTCGTCGCCTTCGTCACACTGCAGTGCCTGCCAGAGGCGTCGGGTGCGGCCCTTGGTGTGTGTGCTCCATTTGCCTGCTCGCTGGTGCAGTGGGCGCGGCAGGTGCACCGCCTGGCATCCGGCGTGCAGGCTCTTGCGGGCGAGCCGGCGTCGGTCCACCTTTTTACGCCGTGCCTACCGCCGTCGATGGCCGACGCGCTGTCGGACGGCGGCCGCGGCGCGCGCGTGGTGGTGCACCGGCAGCACGCACCGCGCATGCATGCAGTGGCGCTGCAGCCGGTTGAGAGTCTCTGCCTTGGCCTCCCTCTGAAGCGAAGGCGCTCCGTGGCCGCACGCGCTCATCTTGCGCCGTACAAAGCTGTAGATCCTCACTTCTAACCGGCAGGTGCTAGCCATGCACGACCACGCGAAGCGCACAGGCTGCTGCTCGCACTGGGCCGGGCCTGGCATCTTCATGCTGTGCCGCTGGGAGGTGAAGATGGCGCTCACCCTAGCCCTAACCCTAACCCTAACCCTAACCCCAACCCTGACCCCAGCCCCAACCCTAACCCCCACCCTAACCCTGGGAGGTCATGGTGCTCACCCACGCGCGGCTGGCCGTGTACCTGGATCTCGACGTGGAGGTACTGCCGAGCTGGTCGTTGCCGCTGCTGCCGGCCGCCGTCGGAGCCCCAGGCGTAGAGGCCGAGGCGCGCAAGACCGCCGAGGACTGGATGCACCTGCTACGTTGCGCCGACACAAGACGCTGGGCACTGCTCTCGCTGCCCGACCACAGCAGCCCTGTCAACGGTGCCACCATCCAGCCATCTATCTACCTATTATAGCTCTTGGGGCGGTGCGCTGTAAACCTGTGCGCAGGAGTGCTCTCTAGCGAGGTTTGGGTTGCTGGCCTAATTCGCCTGAACCCCAGCTTCTGGCCAGGCGCGCTGCTCCAACCCTTACCAGGCGCGCTGCTCCAACCCTGACTAGGCGCACTGCTCCAACCCTAACCAGGCGCGCTGCTCGTCATCAAGCCCAACGCCTCGCTCTTCGAGGAGGGCCTTGCCGCGCTCCGCCGGCTGCTAAAGGACGCACCCTTCAACCTGACGCGCGGCTGGGACGGCGTCGGCCGGCCGAGCGAGGTGTGCCGCGCGACGACCATGTGTGGCTGCGGCGACGTGGCCACACTCGCATCGTCGACGATGACGACTGGGGGTTCGTGGGCAATGACAAGGAGTCAAGGACCAGGGCCTTCGCTTCTACTTGCTGCGCGTGCGTCACCGTCTCGGCGCCGACATCCGCCTCACGCCATGCGCCAGAGACTCATTGCGGCCGACGATGTACTACCACTACGGCAGCGTGGGCGGCACCAAGCCTGACGCATTGCTCCAGCGGTGGCGGCAGTACGCTGCGAGGACGCAATGCGACAGAGCGCCGCCGGGTGCCGCACCTGGCCGATAACGGCTTTGTGCTAAGGCGGACGATAGGCTGGGCGCGGAGGACACGCGCCGAAGTGCGCGCGCTGCGCGAGGCGAGGCGCGATACGAGGCGCAAGGCGCCGCCGTCCGACGCGGACGGGCCGCTGCAGCTGTGCGCGACGGCGCTCGACGAGGGGCTCAAGTGCGTCGCGGAGAGCGGTGCGCGGCGCGCTATCACCGTGTCGCTACCCGACGCCGACTGCTACAGCCTACACCAACACGAGCTGTGCCATACGCACCGTTGCGGCGGGGCAGCTGCTCGCTGCAGTCGGCGACGACCGCGTTTTCACGCGGCCATCGCCGCTGCTCACACAGCCCGCCGCAGACAACAGGGCGGTGGGCGCCGTACGCCAAGGTGCCGCGCCACCCTGCCCCTCGCCGAGGCCGAGGCGAGGCGAGCACAGCGTTACTGAGAAGGAAGCCAGGTGCCGGTCAGTCGTGATACTAATGGTATCACGACTGATACTCTGTCAGGTCACGTGTAATTTGTGTATCAGAAACGTTTATGATGTCAATAAACGTGTATCTATAAACGTCACGTTCTATGCGGGGTTCGATGTGTCTGATCATATCTAAGCCTTCTGTAAAGCCGAAAGCGCGTGTTTCTCTCCGGGGGGGGGGGGGGGGGGGTAAGGTACACAACCCCACGCGCCGCGCTCCCTCATTGGTCCACTCGCAGCAACGCGCGGTCGCACGCACCTGTCCTGCCCTGCTCAACCGTGCGCCTAATGGCTACTGGCGATACATCGTCCTTCTCCTTTGCCCTCCGGCTGGTGCATCTCTCCACGTACACGTTCGTTGAGCTGTCCTTTGGGATAACGCAGCTCTTGCGGACATCTGCCGCAATCGACACGATGCTGGTGCCCGAAGCAGCATCGCGGCTGCGGGATGACCCGCTCACGCAGAGCCTTATTCACCAGGTTGGCGTGTTCCATGTCTTCGTGGGTCTCACCGCATATATGCTTCGTGACCAGATCATCGATCAGCGTGCATCTGCACGTCCTTTCTACATGGGCATGGTCTTTCTGCAGTTCGCGCTCTTGCTCGTGGTCTGGCAGGCGGAACAGGCCGGCCTGACGAGTGAGCGTGGCACGATGACCACGGCCTGCCTTGCGGCGGTATTCGGAGGCGGCGCTGTCGTCGCACTGTGGAGGGCTCCACCAGTGGACGACTACGACGTCGAGGTCGACGAGCACGGCGTGCTGACGCCTTCTCCGGCTCCACCGAGCGAGAGGACTAAGCACGAGTAGCGAGTAATGGTTGCTTTCGTTGCCGGTGCAGCGGAACCTTTGGTAATAACTAATATATGGAGCACCTTTCTTCGGGCACACCGCCGCGCGCGCGCGGCAAAAATATACTGATAATACTGTCAATGCACTATACTTTTCGGCAAAAAAATACGTACGCTATACGGCTTTAGCCATAGCCTATCACCGTATCAGCTATCTCGACGCACGACGGGGCGAGATAAGCATAAGGAGCGGGGCATGCCATCAGCGGACACTACTGGGGTCTGGGCCCTCCCGTTTGATCGTTGCCCGCGCGCACGCTGGCACTCGTCTGCATGCATAGTGTACTGGGATACGACACAGGCAGCGGGTGCTGAACACAGGTGCCTCGGGCGTGTGCGTCACGAGACGGCGCGGCGAGCGGCAACCGGCATCACGTCCCGCGCGCATGGCGCACGCGCACATCCGCGTCAGGAGAACGTACGCTCCTAGCGCGAGCGGATGAGCAAGCACACGACGGCAGTACAACAGGCGGCGGCGACGGCTGAGCTCATACTGACTGTGTCGGGGATGGCGGCGACGACATTTGAAAGAGAGGAGAAGCGGGAGGTGCTAGGCCCCGCAGGCGGCCAGAAGCCGTGCTCTTTGCTCATGCCTGCCACGATCTCCCAGTCAACGAGCGAGTCGAGCTCGGTGAAGGTGTGCTCGGCCATCTCTTGCAGCACCTGGTTGGGGTTGGGGTTGGGGTTAGGGTCAGGGTTAGGGCCAGGGCCAGGGTATGTGTCTCTAGGCGTACCATCTTGCCGCCCAGCCGGCAGCCGTGCTTCTGCAGCACCGCCTTGCGCGTGAGGTAGAAGGCGCCGTTCTCGATGAGCTCACCGTCCCAGTCCTGGCGGCGCGGCCGCTTGAGCGGCTCGTAGTTCTTGGCGGTGGCGGCCATAGTCTTCGGGTCTACCGACCACATGAAGCGATGCGCGCGCACGGCCGTCACGAGGGAGTCTGACCCGGTGGACTGCAGCAGCTCGAGACCCTGGATGAAGTCGTCCGGCGCGATGAAGGGGGAGGTGGCCTGGATCAGACAGAGTATGTCGTAGTCTGGGTGCGCTCCGACGAAGTCCAGGATCGCGGACTCGGTTGAGGCAGTCGACGTCGCCGTTTCAGGTGCGCGCCAGTGCACCTTGGCGCCACACTGCTCGGCAATAGCGGCGATCTGGGCCTGTGGCAGCGATGCAGGCGTGCGTGAGCAAGTCGGTCTGCACTCGCCGGCACCCGGGGTTCAAATGCTCCACTCACGTCGTCGGTCGAGACCCAGACCTCCGCGAAGCAGCCGCTGTGGATGGCGGGCTTGATCACCCAGTCGATGAGCGGCCGGCCCGCGAGCGGCTTGATGTTTTTCTTGGGGATGGACACGGAGCCGCCGCGCGCGGGGATCATCGCGATGACACGAGGCTGGGCCGCCATTTTGCGGTCTGGTGCGCTGCGGGGCTGAGGGCACCAGCGGACGACAGCATGCACTCTCGGCTCCTTCCTCGGTGCAGCGGAGCGCATTTCCTCGCCACCCTACCCCGTCTTCTTCCATCCCGTGCTAAAGTGGCGTCCCGGGTAGTGCCCCTCCCCTCCAAGAAAGAAAGCTGCCATTTTCAGACGCGTCTCTCGCTGGGATGGCCGTCGCCTTGCTGCCCTTGGCGTGGGCCTGGGCGGACCGTGACGTCGGTCACGAGATCGCGTACGCGTGGACGGGCATGCCATCCCTAGTCCTCAAGGGCGAGCGGCACACCGGCACCCACTTCTTGAGGGCCGTCCTCAAACACAATTTTCCAGACGAGTTCCAGAGCATGCACACAGAGCCAACACTGGCGCGCGAGGATTGCCCGACGCAGCAGCCTTTCGCTAGCGAGGAGACGAGCTGCTGCTGGGTGCACGGCCTCGCGGATGACCGGTGCGTGCATCATCCGCCGGTGAGCCGATGCCAGCCCCTCCCGACGCAGCTGTTTTCTGACGTTGCTTTGCTCGCTTTGACACGCACCGCCGCGCCCGTGGCAGATCACGGCATTTGTCTTTCTGGTTCGCAACCCTTACAGCTGGCTACTCGCGATGAAGGGCCACCCCTTCGAGTACGATCGGGACGCCGCCGCGATGGACTTGTCCGAGTACTTACGGCTGCCATTTACCCAGTTTGCACAGGAAGGAATTGGCTCGTACGCCAACCCAGTGGCCATGTGGAACGCCAAGGTGAGGTCCTACCTCGACGTGAGCTCGCATACCAAGATTCTCATCCGCCACGAGGACCTGTTCGACCTGGACACGCTCTCGTCCAAGCTCATGAAGCTGACCGAGCATGGCTTTGCGCTGCGACCCGGGACCACGTCGATTAGCTATCCCCCACTCCTAGCATCGGGCACGAATTTGATCGAGAAGTACCAGTTCACAGTCGCCGACTTCGACGGTGCAAAGGCCTTCTCCCAGCAGAGTTGGGCCAGTCGGTTCTCGCAGCGCGACCTCCACTTTATATCAGCACAGCTCGACGGCTCGACTCTCGCTGCGTGCAACTACACGCTCGAGGCGGCGGCGCCCAGCCTGCAGCAGAGCCGTGACGATGAGGTTGACTTCGGCGCGATGGCCGACATCGCCGGGTACATCAAGGAGCAGGGCACGAAGGCTAATGTCAACATCAAGAGCATGCTGCTTAAGGCCGAGCGGCACACAGGCTCACACTTTTTGGCATCGATCCTCAGGCACAACTTTCCCAAGGGCGCAACCCAGCAGGTGCACGGCGAGCCCATCATGCACAGCTCAGACTGCCCCGTTGAGCAGCCGCAAGCTGCCAACTCAAGCTGCTGTTGGAAGCACGGGCTGGCCGACACCAACTGCAGATACGCAGCCCCACCAGCAGGGTACGTCTTCCTTGTGAGGCACCCATACAGCTGGCTCCTGGCGATGAAAGCCAACCCGTACGAGTACGACGGGTACTGGCTCCAGAGCAAAAACATGAGCCTTGGAACCATGACGTTTTCTGAGTTCATTCGACAGCCCTATCTGACGCAAGGGCGTGGGACGCTCGACGCAAACGACGACCGTGGCGACGTCGCACGGGCGGGCATGTCAGCAGGCAGGGCCGCGCGGGGCAACCACATTGCAACCGTCGAATACGCAAACCCCATCCAAATGTGGAACGCAAAAGTGGCATCCTACGTGGATATCAACGCGTCCAAGGTGATTGTTCGCCACGAGGAGCTCTTCGATTTGGACCGCTTGCGTCAAAAGCTCGTCCCGCTCGTCAACTATGGCTTCACGCTTGCAACTGGGGGAGCGATCTCTTACCCGGAGTTCACGGACGTGAACACTCCACTGGAGTACCGTTTCAGTCGTGCAGCGTTTGAGAGGTCCAGAGCCCTCACCATGGAGGACAACGCGTCCGCGGCAATATCCGAGGACGACCGCCTTTTCATCCGATCTCAGATCGACCACGCCACTCTACAGGCCGTCGGCTACAGTTAAATGAGCAGAGGCTTAGGCGCGTGCCCCGCGGACCTCTGTAAATATAGTGGAGTTTTGTCTCGTTGGACGACAGCGTTGTGCCGTTTTGTGCCGATATCGCGCGGGTCGATACTTTAGTCGTGCGGCGATGTGCGTGTTGTGTCCCGCTGCGCTGCACCGCCCCTCTGACTCCCTGTGTGCTGTGAGGTGCGTGGTGCTGGTGGCCTGGGTTGCGCGAGCTGAAGTGTGCACCTGTGGTGCGCTCTAGGCGTACTTTATCCTATACGTCGTCTATCGAGCCTGCTACGGTACTCGCTGCACTCTGCATACTCTACACACCTTTTTTTGGTCAATTGTCAAATCTAAAGTATATAACGTTTCCGTCATTATATGTCGTGCGAAATTAATAATTATGATTTATAAATGTTGCAGTCGTTTTTGGAAGGAAAACTAACGGCGCCTCTGAGGGAACAGGCACACACCACTAGTAGCAGCCCCAACTCTAAACAATGACAACTTCCTCAGTTTGTGATGGCGGATATTCTCCCTGCACGTGAAGGGAGACGTAACGCGGGACGTGCGCGTGGCACTGCATTCCATTGCGCAATGGGAATCTCTGCGACGGTGAACCGGCCCGAGCAACGCCCGCCATCGCCCCGGTGCTTTGTGGGAGGCCAGAGGATGCCACTCACGAAGCTGCGCACGGCCACCCAGCGGCTCTCCGAGCACTCGTTGAAGCTCACGTTGGCGTGCCAAGTGGCCCACGGCTGGAGGCTCGCCCAACTCGCCATGTCCGACTGCAACTTGTGGTCAAAGAGCGGGTAGGCCCGTGCGCCGGCCCGCAACTGGCCACGATGCTGCAGCTGCTGCAAGTCGCGTAGAATTGCGTCGTTTGTCAGCATATGTAGACGTCTGGGGGCATGCTCTCGCCACCATGTGTACGCGTCGGCATCGATTGCGTCATTCTGGTACTTGTCACAGAGGACGGAGTAGTTGCCACGGCCGCGCGCCACAAGCGACCCTACGCGCTTGCGCAGTATCCCACATGATCGAGGGTCCACCTCGATGGCCACTGCCGACCGCGCCACCTGCGCGAAGCAGTTCATGCCATCTCCACCAAGCGTGCCAATCTCGACGATGTCCAAGCCATGGAAGCGTGCGGCGAGCACGCTGTGCACCGCCTGCGGCGACCGCTGCGGTACACGGTCAACGGGGGCCACAAGTTGGCCGCAGTCGACTGTTCCTGATGTTGGGCCACCCAGCATCCAAGCTCACCTCGACCGCGAACTCTCGATGCACCGCTTCACGTACTTGCACACACTGCCAACTGAGCGCAACGATCTGTTCCTGTATTATCCCCCCCCGCTCGCTGTGCGGCTTCCAAGGATCCCGCTCGTCTGTAAACCCAGGTAATCTGCCCCTACTTTTTTTGAAAATTGGTTGATGGGGTGGGGGGGTGGAGGGTGAGCGGACATACCCGGCCGGCCGGGAGGGGAGCAGTGCACCTCGCGGGGGGGGATAGTGCGCGCAAGACAGCGGGGCTTTGATCCGCCAGACACACAGACAAGCTGTAGACAAGATGTTCCTACCGAGGGCTGTACGCAGGCGCAACGGTGAATGAACGGTGTTCGCTGACATACATATCTCTCACTCAAGCGTACAGCCGAGCCGCGTGGCGGAGGGCGGCTGCTCCCCGCTGGCCGGGTTTTGCCTGAAGTGAGAGAATTTATTACAAGACACACAGCCTATAACAAACACGACACGGGGTGGGCGAAGGGCGCGCCATCCGAAGACCCCGCTACCCCACCCCTTTTTTCGGCGTCCGAGTTTGGCAGCTGTCGTTCGCGACCTTGCCATGCAGGCCCTCTTCCACCTCGGCATCGCCCCGCGACAGGCCGCTGTGGACACTGCGATGCAAGCACCGGCCACCGCAAAGCTGCAGTTGCCCATCCTCAACGTCGGGCTGCCGCAGTCAGGATCGCAAGAAGTCCTCGATTTCTTTGGGTGTGGCGGCATGAAGACATCCCACTACCACTGCGAGGCTGACTGCACCGGTGCGAGGGCGGGCTTCGACTCGTGCAAGATGCAGGCAATGAGGAACTACTGCGGTTCGTGCGTTACTGACAACATCAAAGCTGGCACGCCTCCGCTCACGGGGTGCGGAGATTACGACGTCTGGGCGAAGCTCGACGGGCCATGGTTGGCCCTTGACGCGCCGGCGGGAGACTGCATTTTGCCGCAAGTCCGATCCCTAGACGCGATTCATGAAGCCTACCCGCATGCGACGCTCGTGCTGCCGATTATCCCGGCCGCGAAGTGGGTGCAAATGGTCACAAATGGAAACGCGACCAGGGGAACCCTGAGGCAAAATCTTCGCAAGTGCAACCTGGCCGACACAGACCACCCGTGCCCGGCGGACTGTGTGGACGACGACGTGAAGTTTGCCGCCTTCTACGATGCCCACTCCCAATCGATTCGCAAGTGGGCGGAGAAATACCCGACGCACCAGCTGATTGAAATCAACGTGGAGGGTCAGGATGCCGGCTCGAAGCTCGGCGCCGCCACCGGCATCAAAGGGACTTGCTGGCCAGAGAAGAAGATCTGGACCCCGGTTGCAGATGAGAAGCCAGCATTCGACGACGGTTCGTATCGCCCTCCGCAGCAGCAGCAGCAGCAGCCCGTGATAAGTACCGTGGTGACCCAGCAGGAGCCCGCCGCCCAACAGGAATCGACTCCACAGTCTGCAGCGGAGAAGGCGACCAACGACGCGATCGCGGAGGATCAACTCAAAACCGAAGCCGCCGCCTCCGCACTGGCAGATGCAGCCGCGAAAGCAGCAGTGGATCAGCAAAAGGCGCAAAAAGCGGCACTCGAGTCGGCGGCCGAGGCCGCTGCCGCGAAGGCAAAGGAGGACCAGAAGTCGAGGACGGACGCGAGCGATCAAGTCGCCAAAGATCAGGCACAGAGGGCGGCCCAGGCGGCCGAGGTCACCGGGGCCCCGGTTCCTGAGCCCCCCGTGACCCCCGAGATCCCCAGCGTACCGGTAGATCCCGGTTATGATCATACCGGCTGCAAGGATGAGAAATGCGCGAAGAGGGCGAGACATGCGGCGGAGAAGCAGGCTCAGAAGGAGGCAGAGGCAGCGGAGGTGCAGAGAGTGGCGGAGGAGGAGAAGCAGCAGGCCAAGGACGCAGTCGCGGCGGCGAAGGAGGCGAAGAGGTCGGAGAAAGAGAGGATAAAGAATGAGAATGAAGCCATGAAGCAGGCGGAAATCGACAACAGTAAGGCCAAATCACCAGATGGAGCGATCACGCCGAAAGACAGGGACCCGAACATTGTGTGCGTCAGCTTCAAGGAGGGTGTCAACGAGGACTGGTGCTACGCGGCTTGCACAAATGGCGTTTGCCCGCCCGACGCGGCCAAGGACTGCATGTGCGCCACGGGCGGGGAAGGGGGGCAGTCCTCCGGGAATCCGGAAGGGCCCGGAGGGGCCGCGCAAGCTACATCGGCGCAGGCTACACCGGCGCAGGCTACACCGGCGGTGGTGCCGAACCCCAACCCTAACCCCGCTCTGGCGTGCGCCTCGATTGGTGCAGGAGTCTCGGACTCCTGGTGCACAAACTCCTGCAAACCACCCGACGGGGGAACAGTAAACTGCCCGGAGGCCATGTGCAAGTGCGACGATACGGCCGAGAACGTGCTTCGTGCCCGCGCTGTTGGCGCTGCTGCCACCATGGCTGCGTTCTCTCGATTCTGAGCAGCCCGAACGATATAAACACGGACGAAACGGTGTACGAGATTATTTGTGGAGGGCGTCAGTACCGTTTAGCTCCGTAGGCGGTGCGTTAACGAGATCTAACCCGGGCCGATAAGACTTAAGATAAGATATGATAAGGTTTCACTATTCACAATCACACGGGCGCGTACACGAGTTGCCGTCAGCACGCTACACACAGAGGCGTTCGTCCAGTAAAATTTTACATTTTACATTTTACACCTAAATTCACGTAGGAAGGGGCCGCACAGGAAGTGGCGGCGCGCACGGTAGTGGCGAGCTCCCACTCGCTCCGCCGAGTGGGACCCGGCCCGAGCGACTCGCCGCACCGAGTCGCCACCCTCCCCGCCGCGAGTCGGCCTCCCGTGCCCCCACTCGGCCGAGCGAGTGGGCCCGGCGTGCGCCCAGTCGGCCCCTCGAGTCGCCCCCGGTGGGTCCGAGTCGCCCCTGTGTCGGCCCAACGGAGTGCCCACTCGGCCCCAAACCGCCCCGACTGGGCCACGCGCGCGGGGCGACTCGGCCACTTTTCTGCCCGACTCGGCCACTTTTCTGC
>Ga0209302_10002189_pt1 | contig 11438 bp, 6 predicted proteins | sample ArcOceMetagenome_2_FD_187445 | JGI IMG/M metagenome (GOLD analysis project Ga0209302, IMG submission 187445) | Marine eukaryotic phytoplankton communities from Arctic Ocean - Arctic Ocean ARC135M Metagenome (SPAdes) (version 2) | ecosystem: Environmental > Aquatic > Marine > Oceanic | place... | reverse complement strand
TTTCTCATTGCTACGGATCCAAGTTTCCCCATCAAGTAGAAATCTCAAAATCTTCTGTCGAACGGAACGAGCCTCTTTGATTCTTGCCGTAGAAAAAGTAGCTGGACCACGATATGAACCCGATAGGCCTAAGCACCATAATCGAAAATCATCGGCTGGGCTTTCTAATGCATTTGTTGCTTTGGTGATGTCACTGCTGTTGTAGTTATTCAAAAAGTCTTCAATACTGACGAAGTTTTTCAATGACTTGGACATTTTCAATCCATCTATGTGCAAATGTCCTGTATGGACCCAATGAGGAATCCATTCTCCTCGACCCGAATATGCCTCGGATTGGGCGATTTCATTGGTATGGTGCGGAAATTTCAAATCGATACCACCGGCATGCACGAGAAATTGGTGCGAATCTTGAAATCGTTCCGAAATGGCTTCGATCATTGCACTACATTCGATGTGCCATCCTGGTCTTCCATCTCCCCACGGAGAGGACCAGTGAAGAGCTTCCTGTCCTTTTCGTTTCTTCCATAATACAAAATCTCGAGGATCTCGCTTCTGCCTAGCAGACTTTTCGTGATGGTTGTCGTTTGCATTGTTGTTGTTACCAAGAATATCTTCCATCCCGTGTGCAGCAGACGGCGGAGCTAATTTGCCATATTTAGTTAAAAGTCCCATTAGTTCATTATAGGCAAGTACATCGAAATACACCCCGTCTACGTCTCCATCTAGTCCTTGTCCTTGTCCTTCTTCTTCTTTTACTTTTAATTCATACGCCATACCTTTTTCTACCAAACGTTCTATGAACGGTACGATATGCGAGTCTACATGTTCCGTTACACGGGTGACAATATTAGGTCTCAAGCAATTGAGGGCGTCCAAGTCTCTCCAAAATTCACGTTCGTACTTTCTAGCAAGTCGCACTGGATCACTACCACCATCCGCAGCGGCTGCCGCCAAAATTTTGTCATCTACATCGGTAATATTAAGAACGAATAGTGGGGCCGTCGAGTTTGCTTGTCTGCTATTACTAGCCATCATGACTCGGCGTAGAATATCAAGACAAACGTAGGTCCGAGCGTGACCTAGATGTGATGGTGCGTACACAGTGGGACCACATGTGTACCAAATCATCCCTTTATTCTTTTGTGACGCCGACGATGATGATGAAGGCGACGTTGGATCAGTATCCGGAACAACAGAATCGGCGGAAGGAAGAGATTCCAAGCATTCTGTCATTGTGTTGTATAGTTTCATATTGTGAACGGTACATGGATTTTTGTCATCCGAGTTGTTGCTGTGCTCATTTGAATCAGAAGATAGAAATCTTCTTTTGCCATAAAATCCATAGGAGTTGTAAGAATGTTGCTGTGGTAGTTTCGTATCGCCAACATCGTTGTGATTACCCAGCCTTCCGAGAATAACCGGACGCCCTTTCGCACAGCAGCGATGATGTATTCGACTTGCCAATCGATGGTGTGAATTGGTCCATATTCTTTTCATCTCGCTCGTTATGTGTCGGTTTTGTTTCTTCAATGTGTATTCCTTTGTTAATACGACAATTTTCTCTTGGTTGTAATTGTATTCCTACTGTGTGAGAAGCAACAGGCAGGTATGTACCATGGTTGATGTGATGTGATGTGATGATGTGATGTAATGATGGGGGGAGAAAAAATAATTTATTTTTGAGAATCTTGCGGTTACCGCGTTTTGGGGGCGGTTTGCCCCTTTTTAGGGTGACTTTAGTTACTTACTCGTATATTGTATATGGTACTGTATTAGCCCTACAGTACTAGTACTTCCAAGATCAAAAGCCTATGGTATTCAGCCTTAATGAATATATTATTTGAACTAGGGCATAAAGTAGCTACTGTAATATTATATTTTTGCTATCCTAAAAATGAAAAAAGAAGTTATAAAAATATTGTATTGTATTGATTAATGTTGTTTAAAAGAAAAATTACTATTGCCACATTTTGATGACACCGTCCCATCCGCACGTAAAAGCCATCGAAGGCTCTAGTGGATGCCATACACAAGCGATAGCCGGTCCACTATCATGGGCCTTATACTTTTGCAAGGTTTTCTGCATCTTCCAATCCCAAAAGAAGATTCTTCCTTTCCCATCACCACTCATTAGGAAGCGTCCATCCGGACTGAATGCAGGTTCACATGCATATCCCGCAACTTGATGGCCACTGAACTTCTTTTTCTTTGACAGTTTGAATTTTTGACCTACCTGAAAACAAACAAGGTTGTTGTCAAGAGATTGTCCAACGAAGAACTGTTGCGATGGATGCATAGCCAGAGACGGCATAGAATGCATGGTGGGATCGGAAATATATTTGATCGGTACTCCAATATCCCATTCCCACACCAGTATCTTCTTGTCGTCACTAGATGATACCATCTTAGTCGTGCCATTGTCATCATCGACAAATAGGATTGCATTAATGGGTGCCAAATGATGGTTGTATTCTTGAGTGATTTCACCGGTAGTGGCATCGTACGTAACGATCTTATTATCACTACATCCTACAACAAAATAGTTATCGTCCTTGGGATAAAATTCAACGCAGTATGGTACTTTTTTATTACCAAATGTTTGTAGTACTTTTCCACTCTCTGTATCCCAAAGTCGTAAGAACCGATCGAAGGACGCCGAAACAAATCGTGAACCATCGTGATTGAATTGGACGTCTCTCACTGCTGCCTTGTGTCCCTCGTACGTTCGCATAACCTTTCTTTGACCGACTCCACCAACCGACCATACCTTGCATTTCCCATCCAGTCCGGCACTAAGTAACAAATGACCTGTTTTGGGAAACAATCGTATTCGTTGTACTCCCTTGTTGTGTCCCGTGTAACGATGAACACACTTCTTTGGAATGAAACATTTGTGATCGTCCATTTGTTCCTGTATCGTTGGGGACAACGAAAGGACCGATGACATTCCTGATGGCGGTGCCATCCACGACCGTCCCTTGTAATCGCTTTCTGCTTCCCCATGAAAAGTGGTTTTGGTCGGTTCCATTGGTTGATCGTCGCCTGCGATTTTGGGTGGCAGTAGATGAGCCATTTTTCGTTCCATAAGTCGTTCGAAGCCAGATACTTCTTCCTCCTCTTCTTCTTTTTCTCCCAATAACCTATCTCGCTCCTTAATAAATTCACGTTCGGCGAGTTGTTCAGGGGCGAGAGATTCTATTCCGCCCTTTTGAATATCTGTAAGCGTATTGTCAGCTTTCCACCGTTCTTCTTTAGAAGGCGGAGCCCATACACCATATACGGCTTCATCATCTGATCCATAAACGAGAGGTTCTTTTGCCTTCTTCTTTTTATTCTTGCTCTTCTTTTTGCCTTCATCTTCGCCAACGTCGTCATCAGCACCATCATCATCATCGCCGTCGCTACCGTACAACTCCCGTTCTCGTTTTTTACGCTCAACTTCCTTTTGTTCAAATTGTCGTAATCGATTAGAATTGTATCCCAATGTGGTCCGAACTACAGTTGTTTTCTCATCGGGACCTACAGCCTGTCCCGTTCGTTGGAATTTCTTTCGTTCTTTGGCAAATGATATAGGATCGACATTCGTATTTCGTTCTACTTTACCAACCAACGCCAATTGGTTCTTATTTGCACGTGGATCATCAAGTTGGGGTCCCTGTATAGGTTCAGTAATAGTTAGCTGATAGTTGTTAGGATCGCTACGGACGATCAATTCATGTCCGTGTTTTCGTCTAGTCATTATTGATATTGAAGGTGCTGCTTTTAAAAATCGACGATCTGGACGCTGAACTTTTTGCGACGCCGTTATTGGGGCGATTTCGTCGTCACCGCCACCCTTTCCATTATTGTCGTTGTCTGAATTGGAGTCATATCCACCTAGCAAATCCATTTTTTTTTTCTTTTTTTTTTCTCGTTTACCTATTTATTTGTGATTGTATATTTGAATATTGTCGTCGGTTTTCAACGGGGGCTTCTTCTGATCAGAATGTTGAACGGTTAAGTAAGAATCAGGTATGAAAGAGACGAGTATTGGGAGATGTACAATGTTCAATGTAATGAATAGCCTTTTTCAACTTATGTTCATGACAACAATGTACTTTCTCATGGTATTACTTGAACAACTTAAAACTTGTGCAACATGCACAAACAAACGCAAAAATATCATGAACTCATCACAATCCTCCTTTATAAGTTCGTGATCAAAAAAAACATCCAGTCCCGTAAAATAAAACTTCCTTCACATTATGAATTACCCGCCACCCATTTTTTGTAATCACGTGCAGTAAAATAGGCGCTAAATTTCTGTAGCAAATACTAAACATCAAAAAACTACCATTTGATACTATTATCTCTTTATTATTCTTCATGGATTGACTCATGCATTCATCGCTTCATCGATCTCATTTCGATCTCTTTTATTTTAACAGAAAAGGAAAAGACTAGAGATCATGAGCAGTACCTCGCAAAAACAAGTGCTGGTCACAGCGGTAGCTCTTGCTACTGCTGGAACCCTTTGGTACTGGCGGCAAGAAGCGGACCAAAAAGAAGCTGCAAAAGCAAAAGACGAACAACAACATCATCAACAAAAAGAAAAAGATCAAAAAGAACATTTCTCGAAACAAGAAGAGGAAAAAAAGGAAGAGCATAAAGAATATTATGACGCAGCACCGATTCTAGATATTCAATCTCGAAATCTGGTCAGTATTCTTGAAGATGAAAAAGATGATTACCAAAAGCATGCTCGGATCTTATCAATGAATACTATTACCATTGCACACGGATCTGTGACTGGTACATGTTCCAAACTAGCACAAGATCTTTTCAAATGTCTACAAGAAAAAAATCTACCTAATCGGACCATTCAAATGGGTGCTTTGGAAGAATGGGATTGGTGGGATGAATTGATTAATGACGAAGAAGAAGACGAAAAGAAGAAGGCGGCTAAGGAAGGATCAAAGGCAAACCAAAACCTACCCGTTCTTTTATTACTCTTACCGACGCATCATGGTGGTGCATGGCCAGCAACAGCCACTTGTTTACAAGATGCCTTGCAAGAATTAGATACTGACTGGAGGATTGAAAAACGTCATTTAAGAAATAAGATGCAAATTGCTGTGATGGGTATGGGTTGTTCTGATTATGGCGATGATAGTATGGGAAAACCTGCGAAGGAGGCATTTATCAACTTCCGAAAACTTGGAGCTAAAGTTTTTGGGAAACAAGTTCGAGTCGGAGATGATTCCACCGGCAACCAAGATCGTGTGTTACAAGCTTGGATATATCATGATATTCTTCCAAAATTGATTGATTATGACGACGACGATGAAGAAGAAGAAGAAGATAAAGGGGAACCGGAAGTTACTGACATGGAAGATTTAGGTACGGCCATGGAAACATCAGAAAATGAGAATGAGGTTGGAATAAAGTCGAAGTCGAAGGAACCAATGGAAATGGTAACAGCTACACAAGCCAAGGCCTTGCAAAAGGAAGGATACAAGTTGATTGGGACGCACAGCGCAGTCAAATTATGTCGCTGGACTAAGCATCAACTAAGAGGACGGGGTGGTTGCTATAAACATACCTTCTACGGTATCACTTCCTACCAATGTATGGAGGCAACTCCAAGTCTAGCGTGTGCTAATAAATGTGTATTTTGCTGGAGGCACCACAAAAATCCCGTGGGTAAAGAATGGCGATGGAAGACTGATGATCCATACTTCATTGTGGATGAGGCTGTCAAGGCACACATCAAATTAATTAAGGAGACGAAGGGAATTCCTGGAGTTAATATGGAACGATGGAAAGAGGCCCACACTGTTAGACATTGCGCCCTTTCACTTGTTGGTGAGCCAATTATGTACCCTCGAATTAATGAATTTTTGGGCGATTTGCATAAGCGTGACATTTCTACCTACTTGGTAACCAATGGGCAGCACCCCGCACAGATCGAGTCTTTGATTCCAGTCACACAATTATATGTAAGTGTAGACGCACCAACGCCAGAAAGTCTAATTGCCATTGATCGACCTCTCTTTTCGGATGCCTGGGATCGTCTTAAAGATTCATTGAGGTTTCTAAAAGATAAAGGACAACGAACAGTTGCCCGACTGACTGTTGTGAAGGGCTGGAATTCAGATGAAATCGGAGGATACGCCAAGTTAATTGCCCTGGGTAAAGTGTCATTAATTGAAGTCAAGGGTGTCACATTTTGTGGAAAATCGGATGCTTCCAATTTGAACATGTCCAATACACCATGGCATCACGAAGTAATTGACTTATGCCGTAATCTGAAGATGGAGCTAGACCGAATGCGAGAGGAGGGTGGACCGGATGCCCCACCAGAGTATGATATTTGCTGCGAGCACAAACATTCTGTGAGTGTCCTTCTGGCACGTGTCGATCAATTTTCTGTGGAAGACCAAGACGGTAGACGTGTGTGGAAGACATGGATTGACTACCCGAAATTCCAGGAACTGGCAGCTGCACATGCTAAGGACCCTTCTGCTACCTTTAAAGTAGAGGATTACACGGTCGAAACTCCGGCTTGGGCACTCTTTGGATCGGAAGAAGAAGGTTTTGATCCTATTGATAAACGCCATAGAAGGAAGCAAAAGCATCCAAAATACACCCAATTTGATCATAGAGGAGTCCCCACTCACGACGACAACGATGAAAAGCTGAGTTCAGAGGAGTATCGTAGATTGAATACCAGGATGGATGAGAAACTCAAACAGGTCGGTTGTGGATCAACCGTGACGGCGTTAAAAGGAGGCGAAAGGGTAATCGATGATGCTTCGCTTATGTTCCGCGGAGATACCATTATTAAATAGTAGGTGATATCTAAGTATTATTTTTCCTTAAAATTACTGTAGCTAGAAACCATGGAAAAACACAAGTTCTAAGAATTGAATAGCCCTACGTAGTATATAGCTATACAGCAGCATTACGGTAGTAGTCAAAATAATCATATTCTAGCTAGTAGTTACAACAAAGAACTGCCCAAATAATTAATGCCCGTCGTCTTCCTTCGATCACTATTATATTTATTTCATATCATCACAAGGGTCGTTATGCCACTTGTGTAACAGCTGTTTGAAATAATCCGGAGATGAAACCTTAACATTTGGATTAGCAAGAAATTCATTTAGGATCCAGATGGCCGATTCGGATGCTTGTTGTTGCAGCAATCCCCGTAGATTCTTGTACTGGCCCTGGCAGATATCGATTTTATGAGAAACTAATTTATTTTCGTGCTCTAATGACAAAGGTTTTAGTCCAGGTTTCACGTGAATCATGGGTCCCCGTAAAGGCGTTTTCAGTTCAAGAAATTCTTCTAGGTCTCGTAAAAAGGTATCCGTCCGTTCATTGTTATCAGTATCGGTATACTCGAGTTGATTTATTTCATACAAAAAGACTTTGCGGGAAGTTTCGATCTTCGATAAATGTTGAGAAAAATCGGCTCGATTGGTACAAACACCTTGATTCAATTTTCGACACTTTCCGATCAGCTTTTCGGGTGGAAGCATCGGAAATCCGTTATGTACACGGAAATTATAAAAGGATTCAAACCAACGAATTGGATTACGAACACCAACAATGAATTTAGTTTCCGGAAAGTACATCCTGTAATTGTTTAATGCAAGATCTATCTCTAAATCACGTGGACATTTAATACCAATTTTAATTTGTGGTCCTTGATACATACGATACAAATCCTTTAAAAGTGGAACATGTTGATTCCATCCTAATTCACATCGTTCGTCATCGAAAATGAAAATCGATTGTGTTTGATTTTTGAGATAGAGCATGATCGTCGAAGTGCCAGTCTTGGGGAAACCAACAATAGAAAAATCGAGTAACCAGTTGACATTTTTTGTAACGTTCCATCCTTGGATATATTCTTCAAGACGAGGTTTCGTTTTGTATGATGTCATTCCATCGTTGTTACTATTATATATACTAGCATCAGTAGTAATCGCAGGGGGTAGAGATCCCTGCTTATTCTCGTTGCTGCGCTCAGAAAAATCGATACGTTCTAGGAGACTCACGTAGATCAATATTAGGACAGCGAGAATAAGGAAGAAACACTGGGAGGTAATTTTTAATCCACCTCGACGTTTCTTATGTTTCTCGTTCATGGAAACATTTCTCCGCGAGAACGCATTCATTCAGTGACGATTGATTGTTGTTGCTTCTAGCAAGCTACTACTAGGGTTTGTCTCTTGTTTCTGTTCTCTTTCTTGGTCGATGTCATTCAAAAAAGGGAGGGGAGGTATGTATGTACAATGTATTGGCGAATGGCGAATTGAACAGTTGCCCCGAGAAGTTCTGCTTCTCCCAAAAAAAGTATCACTTGTGCTGTTGGGAGCAAAGGATTACGTTGTACTAACGTTACTAGTTGCAACCGAAAATATAGCTATGTGAAGTTCACGTTGGGGGGAAGCAAGTCAAGCATAAGTGATTACGTTGCAAAGTATGTTGTAGTCGCAAAGTCTATCTGTGACCAAAAATATGTACAATTTCTATGGCCAAAAAAGCAGTTGGCGCGCCAATACCGCACAGGTCGCCATAAGTACTATCGACAAAAATTTGAAAAATAATACATATACGCTCATCAAAATTGCAATTTTTTATTTGTGCTTATGATGTTCGTTGGAGTTTATTGGAGTTGTACAGTTGTACAATACCGTTTCAAGCGCACCGATAGTAGATACAGCATCAAGAATGTTCTAGGATAAAAACATCCAGCGGTATTAGCAACACTACTTACGCAAGATTTGCTTCCAAGGAAAGAGTCCGTTTTATATTAAGGCTTTCATCAAGTGTCGTTGTAAAAGAATTACATAGAGTAAAAGAATATACGGTAGCAAGGAGGAGTGAAGTACTTCAGAGCGAACCCATTTCGGAGCACAAGTCGTTCTTCCTCATTGGCGAATCGATTACAAAATATTCATCCGACAATCTACTGCACTAGTATTATTGAAGAAAAAAATGACGATATATTATAGTAGACAAAAGCGTATGCTTCTATCGTTACTATTTTCTCTGTTGCTCCTTCCTGACCTCGTGGAATGTATCAGAAATAAAGGTAAAAAAGAATTCATGAGAGATAGAGATAGCTTCTTACAAAGAATAGAGGATGAAGGGACAGTTTACCAATTAACCCGACATTATCATCACCAATCCTGTGTCGATGACCTATATGCAAGCGATTTAGACGATAATTTGAAAATTGATAAAAATGAGTATGTTCTATTTATCTCTAAACGAAGTAAAGGTGCAATTGATGTTAATAAATACTCGGAACTACCATTTTCTTTGATATCGAATTTTGTCTACGGGTCATGCTTCTGTTCTCTCTTTTTAGGAATTCCCAATTGCTGTGTGGGTACAGAAGCTGCGATCGGTTTAGATCCAAAAGAATCTTCTTACATCGAAGATAATCTTATCACAATCTGTACAAATGTAGACGCAGCCATCATAAATGAGATCGGTACGTTTGCTCCAACAATAAATCCTACTATGGAACCTACGAGTCAGCTGACATCATCAGAGCCTACGGAAACTCCCACCCTTGTTGGATCAGAAAATCCAACGTCGGAACCGAGCGATCAGCCTACAATGGAACCATCGGAATCACCAATTACGCCTGATTCGGAGACACCGTCAACCGAACCGACCGATCAACCCACTCAAATGTTATCGGAATCTCCGACGGAAGCTGTGACGACGTCTGAGCCCACGACAAGTCCAACGATATCGCCTACGACCATAACATCTCGTGAGTAATTTTCATTCCTTGGATTACACGGTCGTGTGTTTCGTTTTCATAAAATGTGCAGGAGCGTCAGACATTCTAATCCATGCAAAATATCATATGCATTTTTTCTCTTTCTCTCGTGTTGCTTGACTTCTTCTTTTATGTGCGCTTTGTAGAACCGACGCCTGATACGCTGCTATGCGTGAACTTTCAATATGGGATTGAAAATGATGCTGGGTATGATGCAGAGATTATCTTCAACGAAGTTAACAATACATATAGAAGTGGCCTAATCATTGCAACTCGTAATATCACCATTCAATCGTTGAATGAAAGTTATCCACAAGATCAAGAAGGAGGACGTTATCTTCAAAAAACAATCCAGTCACAACAACATCAACAACAAAGTTCTTTTCACCGCGGATTAACTGTCAAGGATATAGGAAGATTCCAGCTAGATGAAATTGGTGTAGAAAATGACGGTAGTAAAGAGAGGTGGAGAAGACGAGTTGTATTTCTTCCAAGTACATCGTCACAAATAGACAGCAGCATCGACAACAACGTAAATAATCGTCGACTTGCCTTCTATACGGATTCCTACCCACCTGTTATTAACAATATATTTGATAATGCATTTTGTCAAAAACCTGAAGGAATTCTTTGTGCTGTCGTCGATTCAAGTGTATGCGTATTACTTGAAGAAGGTGATGACGAAGATGAAGTTAAAGATACACTTCTTGATGGAATTCAAAAGTCTATACAAGATGGTAGCTTTGAAAGTGCTATACCCTCAGAAAATCAACTACCGGGAAAGTAGTGTAATCAATCTTCGTTGGGATTGGGCGTTATGGAATAATATATTGTACAGTACTTGTAATTAAATAGAGTTGGAACAACGTGATAAAAACATTTTTTAGTAGTATTCTTTCTGACAATAATTATCGCATAATGGCTTTGTACCGTATGCTAGCTACCTAGAATACGTTTATTTCGTCGTTGATATTTTTATTTGTGTTATAAAACTATTGTGTACATGTACTAAGCTACTCAGTATGATTTCGTATGGATCATATTATTTGTACGGAGAATGTAAATCGAAGTCATTGTTAACCAGTTTATTTATTAAGAGCATACTATAATATTATGTACGTGTACTAGATATTATGCCAGGGATTGGATTATCGATTGCCTTCTTTATGAAGGAAACCACTTTTTATTTCAAAAATCTAGATGAAATGTATATTCTATATGATTTCGCATGTGTGTATCTTATATCTTGCGAAGAAATAGACGCATTTATTTGCATTGTGAGTTCAGGCTTGTCTTGTCTTGCCTTGCGGTAAGGGATTTAATGTTAAGAAAAAAAAATGTATATGATGAAAAATTATTTCAGATATAATATAGTTTGGATCGGGGGTTGTAGGGTAGGACAACAGCTGATAATGGTCGCATGCATGTATCGTGTACCGTGTTACCCGAGAAAGAAGGAGAGAGGAATAGAGTGAAATGTTTCATTCAATTCAATTTAAGACAACTTCTTCTGAACAAATGAACTCTGATTTGCTTTCGTACGTGGAGTAAATTTTGAAAGTGATTGATCTTCATTATTACTACCTGTCTGGAAAGTAGGAGTCGTCGTTTTCTTATTCTTGTTTCCCGAAAACAGTGGTTGAGCGGA
>Ga0209302_10002188_pt1 | contig 11440 bp, 8 predicted proteins | sample ArcOceMetagenome_2_FD_187445 | JGI IMG/M metagenome (GOLD analysis project Ga0209302, IMG submission 187445) | Marine eukaryotic phytoplankton communities from Arctic Ocean - Arctic Ocean ARC135M Metagenome (SPAdes) (version 2) | ecosystem: Environmental > Aquatic > Marine > Oceanic | place... | reverse complement strand
GTTTATTAGACCAGGGCTTACCCAAAGGAGGGAACTACAGCAGGAGCACTACAGTACTCGCACTGTGAACGCTACGAGTAAAAGACTCGCAGCAAGGGTGGTGTGGGTTGTGCTGATGTGGTGGGGTTTGTTTGGAAGAAGAGGGGTTTTTAATAAGGAGTTTTCCCTCTCAAGAGCTCTAACCCTACTGTACGCCTGGCAGAGAATTACTTTGCCTGTTTTTTCGATGAATTTCTTTCGTTCTTATCATTGCCTGAAGTGTGAGAGATGTTGAGAGTTCGCGGGGATTTTGTGTGTGTTGGGGGGATAAAGGGGTAAAATCGCTGCAACTGCACACCGCCCAGAACTTCTCGCCGTTAGCAGGCCATCGCCCGCCGCGCGTGCCGACAACCCTCTCTGCAGTGCGGTCGTAACGACAACGACAACGACAACGACGCCCTGCTCATGATGATGAAACGGGCGGTGTTCGCGGCGCTATGGGTGCTGGATGTCAGGGTGTTAGCGGACAGCCTGTACACTGTCCTGGGCCTGACCCACAGCGCCACAGCGCCAGAGATCAAGAAGGCCTACTACAAGCTCGCGCAAAAGCTCCACCCAGACAAGGTGCGCCCCGAGGAGAAGGAGAGCGCTGCTGTGCGCTTCAAGATGGTGGCGGAAGCCCATGCGACGCTGAGCAGCCCTGAGCGGCGCCGCCTGTACGACCGTGAGCAGCTGGGAGGCTCGCTGCAGTGGTCCTCTCGTGGGGCCAGTGGGCAGCGGACGACCAGCAGAGGCCTGATAACCGTCCCTGGGGTGGAAGAGCTCCGGCGCGTCTGCACAGGTGGTCGTGACAACCAGCTGCACCGCTACATGATCTTGGCACTCTACGACACACGCAGGCCTGAACCCCGGCAGCGCCGCCCGCGATGCGCCCACCCTCTGGTCGTGAGGCCCCTGATCAATCGCTGTCACCCTGCCGCGCAGCGCGAAGTGCATGAAGTCGTTGCAGGGCACGGAGTTTCCCTATCCGTTCACGGACTGGAGTCAGGAGTGGCACGGGATCTGGTGGGAGGAGTTCCTGGTCGCAGCGGGCCATGACGTCGCGCCGGCGCTGCAAGCCGGCGAGGGCTCGCCTATGCTCAGCCTCTTTGGCGTGTCGACCAAACAAATGCGCCGTGGCGTCATCATGGAGCAGCAGTGCCCGGTCTTCGTGATGCAGCTGCCCGGCGAGCGACTCGGCCTGCTGCCCCGCGGTCAGAAGCGCATCGCGTCGACCGACGAGCCAGCGAAGCTGCAGGTGGCCGGCCCATAGTACCCGGGACTGCGGCGCGGGTAGTTGTGCCCTCTTTTTCCTGCGTCTGAGCTTGCCTTACTCGCTGTCGGCAGGATTGGGTGTGGTCGAAGCTCCAGGCGCGTTCCGACGCTCTGCCCACCTCCCACCCCCACAACTCACGCCCCTCCGCCCACTGACCCCTCCGCCCACTCGCAGATGGAACTGACGATCCGCAACGCACACACGCGCGCGGTGAGGATCAACTGGATCCATGGCGGGAACGTCAACGAGGTTAGGACGCTGGAGCCAGGCGCCTCCTTCAAGCAGACCGTGTACGTCTCGCACACACTCCAGGCAGAAGACGTGAACCGCAAGGGTGAAATCCAGCCGCCGCCCCGCAAGCATGTGCTTAGCCGCACCAAAGGGCAATGCTATACCTGCCCGTCACCACTTGGCCGCACACGTACTCTGCTGCCCGTGGGCTCGCCTTGCTAGCGCCACTACCTATGCAGTGCGAGGTGGCGCCTAGGTGGGCCCGACCAGACAACCTCCTGAATTTCACGGGCATCCGGTTATGGGGTGTAGCCTCGAGTAAGGGGGCGTAGACTGAGCATTGCGGCATCTGTCGGCAGGCAAGCACATCAGCGAGAACTCGAGCCTGATCATTTTCAACGCGGTCCGTGCCGGCGAAGAAATGGTCATCACGGGCCGATGCTCGGACGCTTCCGCGGACTGTGAGCATTGGATGAGGGATGGGCAGTGCCAACTCAACCACGCTTTCATGCGTGAAGAGTGCCCGCTTTCGTGTGATCTCTGCCGCGATGGGCGACCCGCTCCATGCGTGGACGACGAGCGATGCGCAGGATGGGCCAAGGAGGAGCATTGCGTGCGCAACCGCCGCTTCATGTGCGCCGCCGCCACGCCACCTGTGCGCGGTGATGCGCCCTGACGCTGACGCCGCGTTTCTTTCGGGTCTGGTGGCAGGGCGGCTACATGCCGTCGCGCGTGCGGCTGGTGTGATGTTGCGGATGCTGCCAGCGCTGGCACGGGCGCGTGTGCCGACGAGGATATCAAGTGCGAGACATGGGTGACGCAAGGCGAGTGCACGAAGAACCCCGGCTTCATGAGGGAAGGTGGGCTTCCCGCCCAGAGCCCGAACCGAAGCGTGCGCGCTCGGTGACCGAGCGTCGGCTGCACCGCTGAGCGCGGCGTGCGCGTTGTGCGCAGAGTGCCCTCGGAGCTGCAGAGCGTGCACGCCTCCGCCTCCACCTCTGCCGGCCTCGCGGCGGCCCGCGGCTGCCGAGCGCCAGCACGCGGAACCATCGTGCAAGGACACCACGTCGAAATGCGCGGGATGGGCCAAGGAGGAGCATTGCGTGCGCAACCGCCGCTTCATGTGCGCCGCCGCCACGCCACCTGTGCGCGGTGATGCGCCCTGACGCTGACGCCGCGTTTCTTTCGGGTCTGGTGGCAGGGCGGCTACATGCCGTCGCGCGTGCGGCTGGTGTGATGTTGCGGATGCTGCCAGCGCTGGCACGGGCGCGTGTGCCGACGAGGATATCAAGTGCGAGACATGGGTGACGCAAGGCGAGTGCACGAAGAACCCCGGCTTCATGAGGGAAGGTGGGCTTCCCGCCCAGAGCCCGAACCGAAGCGTGCGCGCTCGGTGACCGAGCGTCGGCTGCACCGCTGAGCGCGGCGTGCGCGTTGTGCGCAGAGTGCCCTCGGAGCTGCAGAGCGTGCACGCCTCCGCCTCCACCTCTGCGCCAGCCACTGGCGCAGCCCGATATGCCGCCGGTCGCCTCCACACCTTCTCAGGACTGCTTTGACCGTTTCAAGGACTGTGCGAGCATGTCCCGAGCCCCTGACGGTTGTGCCTCACGCTTCATGACACGCAATTGCCGAGTCACTTGCAGGTTGTGCAGCAGAAGGGGCGTGGTGCATGATGAGCTCTGAGGATGGCTGGGATCGTTGGGCAAAGTAGATGCCAGAGGACGTTATAGGAGTTTGACGCTGATGGCCCAAACCAAAAACCGATGTATCGGTACTCTAAAGCCGTACATGGCTACACCGATCCCACAGCGTACAGACCCACACACACCACACACCATACACATCCAGCGATAAGATTATCTTTATCTATATCTTATCTTCGACACCGACGCCCGGAAGATTCTCTCTGGATTCTCTCTGACTATCCTAACCTAAGATCGTGCGGCCACACGGAAAAAGATCAGCCAAGAAGCACAGGGCGCTATCGTCCAGACCAAGACGGTCCTCCAAAAAATATTGGGGCGTAAATTCCGGAGTGTCCGTATGGTAATCCCCCCTTTGCAGCTTCGTGTGCGCTTTGTGTTTGGACGGAGCGCTCTTTCTGTTCGTCGTCGGAATGCCTCGGGCCGATATGCCTTGGGCTCTGTGGTCAATGGTGCTTGCCACCATTCCGCTGGCGAGCGCAGAGTTCGAGCAGTGCGCGCGCCCGAGCGGCGTGTGGGCCGGCTATGACCAGGTGATCACCTGCACACCACTCGTGCAAGCGCCTCGCGACTCACATGCGGTTTCTGTGCTGGCAGGGTTTTGGGCGCTCTCGAGGCTATGCGGTCGCGTACAATGGCGGAAACGTCTACGTGGCTGGATATGCGTGCGCCAGTTCCTTCTGATGCGAACCCAAGCAGGAACTCCACTGATCATGTGTGTGCGGCATGCGCAGGATCGGCAATCTCTCCTTCCACAGCATGCACAAAGATGGCACTTACTCCGACCACGAGGGCAGCAGCTTGGTCCACGACAGTTTCACGGACGTGACTGTCCATCACCAAGCCAGGACCTTCACCGACCCTGACTACTACAAGGACCCTGCAGGCACTCAGCACGGGATGGATTCGATCATTTACAAGATCAACGCAGCAGGCGTTCCTCAGAGCGTGTTTGCTGCGAATACGGAAAACTTCGATGGCATTTACGATAGATCCAGCGTGAACGGCGAATGGAGTGGGTACAGCCAATTCAACGCCCTCGATGGCTTCGACGCCGAGGGAGACATGATTGCGGGAGCTGGCTACTTCCGCGGCAACCTCAGCTTCCCCATGGCCGACGGCTCGACGACGACCGTCGCCAACGCGCAGCAACGAAGCAACTACTACGGTTTCGTGTGCAAGGTGAACATGGCAACGAACAGGGCCGTGTGGGTAACCGACGTTGGCATGCGGGTGAACGGCGTCTACGTCCGGTCCACCGCGACCACTGCTGCGGGACATGTGCTCGTCTCGGGCAACATCAGGTAAGTAGCGTGCGAGTGTGTCGTGTAGCGCGTGATACACCTCTTACTTAAATACTCACTTACTTACTAACTAGCAACATCAGGTACCCGAGTTCCCATGGATTCCTCAATTTGTACAACGGAGTCACCGGTGCGAACGTGTGGTCGATGAGCTACACAAGCCAGATCTCCACCATCACAAGCGTCGACGCCCACGACGAGATGGTCTATGTGTCTGGGCTCTTTTCAGGTACCACCGTCGATTTATTCGCGGCTGGCATCCCGCTGACCTCGTCCTCCGTTGGCGCGGGCAGCGACGCGTTCGTTGCCGCGCTCGACGCGGGCGGCAGCGTCTCCGGCCCCGTGGCGTCGTGGGTGGTCCAGATCGGTGGAAGCTCCAGCTACCCGTCTGTCAAGGCGTCGGGTGACTCCCTGTACGTCGCAGGCTACCTTTCAACCGCTTCGACCATCGACACTTGCACCATGACCGGCCAGCTCGGCGGCTACCTGGTCAGGCTGAACAGAGAGACTGGGGCATGCGTATGGGCCAGGGACACTCCGCCCAATCGTCACGCCGTCAGCGATGGTGCACATGTGTGGACTGTTCAGACCTCCTCAGGGCAGTTGTCGTTTGACGCCAGCCACATGTTTGACAACATCGGCTACGAAGACGACGTCTTCATGGCCAAGTACTCGTCGTCTGACGGGACAGGGCTGTGGGCCACCATCATCGGTGGCACAGGTGACGACGTCGCCGACGGCGCGACAATTACGCCTTCCGGCCCGGCCTTCTCCGGCAGTTCACAGAGCGAGGCGCTCTCCCTGGGCGACTTGACCGTCCAAAATCTGCATCATCAGCAAGCGGAAGCTCGCTCAGGCCTCGACCCCGAGACTTCACATGCGCAGAACGCGGGCCAGAGGGCACTTTTCGTCATGATGGTCGCAACCACCGACGAGCTTCCGTCGTGCATTAGCAGCTGCCCCTCGGGAGAGCTCTCAGGCGCCACGATTGCCGCTGGACACTGCTATGCCCACGGCGTGTGTGTTGCTGACGGTGCCTTTTCCGATGCGCACTACCCGGCGATGTCGTGCTTGAGGTGCGACTCAAACAGCAACCAGCTCGCTCTTTCCGTCCCGGACACGACCAACCACTGCTATTTTGACGAGTTCTGCCACCCGAGGGGAGAGAGGGCGAGGGGCCGCAACTGGCGCAACGAGCCCAGGTGCGTCAGCCTTGTCTCATGCCCATGCCCCCTGAGAGTCCCTGCGTGGCTGCCTTCACTTGCTTCTCATCTCTGAGCGTCCTACGAAGCTACGATGTGCGCAGCGTGTGCGAGTGGTGCAACCCTGACGTTGATATCGCGAAGTACACGCTCAAGGCAGGCTATCATCACGATAGTGCGGTTGCCGGCACCCATTTTGGGGCCAGCAGCTTCGGTCTGATCTTCGGTGACTGGGCCAATGGCTGCCAGATCCTCCCGGACGTGATCTTGCCCGCCAACAGAGAGCCCGCACTCACCACCGCACTCGTCAACCCCAAGTCGGCTACGGTTGTGGCCGTCGGTGCGCGCGCCACCAGCGCGATCACGGCCACCAACGGCGCCTCTGGCACCAACCAGGGCGTCGAAGAAGCTTGGGCTTGGCACCATGCCGACGCGACGACGTGCACCATGTCGGGTGACACCTGCAGCTACACGCCGGCAGCGGCAGCTGACGCAATGGGCGCAGCGTTTGCGACCGCCATGGCGTATGGCCAGGCCATCTCTCGCATCAAAGTGCAGCAGGGACTCGTGCTCTTGCAAGAGCAATACGATTCGCCGGCTGAAATCGTCAATCAGCACATTTCAGACCTCAAAAGGGATGTTGTGGCTCACATGCTCATTCCATACTACCAGGGCGCCATTCTGTCGGCGCACGAAATGGACACGGCTGTTGGCAGTGCTGAACGCTATATCGCCCAGGCCAGAGGCGACGCATATTGGAAGGTGATCAATGACGTCGTAGGCAGCGACGGTTTTGACGCCACCGACCGAGCGACCCTCAGCACAATGTTTTCGGCAACCCACTTCAAGCCAAGCACCTCCAACTATTGTACCGCCAGAGTTCGGCTGCTGCGCAATCTGCCTGCAGCGTCCACGCTGCAGTACGCAGAGGAGAGGCCAGCGGGATCCCATGCCACCGGCACGCTCGTGGCCTCCGCCACCGAAGACGGTAAAGTCGTCCACCTCACGGCTGATGACGTTGGGACCCTTACTGCGGCGGCTGACAAGGTGTGCCTTGCCGAGCTCGACGGTAAGAGTTTGGTCATCACTGTTGGGACACAGTCGGGTTTGTTTCAGACGGGCCGACGTCGGTGAGCTAAACGCGCACGACTACCGCCCAGGCGAGTTCGTCACGAACGACTTCATGTAAGCACCCCCCCCTTCTCCTCCAGTAGCGACCCGGACCTCTGCACAGTTCTGCCACAGTCGCCACAGTGAGCCCGTCAAAGGCCATCCCAAGACTTAAAGATCTGCACCTCAACCCGCTCACAGATACGAGGGACTCGTCGAGTGGGATGGCGAACACCCTGAGGGCGCCGACAACATTGCTGGAAACGACGACGACTTTGTCAAGCCCGCGTTGGCAACCAGCTGGACGACTAACTACGATGCCGTGGCGTCAGGCTCAGCTACGATGTACGAGATCACGTTCACGCTTCGCGAAGGCGTCTCTTTCCACGACGGCTCGCCTTGGAATGCCGCGGCCTGCAAGTTGAACTTTGACCACATCATGGGTGGCGATGGCACCGCCCCTCCCAGCTACGGCAACGGACGGTCCGGCTACGCAATGCAGAGTATGCACGACTGGATGGGCTTCACGCAGTCGATCCAAGGCTGGTCGGTCGTCGACGACATGACGTTCAGGCTCACGCTAAGCTCGTACTACGAGGCTGTGCTCCGCGAGCTCGCCGTCATCCGCCCGTTCCGCATGGTCTCGCTCGCCGTCCTCCCGCCGATCGAGAACATGGAGCTCTCGCACAACCGGTGGCGCCACGGGAGCGCGCGGCAGTTTCCATTTGGCTGCGACGCCGCGCTTAACGAGTGCTACACAATGCGCGGCATCTCGGCGCCGATTGGCACCGGGCCGTACCAGGTGATCAGCAAGGTGCTGTCGTCGGGCCGCGTCGTCCCCGCCGTGGCCTTCAACGCCACATGCTACGCCGACGAGACGTGCACGTATACCGATGAGACGGGCATCGAGACGGACGAGACCGTCAGCCAGGTTGTCTTCACCAGGTTTGCCGGCCACCGCAAGGGCCCGACTTACGACAACGTCGTGCTCAGGTCGTATGACAGTGTCAACGACGTGAGGCTCGCGCTCCAGGACGGCTCCCTCGACGTCGCGTACGGCGTGAGTACGCTCTCGCCGTCGGCGTTCATCGGGCTCGCCACCGCGGAGGAGGGCGCCAATGTGGTGGCGCACAAAGCGTCGCACGACATCAATACACGGCAGATCGTCCTCAACTCAGCCGGCGCGCTCAACACCCCTGACCTTCGCAAGCTCGTGATGGGCATCATCGACTCGGTGCGCCAGAGTCTGTACGACGGCGAGCTTGCGGGGGAGAAACCGATGGACACTATGTTCGACCCGGCGGCGCCGCACTGCAGCGGCCTGTCCAGCCTCTCTAGCATCGCCGCCCTCGCCGCGACCAAGGACCCGTCGGTCAACGCGTCCGCCCTGTCGGGAACCAGGCTGCGCTTCATGTATAGGCCTGACATTCCGCATGAGGCCATCATCGCCGGGTCTGTGATCTCTGCGCTCACTTTGGCGGGCATCGAGGTCCAGCCAAAGCCAGTTGGAGATAGGGAAGAGTACAACGCGAACAATTGCGGATATATGACAGCGGTCTACTCGTACAACGACGCCGGCGATGACGGCGTGATGGGCAATGAGGACGACACGAACTGCCACGACCCAGCGACGCTCGAGGCCCAGGGTTTTGCCACCGCCCAGGAGTGCTTCAGCTCGTACCACGATTGGGACATCGCGTACTCAGAGACGTGGGGGCCACCGTATGACCCCACTGCAAAGCTCTGGGACATGACGCACGGCCACCTCTCGGGCTGGTGCAGCGCGGAGGCCGACGCTCCAGCGGTGACCAACATGGAGAGCATGGACATCACGACTTTTGGCAACAAGGTCCGCAGCCTCTCGACAATCATCGACAGGACGGCGCGCGAGGCCGCCTATACAGAGGTACTCACGACGCTCCACAACGAGGCGATCTTCGTTCCGCTCACCGCCAAGCGACAGACGGCCGTGACCAGCAAGAGCGTCTCTGGTTTCGAGTTCGGCCACATGGAGTTCGACTTCCCGCTCGCAAATCTGTCCCCAACACCGCAGGACGAGATGCCGTACCCCATGACGTACCTGAACTGCGGTGTCGCGCACACGGTGACCGAGAGCCCCAAGAGGGTCGTCACGATGAACCAAGGGATGACGGAATTCATGCTAGCAATGGGACTTGAGGGCCACATGGCGGGCACCGCGTATCTTGACGACTCCATCTGGCCCAAATACGAGGCTGTGTACAACGCGGTCCCCGTGCTTGCCTCAAAGTACCCGACCGACGCCCAGCTCATGGAGGTGAACGTTGACTTCATCATGGCCAACTACGGCAGCGCTTTCTCTGAGAAACCGCGTTCGAACACCAGCGACAGCGGCATCTTCACAAGCGCAACCGTCGGCCCCTGCGAGGGAACGAATTCCGACTTCTTCCCCGCGGGTTCAAATGCGACCAAGTCTTACGGCACGTGCCGCCCGCAGCTGCACACAGCCAGCATCGGCACCTGGCTCGAGCCCACGTACTGCGAGGACACTGCGCTGCGGCCACCGACGGCCACCGAGGAGACGGTGTATGCGGCGGTAACGCAGATCGGCAAAATCTTCAACGTACCCAATGTCGCTGCCCAGCTCAACGCAGAGATCAAGAATGACTTTGCCGTCGCTACGCAAACGTTGCAGAGCACTGGGCATGCACTCACCGCGATCCTCTTGGACGGCGTTGGATGCAACGATGACGACAACAAGCTCTTTGTTGGAGCTGGCCAGGGGTCTGTCAACCTGATCTTGCAGGCGTCGGGGTTCACCAACCTTTTTGCCGCTAAGGAGGGCAGCTACGCATGCGTCGATGCGAGCGAAATCATTGCTGCCAACCCCGATGTGCTGCTCATTATCGAAGCCTCGTGGGACTCCGCGCTGAATAAGATCGACCACATGCACAACCACAGCGAGTTATGCAACACAAAATTTGTCCAGCAGGCGGACTACATTACCATCCCGTTCAGCGCCTCAGTGCTCGGCCCCCGCAACGGTGCGGCAGCTCTGGACTTGGTCAACGCCGCCATGCACGTGACCACCGGGGCCACGTCGATGAGCTTTGCCTCAGGAGTCGACTTCTTCGACCCAGAGGTGCTCGTGAGCCGGACGGCGGGCCTTCGCTGCCCAGTTGCCCTCAATAACATCCAGTACGCGGGCAGCCTTATCTCCCCTTCTCCACCACCCCCTCCACCTTCTCCACCACCCCCTCCGTCACCCCCTCCGCCGGCGCCGCCTCCACCACCCCCTCCGCCGCCTCCCGCGGACTCCACGTACACGTTTAACGTCATCGCGGATGGCGTGCTCTCTGATTTTGACGCTGCTAAGGTCAAATCGATCAAGGAATCGATTGCGGCCAAGGCTGGTGTCTCCGTAGACGACGTGTACATCCAGATCCGCGCCGCGTCGGTGGATATCGTCGTCCAGATCAAGGTTTCGGACTACGGCTCAGTCGCCAAGAAGGTCGACTCGTATCTCACTTCGGTTTCTGAAGCAACGGAGCTCCTCGGTGGTGATTCTGTCGTGACGGTTGTGAGCGTCGTCTCGGCGCCAACGCCGTACCCTAAGCCTGAGTCAGATAATGGCCTTCCCGCATGGGCCATCGGCCTGATCGTGCTCTTTGTCGTGCTCTTCGGCATTGCTACCTTCATCATTACCTTCATGTACCTTCGCGAGAAGCAGGGCAAACCTGTCTTCTCCTCGCTTGAGGAGCCTGTCGTTGTGAAAACCGGGTGTGTGTGAGGAAGTTCCACACACACCCTTTGCTGTGCTTCTCGATATCGAGGCACCCCTGTAGCCGGGAACTGGCTGCGGCGTGTGCGGCCTCGCTTTCTCGCTGTCTCGCTCCACGTCGAGGCACCCTCGTGGCCACACGAGCTCTGGCGAGCTGTGGCTGCGGCGTGTGCGGCCTCTGTGAGTATATAGTGCTGGTGATGTAGCATGATTTTGATATATTTGAACCGAGATCCGCCCCCCTTTTTCTGGTTCCATATCGGGGGTAGATATGCACGCTCTCGGTCGTATCTCGGTCGAGGCGGCCGCAAACTTGAGCCAAAGTTGGCGGGCGAAACTATGGGTTCTATGCACGCCGCCCATTACAAGGTTGTAAACTACTGCATGCTCTCAATAGTCCTACGCCATATCTCTTCGGAGGTGGCAACTGTAATTAGTGGTCGCTAGATCCAGGCACCCACGGCCTACGCACCCACGCGCGAACACAAACACACACACGCACACGCAAACACACACACACATGTGGTGGCGCGCCACGCGCCGTACTCATTGTTGGTGCCACGGGCTAAGGCGCCGAAGGAGCCACCCTCGAGCCGATTGCAACATATACTAAGGGCGTGCCAGCTCGGCGCGAGGCGGTGCGGTTTGTCTCGGCGAGTCAGCCGCACGCGGGTGACGTGTTCAACGCGGTGCCGATGTGCTACCGATGTGCGGCGCGATTTTCGTGTGCCGACGTGGGCGATGCGCATCATCGTGCAGCGGCGGCTCGCCTTAGGCTCGCCTCGGCCTTCCCCTCGACGAGGCCCTAGCCTCTGGCGAGCCCACGTGCACGGTGC
>Ga0209302_10002187_pt1 | contig 11440 bp, 8 predicted proteins | sample ArcOceMetagenome_2_FD_187445 | JGI IMG/M metagenome (GOLD analysis project Ga0209302, IMG submission 187445) | Marine eukaryotic phytoplankton communities from Arctic Ocean - Arctic Ocean ARC135M Metagenome (SPAdes) (version 2) | ecosystem: Environmental > Aquatic > Marine > Oceanic | place... | reverse complement strand
CACACGACACCGGAGACACTGAGATCGACTGGACGCAGCACTGTCACTGGACGCAGCCGTCTCACGTGTCGCACTGGACTAGCGCGTCTCGCGTCTGGTCTCCACATATGTGCTTGTGTGTGGTCTCGCGTGCTCTCGCGCGGCGCCGGCGCGCGGCGCGGTTCCACCGCGGACCGCACATATATTAGACCCACGGCCACCCGACCGACGCGCACTGCCACAGCGCACACAGGTTTTCGAATACCGCAGCTTTATCGGTTTAAGCTCTGCCGTTTACCCCGACTGAAGCACACACAGCTCGCACACACCCAAAACGTGTGTGATCGTCGTATCCATCTTAATATCCGATATTTGTGAGCGAAATTGTGGCGCAGTTTCCAGTAAACCGTATCATGCAGGCACTGATTGGTATGATCTGGCGCTGCGGACTGCGGCGCGCCGCATGCACGCGGGATTTCCGCAGGCGCGCGCACCCCCCACCCCACCCTTGCCCCCCCCCACCCACCCCACCCCACGCGATCAATGATCAGGAGAGCTCGATCGCGAGATCAGAGGAGCTCGATCGAGAGGTGCACCTCGTTCCGCGAGCTCACGCTAAGCTTGGCCTCCAGCAGGGACCGAGGCGCCGCGCCGCCACCTCGCGCGACTGCCGTGGGCGGGGCGGCGCGCTTGGTGGCGATCGGCGGTGCACTGGGCTTGGGCGCGGCGGCGCTCGGCGCAGCCCTGCCACCGCGGCCGCCCTCGGTCGGCTCGGCGCGCCCGCCCTTGCCACGCCCCTTGCCCTCTGCGCTCTTGCTTGGCTGTGTGGCATCTCCCGCCGCCGCGCTGCCGGCCGAAGCGGCGGCGCCCAGGGCTGCCTGGTTGGCTGGCTTGGCCGACTTGGGCTCGGACTTCTTGGCCTCGAGCTTGGAGACCTCGGTAACCTTGGGATCGGCCTTGGAGGCGCCGCGCGCATTCTTCTTGGCCGCTGCCGTGCTCGCCACTGCGCCCGTCCTCTCCGCCTTGTCCGCCTTGTCCGCCTTGTCCGCCTTGTCGGCCTTGTCGGCCTTGTCGGCCTTGTCCGCCCTCACGGCCTCGGCAGGCGCGGCAGGAACGCCGAGAGCGGCGCGCCTCGCGTCTCCCGCCGCGGCCTCCCGAGGCGCGGCCGCAGCCTCCCGAGGCGCGGCCGCAGCCTCCCGAGGCGCACCCCCACCCCCACCCAGAGACTCCTTGAGGCCCCTGGCGAGGGTCGAGGTGACCTTCTGCATCTCCCCTCTGTGCGAGGCGAGGTCCTCCTTGAGCAGTGCGCACGAGGCCTGCGCCGCCTCGCTCTGCTTGAGCGCCTTGTTCAACCGCGCCTGCGTCTCCGCCGAGAGCGGCGCGTTGCTCGGCGGCTTGGCGGCGGTGCGAGATAGCTCCGCCACGCTCCCGGTGGCCGCAGAGAGGGCCCTCTTGAGAGCGCCGACCTCGGCCGTCAGCCGCTGCACCTCGGCCTGCCCCGCGAAGACCAGGCTCGCCGCCTTGTTGGCCTGCCCTTCGACGTCGGCGAGGCGCGTCGCCGCCGCGCCGTCGCCCGAGGAGGGTGGTGAGTCGGGGAAGAGGGTGCGCACTCCCTGCACGACCAGCAGCCGGTGGCCGAGGCTGGCGATGCCCAGGTCCGTCTTGAGCACGTCCTTGCTCAGCAGCGGCAGCACGGCGCCCGTGACGTGGTGCGACTTGAACGCCTCCGCGTACTGCTTGAAGCCCAGCTCGCTCAGCCATTGAGCCACTTGCGCCACGCCCCACCCGGCAGGCCCCGCGACCGACGGCGGTGGCGGTGGTGGCGGCAGCGAGCCCGGCTCGTCGCCCTCCACGACACCTATCCTGCTGAGGAAGCGGCTGCGCCCCCGAGAGGCAACCGGGTGCGACAGCTCGCTCGTGGGCCTCTGTGTGGTGGCGGTCCTCGAGTGGGAGGCCTCTGACAGCGGCTGGGAAGACCCGCGCCCACGCGAGCCGCCCCTCGCGCCCCGTGCGGACACGGCCTCGGCTGCGGCGCCGCCCCTTCCGCCCCGTGCGCCACGCGACGTGTTCATCGTTTGCTGCGTCGGGGGTGCGCGAGTGAGCGTGTGCGCGTTTGGTGGTGTGAGCAGGTCCCGCCTTTACCCCCAACCCTTGACGATCGACTCGGCCGTGCTGTGCTGGCGATTCGCCGTTAGCCGATGCGCAGCTTTCTGGAGCTCTGCCAATTGCTCTGCCCCTTGCGGACATAATTCCCGCGCCGCGATGGCGACGGAGGACCCGTGTCGCGCGACGCTCGGGCTCACGGCGGACCTCGCCTCGGCCAGCCCACTCGCGGAGGCGCTGCTGCGCCCTCCCCGGCGCGAGTCGCAGCTCACGCTGCTGCAGCTCGACCGCAGCCAGTTCCTGCCTCTCGCCGCGCTGTCGCTACTAAAACACACGGCCAGCGGCGGCACATCATGCGGCGCCCTGCGCCTCCTCCACGAGCACGACTCGCCCGAGCTGCGCCTCGACCTGACAGGCCGGTCCGAGCCGGGTGTGTTGGCGCTGCCGTGCGTTCCACAGGCCCACGGCAACACGGACAGCGGCCTCGTGTGGTTAAGGACGCACCTGGACTACCGCTGCCACGTACCGCAGCAGCCGGGCACCGTGCGCCTCCCCGCCATGCTACGCCGCTGCCTGCAATCGCTTGCGAGCTCCGGTCCGGGCTCACGCGTGGCAGCGGACGCGCTCGGGGCTGACGACGCGGCGCGCGGCGCGGTGGCCCGCCGGGCAGCGTCGCTCCTCTCGCCGGGCGGGATCGAGGCAGCCGTGCTCGCGCTGTCAGGCGCTGGTAACCAAGTGCTGCCGCCGCCGTGCTGCTCGCTCGAGGCGTGCGCCACGGCCGCGGCACCCAACGCCAGCCGCGGCGCGCTGGAGCCGCGCCGCTCCGGCATCTTCGCCCCACCTCCCGGCCTGCCGCTGCTCTCACCGCCCGCCGCAGCGTCGCACGCCTCGCGCCCCGCAGGCGTGCCGTGCAGCTTGCCGTGCAGCTTGCCGTGCAGCTTGCCGTGCAGCTTGCCGTACCGTCTACTGTGTGTGTGTGCGCCATTGCAGCGTGGCATGCAGCGTGCTGTGTGCGTGTGTGCCGTGCTCAGCCGTGCTCAGCCGGAGCTGGCCTCTGACTGGCAGCCTCTCCCGAATGCGCAGGCGCGGTGGTGGCGCAGGCAGCGGCGAGGCTGTTGGCAGATGGTCAGTCACTGCTACCACCCAGCTTCAATCCCGCCTTCCACAACCCCTGCTGGCGCTGCTCCCTCGACGCCGCCGCCACCTCCATCTCCTCCACCTCCTCCGCCTCCGCCTCCTCCGCCTCTACCGCCTCCGCCTCCCCTGGTCCCGAGCTCTGCTGCCTGCCTGCGGCGCACGTATTGGGCGTCTCCAAGAGCGGCACGACCGACCTCTACTCGCGCCTGAGCAAGGCCTCTACCCACCTGCTCCCCTCGGCGAACAAGGGGCCGCACTTCTGGGATGAGCAGCACACCGTCGCCTCCTACCTCCGCCTCTACGGCCGCAGCGCGCGCAGGCTCGCCGCCGCCACCGCCGCGCGCCGGGCAGTGGACATCCTCGTCGACGCGAGCTCCAACACGTTCAGCTACTCGGGTATCGGAGTGAGGGGCGCGCGTGCGCCCCAGGCCGTGCTGCTCCCCCATGTACTGGCGTGGGTGCAGCCGCAGCTTCGGTTAGTCCTCATGCTGCGCGAGCCTGGGCCGCGCTACTTCTCCGCCTACTGGTACTACCACAAGCGCTACGGCATCTACCGCGCCTTCGGCCCGCTCTCCGCCGCGAGCTTCGATCGGATGGCCCGCCACGAGGCCGCTCGCTTCGAGGCCTGCGCAGCGCGGCATGGCACGCGCCGCTGCGCACGCACGCACTTCGACGGCGCACAGCAGCTCGTTAAGGGGCTGTACGCCGCCGTCCTGCCCGACTGGCTCGGCGCCTTCCCGCCCGAGCAGTTCCTCGTACTGCGGCTAGAGGACTACGAGGCATCGCCCGCTCCGCACCTGCGCGCCACGCTGTCCTTCCTAGGGCTGCCGCCGCCCTCGCCCCAGCGGTGGCAGCGCATGCTCGCGCAGCCGAGGGCCAACCGGCGGCAGGCGGGCGGCGCGGCGCTGCTGCCCGCGACGGCGGCCTTCCTGCGCGGCTTCTACGCGCCCCACAACGCGCAGCTCGCCTACTGGCTGGGCGACGACCGGTGGCTGTGGGGGGATGTGCACGCGGCGCGGCCCGTAGTAGCGGGCAACGCGACGCGCGAATAAGGGCCGATGGGGCTAATGTATATCGTATGTCTTACTCCGTACGGGCCAAAATATCCGGTGGCCTGAAGTTCGGAACTGGAGCCCTGTAGCTCGCGCTAGAGCTCGGTGATCCCCACTTTTCTCTTGCGTCTTGTGGCACGACCTGTGTCCTGTCGAGCCACACAGCGGGCTCAAACCCGTGCCGCAGCAGGTTGTGCTTCTGGAGCTTGAGCAGGACGAGGTGCAGGCGGAGCAGAATGACGAGTGGCAATAGCTCAAATTTTCCGGCGCCCCGTTTTTACCCCTTTTTTGCGATTGACGAAGCCAGAAGTTTGCAAATTGCCACCCACCCAAGTGGCAAAGGTGGGTCCATCATGGGCAACTGCATCGACATTGTGAGCGACGAGGATGAGTGCGGGGCCATCGTTCGCAGCAACCCCTGGGTGCGGCGACTTCCCTTCATCCGGTCCTCGCTGGAGCTTCAGGCCCCGCTCGAGGCCCTCGCTGCGATGCCCGGCGAGTTCTGCTGGTCGCGCGATTTGTCTCCGGGCTTTGTGGCCGAGCTTTGCTTCCGAGGCTTCTTGCCTATGGCAGAGCTGACCCTCGGCGGCCAGGTGCGTGTGGCGCCCTTCCTGACACCTTAGCGCCCTTCCTGACACCCTCTCCCGCCTCCCGGCAGTGCGTGCTGCTGCCGAAGCTGCACACGCAGCGCTGCGTGCTGGAGTTCGCGAAGCTGCATGTCGCACGGAAGGTGCGCTCCACACCGCGCTCCCCCACCAGCCGCCCGCCCCGCTTGGCGCGTGCACCTCACCCGGATCTGCACTCCCTCCTCCCAGCCCCACGTGAGCATGCTTAGTTAGGAGAGGCCGCCACCCCTGGCTTGTCACGCGAGCAGGTGGTGAAGCGGGCCAAGGGATTCTTCCTCACCGTCAACACGTGCTTCGACGAGGTCGTCCGAGGCTGCCAGCGTCAACACGGTAAGGGGTGTTGGCTCCACCCGCCCCTTGTCGCCGCCTTCCGGGCTCTGCACGAGCCGGCCGCCCCCAAGCCTGCCACCCCCAAGCCTACCACCCCCAAGCCTGTCAGCCCTAAGCCTGCGACGAGCGCGGCGGCACGCTGCGCGGCGGCCAACGCGAAGGAGGGCGCGGTTGGCGGCGAGGCGTGCGGCATGGAGGGGGCAGCGTGCCACCCTCTCGCGCACACGGGCGCGCACCGGGGCGCGTACGGCGTGCGCGTCCACTCGTTTGAGTTGTGGCGGGAGACGGCGGCGGGGCCCGAGCTGGTGGCGGGCGAGCTGGGCTACTCGATGGGAGGGTGCTACACCTCGCTCTCCGGCTTCTTCTCCGTCGCCTCGGCCGGCACTGTGCAGTGCATCGCTACCGCCTGTGTGCTCAAGCGACGAGGTGCCGCCCCCACCCTCGCCCCGCCCCCACCCCACGGCCTCCACGCCGCGTCTACGCCGCCTTCCCGCCGTGACCGCTGCCTCTACGCTGCCTCCTGCTTTTGGGTCACCGCAGGCTTTTGCTTCTGGGACCTCGGCATGGAGCTACCCTACAAGCTGCACCTCGGAGCAGCCTGCATCTCCCGCCCAGACTTCCTTCGCAACCTTGCGCACGCGCGCGAGCAGTGGCCGCCCTGCTCGCCCGAGACACCGCGCGTGTGGGTCCCGCAGCTCCTCGCATCCACAGAGTCGGCGCCGCCGCCCGCGCCGCCGCCCGCGCCGCCGCCCGCGCCGCCGCCCGCGCCCTCGAGCGCGCCCCACTCGCCGCGTACCACTCGGGACCTGCATCTCGGTCTGCAGCCCAGCCCGCAGCCCAGCCCGCAGCCCAGCCTGCTCGACCTCGACCTCGACCTCGACCTCGACCTGTCGCCTGAGCTGCCGCCGGAGCTGCCGGCCAAAGGTGGCGGCTCTCGCCTCCTCGATCGCCCCGCCAAGCAAGCCAAGCAAGCCAGGCACCTCGCCCAGGAGGCATCGCTCAATCTCGATCGCAATCTCGATCTCGCTCCACAACCCCTTAGGCCGCCGCACTGCTGGGCGGAAGCGCATTTGGCGCCTGTGCTAGCCACGGGCGCATGAAACCATGATAGATGATACTTGGACGATTGTGTCTTCGCTGCTGATGCTGGCTGACCGTGTGTACTGTACACCGTATCTTACTACGTGCATCGCATGTTGAGATAAGCGATCAGATGTATCGTATCTCTCTCTATCTTTTCTGTCGCGTTTCGTTCGCCATTTATTGCCCAGGACACCCGGGGCTATCGGAGCCGCGCGCCACGCGCGGCGCCATGCGGACACAACCCCTCACGCCGAGAGCGATGCCCCCACGATCGACGCGTCGGCCGGCACCCAGCGGTGGCTCCTCCGACACCGATCTCGTCCGCGCCGTGTGCCTGTTCGGCGGCCTCTTCGTGCTCGCCAACATCCTCGCGCTCAGTTACTTTGTTCTCCCTCATCCAGAGATGCACAGCCACCTGTTTGCGCATCGACAGTCGCGTGCTGCTGCGGCTGCCACGGCGGCGGCGGAAAAGGCGGCGGTGATGTCATCAAGGCAGCACGAGGAGGAGCTGTCCTCACCACCGCCACCACCGCCGCCGTCGCTGTCGCCGCCGCCGCCGCCGCCGCCACAGCAGACCAGTGAGCCGGAGCAAAACCAAAAGCCAGCGACGGAACCAACGTTTAGGCAGCCAGCGGAACCATCTGCCACAGATACGTGAAGCGTCTCACGTGTCTGTACACCGCGCGCCCAATCACATGCACCGCCCCTTATTTATTGCGCAAGCCTGAAGTCATTTATAGTCTCTCTCGCGTCAGCATGAAGTTAAGTACGAAGAGTTCTTCTAATGGGACTCCAATATACATGTCACAGCTCGGGCCGGGCGGGGCGGCTCGGGCGGCTCGGGCCTCTCGGTGGGGCTGGCCGGGGCGGGGCGCGCGGCGGCCGGCGCGGGCTCGGCGCTCGCGCGCGGCGCGCGGGTCGGGACACACGCTCACCCGGGACTCGGGAGACGGGGATAGAGTCCCGGACCCGGGGTTCAGATCCTGCATCAGATTTAGCGAAGCAGGCTGGTTAATCGATCGATAACGTACCACATTAAAGAGGATAGAGGTGCCCCTCCAGTGCCCCTCTCTTTCACAGACACCGAGAGAACACCGATATCATACGTGCCGAGCGTGCTCTAGATCTCTCACGGCTCGCGCGCGGGCTCACAGTCACACTCATGCTGCGCCCGCTTCACTCACCCCCGGCGCGCCGTCAGCCAGCCTAACTGCGCTCCCGCCAACTGCCTCGGCGAGCGGCGCGGCGCCCGCCTCTGCGGCCACCTCGGCCGGCGGCGCGGTGGGTGGCGCGGCGGGTAAAGGCGGCGGTGGCCATGGGTCTGCGCGCTCGAGGAGGACGATGAGCTCGCAGTGCTCCGTGTGTGGGAAGAGGTCGAGCGGGAATGCGCGCACCTGGTTAGGGGTAGGGTTAGGGGTAGGGGTGAGGGTGAGGGTGAGGGTTACAGTTAGGGTTAAGACGAGGTCGAGCGGCAAGGCGCGCGCCGGCTGAAAGGGCGCGCCCTTGAGCGCGTTGGTGGGCGGCTTGCAGAGGACGACAGCGTTCTTGACGAAGCTGGGCGCGTGGCAGCTCACGTAGAGGATGCGCTTGAGGTCGGCGCAGGCACGCAGCGCCTTGAGCACGCTGTCGTGCAGCCCAGCCCTCGGCGGGTCGACGATGGCAACCAGGTGCTCCTTGTCCGCAGCGGAGAGCGCGCGCAGCACGCTCTCGATCTTCTCCTCGGCCCGGCCCGTGACGAAGCTGGCGTTGGCCACGCCGTTACGCGCGGCGTTGCGCCTCGCGTCGACCACCGCGGGGGCGCACATCTCAATGCCCCACACGTGACGCACCTGGTTAGGGGTAGGGGTAGGGTCAGGGTCAGGGGTTAGGGTTAGGGGTTCGCACGTCTCCAATGCCCCGCACGTGGCGCACCGCGGGCGCCATAGTGAGTCCTATCATGCCCGCGCCGCAGCAGACATCGAGCAGCACGCTCCTAGGCGTGAGGCCGCACTGCGAGCGGAGCAGCGTGCACAGCCGCTCGGCCGCCGCTGTGTTGACCTGCAGGGTGCAGCGGAGTAGGGGGGTACGGGGGTTACGGGGGTTACGGGGGGTAGGCAGAGCGAGCGAGCGTAGCTAGTCAGCATCGTCAGTATAAGCAAGACGCTAAGGAGCGTGGCGTGCCTCGAAGAAGGAAGCAGGCGACACGTTAGGGTGAGGGTTGGGAAGAGGGTTAGGGTTCGTAGCGTGCCTGGAAGAAGGAAGCAGGCGACACGTCGAAGGTCAGCCCGAGTAGGCGCTCCTCCAGCCGTAGGCACTCGGGCCCGCTGCCGCCCTCGCCACCCTCGCCACCCTCGCCACCCTCGCCGCCCTCGCCGCCCTCGCCGCCCACCAGCACGGTGAGGTTCTCTTCGGTAGCGACAGCCTCTCCAGGCCCGTCGCACACCTGCACCCCCAGGCGTAGCTGCACGGCGGGGCGGGGCGGCGAGGTGGCTAGGGCAGCGCGCAGCGAGTCCAGCTCTGCTGCTACTTGCTCGGCGGGCAGCCCCACGCTCTGCACTACCAGCACGGCGAGCAGCGGCGGCAGCGGCACGCCGCCCTCCGCCCCCTCTGCAGAGGCAGAGGCTCCCGCCGCCCCCTCCGCCGCCCCCTCCGCCGCCCCCTCCGCCGCCCCCTCCGCCGCCCCCTCTGCGAACCCCGCCGCCGCCTTTGCCTCCGCGTGGTTGAATGCCTGGCGCACGTTGAGCTGTCGCCAGAAGCCCCTGCCGCTCACCTTGTCGAAGGGCGGCAGCGCCGAGGCGGCGACGACGCGCTGCACCGCTGCGACGAGCCCCTTCATGTGGTCCGAGACGTTGGGGCAGGCGTGCGGCGCGCCTATCGCCACCACGCCCTGCTTGAAGCGGCCCAGGACAAAGCCCACGCACGGCAGCCCCGCGCCGTCGCGCCCGATGGAGAACTCGCACTTGTTGCGGTAGCCGTCGACGCGCGGCGAGGGCACCACCGCCTCGAGCGGGCACGGCGACCACTCCGTCTGCTTGATCACCTCTGGAGCGAGCCATCTCATCCGGAGCATCTGCCCGTGCCCCTCATGGCCGTGGGGCAGGGTCCTTACGGCCTGCATCATCTGCTTGGGAAGCTTGCGCAGCGCCGAGAGCACGCTCGCCCGCTTGCGCGCCAGCTGCTCCTCGTAAGGCAGCGCGTGCAGAGGCGCCACCACATCCGCCGCACTGCGCTCGACGGCAGGCACCGCCGCCACCTCCGCCTCCGCCTCCGCCTCCGCCTCCGCCGCGCCGCCGCCGTCTAGGCGCGGCCGCTTCGCGTCACCCGACGACGAGGCCGCCAGCTCGTCCTGCGGCCGCTTGACGAAGCGCTTGGGGTCGAGCGCCTCGCAAACCCTGCACTCGAGGTCCTGGCCCTTCCACCGGTAGCCTTGCAGCCGCGCCTCCGCCGCCTGACGCGCCTCCGAGCTCTTGAAGTAGATGAAGGCGTGCGTCTTCGGGCCGTCCTTCTTCACCTTGCGCACGCCCTCGAGGCCCAGCGAGCGCATCAGGTCCTTGATCTGCTTCACAGAGCACCAACTTGAGAGGCCGCCGAGTCGCACCTGCATTGCTTCCTCGTCCTCAGGCAGCGCCGCGTCGCCTTCCTTTGCGTCGTCTTCCTTCGCATCGCCCGTTTGCATGGCGTCGTTCTCTCGCTGCCTCGCCGGCTCCTCCATCTTTCGGCAGGACTGGGCGCCGTGTTGGCAGAGGGTGCGGAAGTTGCGGACAGTTTCAAGCCACGGCATACTTTATTATATATTTTCGCGGGGCACCTTCCGCGGCCCATCCCCAGCTAGCCTTACCGCCAGCCCTCGTACAGCCCTCACCCACACCCACGACCCACCCCCAACGCCAGCCCTCACCCACGCCAGCCCTCACCCACCCACCCCTGCCCTGATATACACATGCCTATGCAGGGCGCGCGCCAAACACAACCTTCTTCACGTTGGTGTTGGGCGCAGCGCTTGTCGAACGCGTGTAGGTGACCGCCACTTGTGGGGCTGTGGGAACTTGGGCAGACAGTCGCCATAGACTCTGTCTCGGTCACGCACGATTGGAACGACGGGCTCGCTCCGAAGGGTACTGCGGTTGGCCACAACGAGTGCCTCCAAAGGTGCCTTTAGATGGGGAAGCCGAGGTTGCAGCAGGTCTTCTGGCACAGCGGCGGGTCCTTCTTGGCGTCGTTCTTGCACTTTTTCTTGCACTTCTTCATGGACTTTGGCGGCTTCATCTCGCATTTCTTGATCTTGATCTTGCATGCCTTGTCGTCACTGAGGCCGCGGCAGTTGACTTCGGGCAGCGATGGCGACGGTGGCGCCGACGGCGGCAGCGGCTCGCACAAGCCGCAGAACTTCTTGCATTTCTTCTGCTTCGCAATATTCTTGCACTGCTTGTTCTTGCACTTCTTCGCAGTGTCAACGCACGCTGGCGAGCTGGGCGGCGGCGGCGGCGGCGGCGACGGCGGCGGGGGCTTAGCCTTGGACGGCGGTGGGCAAGGCGGGGCAAGAGGCTCGCTGATCACGATCGACCACCGGTAGATGCCCGAGTTGCCGCCGGACACGGGGTGCTCGCCACACGTGGCCCTTGTGGAGTACACGCAGATCTCCTCCTCCTCCTCACACGGCTGGCAGTGGGGAGGCGGGCAGGCGCAAAGCAGGCCGTACTCGCAGACTAGGCCTGCAAGAGCTGGCTCACAAGCGACGCCGGTGGGGTCGATCTTCTCGGGGCAGGTCAGTGGGAGGGGCGACGGCGACGGCGGGACGGGCGGCGGGATGGGCGGTGACAAGGGGCCGGCGGAGACCTCCGCGCCAGTAGCGAGGGAGAGCACCGAGACGAGGAGCATCGCAACTTTCATTGTGTGGGCACTCTGGGTATCTGTGCACAGCAAGGAGGTTTCGATATCGGAGACGCACGCTGGGTGATGTTCATGGTGCACCCGTGGTGATCTTGTTCACGCAGGGAGGGAAGGGCATGCAGGTTTGCAGCTTACCGAGAAGGGCAGGTTTGCAGCTCGACAGACCTTCCTGTCGTTTTCAGGGAGAAGGTTCCGCAGCACACGTTCGTTTCGGAGATGCAGTTGCAGTGTTTGCAACTGTAATTACACTCCTAATTTCCA
>Ga0209302_10002186_pt1 | contig 11441 bp, 7 predicted proteins | sample ArcOceMetagenome_2_FD_187445 | JGI IMG/M metagenome (GOLD analysis project Ga0209302, IMG submission 187445) | Marine eukaryotic phytoplankton communities from Arctic Ocean - Arctic Ocean ARC135M Metagenome (SPAdes) (version 2) | ecosystem: Environmental > Aquatic > Marine > Oceanic | place... | reverse complement strand
CGGGTAAGGCTGCTGATTCCCAAGCGTTCTGCGGGAAAAGACTGCCCCACCGCTGGGCGGTTTCGAAGCCAACCAAACCGGTAACGGCACTCAACTCAGTCCTCCTTACGGCGCAACTTTTGAAATCACCACAAGACTTATCTCCCGGGGGTAGACATCCGTGTTGCCTGTAGCGTTTTTTTTCACCGTCAAGGCGCGCGGAGACTAATTTCACCAACACGACGGTCAAGAGCTACTTTCACGCTCCTGAGCGGTCCTCCGACCTTAAAAAATATTCCCCAGATATTCACTTTCACCAAAAGCGCGCGGTGCTAGAGTTGGCATGAAAGCAAACGTCACGTCGAAGAAGACGGCCGCTTTCTTCGCCGTGGTGCATGTCGTATCCGCCACGGTGACCAGCGGCGACCACAGCCTCGGCATGATCAACACGTCGAAGGCGGCGGTCAGGAGGCTCGCTGTAGACGACCTGGCTGTCCTGCGTGAGTGGGCACGCACCGTACCTTGTAAGCCGTCCTTCATGGTCATCGGTGGGCCAAAGTGCGGCTCGACCTCGCTCTTCGAATACCTCGAGGCGCACCCACAGGTGCACCGTCCCGCTGAGAAGGAGCTGTGCTTCTTCTCGGAGTTCAAGCGCCACCTGAGACGCTACCAGCCGGGCATTCCCACCACGAGCTGGCCGCTCTATCAGGCCGCCTTTGCTGGCAAGTCGGCGCTCCGCCTGCGAACGAACCTGGATTTTGGAGGTGGGCGTGGACGTTGGCGCGGGCGCGGGCGCGGGCGTGGGCGTGGGCGCGAGCGTAGGCAATGGCGTGCGCCAGAAGCGGGCCGCCGACTAGCGCTCGGGGCGATTAGCTCCGACACCAATCGCTCCGAGCGGCACGCGTCGTTGAAGCGTGCGGTGTCAGATGCGGCAGCCGAGTGCAGCAAGCAGCACGCCTTCGAAGGCTGCCCCTTCTACCTGGGGGAGGTGCGCGCCGCCGGGCTGCTCTACCGCGCCTTCCCTCAGCTGCGCGTCGTCGCCGTGCTGCGTAACCCGCGCGAGCGCACGGTGAGCGCCTTCAACGATTACGTGCGCATGGGGCGCATCCACGCACACGAGGCCACGCGAGGGGGCCTCGAGGAGCTCATCCGGCACAAGGTGGCGCTGGTCGCCTCGGGCAACCGATCGCTCGAGGACTTCGACGTACGCATACTCACCTCGGGCGTGTACATCCACGGGCTGCGCAGCTGGGGCGAGGTGTGGCCGACGCGGCAGCTGCTCGTGCTACGCTCCGAGGACATGTTCGCCGACGCCGTCGGCGTGATGAAGCGCGTGCAGGACTTCCTGCAGCTGCCTCGCGCCATCCCCTCCTCCCGCGTGCAGCGGGTCGCCAACCGCAACTCGCACTCGGTCAAGGCCAAGCCGTCGCGCAGCGTGAACGCGACGCTCGACGCCTTCTTCGCACCGTACAATGCGCAGCTGTACGCCTGGATGGAGGTGCAAGGGAGGCAGTTCAAGCCGTGGGACTAGGAGTGGGGGCACGCGAGCGCAATATAACGTGCAATAGATACTGATAGAGATATAAGGCATATTAGGTAATGGACGGCTGCACTCCGCCCTTTATGTTACGATAATATAAGAGTAGGTGCCTCGTATGTAGGCCGTCCCATAAGACAAAATAAGACATCTTTTCTTTTACGCCCTCGCTCAAGTACGTCTCGCCAAAAGGGCGCCTTGCCCTTGCGCTTTAGTTTGGCCTTACGGATACGCGCGACGGGCGAGGCGCCTGCCAGGAGATGCCAGGCAGCTGGAGCCACGATACGTGCGTAGGTCAGCTCACGATGTCCCTGCGTGGCTCACTGCAGCAGAAGTGGGTCGTGCGCAACCGCGGCGGAGGCACCGCGGTATGCTGCGCCAATCACCCAGTTGCCGCTCCCGCCCGGATAAACAACGACCGCTCAGTCCAACTCAAGCTGGAGCAGCGCGCCGACGATGAGGGATCGCGCAACGGCGCGCGCGTCTATTTTGCGGACGAATGTGTCGAGGGCCACTACCATCCCGACCGCTACGCTGCTCTGCTGCTGCTGGGCAAGACCTTCTCGGTCACATTGGATCTGTCCTCAGCTTTGTGCTCGTGCAATGTTGCGTGGTATCTGGTGCCGATGCGAAGCAATACAGATCCAGGAACCTGCGATGGCGACTTTTATTGCGATGCCAACGAGGTGCCTGCCGGCCATGTCAATGGGTGGCTCAAGGGTAGAGGCGCCTTTCCGCTTTCCCCCGCCTGGATAGTGGCTTGGAAGATTGGCATGGCCTCAAAAAGCCCGCCTCAGGCTGCGCCAATGACAAGGCCCTCACATTCAAACGACAGGTCTGTGGCGTCAATTGCGACGAAATGGACCTCGTCGAGGCCAACAAGTACGCGTTCCATGCGGCAGCTCACACGGCCTTCGATGGTTCGGGACGCTCCAACGGTTGGGGCGGAGGCAACGCCCACCGGGCTTTCGGAAGCGCGAAGTACGGTCCTGGTGGCTCCATCATTGACACGAATGCGCCCTTTCGGGTCCCGCCCGCCCGCCCGTATATCCGCCTGTGGAGCTCTCCGGTGCCCCAAGCGCCTTTGTGTGATTCGCTCAGGTTCACGCCTTTTTTGCCACCGACGATCACGGGGACTTGAGCGGGATCGAGATTACGCTGCAGCAGACTCCAGGGCGGGACTCACTACGCTTTTCGGTGGCGCCCAGTTGGTACGTGCAGCGCATGAGTGCGTCCTTTAAGGCGGGAATGACGTGCGCATCCGCCGTTTGCGTGCAACCCTGCCACATGCACTGCGCCAACGCACGTTGTGTTGGCAGTCCCGTCATGTCGTACTGGAGCGCAGATCGCATGGACTGGCTCGACTCGCCTCCCTGCGGCGGGAGCTACTTGCAGCAACAGGACGCGTGCGGCGAGCTCGCCTCGTTTTCGGACTTTGCGGTGTGCGACGCTGCGGTGCTGTGTGAGCGCGATGGGGCTATGCCTTTGCCGCCGCCGCCGCCACCACCACTATCGCCGACACCCTCATCTCCAACTTCGCCCACACACCCGCCTTTGCCTTTGCCTCCACCTCCACCTGTGGCCCCACCTCCACCCCCTCCTTTGCCTCCACCTTTGCCTCCACCTCCTCCCTGGCTTCCACCGCCACCGCCTTCACCCTCGCCCTCGTCTCCAACCCCGCCCTCGCTCTCGCCTCTGCCCTCGTCGCCACCGGCCTTGCCCGTGCAGCTGGGGCCAACGAGCCTCCCACTACCGACAAAACACTACCGAAAACGAGGTTCGCAAAACATCTCGGCTGCGCCGCACTTATGGAGCTCGGCGTTACTCGCAGCTTCCTGTGCAGCGTTCGTCGTCTTCACTTGTTTAGTAATGAGGCGGCGCTTTCCCAGACGTGACGCCATGAAGGGAGCCACCAAGGTGCATTCGGACGAAAAGGATGCAGATGCTAACGGCGGGCTGCTCACGCCGCAGCGCACACGCTGGTTGTGGGCGGTGCACCTGAGGCGATGGCTGTCACGCACGATCTCACCAACAAGGGCTGTGGCTGATGACCAGAGGTTGGTCGCCCGCGGATCAGAATCGTCTGCTGCGATAACAGGGGCTGTGACGCGTGCACAGACGCTTGCGGAGATGCACGGGCTGGATTAGAAGTCGTGCGATGCTGTGTGTCTTCGGACTATAATATTTTCCTCTCGCTCTCACTGCTCTTCGAGCGACTTTCTTCTTTATACCTGCTAGGGGTACGGTAGTAGAGGGTAAAGTAGAGGAAGGCCACACACCGTCGGTAAAGTATATAAGGGGTAGTATACGGGGTAAAGAAGAAAATCGCTCGAGCAGAGAGAGAGCGAGAAGAAAATACGGCTTTATTATACGGCTTTAGTCCGAAGACACACAGCATCGCAGATCGCACGACTAAGGGGTAGTGGAGCACGACTTCTAAAGCCGTAAAGCCGTAAGCGTAACGAGCCCGCGCGCCGCGGCATCCTTTTTGGTGAAAGTAGCTCTTTATTGACGGTTTTTTTAATACCAGAGGAACATAAGCCTATTACCGAGGCGATCACAATTTGATCTTTCGTTAACCTTTGTTTGAGCCGCCAGGATTCGATGGGGAGGTGCCGTGACATCTTCGTCCGACAGAGTCCGAGGAGTCTGACGAGTCGACGAGTCGGGCGGACTTTCGAGTGGGGGCATGTCTGACGAGTCGCGTGTGCCGTGACATCTTTGTCCGACAGAGTCCGAGGAGTCTGACGAGTCGACGAGTCGGGCGGACTTTTGAGCGTATTTCGAGCGGGGGCATGTCTGACGAGTCGCGTGTGCCGTGACATCTTCGTCCGGCAGAGTCCGTCCGACAGAGTCGGACGAGTCGGACGAGTTGGGCCACCCCCCACGTGCGACGTATGTCTGACGAGTCGGACTCTGTCGGGGCGACCCTGGTCGCGACACACGAGTCGAGCCGCGCGACGAGTCGAATACCACTGCCTCCGCGCGTGGCGACCAGGAGTCGAGGAGAGTCGGAGGCGACACGTCGAGCCGCGGCCAAAAAGGGGGAGTCTACTGTCGCACTCTGTCGGAGCGACGCGTCGACTCGTCGCTACGACTCTACAATCTAAGTCGGTCCGTGTCGCACCAACTCTGACGCCTCCTGAACCTGGCTCATCTCTCCGCTGGGAGGGTCAAAAGCGGCCATCTCACGGCGTCGCGAGGGATAGTTCTCAACTTGGCGGCCCTGGGGCCTCGTTTGGGCAGGGTTAACAAGAATTAACACGGTTAACACGTCAGGCGGCGCCAGCGGCAGCGCCAGAAGGCAGAAGGGCGGCCGGGGGGGCAAAGCTAAGGGGTACCGGTAGTGCAAGTGGAGCAAAGCCAAACAAAAGGTTAACCGAAAGATCACAAGAATTGTGATCGCCCGACGGTGTGTGGCCGGGCTTCGTCTGAGACAATTTGCGTGCATTTTATTTATACGGTTAGAAAGTGACACTCTCTTTCGAGGCCGTGTCTGGTCGCGCCCCACCGGGCGACGTGCCCTACTTTACCCGATCGCTGTCCGAGGCGCTTCCTCCTCCTCCGAGGCCGCCTCCTCCGAAGCCGACGGACCAGCCGGCGCTGGCACGCTCTCGCACAGGAAGGCGGCCACCAGCTCGGCCGCGTCCGTGAACTCGCGCATCGCCGCCGCCGTCACCGCGTCGAGCGTGCGCGCCGCCGCGTCGAGTTGCTCACGCTCCTCGGCGCCTCCAATGGGCATCGCGGGCAGCGCGGGCGCGAGCGGCGTGAGGTGCGTGCCGCGCAACGAGTGCAGCTGCACGTCACCGCCGCGCTGCAGCAGCGGCGGCAACAGCAGGCTCTCGTCGAGGCCGTCGTCGTCGAAGCGGAGCACGAGCGTGCGTGCGGCGCGGTAGAGCTGCGAGGCGGCGCTGTGCGTGTGGTCCGGCGCCGGCTCGAACTCAGTCTGGCCCGCGTCGATCTGGCGGAGCACGGGGAGGATCTGGTCGAGCATCGGCAGCAGCTGTGAGGCGAGCGCCGCCAGGTCTCTCGTCAGAGGCGCCGCGCTGCCCGCCGGAGCTGCCACCTCGTCGAGCCGCTCCCGGGCCGAGGCGAGGGCCTGCAGCCAGGGGGCGAGGAGCGGCGCGTGCTCGAGCTGGAGGAGCGAGCTCGCTGCAGGCGACACGATGGAGCCGAAGAGCGGGATCGCGTTGGAGGCCCGCTTGTTGTTGAACGAGATGAGCACGTTGGCCACGGGCGGCGGAGAGGCGCGCTGCGACTCGTCAACGAAGAGTGAGCAGAGGAGCACGTGGAGCAGCGCGCCACAGCTGTGGCCCACTCCGACCACGGGCAGCGCGCCGTACTCGGTGTGCAGTGCGGCATGCGCGTTGTCGAAGGAGTCGAGCACCTGGTCGCACAGCTTCAGATAGTCGAAGTCCAGCTCATATGGCGTCGCCACGACTACAAAGCCAGACTCGGCGAGCAGGGAGAGGAGCCGAGGGTAGGTGACGTGCGGCGCCGCACCGACGAATGCGCCTCCCAAGAAATGCAGGACCGCCCGTGGCGGCTCGCTCGGGGGCGGCCGGAGCACAAAGCTGCCACAGAGCTGCTCCCACTGCTGTGGCTGCGCTGGCTGCGCTGGCTGCGGCGGGGGCGACAGGGGCGGCGGGGGCGGCAGCTGCGGCGGCGGGGCACTAGCATCAACTGTCATGAGAGGCCGCCCGCGTCCGGGAGCCACCTGGCGTAATCGCGGCGGTGCCCAGCACAGAGCCGCGACGATCATCGACGATGGCGCCTTTTGGTTAGGGGAGGAAAAGCGCCATCCGGCGCATGCCACCCAACACACACAGTATACCGTAGTCAGTTCGCACACGTCAGGCCCGACGTTTAGATCCTTGAGCCCACGCGGTTGGCCACCGCCCTCAAGCTATTCGACACCTTGCTCGGTGGGGCGCCGAGGATGAGGTTGCAGCAGGCGTCGCGAGCCTGCTTGATGTGAGAGAAGGAGCCGAGGATGTGGATGTGGCTGTCGGCGAGCACGATCCGCGTGCGCGTCGAGTTCTCGATGGCGTTCTTGCACTTGCCGTCCTTGCCCGCCACGCGCCCGATGGCGCGCGCCAGGTGGTCGCCCTTGAGCATCTTCACGTCGGTCACCATGAAGCTGTCGACGAAGAGGTCCTCCACACGGAGCAGCGCGACCGCGTCCGCCACGGTGAAGCCGAGCATGTACGCTCTGCAAAAGTCGGCGGCCTTTTGCAAGTGGTCGATGTCGCTCGTGTGCGCCGACGTCTTGATCTCCACGCACCGGTTGCGCGGGTTCATGCGCACGTCCAGCTTGAGGTGCTCCACAATCGGGGTGTAGATCGACATCCAGTCCTTGCGGAGCGGCGTGTACCGGTGCGGAGGGACTGCCACCCGCCGGAACTCCGTCTTTCCTGCGGCTTCCTTCGCGGTGATGGGCTCAAAGTTGGGGAGGACGACTTCCTTGCCGCCTTCGTTCCGCCGACGCTTTCCACCGTTGTCCTCAACCTCGTCCTCCTCCATAGCCGCAGCCTCCAGCACGGACGCGTCGACCTCGACTTTCGACTGCAGTATCTTGGACGTCATAGCTAGCTGGCTGTAGAAATCGACCTCGACTGTCGATTGAAGAAGAGGATAGCGTGCTCGGGCCGTCCAAATAGTTTGCACCAAGGGGTGTTTTTGCCTGAAGTAAGAATTTTCAAGCCCTCGCTACTTTTTCCTCGGAGTCGTTCCCGGAGAGTCGGGATCGAGGAGGAGGATCGTCTCGCTCGCCCTGGTCAGTCAGTCATGTTCGCCGGTGACAGTTCGCCGTCCCCTACGGTGCCAAATCCTCTGTCTGCGCTCAAGTTAGGGTCCGGCCGGGCGCCGTAGTAGGCTCGCTGCCGTAGGCTCGCTGCCATTTCCTCGTCCCCATACTTGAGGCAGAGCTCAAGAACGCGAGCGTCGCTGACCATCGTCGAGACGAACGACGGTCGCGTACGATGGTCTCAATGGTTCAGGCGCACGCTTCGTATCGCGGTATCGGACGTTGTTGTTGCGCGCGAGCGCACGTTGGCGAACCGCAAGTTTGCTTTCAACAGGATCTTCGGCGAGGGGAAGGAAAACCTTAACGTGCTTAGGAAGGAAACTGCACACTGCACATGCACATGCACAGTGGGTGCTTTTTGTATGATGACGGTGGTCATCCATATGTACGGTGGACCTCTGCCGTATGCACCGTATGCACATATACGGTCGTCCACTAGCTATATACGGTCGTCATGCAGACGAGGACTCAACCCAGGAAACGGACTGGGGGAAAGAGTTTTATAGATAGCCATACTCTGGTCTGGTCCCACAATGGGAGCAGACGGCTGTCCCTGCTACCCGCCCCCATGAAGGTGACGTGCCCGAAGATTTGTCGTCGTAGTGTCTTCGAACCGCGCTGCGGTCTGTGCCTGCATTCGCAGAGGTTTAATCGCGTGGCCCCTAGGGGCGCACGCAGCTCCAGTTTTTCTGGGCGCTGGGGGTATCTCTGGCTGCTCACAGCGCCCTGAGCGATGAGCCGTCTCTTCATGCGTCTCTTGTTTTCTCCTCAACGCTCAAGTAGCGTTCCGTGTGGCCAAGCGTGGCGCCTCCTACACTTTCGCCCGGTCGTCGTCTTCCCGCCCTCTCAGGACAGCCTCTCTTGAAACGTTGAAAGGTCGGGCCGCGGGATGGGGCCGCGGGTGTGCGGTTGCAGCATCGATGCGGGCACCTGGCGCTCTCGGCTCTTCCTGCCGCGCGGTTGAGCGTTGTTTAGAGTTTTTACCGAAGCGCGAATTGAAAACCGACACATAGGAAGCAGCCTCTACTACTCTACTGGCCGGCGGGTCTTCACCAACCACGGCCGTTTCCAGCCCTCCAGCCCGTTTGGTTTGGGCTGGCTGGGATGGCTGGGATGGCTGGAAACACCAGGTGCCCGCGTACCGTCTGTGACTCGCGCACTGCGCACGGCAGCGGCTGAGCCGGCACGCAGTATCGTGGTCTCGTCCTCGCAGTACACGCAGTGTCCCCAGTGCAAGGAGAGCGACGCGGCTAGGCGTGGCGATGTCCAACCCGACTGGAACGACGCCTTGTCGAGCCCCTCGTAGTCGCGCATGCGCAAGGTCTCCGTAATGGCGAAGATGAAGTAGTTGTCCTCCTTGGGGTGGGCGGCGCGGAGTGAGGCGTCAGCGTGCACGACTCGCACGCCGGGGAGCCGCCTCTTGAAGGCTGCTCGAAGCTGCGTGAGGTAGGCCTCGTCGGTCTCGTCCGTCAGGATGACGATCGAGCCGTTGAAGCCTCGGTGGCCGGTGTTGTTGAGAGAGCACGTCACGTAGTTGAGCACATTAGGCACGTCCGTGTCGCAGTTGACGAGCGCGGCGCCGCGCCGTATGTGCAGCGAAATGTACGAGCCAATCTTCTCGCGTTGAAAGAATTGGGCGCGCGCCTCGAGCACGCTCGTCGTCGGAAACCGCAGCACGTTTGAGCAGTTGTGGGGGCCTGGGTTCCAGTCGTGCGCAGCGCCGTCCCGCTTGTGCCAAACGAAGCTCCGCCCCATCTTGAACGCCTGAAGCGCAGCGTCGTAGTCCTTCACCTCGCTCAACCCGCTGGGCAGGGACGAGTTCAATCCACCAGGCAAGATCAGTGGCCGAGCGCGATTATGCCTGTCCAGATGACTGATGTTGACGTAGTGATTCCAGCCGGTTTTGCAGTCCACTGTCTCCCCGCTGTTGTGGTCCACACTCAAGATGGCACACGGTCGGGGCACTACGATGCGGGCACAGAGGGTCGATGCCACCTTTGCAGCGTTCAGAAGCCACAGCGACATGTCGGACAGGCCAGCTTTGTACTGTCCGCCGCTGCTCGTCCCATTGTCCCCGAGGAGCCTGATCCCTGTTGGGCCGCCCCATCCACTTGCGCCGCCATGGAGCAGGATCAAATTCTCCGAGCCGTTCGGGCACTCATTTCCGCACTCTTTTGCGGGGTCGGCGGCGGCGAGCAACCCGATCGTAGATCTGCGGAATGCTTCGGTGGCAGCTTCCGACGCGTTGGGTCTGGCGGTTTCACTCGATTGGTTGCCCATGTTCAACGGCTTACCGGCTCCATTTGGCCCATCCTGTCCGAAACCCTCAAATGAAAATGACTCGGCCGCCGCCCTCGCTTCGTTGAGACGCCGTTGATCATGGAGCAACTTGGAAAAGACGCCGAGAAATGGCGGCACGGGCTGCAAACTCATCTCCGACGGGCTGGCGCTAGGCGTCGAGATCACGAGCAGCCCGAGCACCGCGCCCCGCATGGGAGACGCCTAGCGCTGGTGACGACAAGGTCTTTCTTGCCTAAAGGGGTCGAGGGGGGAGCGGGGAAAAAACTGTCAATTTCGCGGCCCACAGCGCGCGGTTCTCGTCGTCGGTCCACAGCCGGTGTCGCCAGCCGGAGAGCTGGGTCCAGCTGGCGGAGAGAGGGCGGAGCGTGGATGGCAGCTCGTGTGCGCGCCATGACTGGTGGATGATCTGCGTGCGTGCGGGATGGCGGCCCACCCAGTGCCCGCAGGCGGTTAGCCAAGCGCGACCTAGAAACAAGGTCGGCGACGTGGATTCCAGGTCGGGGTCCTGGCGGCCTCGTGGTTGGATTCATAAGGCTCGGGATAGCGCGTTGGAAAGCTAGACACTCTACCTTTCCAACCAACTTATTTATTTCCAACGGACGGACGGCGGGCGGTACGTACGGTGTGCTTGCGGGCGAAAACACGACGACGTCCCGTCTTCGACTGTTCGAGCGTTGAGCCATATCCTTGTGTCAGGCGCTTGACACAGCCCTCGCCGCTCCTGCGGCGGGGTCCACAACTCCAATCCCTTGTGGCATCCCTCGCGGCAGCCGCAGTGGCGAGCCCTGTAGCGGCGAGCCCTGGAGCTGATGCTGTTGCTGCTTTTTTGCCTGAAGTGAGAGAATTTATTACAAGACACACAGCCTATAATTGTTTGCTCGTGCTGCATTTGTGAACTTAGCTCTTTATTGAGGATAAGATAAGATTGTTGGGTTTCACGACGCTACACGACACGCGACGCTACGCAATTCCGCAATGCTGGGCCCCTCACACCCAGACACAAAGGCACGGTGTACTGGCGATGATGAATACGCCCCTATAAACCTAGGGACTCGGCCCGGTCGGCGCTGCTGGACTGCAGTACGTGACCGACGATCCGGGCCTCGCCGCGCACCCCCGAAGGGTACTACGCGGCCCTGCGGCCCCTGACTGGCGCGGCGAAATACGCGTGGGGCGCACGAGCACGTTGACGCAAAGATCGAGATGGCGTTCTGCTGCGAGTAGTCCTTGCCCATGTCCCCACCCCTGGCAACGCGGGACCGAGTCCCGCGTACGCCAGAGGCGCTCGCCCGGTGTTAGTTCACACGGACCGTGCATTGCACTATCTATGTTCCCTCCCACCGGTCGCCAGCATCGCCGTCGTCGCCGCCGCCGCCCGCGCCACCGCCGCCCGTCGTCGGTTGCAGGCTACTGCGAGGCGCTACTACAAGGTCTACTACGTGGCTACTGCGACGCTACTACGAGGCCACCATGAGGCTACCACGAGACTACGACGAGGTCTACTACGAGGCTACTACTACAAGGCTACTAAGAAGTCTACTACGAGCGCCACTAAGAGGTCTACTACGACGAGGCCACTATGAGGCTACTACCAGGCTACTACGAGGCTACCACCAGGCTACTACCGTACGCATCTCACCGTACGAGGCTACGAACAGGAGCCGCGCGCGCGCCACTTGGCCAGCAGCACCGCAGCAGCAGCCCAGCTCGTCTGCCGGCGCCGCTCAACCCAGCAGCTCGGAGCCGGCGCCGACGATCCGCACACAGCGAGAAAGATCTCGAGGAGGCCGTTCACCACGTGCCGAACAAGCCGGCCAA
>Ga0209302_10002185_pt1 | contig 11447 bp, 13 predicted proteins | sample ArcOceMetagenome_2_FD_187445 | JGI IMG/M metagenome (GOLD analysis project Ga0209302, IMG submission 187445) | Marine eukaryotic phytoplankton communities from Arctic Ocean - Arctic Ocean ARC135M Metagenome (SPAdes) (version 2) | ecosystem: Environmental > Aquatic > Marine > Oceanic | place... | reverse complement strand
CCCCTTAGACACCGGGTTACGTCCATGTCCTTTCTTTACCCACGGACAAACTTTGTGGAGTGCCGCGCTCCACCTCAGCGCGCTCGGCCAGGTTACGCACGAACTCGTTCACCCATGGCTTCGTGCTCGAACGTCTGCGTCATCGGCGCGGGCCACGTGGGCGCTCCCCACGCCATCGTCATGGCGAGCAAGTGCCCCAAGGTCAAGTTCACTGTGGTCGACGACGACCCGCGCACGATCGCCGCGTGGAACTCGGGCCTGCTCCCGTTCTTCGAGCCGGGCATGCAGGAGCTTCTGGACGACGTGCGCAGCGCGGGCAATCTGACCTTCACGAGCGACTTCGACAGCGCCGTGCGCACCGCCGAGGTGATCCTCGTCTCGGTCTCGACGCCGCTCAAGAAGTCTGGCGTCGGCGCCGGCTACGCGCCGAACCTGGAGCACTGGGAGTCTGTGGCGCGGCGGATCGCCAAGGTGGCCGGCGGGCCCAAGATCATCGTGGAACGCTCCACCGTGCCGGTCACCACCGCCGCGTCGATGACCAGAGTCTTCCAGGCGGTCTGCTCCCATGAGGTCGTCATGGCTTTCCAACCCCGAGCTAACCCTAACTCTAACCCCAACCCTAACTCTAACCCCAACCCTAACCCTAACCCTAACCCTAACCCTAACCTCAACCCTCACCCTCGCCCTCACCCTAACCAGGTCGTCATGCTTTCCAACCCCGAGTTTGCGCGCGAGGGCAGCGCGATCACCGACCAGCTCTCACCGGACCGAGTCATGATCGGCGGCCCCTCGTCGGTCGAGGGAGGGGCTCTAACCCTAACCCTAGCCCTAGTCCTAACCCTAGCCCTAGTCCTAACCCTAGCCCTAGCCCTAACCCTAACCCTAGCCTAAACCCCAACCCTCGCCCCAACCCTAGCCCCAACCCTAACCCTAACCCCAACCCTAACCCCAACCCTAACCCTAGCCCCAACCCCAACCCTCACCCTAACCCTAACCAGGTGGAGGGAGAGGCCTCCATCGCCGTGCTCAAGACGCTCTACAGTAACTGGGTGCCGACGGGGCGCATCATCACCTCCAACCTCTGGTCGGCCGAGATCTCGAAGCTCACGGCCGACGCCTTCCTCGCGCAGGTATGAGTCAGTGGTCGGGTAGTAGTCAGTGGTCAGCTAGTGGTCAGGGGTCGGGTAGTAGTCAGGGGTCAGCTAGTGGTCAGGGGTCGGGTAGTGAGTGCGCAGGTAGTAGTCAGTGGTCAGCTAGTAGCCACTGCGACTTACTTACTTACTTACTTAGTTGCTTCCTCGCGCAGCGTGTCTCGAGCATCAATGCCATCTCGGCACCCAACCCTAACCCTAACCCTAACCACTAACCGCGCACCCTAACCAGCGCATCTCGAGCATCAATGCCATATCGGCCCTGTGCGAGAAGACCGGCGCCGACGTCGACGAGGTCTCGTAACCCTCACCCTCACCCTCACCCTCACCCTCACCCTCACCCTCACCCCCACCCTAACCCTAACCCTAACCCTACCCTAACCCTAACCCTAACCCTAGGTCTCGTACGCCATCGGAGTCGACTCGCGCATCGGCCGCAAGTGCCTCACAGCCTCGCTCGGCTTCGGCGGCGTGTGCTACGAGACGAACCCTACCCCGACCCCGACCCCGACCCCGACCCCGACCCCGACCCCTAACCAGGCGTGTGCTACGAGACGCACCTGCGCAACCTCGTCTACCTGGCCAAGTTGTACCGCATGCCGGTCGTTGCCACTTACTGGGACAGGCGTGGCCTGACCCTAACCCCAACCCCAACCCTAACCCTAACCCTAACCCTAGCCCTAACCCTAACCCCAACCCTAACCCTCACCCTAACCCTAACCCTAACCCTAGCCCTAGCCCTAGCCCTAGCCCTCACCCTTACCCTAACCCTACTGATACAGCGTCATCAAGATGAACGACTACCAGAAGCGCCGCTTTGCCAACCTTGTGGTGCGCAAGATGTTCACACCCGAACCCGAACCCGAACCCGAACCCGAACCCGAACCCGAACCCGAACCCGAACCGTAACCCGAACCGTAACCCGAACCGTAACCCGAACCGTAACCCTCACCCTCACCCTCACCCTCACCCGCACCCTCACCCGCACCCTCACCCTCACCCTCACCCTCACCCTCACCCTCACCAGGTGCGCGAGATGTTCAACACTGTGGGCGGCAAGAAGCTCGCCGTGCTCGGATTCTCCTACAAGAAGAATACCTCCGACTGCCGCTTCAGCGCCGCCCTCGACGTGTGCAAGGTACCCCGATAGCCCCCAATAGCCCCCTACAGACCCCTACAGACCCCTACAGACCCCATACAGACCCCTACAGACCCCTAAGCCCCCTAGCCCCCTACCACGCCTCGCCTCCGACTCACGCTACAGCGCCGCCCTGGACGTGTGCAAGGTGAGTGAGTGAGTGAGTGAGTAGAAGGGCATCACACGCTCCGCCAAGCTTGATGGCTCACTACTTAATGCTTTAGTAGTATTAGTAGATTAGTAGGTCGTATCAAATCACTAAATCTGTGAGCAATTCGATTTAGTAGTGCCCAATTACATCTCCTCATTATTCACCTAATTACTCACCTCATTATTCACCGAGACTACCTCTGCGTGTGCAAGGTCCTCGAGAACGAGCAGGCCCTAACCCTTACCCTTACCCTAACCCTAACCCTAACCCTAACCCTAACCCTAACCCTAACCCTAACCAGGTCCTCGAGAACGAGCAGGCCCTGCTGGTGGTGCATGACCCGCGCGTCTCGGCGGAGGCAGTGGGCGTCGACCCTAACCCTACCCCTACCCCTACCCCTAACCCTAACCCTACCCCTGCCCCTACCCCTACCCCTAACCCTAACCCTAGCCAGGCAGTGGGCGTCGCCTTCACCCGGGATGATGGCTCCGAGTCGCTGGTCTCGTGCGAGGCCGACCCGTACGCTGCCTTGCACCCCCCCCCTTGCCTTGCTACAACCCCTTACCTTGCACCCCCCCGTTGCTTTTGCGCCCTCCCCCGTGCCTTGCTGCCCCCCGTTGCCTTGGCACCCACCCTTGCCTTGCTACACCCCTTGCCTTGCTACACCCGCTTACCCCCTTACCCCCTTACCTTGCCACCCACGAGGTACGTGGCTATGCACGGTGCGCACGCGGTGCTCGTCCTGACCGAGTGGGAGGAGTTCACCCGCCTCGACTTCAAGCGCGTACCGTCTACTAACTATGGCTATACTTACTATGGCCATACTCACTATGGCCTATACTTACTATGGCTCTACTTACTGTGGCTATACTTACTATGGGTAGGCGCGTCTACGCCTCGATGCAGAAGCCTGCCTTCATATTCGACGGGCGCAACCTCCTCGACCACAAAGTACGGCACTCTAACCCGAACCCGAACCCGAACCCGAACCCGAACCCGAACCCGAACCCGAACCCGAACCCGAACCCGAACCCGAACCCTGACCCTACCCCTAACCCTACCCCTACCCCGAACCCTAACCTCCTCGACCACAAGGTACTGCGCTGAGTATGTGCGTGCGTGAGTCAAGTGAGTGAGTGCATTAAGTGAGTGAGTGCATTAAGTGAGTGAGTGCATTAAGTGAGTGAGTGCATTAAGTGAGTGAGTGCGTCACCTGGAAACTGAGTGACTGAGTGACTGACTGACTCTGACTGAGTGACGTGCTACTAGGGTTGAAGCCTGGAGCACATATGGTTGCAGGCGCTGCGCGAGATTGGCTTCAGGGTCTACGGCATCGGCAAGCCGCAGCCGCAGTCGGAGACGGAGACGACGAGCGCCGAGGCACCCACCTGGGGTGGGAAGAGTTGCCACTCATGCCTCCGCGTGCTAGCCGCCGCATAGTTGTGCCGCCTGGCTGCAGCAGCCCACCAGCTTGCAGGCGCATTCAATACGAAGCGGCGCCCCCCATGCGTCGGCCACATTCGCATTCGCCTGGTGGGCGTGTGGGCGGGCGGACGCTTGCCATATATGGTGCCGGCCACATTCGCGGGCGGAGCGGGCGGCCTAACTAGCTTACCCACATGATTCGACCACCCAGGCAGCCGCGGAGAGCGCCGCGGAGAACCAGAAGCGTGCGGGCCGCATCATGGCCGGTGCGGCGCCTAAGGAGGAGGCCGCGGCGCTGCGGTAACCCTAAGCCTAACCCTAACCCTAGCCCTAACCCTAACCCTAGCCCTGACCCTAAGCCTAACCCTAACCCTAACCTTAACCCTAACCCTCACCAGGGCCGCCGCGGAGCGCGCGCTGGCACAGCCGCCCGCCTCGGAGCAGCCAGCGGGGGGCGGCCTCGAGCGGGCGGCCACGTTTGGCGGCATGGCTTGAGTGCTGCGCTGCCAATTGCAATGGTTGCCTTGCTGGCCAGGCCGCGCGGCGCGGTGCTGCCCGGGCGAGGCGGCGGCGGTGGAAACGAATGGTGCGACGCAGCGGAGGGGAGGTGGGAGGGTTGGATAGTTGGGCTTGGTGTCTGGGGTCGGGTGCCTACACGTTGGAAGGGTGCAGGGGCAGCTGGGTGACTTGTGTTGTGCAAACTGGGCACGAGCCCCCCTTGCCCTTCCGGCCTATAAAGTACCTTAAAGTATTTTAATTTTGCACGCGCAAAGCGCCGCCTGCGCGGCCAGCGCACTGCGCAGCTCAAAGCCTCGATGCCCTCTCGTGCCATTGGGCCTCTTCGTCTCTTACTCTGGAAATAACGGACTTGGGCTAGGACGTCCCTCCACCCTCGGCCAATTTTGCAGCTCTATTTACGGCACCCGGCAAAGCCGCTCGCCGCTCGTCGGCCGAAAGAGGAAAGTGTCGCCCGCCACTAGCTTTGTAGCTACGGCTTTAGGTGGCTTTACACGTTTGCCCTCTTCTCTTTTCTCTATTACAAACATCGATTTTATTAAGTGGTACTTATTTTTTCTAAAGCCAACATAGTACGTCTCCACGTGGACAAATCTAATGGTTGCCTCCTTTGGTCGGAGAATCGCTCGACGGGTGAGGGTGTTCAATAGCAATACGGCCGAGCGTTTAGCAGCCCTTGGACTTCTGGAGGGCCGCCAGCTTTTTGAGCTGCTTCTCGATAGCCTTCTCGGCCTCGGCGACGGTCTTCTTCTCGGCCGGGTCGGCCTTGGCGCCCTGGGCCTCGATCTTGTCCTTCTCAAACTTGACCGCCTTCTGGTCGATGGCGATGATCTTCGCTAGCTCGTCGCACGAGGCACCCGAGCCGTCAACGAGCTTGCCGTCCTTGGCACGCTGGATCACGCGCGCCGAGCTCAGAACGCCCTCGTCGGCGCGCTTGTACACGTCGAAGTCGCCCGCCTGCTTCAGGTTGGCGCCGGCCGAGCCGCAGCCCTTGTCCTTGCGGATGACCTTGAGCTTGTCGATCTGGGCCTGCAGCTTCTTCTCGACATCGAGGACAACCTTCTTCTGGGCGGCGTCCTTGCCGCCCAGGGCCTCGAGCTTCTCCTTCTCGTACTCGAGGGCCTCGCGGTCGACAGCGATCAGCTTGTCGAGCTCGCCGCAGTTGGCGGACGAACCGTCGACGAGGTCGCCGGTCTTGGCGCGCTCGATGGTCTGCGGACGAGGAGGAGATCCCGATCAGCAAGAGAGCGAGAGAGAGAGAGGGAGAGAGGCAATGCGGGTGGGCGGGTCAATTGGGCCAATGGGTCGAGACGAACGTACGCACCCGGGCGGCGTTCAGCTTGCCAGCATCAGCACGCGCATAGATGTCCGCATCGCCGGCCTTCTTCAGCTCGGCGAAGGCGGCCAGAGGCACCAGCGAAAGCGCGGAGGCGGCGGAGGTGACGGCGGCGCGGCGGGTGTTGAGGCCGTCGATGCGCAGGGCGTCGCCGGACGAGACGACGAAGGCAGCGATGAGCGTCTTGTACAGCATTGCGCGTTGGGATGTTGCCGAGCTTTGCCGACCACGTGATCTCGTCGCAATTTCACGACCACGTGATTTCGCCTGTCACCTCGCTATGCTGCAGAGGTGAATATCTGGTGAATATCGTTTTAAGGTCGGAGGACCGCTCAGGAGCGGGTGATCGGAGGGCGATGGCGCAGGATTGTGCTCGGTGACGTTCTGGCCGAACACGTAGTCGAACTAAGAGGTCTAGGGCCCGTGTCTGGCCGTAAAGGTAGCGGGAGTTTTGGCAGCGGCCGCACCGCTGGGTATGCCATCGTGCAGAGGACCGAGCCAGGCGCCGAGATGGTCGGGATTTGTCGTGGCGGGCTTGGTGGTGGGTGAGCAGATTTGACGCAGCATTATTCCACTCCCGGACTCGCTATGCATTGATTGGACGCGACCGACCGACCGACCGACCGACGGTTGCATGCATGCAGGCAGGCTGGTGAAGGAGGCGAGTCAACTTACCGGATCGAATGCGCGAGAAATAATTTGTTCTGCGACCGTGCGGCCGGGCGCGCGTCACTCTCGTGTGTAGGTTGCGTGTCGTCCGCTGGTAGTGCTGAGGTGTTCCGCGGTTTTCCACGACGGAGCGCGGAGCGTACACGGCGACGGCGAGCGCGAGGAGACGGCCCACCGAGCGAGCGCGAACAGTACCGCAGCTCTAAATGCACGAGGCCGATGTCACCGGCCACAGAGGTGGGTGGCCGGTGGGGCGGCTGCTTGGGTTGGGGCTGGCTGCACACAACGACAAGAGTTCGGTGACCATGGTGGTGGCAGCTATGGTCGTGGGCACATTTGTGTTGGGCTGCCTTTGTTTGACCGTCGTGTACGTGCGCGTCAAAAGCAAACGGAGGACCACGCGTCGGCGGGCGTATGAGGACGGCTCACGCATTCAGGACGGCGTCCTGCAGGTGATTGTGCTGGCACACGAGCAGGAGGCTGAGCTGGAAATTCAAGTCGATGGATTTGACACGTACGAGGAGTTGCGCGAGTTGGTTGTGGATTCCGTGCCGCAGATGTTCAACGATTCCGATGCAATCCTCATGGAGTATGCAGACGGCAACGGATTTTCGCGCGTGAAGACCAAGACGCCTATCGAAATTGTCAAAAGAGCGAGAAGCGTCCGCATAAAATGCCAGCCTGACAAGCTGTCGAAGAAGATCGCACGCCGTATGCCGCTGCGTGCATTCGAACCCACTCGCGCCGGCACCCCACAAACCGCCACGCCCGCACTTCACGTTCACCGTTCACGTGACGTCGCGCAGAACTCAAGAAGGCCGGGAAGGCCGCTATTGGGCGGAGCTCCCCTTCCCAGAATGGCTTCGAGCACGTTCCGCTGCGCAGCGACGAGGTGTGAGGCAGATGTCTGGGCACGTGTGGCCGTCTCCGATTACCCCCCGCGCGCACTCTGGAGTCTTTCCACTGTCTGAGAGTGCGGCACTACGTTGCGTTTCTCTCGACTCTCTCTCCCGCCCAATCTATGCCTAAACGCTAAAGCGTAAAAGGGGTAAAGCCGTACTAGCTTGGACCTTGGTTGGCGAAGAACCCCCCCACCTTTGGCCAACATTTCCCAGCGATCCGCTGGGATTCAGCCTACAGCCAGATCCCGGGGCACTGTGCTACTCAGTGTCGTGCGTGGTGGTCACCGGACACCGCCGACAACCACCCGGGGGTCCTAGAGGTAAGGGGTCGGTCGGACTTTAGCAGATTTGACCCTCGCCCGGAGAGGCCCCGCTTTAGCAACTTTGGTCCGCCCGCGGAGCGAAGACCTTTTTTTGTGGAGCGAAGACCTTTTTTGTGGAGCAAGACCTTTTTGTGAGACGCCACCTGCGGTCGGACTTTTATTAGCAGATTTGACCCTGCCTCGCCCGGAAACGGCCCCACTTTAGCAACTTTGGTCCGCCCGCGGCGCCGACTTTAGCAACTTTGCTCGCGGCGTGGATCGAAGACCTTTTTGCGGAGGCGCTCGTCGGTGCGGGGTGGAGGCCGCGCCGCACTTTAGCACACCGGGGGCCAAGGCGACCGACTTTTAGCGGGTTTGGTGCCCATCTGTACCCGGTACACTTTAGTCGATTTGACCCCAAAGTACCCCACTTTAGCAACTAGTACCCCCGGGTGCCGACAACATGTGCATGAACATGCACATGTACATGCACATGCACATGCACATGCACATGCACATGCACATGTACATGTGTGGCTTTAAAAACTCAAAACAAAATTTGAACATGCGAGAACAACAAAAGTATCTAGTATGAAAAAGCTAGCGAAATATATAGAATTGAAAATGATTCCGATTACAAGACATCTCTTGAAGCAAACGATAGAACCGGAGTGAATCGGGCTATTAGAAATGTTATTTGGGCTACGCTTTAACGTAAGTGAGTACAGTATAAATCGTATTCAGTTCCAGCTCCAGCCCGCCGGGGTCGGGCCTGTGGAGAGAGCGATGGACTCTGACCCTGCGAAGAGGTCCCCAACAGCGCTCGCTCGCACACACGTCACAGCACGGCCTCTATCGCGAGTGGTCTTGCTCGCGACAGGAGCGAGGCTCGCCCTACCCGCGCAAGTAGCAACGGCCCTGAGGCTGCCCGCCCAGCTGCCGCCCCTCCTCCAACCAGCCTCACAACTTTCGCCCGCCCGAATTTGATAGCAGCGACTGCCCTTTGGCCTTCCCCTTGCGCTTGCTGCCGCCGGCGGGTGGCGCGGCGGGCGTGACCTCCGACAGCGAGCTCACCGAGGCGGCTGCCCACCCGGCGCCAAGCGAGGGGGGCGGGCTACCGAGCTCGTCTTCGAGATCGGCAGCGGCGGCGGCGGCGGCGGCGGCGGCGGCGGCGGCGGTCGGTGTGCCGTGGAGTAGCGAGGCGCAACCTCGCGAGGGCGGCACGCCGCACGCCGCTGGTGCGAGCCCCCACGCGCCGCCCGCGGGCACGGCCGCGCCTGACGCCGCACACGGCCAGGCGGGAGATGGGACGGGAGATTGAGATCCGCAGCTCGTGTTTGAGATGCGCTCGGTGCTGCCCACAGCCGGCCCCGTCGCCGCAAAGCCGCCCTGCACCAGCCGCGCAAAGGAAGGCGCCTCGAGCTGCTGCCTTTGGCTCTCGCGCTGCTCCCACGCGTCCTGCCACTCCCCCGAGACCTTGAGCGCGGGCGCGTCCTCCCGCAGCTGCTGCTCGCGCCTGAGGGAGAAGCGGAGCGAGTGTGGGCGACGTTGGCACAACACACGCGGGCGGGCGGCAACAGTGGACGCCGGGTAAGCGTCCGACCGACGCCTGGCGACCCGGGCGGAAGTGGGTATAGCCGTGGCCATGGCACCGACCCGACGGCGCGTCAGCGTCAACACACTGCTAGCGCCGCTCGCGCTCGACAGGCGTAAGTCGCAGCAGCTCGAGCTCGATTGCCAGCTCCGACTTGCCGTGCTTGCGCCGCTCACGCTCGCACCGTTGCGCCTCTTGCTTGGCCGCACGCTCGCCCTCCTTCTTGCGCTGCGCTCTGGCTTGCCGCCGCCTCCGATAGATAGTTAGGGATGAGATAGAAAGCAAGAAAGAAAGACTGATTGATTGCTGGTCGGGGTTGTGAGGGACCCAGCATCGCAGTACTGTGTAGCCTGCGAGTCGAGTAGCGCGTGACACCCATCTATGCTATCTATCTATCTATCGATCGATCTATCTATCTATCGCCGCCTGCGCAGCTCGTCTCCAAACTGCGCATGCATCTCGGCCGAGAGCAGCGCCGAGATGTCGAGCTCGGCCATATAAAAGGGCGTCGCGAGCGGCAGGTGGGCCACGGCCTTGAAGCGCTTACGCGTGGCGTCGCTTTGCCGGTGGCTCGTTAGCTCGACGATGGGCGCCGAGAGGCGTGGTGGGCAGCCATCGAAGCTCGCGTGCTGCTGCTGCAGCAGCCGCATGGTAAAGGGGTCAATGAACACGTGCTGCCCATCGACTAGCTGGTAGGCGGCACGCCCCCCCGCCGCCTCCGCACCGCCACCGCCACCGCCGTTGCCGCCGCCGCTCCCGCCACCGCTCCCGCCACCGCTCCCGCCGCCGCTCCCGCCGCCGCCGCCGCCGCCGCCGCCGCCGCGCGTTGAGGCTGGCGCGCGTGCCTCAGCCTGCTCAGCACCCCACGCCTGCCGCCGCCGCTCCAGCACTGAGCGAGCCGCCTGCAACAGCCGCAGCTCGTCTGCAAGCTCAGCCCCGGCCGGCAGCGCCACCTGCGCTGCTCTGGCCGCCGTCGCCGCCTCCGCCGCCTCCGCCGCCGCCACCACCGCCTCCGCCGCCGCCGCCGCTGCCGTTGCCGCCGCCGCCGCCTCCGCCGCCCGCGCCGCTCTGGCCTCCCATGGCGTCACGGGCGGAGCAGCGGGCGCACCCAGCGCGGCCGCAGGCCCAGGCCCAGGCCCAGGCCCAGGCCCAAGCCCGGTGGGCGACGCGGGCGACGCGCGCTCCCACTCGGTGGTGCCGCCGTACTCCGCTACGAACGCAGCGCGCGTATACAGCTGACCGTCGCTCACGTCGCACCTCCGCTCCTCTCCCGCCGACGCCGCCGCGCCCGCCGCCGCGCCCGCCGCCGCGCCCGCCGCCGCGCCCGCCGCCGCGCCCGCCGCCGCGCCCGCCGCCGCCGGCGTGAACGCCGGCGCGCTGCTCCGCAAGCTGCCACCACCTGTGGTGGCGGCGGCCTCGCAGGCCGCCACCTCGGCGAGCTCCGCAGCCAGCAGCTCCTCGAAGCTGCGCACCGCGCTGCAGGTGCCGCCGCCCGCCGTCGCAAGCCGTAGTGCCTGTGCAAAGCCTTGGACGGCGCGGGGCGGCCCCGGCGGCAGCTTTACAAACTCAAGGGGCGGGCCGTCGACGCGCGGCTTGTCGGCGAGCACGATACGCACGCTGCGCAAGTCCTCGGGCTCGGCCAGCTCGGCGCAAAATGGGCAACGGCAGGTGCGACCACCCGCCGCACAGTTTTCTCCGTAGCGGAGCGCACACGGCAGGCAGACGACGTGGCCGCAGTGCCACATCTGCGGAAGGGTAGGCGGGTCGAAGAGGCAGATCGGGCAACGGAGGGCGTCGGTATCGTTCACGAGCAGCCGCACGCAGCGCACCGCCGCCCAGTCCACGGCGTCCTCGGGGCGCGGCGCGGCGTCGCGGCCTCCCGTGAAAAAGTGCACGTTGTCGTGAAGGAAGCGCAGCCGGTCGGAGGCCGAGCGGCGCGCCGGGCGGCTCGGTCTGGCCACCGGGTGAGCCCGTCGCACCTCCTCGCGGCGCACCTGCTCAAAGTTGAGCAGGTGCGACGCGTCGCTGCGGTGCTTCCTGCGGCTCGGTGCAGCTCCGCCGCCGCGCAGCGGCGTGCCGCACACCTCGCACGCCGTCCGCTGGCTGCTGTTGAGGAAGGTGCACGCAGTGCACATGAGGCCAGCGCTGTCGGCCTCCTGCTGCTGCAGCTGCAGCGCGAGCGCATGGTCGTCCTCGCTCGTCGCGTCCATCTCGGCGAGCGTGGAGGAGGGGCACTACCAGCGGACGACACCTGAACGTCGTG
>Ga0209302_10002184_pt1 | contig 11448 bp, 4 predicted proteins | sample ArcOceMetagenome_2_FD_187445 | JGI IMG/M metagenome (GOLD analysis project Ga0209302, IMG submission 187445) | Marine eukaryotic phytoplankton communities from Arctic Ocean - Arctic Ocean ARC135M Metagenome (SPAdes) (version 2) | ecosystem: Environmental > Aquatic > Marine > Oceanic | place... | reverse complement strand
CGCCCACGCCCGCCACGCCCGTTACGCTCGCCCACGCCCGCCACGCCCGCTCGCAGGTACGGCACACGAGAACCAGCCGGTGCTCAACGCTCTGGCGCTCGAGCAGTTGCTCGGCCGCGGCCCAGCAGAGTGGCAGCGCTCCCTCCCGCAGGCGCGCGGCAGCCTGCTCGCTTTCCTCGGCTCCCCGCCCGCCTCTGCGCGGCCCGCCTCCTCGGCCGCGCCAGAGGCTGGCCCAGCCACCGCGGCGGGTGCTTCGGCGAGCGGCGCGGCTTCGGCGAGCGGCGTGGCGGCGTGCGGCGCAGCGGCGAGCGGCGCGGCAGCGAGCGGCGCGGCGGCGGGCGGCAGAGCGGTGGACAGGAGAGCGGGGGCCGAATCCAATGCGCCGCTGGCGGGCGGCGCGATGGTGGCGGGCGGGGCGTCGGCGCGGCGGCAGGAGACGGCTACGGCGGGCGGGGCGTCGCCGAGCGTGCTCACCCTCCTCAGGGCGCCGCCTCCCGCTGCGAGCACGCAGGCGGCTCCTGCGGCGTCGGTGTCGGCTTCGCCAGCTGTGGCGCCGCTCGCGGCACCGTTTTTGGCGTTGGCCGCGGCCGAAGAGGCGCGGCAGTGGGCCGAGCGGGCGCAGCTCTACAACGGTGTTGCCCCGCCGCCGCAGCCGACGCGTCCACCGAAGCGGCCCAGGCACGGCACGAAGCAGCAGGCAACCCCTGCCGGTCAGCGCGCACTTACCGGTTTCTTTGGGTGATCCTGTGGGGTGTGGCAGGCTGGCAGACTACTTTAGTTTATTCGATCCGATTTTTTTTTTTAATTATAGCGAGTTGTAGTTCTCAAAAGGGTATTCATACTCCTAATTACAGCAGTGTATAATCCGTAAATTCGCCCGCCTATCTCCAAAGGGAAAGGCGTGCCTTCCACACACCACACGGTTTTATTTTTGTGTGGAAATGGTTTACGGCTTTAAATCTTTAATGTCACCACCAAGCACCATCCACTAACCTTTAAAGCCGTACGGCTTTATGGGTACAGTGGCGTGACTGTGCAGAACTCAATAATTGTTCTTTCTATAAAATAACTAGTCGCTTTTTTATACACTTCCCGCGTCCCCCGAGCCTCAAGCTCACACGAGCTCACTGCCCGTCGCGATCCTTGGCCTGGAGCAGCGCAGCGAAGCGCGAGCTCGGGTCGGCGGCCAGCTCGCGCGGTGGCCCCGCCTCGGCGAGCGCGCCCGCGTGCATCACGAAGACGCGGTGCGAGTCCATAACGGTCTCCAGCCTGTGGGCGATGGTCAGGCCCGTCACGCCAGCGAAGGCCTCCCGCAGCGCGTGCTGCACGTGCGCGTCGGTCTGCGGGTCGATGGAGCTGGTGGCCTCGTCGAGCACGAGCACGCGGCTGCGGCGCAGCAGCGCCCGCGCCATGCAGAGGAGCTGCCGCTGGCCCGCGCTCCAGTTGTCGCCGCCCTCGCCCACCGCCTCATCGAGCACCGCGGCCGCCTCGGCTGCCGTGGGGTAGAGGCGGACGGAGGCGGCGGCCTCGCCTAGCTGCGCGTCGGTTGCCTCGCCGCCCGGGCTGAGGTTGTAGCGGAGGTCGCCCGAGAAGAGCACAGGGTCCTGCATCACCACTCCGATAGCGCCGCGCAGCGTGGCGAGCGGCAGCCCCGCCAGGTCGACGCCGTCGATGCGCAGCGCGCCGTGCTCGACCTCGACGAGCCGTAGCAGCGCCGCGACGAGAGACGACTTGCCGCTGCCGCTCCGCCCCACCACGCCCACGCGCTCGCCGCCGCCGATCGCGAAGCTCACGCCGCGCAGCGCCAGCGGCAGCTCGGGCCGGTAGCGCATCCTCACGTCCTCGAAAGAGAGGGCGCCCTGCAGCGGCCACCCCTCGGGCGGCGCCACGGCGACACGCGCGAGCGGGGCGGCCGCGCCGCCCTTGCCGCGCCTGCCGCGCTGGGTGGTCAGCTCCTCCTGGGGGATGCCCTGCACGTACTGCAGGTTGCGCTCGACGGAGACGAGATCGATCTCCGCCTGCATCACGCTGCGCAGCGTGCCCTGCAACAGCCACGAGATTGAGAGGGCATACGAGAGCGCCAGCCCCACGAAGCCAGCTGAGGAGCTGCCCACTGCGCTCGAGGCGCTGCCACCAAAGTCGCCGCCGTCGCCGCCGTCACCGCTGCCACCTTCTCCGCCGCCGCCGCCGCCGCCGCTCGCGGCGTGGCTGAGCTTGCGGTCGACGATCGCGTAGAGGACGACGGTGGCGGAGAAAGCACACCCGAGCATCTCGACGTGCAGGTCGAGCCACAGCTGCGCAGCGAAGAGGTTGAACTTGGCGCGCAGTGCACGGCGCAGCGCGCGGCCGTGGCGCGCCTCGTGCTGTGCAACCGCGCCCGCCGCGCGTATGAGCGGTGCGCCCGCGAGCGCCTCGCCGAAGAGCTGCAGCAGCGGCGAGGCGGCGGTGGCCTCAAGCCGCTCGAGCTCGCGGCCCGTGGGGCGGTAGAGCCCGCTCAGCCGGGCGTAGATGTAGAGGAGTGGGAGCAGCGCGAGGGCGAAGACGCGCGTGACGGCGGCAAGGACGGCCACGATGCCCAGCAGGCCGAGCAGCTGCCACGTGGCCGACTCGAGGGAGTTGGGCACGTTCTCGTCGATCTTCTGCGTGTCGCGCGTGAAGCGGTTGAGCACGCGCCCCGTCGGGTTGGCGTCGAACCACGCCTGCCGGCCGCCGAGCACGGCGGCGTAGAGTTGCCGGTGCAGCGTGCGCGACGCTCTCCAGCCGGCGAGTGCGGCGATCATACACATGAGCAGCGTGACGCATCCCTGCGCGAGGGAGAGCGCGAGGTATATGTACAGGGGCTGCAGCTCAGCCTCCTCCGTGATGGCCGCGCCGCTGCTGGTCTGCACCCCCTGCTGCGACCACGCCGCGAGCCAGACGGCGCTTCCCCGCTCGAGCAGCTGCTCCCCCACGAAGAGCAGCAGCATGGGCGCGACCACGCGCCAGCCACCCGCGCCTCTCATGTAGTGACGGAAGACCGCGAGCCGCACCGCGCCCACCTGCCGCTCCTCCTCGTCCGCCTGCTGCACCTCCGCCGCCGCCGCCGCCGCCTCCGCCGCGAACGCCGCCGCCTCCAGCCCGTCCGCACTCAGCCCCCACGTCGCGTCGGCCTCATCCGCCGCCGCCGCCGCCACCGCCGAGTCGGCCGAGTCCGCCAAGTCCGCACTGCCCAGCAGTCGGATGGCGTCGAGCGGCATCGGCAGGTGCGGCGGCGGTGCGCCGCGCGCAGCCAAGGCGGCATCAGTGCGGCCGTTGGCAACCTCCGCGTGCGTCTCTCCGCCCACCACCCCGTAACCACCGCCCTCGCCGCCCTCGCCGCCCACGCCGCCCACGCTGCCCTCGCCGCCCTCGCCGCCTTGGCAGTCCGGTGCTTGCGCCCGCAGTGGCGGCATCGCTGCCAGCGCCGCCGCCGCCTCGCGCTCGCCCTGTGCCGCGAGCCACGCGCGCCACGCGCCGCGCGCCGCCGCGTTGTCGGCCGCGGCGCGCGCGTCTTCGCACGGCTCCCCAAGCTTGGGCGCCGGGGGCGGAGGGGCAACGGCCTCCGCGTCGGCCACAGCCACCGCCGCCCCGCCCGCTGCCGCGGTCGGCGCGACAGCGGCAGCGGCCGTGGGCATCGCTCTCGACACGAGGGCGTTGAGATCGATGCCCTCCGCCTTGAGCTCGGCGGCGGAGCCCTGCTTGAGGAGGCGCCCCCCCTCGAGGACGAGTACCGAGTCGAAGGCGTCGATGAACGCGAGGTGGTGCGTCGCGATGAGCAGCGTGCGCCCGCGCAGCAGCCCGCGCAGCACGTGCTGGTGCAGGTGCTCCGCCACGCCGCGGTCGACGGCGGAGAGCGGGTCGTCGAGCACCACGAGAGGCGCGCGCGAGTAGCAACAGCGCGCCACGGCGAGCCGCTGCCTCTGCCCGCCCGAGAGCGTCACGCCGCGCTCGCCCACCATTGTGGCGTCGCCATGCGCGAGCTGCGCCAGGTCAACGAGCAGCGCGCAGCCGCGCAGCACGCGCGCGTAGCGCCGCGCGTCGAAGGGCGCGCCGAAGAGGATGTTGTCGCGCACCGAGCCGTTGCGAATGTAGGCGTCCTGCGGCGCATAGGCCACCGCCTCGCGCGGCGGCCGCGCCTCGCCCTCGATCTGCCGCAGCTCGCCGCATAGCGCCAGCAGCAGCGCGGACTTGCCGCTGCCCACCGCGCCCACCACCGCCACCATCTGGCCGTGGCCGATGGCGACGCTGATGTCGCTGAGCGCCACGCTGCTGCGCGAGGGCGCCGCACCCTCGGCCCCGCCAGGAGCGGCAGCGGCGGCGGCGGGCGCGGCGGCAGCGGGCGCGGGCGCGTCAGGCGCGGCAGCAGCGGGCGCGGGCGCGTCAGGCGCGGCAGCAGCGGGCGCGGCGGCGGGTGCGGGTGCGGGTGCGGGTGCGGCGGCGGCGGCGGCGGCTTTGGTGACCCACGAGAATGTGGCGTGGGAGAGGGAGAGAACCGCGGCCTCGGTGCCTCGCGGTGGCGCCATCAGCGGCGCGGTGGGAGGCGGTGGCGGCGGCGGCGTGGTGGTGGCGGCGGGCGCGAGGGCGCCTATGGGGGGGAGCGGCGCGCGCACGACGGACGGCGCGTCCTCGGCGAGCAAGAGGTCGACCAGCCTGGCCAGCGAGACCTTTGCGTTGAGCAGCTCGCTGACGACGTACGGCATGATCATGAGCGGCACGTGCAGCATGCTGAGCAGCGTCGTCGTCGTGAAGGCCATCGACGGCGTGATCGCACAGCGTGTCGAGCCCTCGGGCGGCGCGCCGCACGCGAAGCGCGGCGGGAGCAGGATGTACGCGGCGAAGGTGGCGCTGACCATGAAGGCGGGCATCGCCGACCAGAAGAAGTTCTGCGCGCCGCCCAGGTAGCGCACGGAGCGAAGGATATGCAGCTCCTTGGCGCGCACGGCCTCCACTCGCTTTCTGAGCGGTGGCTCTAGGGCGCCCGCCTTGACGCCGCGTATGCCACGCAAGAGCTCGGACATGAGCTTGGTCCGCTCGTCGCGCCGCTTCATGAGCCTCTCCTCTAGCTTGTAGGTGAGGCCGATGACCACGCCGGCGGGCGGGAGCAGCGCCAGCACCACGAGTAGGCCGAAGGCAGCAGCGGCGCGCACCTGGAGGACGAGGAGGGCAAGCACGACGACGAGCTGTGCAGCGGCGCCCCACACGTAAGGGAGCCAGGGCAGGAGCTCGACCACCCGCTTGGCGTCGATGGACATGCGTGTGAGCACCTCGCCGTGGCCGAGGGAGCCGCGGCTCGCACAGGAGAGGGTGAGGGCCTTCCGGTAGAGTAGGCAGACGATGGTGCCGCGGCACTGCAGTGCGAGCCGCTCCCCCAGGAAGAACATCTGCTCGTTGAAGACGAACTGCGCGAGGAGGCAGCCCAGCAGGGCCGCGCCGTACTGCACGCCAACGTGCCACGTGGCGGCGGGATCCTGCACGAAGTTGGCCAAGAACTCGCGCAGCAGCAGCGGCTGCGCCACCATGGCGGCATCCGAGGCGAGGCGGCACGCTGACTGCAGTAGGAAGAGGCGGCCGCACCGCCGCACGAAGAGTGGCCGCCACCGCCTGTCCGCCTCCCAGTCGCGAGCCCACGGCCCCACGTGGTGCAGGTCGTCCTCGTGCCACAGCGGTTCGAGCGCGTCGTGCTCCAGCTGCTTGGCCGCGCCGCGCCGCAGCAGCGGCCACACCCACGCGAAGGTGAGGCGCGAGAGCAAGGCGGGCTGCGGCGGCGACGCGCGCGCCCTGGCCTTGTCGTCATCGGCGGCGGCGGCGGCGGCGGCAAGGAGCTGCTCCTCGAGGAGGAGCTTGCCGGCGGCGCGGCGGATGCCCATCACGCGCAGGAGGGAGAGCACCGCGACGGTCAAGGCAGAGGCGGATGCGCAGAGCAGCGTGCTGAGGGCGAGCGGCGGCAGATGCGGCCCAAGCGCGGCAGCGCAAATTGGCTTCGCGAGGACACCAGACCCGATCGCGACGCTCGCAGCCAGAGCGAGCCTCGGAGCCAAGAGCGGTGACGCCAAGACGAGCAGGAGAGTCGCGGCCACGGCATCGAAGGAAGCGGCGCAAAATGAGTACGGGTGCACTTGGTCAGCGAGGCTGGGGAGCGAGAAGTCTGAGGCCGCGAGCCAGCAGAGGAGAGAGGCGAACCAGAGGGCGGGTACGAGGACGAGGACGAGCAAGCGCGGGATCGGACGGCGTGAGCGCGTGACAGGAAGGCGCTGCACGTGCCGGCACATGCTGGGCCGCGCGCGTCCGTCGCAATCCTTGACCCGTGTCGCCGCCCCCCCACTCCGTTTGGGGAGCGGGGTGGTAGCAGGCCAACAAGGGCGAATCCTTACTACTCGAGTACTTGCCCTTAAACGCCCACACGTTCGGACAACTGTGAAGTTCACAACTGGTGGTTGGATTTTCCCAACACCGCGGGACGCGAAATCACCGATGTCGAGCGCATGGGAAAGACGGAGGAGGACGAGATGTCCATGTTGCGCACCAAGGCTAACGTGCTCCAGCATGTTGAAAATGGCCTCCTGGGGCAGACCAGCCCGGCCTCCTAGAGCAGATGTTGTGCGATGCTCTGCTCTGTCGAGAGGAGAGCCATGCATGCCGCGCAGGTCGCCACGAGGGGTTATGCTGCCATTGGCACATTGGCACATTGGCACACACATTGATGCATTGGTTGGTACTACTCAGCGCCTGCCAACGCAAAGTTCTCGCCCGCTCAACACGCAGGTGCTCGAAGCCTCTGTATAGCAGTACATCGCCGCAGTCAGAACGTCGTCGGTGGCGTCACCGGTGATCGCCATCCTAACGCCATCCTCGCCGGCATTACGAGACAAGAATTAAGGGGTAGTGGAGAATAATTGGTGAACTTAGCTTTACTGTATTACTCATAACCGCCTAAGGTTGAGCCTACACTCGAGCTCTCTAGCTCATGCGAGACTTTGGTGAAAGTAGCTCTTTATTGACGGTGAAAGGTGAAAGTCACTTTTGTGGCACTTTATGACGGAAAGAATTGAATAGCTACCTCGGCTCCACCGGAACCAGTGGTGCCTCATACGACGTTGTAGTACCACTTGGTGGTTAATGCGGGGGGTATGGGCTGTATTTCCCCCGAAAGTGCCTGTTGCAAATATAAGCGCTTTTTACACTGCAAAAAGCGCTATAATGTATACAACCTCTCAACATTGATGTTTGTCGTACTGTGCCGCGAGCCGCTTCAGCAGAGTCCCAAAACGCCCAAACCAACAATCATACAACTAGTGAACCACATACGCACGTAATGTCTAACGAAAATAAATTCCCATTGAAAACATACAAGCCGGCGCCAGAGTGTGAAGAAAATTTCAAGCGCAATCTCTACAGGTTATCTCTATCTCTATCTCTATCTCTATCTCTATCTACTGTATCTTATCTCTATCTCTCGCAAAAGCTACTATTTGTAGATAAGATAAGAGAATAATCTTATCTCATCTTATCTTACTATTTGTAGGGAGAGAGCATGCACTCCGCGTGTGTCTACCCCTGGCCATGGTACCATAGTTCAGCCAAGGCGTGCACAGTGAGCGTGTCGTTGGTGCTGTGGCATCGCGTCGTTGGTGCTGTGGCATCGCGTCGTTGGTGCTGTGGCATTGCGAGGATATGGACGAGCCGCCGTGGCTGCCATCCGTTCTGAGTGAGCCGTGGCTGCCGCCCGTCCAGAACGGCGCCGCAACCTCTCCGCGCCTTGCGCTCTTCTACCACCCCGACTGTGTGCAGCACACATCAACTTGGCCGCACATTGAGAAGCGCAATCGCGCCGCAGATGTTTACAGGCACCTCTCGTCATGTGGCGTATTGGACCGATGCGACGTTCACGAGGGCCGTATGGCCACCGACCACGAGCTGCTCACGGTTCACACTGAGCGGCACGTCGATGAGGTCCGCCGAATGACGAATGCCATGAGAGACGACCCCACGAGCCGTGAGAAGGCCGAGCCTGATGGGCCCGGCGGCATCTACTACTCGCCGGTCGCTGACTACACTGCTCGTCTTGCTTGCGGGTCGGTGATTGACGCTGCCCTTCGCGTGTTGCAGGGCGATGCCGGCGACGGCTCGCGTTGCGCGTTTGCGCTCGTGCGCCCACCTGGTCACCACGCAGGTTACGATGATACGCCGAACCATCGGGCCGAGGGCTTTTGCTTCCTCAACTCGGCCGCAGTCGCGGCCGGCGTCGCGCTGCAGCAAGGCAAGGCAAAGCGGGTGGCGATTCTGGATTGGGATGTGCACCACGGCAACGGCACGCAGCGGATGTTCTTCGAGGAGGGGCGGGTCCTCTACATCTCACTTCACCGATTCGGCGACAATTGGTACCCGCTGACAGGTGCGCTGGAGGAGACGGGGAGCGGCGCAGGCGCCGGCGCGAATCTCAATGTCCCATGGTCGCAGGATGGGCTGAGCGACGCGGATTACCTTGCCGCGCTCGAGCTCATCGTCGCGCCTGTACTGCGGGCCTTTGCCCCGGAGCTGCTCCTTATCTCGGCTGGGTTCGATGCGGCCGAAGGCGATGCCCAGGGCAAGATGAGAGTGAGTCCGGCGGGGTTCGGCGCGATGACCTCTATGCTGATGCAGGCGCTGCCTGGCTGCCCTCTAGCCGCGGCTCTCGAGGGCGGATACAACAGCCTCGTGACGTGTGCATGCACCGAGGAGGTGCTAAGAGTGATGATGGGCGAGAGCCGCCCAGCACTTCCAGCGCGCCGACTGGCCAAGGCCACTGAGTCGACGATCCGCGCCGTGTTACGGACGCAGCAAGAGCACTGGCCGGTGCTCAGAGGCCAGGAGGCGGCGCTCGACCGCTTCTTTGCAGAGGCGATGCGCAATGGGGAGCCCGAGCGTGTGTCGAAGAGGCGGAGAGCGTGAGCCAATTCCACGTTTCTAGGCTGCAGTGCACGCACCTTTTTCAAAGATCACATGTTATTAATTAACTTTCTACTTTGCGGGTGCGGGGTTCTACTCGCCCGCCCCGCGCCCCGCGTGACGGGGCGCGCGCCGGACGCGCGAGCAGGGTTCGTGATTTTACAGTAAAGCCAGCCAGCCCTTTTACTTTAGGAATACAGTAAAAAAAAAGGTGTAAAATGTAAAAATGTAAACTTTTACTCACAAACCCTGCGCGCGAGAGTTTCGCCCCGCCGTTTCCCCACCTTAAGGGGTTGTTGAGCCCACCTCCACCCCCTGCGCATCCTGCAGGTAAGGATGGTCACGGGCCTCGCTTTCGGTTTTTTGCGATTTTTACAGCTCCACAGTCCAAATGCTCTACTCCCCCCTCCCCCCAAAAGCGCATAATAACATTTATACAAACTCCAGCGCCCGCGTAGAGAGCGGAAAAGGTACGCACAATTCACACTGGCGACTTTGCTCTCTTTGGCAACTGGAGCCCTCGCTCAAGAAGCTCATTACCGGCAATTGCAGTCAAATGGGTAGCGGCAGACAGCTCTCTGGCAGCAGGCAGGCAGGGCGCCCGTCCAAGATGGCAGCCGATGTGCCTCGCGGCCGGGTGTACCGACTGTCTCGACCCTAATACGGTAGATGACGCTGTAGATAAAACAACATTTTCGCCCGGCCGATACACGCCTATGTAAGATACCACCGAACCAGAGGACCGTGGCCCAATCCTTACCTGCAGGTGCGTAAAGCGTGTACAGGCTAGAGCTGAACAGCTGATCACATGCTCCGCGCACCCACACGCGCTGGCCGCTGCGCGCGCTGGGGTGTGGCTGTGGGCCGCTGCAAGACTGCAACTCTGCAACGCACGGCACAGCACTCAGCAGTGTTCTTTAAAGAAAAGGTACGCGCGAGTGCAACACCGAGTGTGTGCACGGCATCGGCCATCCGATCGGTCCATCGAATTCGATCGAATCACACCTGACAGTCTGTGACACCTCGACCTGCATGTGCAGCACGAGCGGAGCAGGCAGCACGTGGCCTCGTGGGGGCAGTGTGGCCAGTGCGTGGCCTCTGAGCTCTGTTGGTTATTTTACTATTTTAGTGTAGAATAAAAAACAGAGATACATCGAGTGATAGATGTTGGCAGGGGGCCGTCGTGGCGCACTCAGTCCTGTCAGCGTCAGGAGCTGAGTTGGGGGCGGCCCGCGCGGCGGCCGTGACCCACGCGTGAGCTGCCGTGACCCGTGCTGCAACTCCTACATGGCGCCGGTGCGCATGACCCACAAGCCGTCGTTGAGCCAGAGCGTGTTCTCGATGGCGTTGCCCTTGTTCTCTGCTCGGATCTGCGCCGTGCTCGCTAGGGTGACGCCGATGGCCAAGGCGTGCTCCTTGCCTGCGTGGGAACCAAGGTGGCTGAGCCGTCGGCCAGCTGGCTCTCCGCCGGCTGCTTTGAGCGCCAGATCATGCCTCAGGCTGCCCCAAGCTTTGGCCAGCCTCGGCCACTCAGCTGGTTAGGCCATGAATGCTGGCGGCCAACATCAGCCTTGACGTCGGCCTCGCTGTCCACATGACTTCATTGCCCTCGGCGAAGATAGCCACGGTCGTGCCCTCGGGTACGTCGTCCATCTTACCGCCAGCGGACGTCAGCCCCGGCGCCATGATGTTGGCACCCGACAGGACGAAGCGGATCGCGCCGCGGTCCACTTGAAACTTAGGAAGGATGTCAGGGTACCTGCTTGGGGGTAGTTGGGGTGAGCACGTACCTAGTTCGGCTGAAGGAGCTCGCTCCAACTAACCCCTACCAGGTGTGTCTACGCTCCCCGCAGGGCTAGGGTTAGGGCAAGTGAGGTTCGTTGCCCTTAGACCAAGCCTAAGCACGAAGGCGGCGACACACTTGTGCAGCAGGCGTAGGGTCGGGATGAAGGGTCCGTTCCGGCACTGGAAGAACATGAACTCGCCCTCCGGGTCGAGGATGATCTGGATATAGTCCTTGCATTTGCACACGATCGTATCGCCCTTCTTGGGCAGCAGGTCCTCAATGTACGTCTCGAGTGCCGGGTACCTGCGCGTGAGAGAGCGGCAGTCTGGCGCCGCAGCCGGTGGCGCGAGAGCGCAGGGGCTCTCGGGCAGTTAGGTGGCGGCCGGGGCCCTTTGACACGCGGTGGCACTGGTCTAGAATCGCCGCACGGATCCCTCTCTGCTCGGACGACTTGACCTTGCTCTGTGTCTTGATGTTCTCCGCACGAGAAAACCTGCGAGGCAACAGCGTGGCGTGAGCGCAGTTGGAACCCGTGCCGAGGTCGGACCAAACCAGTTAAGGTGTGGAGCGCGCACTTGCGGAACATCGCGCAAGCAGGTAAGAAGGCGGTCGAGACGTTCGCGGCGCGGGCACGCCGTCAAGGCGACGGCGCTCGGGCTCGGCTCTCTCGTGCGAGGGAGGGGCAAGCAGCGGATCAGACCGTGTTCATACTGAACAGG
>Ga0209302_10002182_pt1 | contig 11449 bp, 10 predicted proteins | sample ArcOceMetagenome_2_FD_187445 | JGI IMG/M metagenome (GOLD analysis project Ga0209302, IMG submission 187445) | Marine eukaryotic phytoplankton communities from Arctic Ocean - Arctic Ocean ARC135M Metagenome (SPAdes) (version 2) | ecosystem: Environmental > Aquatic > Marine > Oceanic | place... | reverse complement strand
CTTAGGTTCAAGGGTTTTTCAATACCCTGAAGTTCATTTAATGCGCTGGTATGTTTTTTTGGTTTTTTCACTATGTGAATTTATGACAAATTTATGACATTTGATTTTTCAAAACTTGTTTTGGAGTGTATATTGATTAATTAACACAAAAATAAAATAGTATGAGTACATTATATGAAGCAACAACAAATGCCACTGGCGGAAGAGCCGGCCATGTGCTAAGTGAAGATGGACCAATAGATATGGCGCTGTCAGTCCCAAAATCTATGGGCGGAGATGACGGTAAGGGCGTGAATCCAGAACAACTTTTCGGGGCAGCATACGCAGCCTGTTTTGGAGGGGCTTTGCAAGCTGTCGTTGGGATAGAAAAACTAGATATAGATGTGAGTCAAATTAGTGTAGATGCTACCATTGGCTTTTGTAAAGATGAAGATGGTTTCTTTCTAGAAGCAACCCTAGATTGTTATATTCCAGATGTTGACACACAAACAGGAGAACAATTAGTTAACGATGCGCATCAAATGTGTCCGTTTTCAAAGGCTACTCGAGATAATATTACGGTAACCTTAAATTTATTATTAGACTCATAAATACAATACGTATTATAAAAAAATCCCAAGATTGAAATTTCAGTCTTGGGATTTTTACTTGTAAAAAAAGTATAAATCCTTACTCTTTTACAACGTGGTATTGAGCACTCTGCCCATTTACTAATACAGACAATATATAAGATCCACTAGATAGGTTACTCAAGTCTATACTTGTTTGTGTTGCATTAATTACAGTTTCCAATACAACAGCTCCTAGCATATTTCTAAGAACAACTTTTTCAATACTAGTGTTGTTTTTTAGTGTCAGTTGTCCTGAAGTTGGATTCGGAAAATAGGTGAAGTTTTCAAAAACAGTATTTTCAACACCAAGAATTTGTGATATACTAATAGTTGTTGCTCCTCCAGAATTTGTTGCTAGTAAAAAATAGTATTTGCCTATTTCTGGCACTATTGAAGAACTAGTTCCTGTAAAACATGGGTTTTGAGCATCTTCAACGCGTATTAACTCTGTTACATTTGGAGTTGGAGTACTGGCTTCAAAAAATATGACGCTACTCACACCACTTGGAGATACAATAGAGGCATCTGTTAGATCCATACCAGGGGTACACAAAAAGTAATACCAAACACCATTAAATCCGTCAATGGTGCAATTGCTTGGGTTGCCATCTTCTTCTGTGGCAAATTGTGTGTTCACATTTTCATCTGTGTATACGCCAGGAATATTTATTGCATTTTCAATTAGATCATTTACTGGGGCCTCTGGTGGTGCGGCGCAGTCTACAGTAATGGTAAAGTTTCCAGTGTCTCCATCATAGCCCTCTATGGCTATGTAGTATGTAGTTCCTGGAATGGTTGTTAATGTTATTTCTGAGCCAAGGTCGCATGCGTCATCATTTTCTATAGGGTTGTCAAGGTCACAGCTGGTATAGATTCGCATGAAAGGATCATAATCAAAAGCTGTACACAAAGAAAATGCAACATCTCTAGGTAGTGGTGATGTCTCTATAAATTTATAAAAAGCATCAGGGCCATTAACTCCATTTGTATCTGTTTTATCTATTGTTGTTCCTTCTATGGAGCCTCCACAAAGAATATCAAGCGCTGTTTGACAGTTATCATTAAAGCCCTCTGGGGAAAAAGTTAATTCCCAATCAAAAGGATTCTCGTCCCACCTGTCATCCCACTGTATGTAATAAGACTGATCACTGTTAACCGTAAACCCTATAATTTCAGAGGCGTATTCAGCTCCTGTGCCATCTGTTGCAAATGGGCAAGAATCATCATTATCTGCTATTGCTTGAGCATCTGAGCAATCGTTCCAGATTGATAGTCTAGTATCAGAACCACCCAAACAAGAATTGACATTAATTGTCCCATTTTCTGAAGGGGTATAGACAAACCAAGCAGAATCCCCTCCATTAGCCCCGCCACTTACATCATTAATTTGTGTTTGAGACACACTTCCTTCTGAAATTTCAACAGCTGATGCACAATTGTCACCACCATTTTGCGCTTTGGTTTGCCATGTAAAAGATGTTGCTAATACTACTAAAAATAAAATATATTTTTTTTTCATGGCTTTTGATTTAGGTTTGTTATCAAATATAGTATTATTTTTTTTCTAAAAATAGTGGCTATTGTGAAACAGCGTACCTAAATTGTCGTCATTTAAAAGACTCTTATTAAACCATTAACAAACGTGTCAAATTCTTTACTTGTAACGCAGTGCAGAGCACAAAACCCTAGAGCCCAAACGGCGCTCTATAGCCAGTACTGTGATGGTATGTTTATAGTGGCTAGTAGGTATTTAAAAGATACAGCAGAGGCAGAAGACGCGATGCAAGTTGCTTTTATTAAGGCATTTAAAAAAATAGAGCAATTTAAAGGTGATGTTAGTTTTGGAGCATGGTTAAAGCGTATTGTTATAAATACATGCTTGGATGTTTTGAAAAAGAAAAAGATTCATTTTGAAGAAATTAACGAGCAGACCCTTAGTATAGAACAACAAAATGATGAAAGTTGGTCTGTTGATACTCATATCACTAAACAACTTATAGAGCAGGCTATTGAAAAGTTGTCTCCAAATTATAAATCTGTGGTACAATTATTCTTGTTAGAAGGTTATGATCATCAAGAAATAGCCCAGGTTCTTGATATCACTCAGAGTGCCTCTAGAACAAAACTGCATCGCGGTAAAATACAATTACAACAACATCTAAAACAGCTACACTATGGCACAGGATATTAGAGATATAATGAAGGCTGGCTCATCACAAGAGCCAAAATTACCAAAAGGTCACAAAGCCCGTTTTGAAGCTAGGTTACAGGCTAATTTTAGCCAAAACAAAACCCTTCAGGATTCTAGTCCAATGCAGTTTTGGATTAAAATTGCTGCTGTTGCTATAGCCTTTGTTGCCGTGAGCGTTTTTGGCTATTATCAATTATCCAAAAATAGTTTGGGAGATAGTTTAGTTGAGAGTGCACCAGGGGTAGAGTCTAAAACCGATGAAAAACTAGTGCACTTAGCTGATATCTCTCCAGATTTAAAACGTGTTGAGCAGTACTACACCTCTGGTATCAAAGATGTATTAGCCTCTTTAACAATTACCACAGATAATAAAGATGTAATTGATGGATACATGCAACAACTACAGGTGCTGGATTTGGAATATGAAAGCTTGAATTTAGAACTTACCCAGGCAGGTCCTACAGAGGAGACCATTACAGCCTTAGTAGATAATCTTAAACTGAGATTAGAATTATTAATGAAACTCAAAACAAAATTGAAAGAACTAAAAAATAACACCAATGAAAATATTAGCAGCATTGAAGTTTAGACTATTGTGGGCGCTTGCTCTTGGGTTGGTTGCTACAGGTTTTTCTCAAGAAAAATTTGTAGAGTCTTATAATGCTAGTGATGAGATGGTTATTACGTTAAAGACCTCTTACACCAATGTTATTTTTGAAACCTGGAATAAAGATAAGGTAGAGGTAACCGCTTTTATAGAAGGAGAGGATGTAACCAAAGAACAAAAAATAGCTCTTTTTGATGCGTGGGATTTTGAGGTTTTAGGGAACTCAAAAAATGTAATTATAACCTCAAGTGGTATCGGAAACTTGAACGGTAACACACTCTCTAGTATAGAGGCTCAAATAGGTAAAGAATATGACTTTGTATTTACATATGATAAAAATGGAGCTGTTAAAACAATTGTAAAAACAAACAAAGCAAAAACACTGCCCCTGGCTAAAAGAACCATTATCATTAAAATGCCAAAAAACACAAAGACCGATATCAATGTGCGATACGGTGAAATTAAAATGGCAGATGCATTTAATGTGAAAGCAACCTTAAATCATACCCCATTTACTGCAGATCGTATCGATGGAATAGAAACGCTCATTAGTGCCTCTTACGCCCCCGTGATTGTAGAGCATTGGCAGTACGGCACCCTGTATGTTAAATTTGTTGGTGCCTGTGAAATTCAAACCCTAGAGAGCATACAACTTAACGCTAATTCTAGTGACGTATTTGTTGGCAGTATTAGTAAAGAGGCTTATGTGACAGGCTCCTTCGGAACCTTGATTGTTGGAAAAGTAGCAGATAACTTTAAACGCTTAGAGATTGTTTTGCGTAATGCAGATGCCTCTGTTGCAATGCCTGGTACTGCTTTTACATTTTTGTTTAATGGAAAAAAATCAAGCCTAAAACACCCAAAATTATTGCAATTTAATACAACAAAAGAAGCGCAAAGGGTTTTAGCCAGGGGTTTCTATAAAAATGCGAGTACAAGCAGCAACTTTCTTGTAAATGCAGATTATAGTAATTTGATTTTACAATAATCCTATCAATGTACTATAAAAAACCCCCAAAAGCATTTGCTTTTGGGGGTTTTAAATTTATAATTAGGTGTTATTGAGTCAACACCCATTCTCCTTTTGTTATCAGTGGAATTGCTTGTTTGTACTTAACTTGTTTGCTCTCACCACTCATTACATGCTTTATGGTAACTTTATCATTACGACCAATTTTCGGCATTTCGCGGGTAATGGTTTCTGTTATTTGCTGCTGGTTTTGAGTTTGTCCAGCTGCCTTAGACCCAACAGAGCGCTGGTCAAGGTTTTGTATTTCATCTTTTTGCTCGTTAAGTTTTTGTTTACTCTTTACCTCTCGAGCTTCTTGAATTTGTCTTTGGTTTTCTTTAGGTAGCTCTCCTTTAAACAAAAATGATAACACATCTTTATTTACATTTTCTACCATCTTTTTAAAGAGTTCAAAGGCTTCAAATTTGTAAATTAAAAGTGGATCTTTTTGCTCATGTACCGCCAACTGAACAGATTGTTTTAATTCATCCATTTTACGCAGGTGTGTTTTCCAAGAATCATCGATAATGGCCAGAGAGATGTTTTTCTCAAAATCCTTTACTAGTTCTGCACCTTTTGTTTGATAAGCTGTTTCTAAATCTGTGGCAACATTTAAGGTTTTTACTCCATCAGTGAAAGGCACTAAAATACGCTTGTATTGGTCCTTATGATTCTCATATACATTTTGGATTACCGGGAAGGCAATCTCTGCATTTTGTCTCATTTTTTCTTGGTAGTGGCCGTAAGCAACTTTATATACTTTTCCTGCAATTTCTTGAGACCCTAATTTTTCAAATTCGTTTTGGTCTATAGGAGCACTAATAGAAAAATAACGTATTAGCTCAAATTCGAAATTCTTGAAATCTTGACTTTCTTTGTTGTTTTGCGAAATGATCTCTGCAGTATCATAGATCATGTTGGCAATATCCACGCGCAGTCTATCTCCAAACAATGCGTTGTATCTTCTTTTATATATTACCTCACGCTGCGCGTTCATGATATCATCATACTCCAATAGTCTTTTACGAATACCAAAGTTGTTTTCTTCTACTTTTTTCTGTGCTCGTTCTATAGATTTAGAAATCATAGAATGCTGTATTACTTCTCCTTCTTCAAGGCCCATTCTATCCATCATCTTAGCGATACGTTCACTACCAAAAAGGCGCATTAGGTTGTCTTCTAAAGACACATAAAATTGTGAGCTACCTGGATCTCCTTGACGTCCAGATCGCCCTCTTAGCTGCCTGTCTACACGTCTAGAGTCATGCCGCTCTGTTCCTACAATGGCAAGACCTCCAGAGGCTTTCACCGCATCACTTAATTTAATATCTGTACCACGACCTGCCATGTTGGTTGCAATAGTAACCACACCAGGATCTCCTGCTTGGGCTACAATATCTGCCTCACTTTTATGCATCTTTGCATTCAAGGTATTGTGTTGCACTTTTCTAATGCTAAGCATACGGCTTAATAGCTCAGATATCTCTACAGATGTTGTACCAATTAATATTGGTCTTCCTTGTTTAGAGAGTTGTGTTACCTCATCAATAACAGCGTTGTATTTTTCTCTTTTAGTTTTGTAAATTTTATCTTCACGATCATCACGAACAATAGGTCTATTGGTTGGTATTTCTACCACATCTAGTTTGTAGATTTCCCAAAGTTCTCCCGCTTCAGTAACCGCTGTACCTGTCATACCAGATAGCTTTCTATACATACGGAAGTAGTTTTGCAGGGTAACCGTTGCAAAGGTTTGAGTCATAGCCTCAATCTTTACATTTTCTTTAGCTTCAATGGCTTGATGGAGCCCGTCGCTGTAGCGGCGTCCATCCATAATACGGCCGGTCTGCTCATCAACGATCATTACCTTGTTTTCCATGACCACATACTGTGTGTCTTTCTCAAACAATGAATACGCCTTTAGTAATTGACTCAGGGTGTGAATACGTTCACTTTTAATACCAAAATCTCTAAACAATTCTTCTTTAAGAGCTGCTTCTTGTTCACTAGGCAATTCTTGTTCCTCAATTTTAGCTATCTCTGTTCCAATCTCTGGCATTACAAAGAAATCTGGATTGTCTGGTCCAGATAGGTAGTCTACTCCTTTGTCTGAAAGTTCAATTTGATTGTTTTTCTCTTCAATAACATAGTACAACTCTGCATCAACTAGTGGCATTTCACGGTTGTTGTCTGCCATGTAGGTGTTTTCTGTTTTTTGCAGAATTTGTTTTACTCCTTCTTCAGATAAAAATTTAATTAAAGCCTTGTTTTTCGGAATACCTCTGTAAACGCGCAATAATTTAAATCCTCCTTCTTTAACATCACCTTCTTTAATTAATTTCTTTGCCTCAGCCAAAACACCTGTAAGGTACTTTTGCTGAACAGCAACGATGTCTGCAATTTTTGGTTTTAATTCATTAAACTCATGACGATCTCCCTGGGCTACAGGCCCTGAGATAATTAAAGGGGTTCTAGCATCATCAATTAATACACTATCTACCTCATCAACAATTGCGTAATGGTGTGGTCTTTGAACTAGGTCTTGTGGCTTGTGAGCCATATTATCACGCAGGTAATCAAAACCAAATTCATTGTTGGTACCATAGGTAATATCACTGTTATAGGCCTCTCTTCTTGACTCACTATTGGGTTGATGATTATCAACACAATCTATGGTCATTCCATGGAACTGAAATATAGGCGCCATCCAAGCGCTATCACGTTTTGCTAGATAATCATTTACAGTAACCACATGAACCCCGTTTTGAGCCAAGGCATTTAAATACACCGGCAGGGTTGCTACCAGGGTTTTACCTTCTCCTGTTTGCATTTCTGCAACCTTTCCTTGATGCAGGGCAACACCTCCAATAAGTTGTACATCATAGTGTACCATGTCCCAGGTTATTTGTTTTCCTGCTGCATCCCAAGAGTTTTTCCAAATGGCATGATCACCATCTAGAGATACATAATCTTTCTCTCCAGATAGTTCACGGTCAAAGGCTGTTGCAGTAACACGAAGGGTTTCATTGTTTTTGAAACGTTTTGCCGTTTCTTTTATAACAGCAAATGCCTCTCCTAAAATTTTATTTAGAGATGCTTTCTCAATTTCATATCGGTCATCTTTTAAGCCGTCAATTTTGTTGTAGATATCTTCTTTTTTATCAATATCTTCTTCCTTATCTGCAGCTACAATTAGGGTATCTATTTCATCTTGTATTTCTTTTTGATCTGCCTTGATGATGTTTCTAAAGACATCACTTTTTGCGCGTAACTCATCAATACTTAATTTCTCTAGGGCAGCTTCATGAGATTTTACCTGTTCTACATAGGGTTGAATGTCTCCAAGGTCTTTCTTGGATTTGTCTCCCACAAATACTTTTAATACGTTATCTAAAAATCCCATGTGTCTTGTTATGTTGTATAGCGTTAAACGCTGTATTTTTTAATTTATTGAATAGTAATGGTATGTTATAGGGTTAAATCTATAACAAAAAAAGCCCCTGTAGACAGAGACTTTTTTAAGCGCATGATTTTTAGTGCGCCTATTTTATACCAACGTTTTGTAAAACGTTTATATTAATATTCGTCCTCGTTCCACAGATAGTCTTCATCTGTTGGGTAATCTGGCCAAATTTCTTCTATAGAATCATAAGAGTCTCCCTCATCTTCTATGGCTTGTAAATTTTCTACAACCTCTAGTGGTGCTCCCGTTCTAATGGCGTAGTCAATTAATTCGTCTTTAGTTGCCGGCCAAGGCGCATCACTTAAATAGGATGCCAATTCTAATGTCCAGTACATTGATTAATGTTTTAATTTTGTGCAAAAATAATTTTTTAGTCGAAATAGTCAACTAAAAAACAACTTATTTAAGCTTTATTTATAAGAACGTTTACAATTATTTGTTTATCAGGTAATTGATGGTACTATTTTTAAGTGAAAACTATAACATAAAACCAAGAAAAATAAAACAATTTCAAAACGCTTTATAATTTCTCAGGAATCCACTTTACTTCGTCTGCCTTTAAATCATAAGACAACTTCCGTGCCACTACAAAAAGATAGTCAGATAGTCTGTTAAGGTATTTTAATACTCGAGGGTCTATGCCTTGTTGCTCATCCAAAAGAGTTGCTATTCTCTCTGCTCTTCGACACACGCAACGCGCTATGTGACAATATGACACCGTGGTGTGACCTCCAGGAAGCACAAAGTGCGTCATTTCAGGTAGCGACTCATTCATTACATCCATCTGCGTTTCTAGCCTTGTAATATCTTGCTCAGAAATTTTAGGAATGTTTAATCTTTCTTTCCCGTTTTTTAATGTTTCTTTTTCTGGTGGTGTTGCCAAAATCGCGCCCACAGTAAATAACTTATTTTGAATAGTTGTTAATTCCTCTTTGGTGTGAAGGTCTATATCTTGATCTCTTATAAGACCTATGTGTGAGTTTAGCTCATCTACGGTGCCATAACTCTCTATCCGGATATGGTGCTTGGCAACCCGCGTACCTCCAAAGAGGGCAGTGGTTCCTGTATCACCAGTTTTTGTATATATTTTCATAGCTTACCGTTTTTCTTGTTCTGTCTTTTTACGCTGGGCATAGCGTTGTTTAAATGTTGTGCTTTTACGACTTTTTAAACTTGTTTGGTTTTTTTTATTCCAAAAATACAGAACAACTATTAAAATAAGACCGCCAAAAATAAGTATAAATGGGTTGCTAAGTGCTTGTGGTTCCATAGTGTGAAAATACGAGGATTTTTTGTGAGAAACAATGAATATTAAAAATTCAATACATGCAATTATATTAACGTGTCTTAGGGCTAAATTTAAAACACATTTACCTCTGGCTCAATGGTAATACCAAAGTCTTTCGCTACTTTTTGCTGAATTTTTAGTGCCAGTTCCCAAATTTGTGCTCCAGTGGCATTTCCGTAGTTCACTAAAACAAGGGCTTGGTTTTTATGAACACCAGCATCTCCATAACGCTTTGCTTTAAATCCTGCTTGTTCAATAAGCCACCCAGCGGGTATTTTAAATTCAGAATTCGCCAGGGCATAAAAAGGAGCCTCTGGAAATTGTGAATGAAAAGCCTCAAAAGTGCTGCTATCAACCACTGGGTTTTTAAAAAAGCTCCCACTGTTGCCTAGCTTTTTTGGATCGGGTAATTTAGATTGTCTAATGGCTATTACTGCATCACTAACCTGCTTGATGGTGGGGCTTGTAATATTATTAATAGACAGATGCTCATTAATAGCACCATACTGAGTTTGTATCTTGTGGTTGTTTTTGGTGAGTTTGAAGGTTACCCTAGTAATCACATATTTGCCTTTGTGCGTGGTTTTAAAAATAGAATTCCGATACCCAAAATTACACTCTTGATGCGTGAAAGAAACTTCTTTGAAAGTGGCAATTTCAATTGCATCACATTTTAAAAAAACATCTTTTAACTCTACACCATAGGCGCCTATGTTTTGAATAGGAGCAGTGCCCACGTTACCTGGTATGAGAGACATGTTTTCTAACCCGCCGTAGTTATTGTCTATGCAATGGAGTACAAAATCATGCCAGTTTTCTCCAGCCATGCAGCAAAGGTGGATGTGGTCCTGATTTTCATTTTCTATAGAAATTCCCTTTAGGTTCACATGTATTACCAGCGCGTCAATAGGGCCGGTGAGTAGCATGTTACTTCCGCCGCCAAGCAAGAATTTTTTTAAATACTTAGGCAAAGCCAAGGCTTCCCGCAATTCCTCGATGGTGTTTACTGAAACAAAATATCGCGCCTCACTCTCTATACCAAAGGTATTGTAAGGTTTTAAAGATATGTTTTGTTGTATGTGCATTACTCTTTATAGGCTACTAGTGCTTGTTTTAATATGTTTACGGCTTTGATTAGGCTTTCTTTGTTGAGTACGTATGCAATACGTATTTGATTCAGGCCAACCCCTGGTGTGGAGTAAAATCCTGCAGCAGGAGCTACCATAATAGTCTCTCCATCAACATCAAATTCTTCTAGGAGCCATTGTGCGAATGCGTCACTATTTTTTATAGGTAATTGTACAATACAATAAAAAGCACCTTTAGGGTATCCTACTTTAACTCCAGGGATTTGCTCTAGTTTTTCAATTAAAACATCTCTACGTTCTTTGTACTGATGTGTGACCTGGTCAAAATAGGATTGTGGCGTATCTAAGGCAGCCTCACTTGCAATTTGCGCAAATGTAGGTGGGCTTAACCTTGCCTGGGCAAATTTTAAAGCAGTATTTAGTACCATTTTGTTTTTACTGACCAAGCAGCCAATACGGGCTCCACACATAGAGTAGCGTTTGGATACAGAATCTATGATTATTGCATACTCATCCATCCCTGGTTCTTCAAGTATAGAATAATGCTTAATATTATCATAGGTGAATTCTCTATATACCTCATCTGCCACTAAAAATAAATCGTGTTTTTTTACAATAGCTGCCAGGGTTTGTATTTCTTGTTTAGAGTATAGGTACCCCGTTGGGTTACCTGGATTGCAGATAAGAATGGCCTTTGTTTTTGGGGTAATAAGTTTTTCAAATTCAGAAATATCAGGCAAGGCAAAGTTGTCTTCTATTTTTGAAATAACCGGCACTATTTTTACCCCAGAGGCTATTGCAAAACCGTTGTAATTTGCATAAAAAGGCTCTGGAATGATAATTTCATCGCCAGTGTCTGCAATACTACCCATAGCAAACAAAAGGGCCTCACTACCTCCAGTGGTTACAATAAGTTCATTGTGGTTTACAGGAATGTTTTTTCCCTGATAATACGCTGCAATTTTTATTCTGTAGGGTTCAGACCCCTCAGATCTTGTGTATGCAAGAACATCAAGTGAGTGAGAGGCTACCGCATCCATGGCTTGTTTAGGACTCTTGATATCAGGTTGTCCAATATTAAGATGATATACTTTTTTATTTGCTTTGTAGGCTTTCTCTGCGAAAGGAACCAGCTTTCTTATGGGTGATTCTGGCATTAATTGCCCTTTGGTTGAAATTATTGGCATAACAA
>Ga0209302_10002181_pt1 | contig 11451 bp, 13 predicted proteins | sample ArcOceMetagenome_2_FD_187445 | JGI IMG/M metagenome (GOLD analysis project Ga0209302, IMG submission 187445) | Marine eukaryotic phytoplankton communities from Arctic Ocean - Arctic Ocean ARC135M Metagenome (SPAdes) (version 2) | ecosystem: Environmental > Aquatic > Marine > Oceanic | place... | reverse complement strand
TGGAAAAACGGAACCAGCCTTAGGCTTCCGACGGACGCGGAAGTTTGCATGTTATTATGTGTCTTAACTCTTACTGGTATCTGTTTCGTATCGGAGACAGGTTCAAAGTGTGTATTTCTGTCTGGCGGTGTCGCTCACACAATGACTCTTACCCCCCCCCCCCCCCCCGGAAGACTCCGTGCACAAAGCTCGTTTAAGGGGCAGTAAGACACAAGCATGCTCGTTTAAGAGGGGCAGTAAGACGAGCATTCTCCCCGGCGCCCCCCCATGCTCTGCGCCAAGACAACCACATTGGGAAGGCTACAGACGCAAGTTCAAGTGCCGGTACTACGGAACTCTCAAGCGCCGGCGTCGCCGCCCGAAGCCACTCGCCCACCATTCGCGAAGCCGGCGAGGAACCCATTGGACACCCAAGGGAAGGCCACAGCACCGCCGACGACGAGCGGCTGCCGGAGCGGCGCGCGGAAGGGGTTAAGCCGCACGGGGAGCGCGCCCGCCATGGCGTGGAGCTGCGCAAAGGCCGCGGCCTTCTCGATCGAGTACTCGCTGTAGTCTGTGAAGAAGAAGGGTACGCCCGAGCGCTGGACCGTGCCGAGAGTGGGCGACCAGTCATAACCAGGCGCGGCGAGGCCCGCGTTGAGCGCGACGACGACGTCGGCGGCGCCACGGTGCGCGAGGAGCAGGGGCTCATGGTACAGCCCGCCGTGCGCCGTGACCGTGACACTGCCCCCGAGGCGGCCGTCGAAGCGGGTGGGCGGCGGCAGCGCGAGTCCGGCCGGCCCAACCATCTCGATGTCGATGGTGGTCGCGGGGTGAAGGTGCGCGAGCTCCGCGAAGAGGGGCAGCAGCGCGAGCTCCTTCTCCGGTCCAAGGAGGTGCACGCGCACGGGCTGCGCCGCGGTGTCGCGCGAGCGAGGGAGGGCAGGCAGCACGTGGCGTGCGAGGATGTGGTGCAACGTGAGCGGGAAGGAGAGCAGCACGGCGAGGGGCGAGTCGAGCGCCAGGCCGCGCCACGAGTAGTAGGCGGCCCAGTCTGACGGCGGCGTCACGTCGGCCTCGTGCGGCGGCGACGGCGGCGGTGGCGGCAGGGGCTCGACGAGGGCACGGTGCGGTGAGGGCGGCGAGGGTGGTGCATCGCAGCCGCAGAGAAGTCGATACCCCGCCTCGTCGTGGACACCCATAGCCGCAAGCACGTCGCAAAAGCTCGTGTCAGCGCGGTGGTCCATGCCGGCGACGAGCCATGCCGGGTTAGTCGGGAGGTGCACCCGAACGTCTCGTGCCAAGTACCGGCGATGCGCACTGCACTCCTCAGGCGTATGCCGCGTGTCGCGAACCGCACACACCGGGCCGCAGTATCCTACGCAGAGGCAGCTGGAGCAGACCATCGGCGCTGCCATAGGCTGGCCGCAGCCCACACAGCGGAGAAAGCGAGCTGGCGAGTTTTCTGGTGGCACCACGACCAGCTCGCGAGCCACGCGCGTCTGGAGCCCGCGCGTGGTGTGCTGGCTTCCGGCTCGACACAACAGCCGGCCCGCGCTGCGCACCCCTGCCTGCAAGAACATCGTTGCCAGCGCGCTGTGCTGGCTACTCTGGTTGACGCTGTACAATCTGTACATCTCTTGGTGCGCAGCACGAAATGAAGAGGGAATGTCCTAACTCTCTGAAACAGAAGAAAGTTCGTTCACTTTTGAATATACGAGTACACACATTCGACACAATTCGACATTTCTTGCTCCGGCTGCACATGCCGGAACCCCTGCTACCCGGATCTTGCGCGCGGGTAAGTTTTGCGCGGGTTCCTGGGCATGATGGGCGCACTGATCCCTCGTCCGCCGTCGTCGATACCAACCCGTACGTGTGGCGAGCACCCCAACCCTTACCCTGCCCCACCGACTAGACCCCTACCGGGCAGACGTGCCGCATCTGCATCGCCGCCACAGCGGCTGCCGCATCCCGCGCTTGCGCAGCAGGGTCACGCACGCCGGCGGGGTTTGCGCAGTCGAGACATCGGCACTTTTCGTGGCACGACTCGCCGACCTGGAAGCACTCGCAGTAGCGCTTGCGGCACTCGCTCTTTCTGCAGTTGCACCCGCGCACTTTCGCGGCGTCCTCCGCCCTCGCGTCGCCCCCGCGAGCCTCATGCGCGCTGACGTCGTTGCCGCAACCTTTGCACTTGCAGTCCGGAGCGCACGTCACCCCCGCGGCAAAGCACACGCAGAAGCGCTTCAGGCAGCGCGAGCGGTCGCAGCGGCAGCGGGTGGGCTTGCCGCGCTTGATGCCGCCGCCGCCGCCACCCGCGCCGCCGTCGCCCAACAGTCCGTACGGTGTCTCGAACATGGCAAGCGTCGTATTGTGGGGCCGCGCTTGCAGCACAGCCGCGGCCGACGCGACCACCGGCTGCGGTGGCACGCGCGGCGACAGCACCGAGGCGTCAGGACCCGGTGAAGACCTGCGCTTCCGGCCGAGGGGTCCGAGTGGCGAAGCCCGTTGCGCGGCGTCGCTCGGTGAGCCCTTGGCAGCGACTGGCCGATCGTGCTGCAGCGGGCTCGGCTGCATGCTGCTGGATTGGCCAGGGGTTTTCGGGCGCGGAGAGAGTCGGGCTGCAGATGCTGGAGAGCAACGCAGCAGGATCGCCTCCCGCTCCCGATCCAACTCGGCTGACGCTGATGAGTAGCGCTGCAGGTCATCAGAGCACGCGCTTACCTGCCACAACGTAGCAGCACTGCCTCTCAGTTGCGACAGGGGCCATGGAGGTGTGTAGATCACACTCGCATGCGCCAATGCGTTAGGGTTTGCGAGGGTCACCGTGGGCCTGCCGTGAAAGTCTCCGAGTTGCGCAAAAGGGGAGAGGCCAGGTGTGCCTGTCCAAGCATGCTCTGCAGAGGTGGACGGGGCTTTTTGCGCGGGTGTCCTGGAGAGGACCTCTCTGACCTCCGCTTCAGCTCCACACACAACCACACACTCCTCCTCGTCTGCCTCGCCCAATTCAAAGCGTGCGGAAGCGGCGGCGGCGGCGGCGGATGGAGGGAACTTCGTTGGCCGGAAGGTCGACCTCGAATCGGTCGACGTTGACGCCGCCGGCGACTGAATGGTCATGCGGCGGCCCCGCTGGGCGCCCTACGTTCGGGTTCCGTCAGAGCATGTCCGTCAGCTCGTGAGAGGGGCGAGAGAGGGGGGGATTACGGAACACAAGTGCACCAACACCAACCTAGATAGACCGTAGAATCCCGGAGCTCGCGGTCCTATTATCCTGCAACGAGAGACGCGCACGAGGCGGAGAGCACAGAAGAGTACACGAGCGGAGAGGCCACCGGCGAGGACTCGGAGCACGGAGGGAGGCTCAACGGCCTTTGGGAGCACGCCCGGCCAAAAGCTAGCACGCCGCAGCGTGAAGCCACTCCTTGAGCCGCAAGCCTCGATCAGCGCGACCGCCGCGCGCGAGCAGCTAGCAGCGCCACGCCCACGGCGCCGGCCGCAGCCGCGAGAAGCGCGCCTCGCACCAGAGCGGGGCCACGTGTCGACGGCTCGTGGAAGTTGGCGTGCAGCCGGAGCAGGTTGCGCTCGAGCATGGCGATGGTGACCTTGCCCACCGCGGGCACGAGGTTGCCCAGCTCGCCCACGCCCTCGCCGAAGTTCTGATACCTGGTTTGGGTTTGGGCGAGTGCGCGCGCGCTGGGAATTGGGACGGGGCGCACGGGTGAGTGCGCGTTCGCGTGTGCAAATGCGAGCGGCGTGGGTTGGCCGAGGCGACCGAGGCTGAGGCCGAGGCGAGGCGAGGCGCGAGAGGCCCGCTTCACACGCTGCGGCGCTGTGAGATGTTGACGGCGACGACTCCAGCCTTGAGCGACGACGCGGCGATCTGGAAGCCCTTGGACGGCACGCCGGACACGACGATGTCCGCACTGGCGTAGGCCTCCTTCTGGTCGACCGCGGTGTCCTCGACCTTGATGGTCCCTGGCACACTGCGCGATGGGAGCCGAGGCGGCGCCGCGGTCAGAGGGCGGCGGCGTTTGGCGAGCGAGGCGGGGCGGCGGCAGGGGCAGGAGCGTGGGGGGGGAGGGGAGGGGTGGCGGCTGTGCGTGGCCGCTCCGGCAGCGGCACGGGCTCGGGTGGCCATCGGCGGGTGCGGGCGCGCGCCTCCCGGCAGAGTAGAGGAGCATTCCGCTGACGTCGATCGAGAAGACCCGTGCGCCATCGTTGGCGAGCCTGCCCAAAGGTGCACGGGCCGAAAGGTGCCGCCCACGCGCCTCAGGTGGGCGGGCTGGGCCTTCGGGCGGGCAGGGTGGGGCAGGGGTGGGACGCCTCAGGTGGGACGCCTCGGGCGGGCAGGGGGCAGGGGCAGGGGCAGGGGGCAGGGGCAGGGGCAGGAGGCCCCCGTCGCGAGCCTTCAACGGACCAGGCCGAGCGCGTGCGGCCTGGAGCGGCTGAGGGCGTGGCTGTGGGCGCGACTGTGGGCGTGGCTGCGGGCGCGGCTGTGGGCGTGGCTGCGGCGCGGCTGCGGGCGGGGCGCACATGGCGGCGAGTGGCCGGCCGACCACCTCGCTGCGGTTGACGACGACCACGGTGCGACCCTGCAGCTGCCGGCCCACTGGCGCGTTCTCCTCGAACATGCCGAGCGCCGAGAGGATCTTGGCGACGGCGAGGGGCGTGCATGGCAGCACGCACTTCTTGCCGTTGTGCTCGGCAAGCGTGCGGATGTTGTGGTACAGTGCGTACCGGTAGCGGTGGTTGAGGCCCTCGACGTCCTTCTCGAGCGATATCACATCTCGCAGATCTGCGTGCGGGGGCAGCGGTGGTCGCGCGGCGTGCGGCACCCGCGGTGGTGGCGTGCACTAGCAAGAGTGCGCGCTGGGCTGCTCACAGTCGTCGATCGCCCCGCCAAAGCACGGATAGTACACCATGATCCCATGCACCGACGGGTCGGTGTTGGCCTCGATCACCGCCGCCTCCAGCGCATGCTTCTCCACGCGGCGCAGCTCGTAGCAGACGCCGTCGCGCGTGCAGGCCTTCTCGGTCCAGCGCGCGTACATGACAGCAGCCTTGTCGTCATTGGCAAGGAAGCCCACCAGCTTCGGCCGATCGTGGCCAGCAGCGACGACCTTATCCGTGTAGGCCTTGATCTCGGCTGAGAACGTAGACGCGATATCTTGTGCTTCCCGGCGCGGCATATTTCGCTGCCAACCGTGTGGATGGTCGCGCGCGAGACAGCGCGGGGGGGGTGGCATATACCGTAGACGCTCCGAATGGAGGAATGGTTCTAACAGATAGAGGAAAACGCGGAATAAGTCGGGTCTCTACAGATCAGATGAGATCATCTATTGATAAGATAAGATGATAAACCACCTAACGGGTGGGCCCCCCGTTCCCCTTAAAATATACGGACCGGGTCAGGGATTGCAAGTCAGGGACCGGGTTATACGTTATATAAAGCCGTAGAGGTCTAGATCTACCAATCGCCACACGCACAGTAGTACACACAAAGGACACAGCGGGACGATGCTCCATGCCAGCCCGTTTACCGTAACCAATTAACGCCCACGTGGCGAGTTATCGTCCAGATTGAAATGGGGGGCGTTGGGTACTGGCTTTACCGGAGGCGAGCATCGCTCGGCATGCCATCGAAGCGTGTGGCCGGTTCCGGGTAAGTTCCGGGCACCGCGCCGCTGCGCATCACGGGACGGCGCGTAGGCGACGTACGACTCCTCAAGAGTCAAGACCAGCTCAACACTCCTGTTCACTGGGCTCGCTGGACCGTACGCCAGCAACCGACTTTGAGGAGGCATCAGGCGCGGCCCAAGCCGCGCCTAGGCTCTGGTAAGGGGTAGTGGAGGCCCTGGAATCCCTGTGCGTTTGTCAGGATAGAGGACACAGGAGAGGGCACGTGCTCGCAATGCCCTAATACAATGCCCCTGGTACCGGTCAACACCCACCTCGAAGAGCCAGGAGTTCGGCGGCAAGACCTGGTCGCCCGGTTACGTACTGCAGTAGTCTGCAGCGCCGGCGCGAGTCGTGTGGCACGCACGTGTATAAACCTAACCATCTTATCCCCTCGCCTATCTGAGATCTTATATGTTATAAGGCATGGAAAAAAGTGCGCGCCTATAATACCGACCGGCACCCCCGTGCAACGCGCGGTGGTCCAGTGCCGGTGAGGCTCAGGCTGACCCACGGGCTGACCCCTTTAACCTCTACGACTATAGAGACTATTCATCGATCAAACCTCGAAAATCCTAACCAACTCCCTGATGCCGATGGCGCCACCTGGCATCTCCGTTTGCGCCGATTATGTGCGGCGTCGGCCATCTCGGTCTCGAGCGCCTCGTGCTCCGCCTCTGGCTCTGCCCTCCTGACGGACGCGCCGCCCTCCGGGGCGGCGTCGGCCGGGATGACTGGTGTCTCGCGCTCCTCCTCGTCGGGCGTCGCGCCCGAGGAGGAGGACGAGGTTTGCAGAGTGGGCGGGTCATCCAGGCCATGCGTGGATGGGGGCACCGACACGGCTGAGCCTGAGGCGGGCGGCGCGCAAGAGAGCTGGCCATCGTCGCACGACGTCTCCATCTGCATCCGCACCTGGTGGGCGAGCAGCTGCAGGTCAAACTGCGCGCGTTCGCGCGAGCGGCGCAGGTTGGCTGAGCGCCGGGAGACGTGGTGGAGGAAGACGCCAAACGCAATCGAGGCGCACAAAAAGATGCTGGCGGGAAGCAGGACGATCTGGAGCAGGGGCGGTAGCAGAGGCGGGGGCAGCCCAAGCGGCCGGGGAGGAGTCGGCTGAGGTGATGGCGCAGCGAGTGGAGGCGGCGATGACTGAGGAAGCAATGAGGGACCATGCCAGTCCGGAGAAGGGATGAACGCACAGCTAGAATTCGTCGCTGCTGGTGGCGAGCCGGAGGTGCGAAGCACCCCCACTGCATCAGCATCCTGCACCGCCGCACAGGACGCACACGCTTGAGAACAAGGGGTTGGCGCTGTGCGTGTGCGGTATTCGATGCATCGTGAAGCGTGCATATGGTGTGAAGTACACGTTGGTGCCGAGTGCCGTTGCACCACTGTACTTGCGTCCGAACCAAGAAGCATCAACGAACACAGCTCCCGTCTCTGACACCCGCGAATTGCTCTCGGGAGTGACGGTGGAGAAGGTGGAGGTTGTGGTGTCGAGCAGTCCGATGTTGTCTTGGAGATGGGGAGCGAAGAAGACGCGTGTGCCAAGCGCCGCCGCGCCGTGGTACTTCATGACTAAACCTGAGCCCAAGCTGGCTGTGGGAATGGTGGAGAAGGTGGACGTCGTGACATCGAGCACGCCCACTGCACAACGTCGCGTTGGAGGGGCAGAAGCGTAAGTCGAAGCTCGAGGTGGTGGGTTCGAACCGCTACCGCGGACCGTTGTTAGCGGAGTACGGGGTCATGTAGACCTTCGTGCCCAGCACCGCCGCGCCTGCATACCACCCGGGCCTGCCGAAGCGGGCGTCCGTGACCATCGGAATCTTGGAAAACTCGCCGGTTGTGGTGTCGAGCACGCCGACATTGTCCTGCGTGTAGGGCGGAAAGACCACCGTGGTGCCCACGGCAGCCGCGCCATAGTATTTCTGCGTGCCGTTGACGGTGATGCTAATGGTGGAGAAAGTCGAGCTTGCCGTGTCAAGCACGCCGATATTGTCCTGGCGAAAGGGAGTGAAGTAGATCTTGTTGTGCACGGACACGGCGCCGCTGTACTTTCTGCCACCGACCACGTCCGCAGCGGCAGTGCCGATCGTCGAGAAGGTGGAGGTGGTGATGTCGAGCACTCCAACATTGTCTTCGTCGTGAGGCCCAAAGAACACCGTCGTCCCCACTGCCGCTGCACCCATGTATCTGCTTGGCACATGCGGGCCGATTGGCACATGCGGGCCGATTGGCACGTGCGGGCCGATGGTCGAGAAGGTGGCGGTCTCCGTGTCTAGCACGCCCACAGCAGTCTGGAACAGAGGTGCAAAATAGATCTTTGTGCCCACTGCGACCTCGCCTGCGTACTGCCGGAATTTCATCGGTCCCGATGCGCTGGCTGCCGCATTGATGGTGCAGAAGCTCGTCCTAGGTGCACCCGTGCTGCAGAAAACAATACCCAACATCATCACCACGTTCGACTTCTCCTCCACCTTCACCTCCGCCTTCTCCTAGGTTCTCCGCCGCGCTTACCTCCAGGCCGTATACCTCCACCTCCCACCGCGCCGCGCCGTGTTGGCCCGCTCCCGACGGTCCTCTACAGCGAAAAAGAGTCCTCAGCGACGGTCCCCGATGCTCGTTGCCCTGCTGCCCACCCTTGCTGCTGTAAAGCCTCCTGAGTCGCAGACGTTCGAAAGGGTCTGCACCATTCGTGCACGCGACACTGGCCCGCGCGTCTTTTACGGCGAAGATTCCCAACCTTTTCAGCACGTCTGTGGAAAGGGCGGCAAGCCCTGGTACATGGGTGCGGTAGCGATCGGCTCCAGAGCCTACCTGGCGCCGCACGCCGCTGACAACGTCGGCGTGGTCAATATGTCGTCCGGCTCATTCTCCACCATCAGCACCCTCGACGCTGGCGTGACGGGCACTTCCAAATACGTTGGGGCAGTCGCCATTGGAGCAACCGTCTACTTTGCGCCCTTTGATGAAGATAGCGTCGGTGTCCTCGATACCGCGAGCAGCGCCTTCTCTACCACCCGCCTTGATGGCGTGAATCGCGGCGGGAACAACTACGCCGACGCCGTGGCAGTTGGCAGGACTGTTTATATGTCCCCCTGGAACCAGGACGGAGTGGGCGTGCTCGATACCGTGACGTCCATGTTCTCAACCATCGACGTCGGCACCACGGGTAGTTCTTCGGACGTGCCAGGAGTTGCGGGTGTACGCAACAAATACTGGGGAGCCGCAGCGCTTGGCACGAAAGTCTACTTCGCGCCGTTCTTCCGCGACGGCATACTGGTGCTCGACACTACCACCTCAGCGTTGTCGACCATCAGCACCTCCACCGAAGGCAAGACCTATCGGGGGTACGCTGGGGCATTGGTCCTCGGCACAAATGTTTACTTCTCGCCGCATTGCGAAAGCAATATTGGTGTCCTCGAGACGACGAGCTCGACCTTCTCCATCATCAACATCACCCAGCGCCCTTGGTCTGAACGCCGTTGCAGCGTTCGGGATATCCTGGCAGCCGCGGATAGGGCACCTGCCACGGTTTACACGCGGGAGAGCGGTCCTGGTCCGCCGTCCAACAGCATGGCAGCCATCGGCACCAAATTATACGTTGTGCCTGAAGGGCAGCATGAAGTCGGTGTTCTCGACACGGTGGGCAACGTCTTCTCCACCATCAACGGCGCGACGACGGACGAATCTTACGCCGGCGCGGTGGCCGTCGGAAGCAATGTCATCTTTGTGCCGTGCATGGGTGACACTGTGGGCGTGCTTCAAACCGCCTCCGCAACGCCTCCAGCATCTGGTTCCAGTCCCACGCCCGATTGCTCGGATGCCGCCGCCTCTGTGTCGCTCCCCTACCTGGAACCGTCCCCTCCGTCGCTCCCCCACCTGGAACCGTCCCAAGCGCTGCGATTGACAATGCTCCAGATCGCTTTGCTGTCAGCCGGCTGCTTCCTGTGCGCGTGTACCGTGTTCGGTGGGCTTTCCTACCATGCCTCTCGCCGCATGGCAGCTCTGCGCCGCTCACGCGATCGAGCCCAATGCGATCTGCAACTGATCACTCGCAAGGCGCGGCCTCACAGCTGGGGCCTGCTTAGCACGCCGCCCGTTTCGCTCCCAAATGGTCCACCATCCACGTTAGCTGGCGGGTCAGCTGCTGGAGACGCAGCGGTGCGCGGGGTGGTTGTCGACATGTCTGTGACGATCGCGGAGGAGGAGCAGGTGCTCACGCTCATGGACGAAAGGGAGCTGGAGCAGGTGCTTGTCAGCGAGATGCCGGGCCTTGCTCAGCAGGACCAGCAAGAACGTAGCGCGCCACCGCCCGAGGCTGGTGTGGACGAGGCGGCAGGTCTACTCGGCGGCGCTCACCAGGGCGAGCGGCCTCAGGGCAAACGGCAGCGGCAGGTCGCTTCGAATGAAGCATTAGGAGGGGGCGCGCCGCAAGGTTGCTCGTCACCAGGGCCAAGGGTTGACGCACCAGCCGCGACGATCGAAGACAGCTGGGCCGCGTGCAGCACGAGTGCTTCTCGAGTGTTGGCGGCGGCTCACGCTCACCATACATCAGTCAGCGGTGCGCTCAGCGCGAGTGCGTCGAATGGCTCTAGTGTGCTTGGGAGACCGAACTCGCCCAAGGCCAGTCCGACTTCGGCCGACTCAAGTCGTGTCGATGGCTCCTCGGGGCAGAAGGGAGAGATGCACTCAGCGCTGCCAGCGCTCACTCCCCAGCCCGAGAAGGAGGCGTCGGCATGGGGCGGAGGCCGCACGTTGCATGCGTGCAAAAACTGCAAAGGTGCCAAGGTGACGTGCGTCGACGGCCAGCGGCCGTGTGCGCGCTGCGTCCGGCTGGGCCTCCCGTGCGAGGAGACGGTCAAGCTCGTCAAGCACGCGTGCACCAACTGCAGTCGCTCTAAGGTCAAGTGCGACCTCGACGATGCAAACTACCCGTGCGGCCGCTGTCGACGCTTCGGCCTGGTTTGCGTGCCCGTGGAGCACACGCCCTCCCACGAAGGGCGCAGGAAGAAGCGAGACGGGCTTACCGGTGGCGATGGCGATGCAAAAGCAGGGGCAACTCTAGTTCCGGCGCTCGGCCCCACGCCCCCATAGTCTCTTGTGAGAGAGTTGCTAGAATGTTTTTTTTGAGTAAAAAAATGGATGTTTTTAATAGAGAAGAGGGCAAACGTGTAGCTAGTGGCGGGCGGCACTTTCGGCCGACGAGCGGCGAGCGGCTTTGCCGGGTGCCATAAGGAGAGTTGCGAAATTGGCCGAGGGACGTCTGAGCTCGAGTCCGTTGTTTTCCAAAGCACGTAAGACGACGAAGGCCCAATGGCAGAGGGCCTCGAGGCTTTGCTGCGCTCCGCGCAGGCGGCGCTTAGCGCGTCGTCGGCGACGCTACCCTCCGCCGAAGAGCGGCGCGCAGAAGCTGCGATGGCCGAGTCGTCCTGTTGGCGGCCTCTGGAGCAGGGGCTGTGGCGAAGACCGCTGTCGGTGTGGCAGGGTATAATAATTATATTTCAAATGTGGATGTGCGGCTTTTATAGCATGTGGTCGTTGGGGGCACACACACCCGATACCGTACAGCATACTACACAGATGGCAGTCCTGCCCGCGGGTGGACTGAAGCACGAACCACGAACGAGCGCCCCGCCACATAAGTACTTTTATATCAGAGAGATCGGGTGGTGTGCAGTCACAAACGCTAGCGAGGACACCGTACGGTTTAGAGCCAAAGTCACCACACTCCACAGTGAGCGTCACACCAGCCCGTCCAAGTAAGTTGTCGCTGGCTGTTGGCACCCGAGCGAGCGA
>Ga0209302_10002179_pt1:10000-11454 | contig 11454 bp, 9 predicted proteins | sample ArcOceMetagenome_2_FD_187445 | JGI IMG/M metagenome (GOLD analysis project Ga0209302, IMG submission 187445) | Marine eukaryotic phytoplankton communities from Arctic Ocean - Arctic Ocean ARC135M Metagenome (SPAdes) (version 2) | ecosystem: Environmental > Aquatic > Marine > Oceanic... | reverse complement strand
AGGGTCAGGGCCAGGGTCAGGGTCAGGGTCAGGGTCAGGGTCAGGGTCAGGGTCAGGGTCAGGGCCAGGGCCAGGGTCAGGGTCAGGGTCAGGGCCAGGGTCAGGGCCAGGGTCAGGGCCAGGGTTATGGTCAGGGTCAGGGTCAGGGTCAGGGTCAGGGTCAGGGTTAGGGTTGTTGCCGCGCCATGCGCACGTGATCTCCCGCGCGATCTCCCGCGATCTCCCGCACCATGCCCACGGGCGCATCGCGCCCCTCGCGCTCGCGGCGCATGCGCACGCTCAGCAGCGGTGCGGTTTCCCTGGTTATCACCCCTGTGCCCAGCAGCGGCGCCTCGGCCGGTGCGTAGACAGTGGCCGCCTCGAAGGCGAGATCAAAGGCCTCTGACGCCGCGTCGAACGCCGATGCCGCCGCCACCTCCTCAACCTCCTCGAGGGCCTCCAAACCCGCCTCTAGGGCGCCCGAAACCAGCCTGGCCGCAGGTGCCGCCGCCTCTCGCTCAGAGCGCGGCGGAGGCGGCAGATGCAGATGTGCCAACGGGAGCTGAGAGGCCTCCTCTGCTGTGGGGTCTGCTGTGGGGTCTGCTGTGGGGTCTGTTGTGGGGTCAGCTGTGAGGTCTGTTGTGACGTTGTCGGGAGGCCGCTGAGAGGGCGGCGTGAGGGAGCCAGCAGCCCTCTGCGCTCGCAACCCTCCTCTGATCTCAGCACGAGCACCAACACTGCTCTGCGCTGGCAGCTCGCCTCGGAGCCGGAGCTGGCGGGCAGCCGTTCCCTGGTTATCACCCCTTCTCTGCGCTGGCAGCTCGCCTCGGAGCTGGCGTCTGAGCAGGCTGAGGCGCATCTGCGCTTCCGGCGCTGCCGCCTGCACCTGCTCACCCTCCCAACGCCAGCCCTCGCCACAACCCTCGCCCCAACCCTCGCCCCAACCCTCGCTCAGCCCAGCCCAAGCCCGGCCCTCTGGCTTGGACGTCAAGCTGTACCCTTCCTCCTCCGCCGCCTCCGCCTCCGCCTCCGCCTCTAGGCTGCGGTGGTGCCGTCCCCAGGCCTCTACATCCGCCTCTTCCTCCGCCGCGGCCTCCGCCTCCTCCTCCGCCTCCTCCTCCGCCACCTGCGCCTGCGCCTCCGCCTCCGCCTCTAGGCTGCGGTGGTGCCGTCCCCAGGCCTCTACCTGCGCCTTTGCCTCCGCCTGCGCCTCCGCCTTCGCCTCTGCCTCCGCCGTCATCGCCACCTCCAACGCCGCCGCCACCTCCTGTATCGCCTGCGCCTGCACCTGTACCTCCGCCTGTGCCTCCGCCTCCGTCTCCGCCGCCGCCGCCGCCTCCCCCGCCTCGCCCTTTGCTCCAACTGGGCCCGTCTCATGCTGCGACAGCAGGCTCACCAGCTCAAAGCTGACCCGCGCCCCCGCCGCCTCTGCATCCTCGGCCTGAGCCCGCTGCAGCCGCCACGCGAGCAGCTGA
>Ga0209302_10002179_pt1:0-5000 | contig 11454 bp, 9 predicted proteins | sample ArcOceMetagenome_2_FD_187445 | JGI IMG/M metagenome (GOLD analysis project Ga0209302, IMG submission 187445) | Marine eukaryotic phytoplankton communities from Arctic Ocean - Arctic Ocean ARC135M Metagenome (SPAdes) (version 2) | ecosystem: Environmental > Aquatic > Marine > Oceanic... | reverse complement strand
GGTAAAGCCCGCGTGGCGCGTGTCAGGTCGACTGAGGTCCACGCGCCTCAATGCCATCAAGGCAGATCAGCCGGTTGTGGCGGAGGTCGAGACGCAGGAGCGACGCAAACGGCCGGAGCCACGCGAGGCTGGCGATGCCTCGCGCGGGTGCGCTCACCTCCTCGACCAACGCGTCCTCCGGTGCGGTGTCCCAGCCTCCGGCTGTGCGGCGGCGCGGTGGCGGAACGACCATCGATGCCATGAGCGCGCCTCCAACTTCGTAAATAAAGGGGGAAACAGCGATCTTCAGTCCGGTGCATTTAGCTGACGGGGGTATCTACCGGCGTGGCATCAAACGGCACCCCAGCCATGCGTGCCGCCTGGGCCGCCGCCCTCGCGTCCTTCTTCTCCTGCTTGGCCTGCTTGGCCTCCGCCTCCTCCCTCGCGTCCATCGCGTCCAGCAGCGAGCGGGTGCGCTGCACGAGCGGCGTCAGGTTGGTGCCTGGCTAGGGTTAGGGCCAGTAGTCAGGGTGAGGGCTAGGGCTAGGGTCAGGGTCAGGGTCAGGGTTAGGGCCCGGCTAAGGGTCAGGGTTAGAGCGTCAGGTTGGCGCCGCTCTCGGCGCTGATGCACAGGATGCGACTGTGCGGCACGGCCTCGCGCAGCGCAGCGAGGGTCGCCTCCGCCCGGGCCGCGACGTGGGGTAGGTCCGCCTTGGTGAGCACGACCACTTGGGTCGTCTCCGCGAGCTTCTTGCTGTAGAGCACGAGCTCACGGTTGATAGCGGTGAAGTCGGCGGCGGGGGTCTCGCTCTCGCCTGGTCATAGGTTAGGGCTAGGGCTAGGGCTAGGGTTGGGGTGAGGGTTAGGGTTGGGGTGAGGGTGAGGGTTGGGGTGCGGGTTAGGGTGAGGGGTTAGGGGCTCTCGCTCTCGCCGTCGACAAGGTGCAACAGCAGCCGGCAGCGCTCAGTGTGCCTGAGGAAGGCGCGCCCTATGCCGCGGCCCGCGTGCGCGCCGTCGACCAGCCCGGGGATATCCAGCCACACCATGCCCGTCGGCAGCCCGAAGGCGGCGCCCTCGCACACGCCCAGGTTGGGCACCAACGTGGTGAAGGGGTAGTCGGCGATCTTGGGCGTCGCACGCGTCACGTGGGTGAGAAGGGTGCTCTTGCCCGCATTAGGGTAGCCGATGAGGCCGACGTCAGCGACCTGGTTAGGGTGAGGGTGAGGGTGAGGGTGAGGGTGAGGGTGAGGGTGAGGGTGAGGGTGAGGGTGAGGGTTAGGGCCAGGGTCAGGGTTAGGGTTGGGGTTGGGGTTAGGGTTGGGGTTGGGGTTAGGGTTGGGGTTGGGGTTGGGGTTGGGGTCAGGGTTCGGGTTATCAGCGACCATGGTCATCTCGAGCACGAGTGCGAGCTTGTCCGCGGGACCGGGCGGCCCGACCTGGTGAGCGTTAGGGTTAGGGATAGGGCTGTGATTGAGGTAGGGCTAGGGCCGTGGTCGAGGTTAGGGTTAGGGTCAACGTCAGGCCCTAACCGGGGTCCGCCTAGCCAGGGCCCGTGCGGACCAACCTTCTTGTTGTCGACGCCAAAGCGCTGGTAGCGCGCCCCGTTTCCCTCGCCGCCGGCGCCGCCCGCAGCGATCAGCATGCGCTCGCCGATGAGTAGCTGGCCCAGCGTCGCGTTCGTCGCGCGTTCGATGATCAGCGTGTGTGGCGGCACGCGCACGGTCGCGTCACCGCCGCGGGTGCCGTCGCGCCGGCCGGACGCGTCGGCGCCGCGTTCGGCGCGCACGTGAAAGCGGCCGTGCAGGTGTCCCAGCGTGTTGGTTTCGGCGCAGCACTCAATGTACACCGACCCGCCGTCGCCGCCCATCGCGCCCGCGGGAAGTCTGCCGGAGCCCTGCGTCGCCACCGCCCCTTCGCCGCCGGGGCCGCCCCTCGTGAACACCTCAGCGCGGTCGAAGAAGAAGCGGTCCAGCTCCTCTTCGGTGGCCCGCACCGCCGTGCGCGGACGGTGCTGCTGCGGCCACGCCGGCGCCCAGCGGAGGGCGGCCAGGCCACAGATGATCGTCGAGCTGAAGTGCAACATCAGCGCTCGCTCGGTCCACGTACCGGCTTGGTTGGCCAATAACCCAGCCAGCGGTGGCGCGGTCTTTTCCCGCAGAACGCCTGGGAATCAGCCTACAGCCTTACCCGCCGCCTGCCGACCCCCCCAGACAGGCCCTCTGACCATGCCCCGCCCGGTCCTCCCTCTTTTTTTAAGCACCCCTCTTCCACGCGAACCCGCTTGTAGCTGTAAGCTTCCCAACATTCTCCTCGCTCGGCTTACTGCGCGCATTTCGCAACTGGCAGATTTCGACCAGGTCATCCCTGTTCCAGTGGAGCGCGTATTACCTTAATAGTGGTGAGTGGTGATTCTAGGTTGGGACTTAGTCCACGGCTTCACGACAAGCAGCCACCATGAACAGTGGACTGTTGGATCATGTCTTGCTTTTTGCCAAGAGCGCGCGACCTGTTGTTGCGTTCCACCGGCGCTCGACAAGGTTGGCCCAGGCATGTGCACTCCGCCGCCGCGCTCCAGAGCGATACTTGCCCTGGGGCTCGGCGTCTGCTGCATGGGTCTGGTCAACGCATCGCTCGGCTTCATGATGCTCGGAGAAAGAGGTGTCGAGAACCGTGAGAGGATGCGGGCCTTGCTCAAGCCGAAGCCGCAGTGATGCTGCTGCACACGCACATTTAGCAACGAGCTCGCGTCGCACGCTCCTTGAGCTGCAGCGCAGCATCACGGCCGACTCTGCATACACCTGGCAGTCTCCGTGGCGTGCGTGCGTGCGGTGTGTGTGCGATGTGGTTGATCGCCATGTTGATCGCCTCGGAAGTCCGTTGGCTAAACAATAAGTAACCCGTTGGCTTAGCAGTTAGCGCAGAGCGATAGACGCGTGGCGTGAAGCCCCATCGTCGTGACACGCTCTGGTGCCCGCGCTGAACAGCACGGACACACGCGACGCGGCTCACGGGACACGGATCACACGGTCACGCTCACAGCTCACACACTAAAGTATATACACCGTGTCCGTGACACGCAGGGTTTACTGGACTGCATATGGTTACGTTTAGAGGTTTACTGCTCTGCATCGATGTCGTCGTCGTCTCCGCCGGCGCCGACGCCGAATCTCTTGACGATGTTCTCCTCGACCCACGGGACGAGCGCGAAGGCCGCGCCGAGCCGCAGCGGCACCGCGAGGCGGGCGATGTTGGCGCCGGCGAAGATGAAGCCCAGCACGGCGTTGCGGTCGTCGGGCACGCCCAGCACGTCGGGCCAGTGGTCAAAGGTCTGGTAGTAGGTGGTCGCGGCCAGTGGGAAGGCCACCACCCAGAAGGCCAGCTCGGTGAGAATGTAGGCGAGCGTGCCCGCCACACCGAACTTTTTGATGGCCGCGTAGCTCAGTCCTCCACCTCCGCCCTTCTTAGCGATGGCCTGGCGCGCCTGGGGCAGCCAGTCATCGACCACCGCGTCGCTGCCGTACCACGAGTTGGGGCTGCCGATGGAGTGCGTAGCGTCTTCGAGTGTGATCCTCTCCACGCCGTCTCCCGGCAGGTGTGCCGCCTCCAAGGGCACGATCGAGTCTCCCACGCCACCCTCGCCGGCTGCGGGCCCACTCACCAGCGGGTACGAGTTGGCAGCGGTACGAGGGAGCGAGCCGCGTGCCGCCTCCTTGTCAGCCGTGACGGCCGAACCCGCCACGGTGACATACGCAATGTCGTCCAGCGCCGCACCAGGGTACTTCGCATCGACGAAGCGCAGCACACCTCGCGTCGAATCTTCGGTGCCTAGATAGAGATAGATAGATAGATGGCTAGATAGATGGCTAGATAGATGGCTAGATAGATGGCTAGATAGATAGATAGTTAGAAAGATAATTAGATAGAGATAGGACAGCATCGCAGAATCACGTAGCGTGCGAGTCCGCATGATACCCAACTATCTATCTATTTATCTATCTAGCTAGCTATCGTGCCTTCAGGCGGCGGCAAGTGCGGCGTGCCCAGCGTTACCAGTCCACATATGTCTTCGGCGGCGATCAACCGCGCGAGAGAGCTCTCGGGCGTGCCATCCCCGAGTGCGGCACGCGCCAGCCAGCCTCCCGCGGAGTGGCCGAGGAGCAGCACGCGCGCGTCGGCGTCGCCCGATGCAGCCGCCTTCGCCTTCGCCTTACGCACGGTCTCGCCCGTCCGCTCGAGGTACCAGCCAAACGCCCTGCCGTCGGGCGTGCCCTCTCCTGCCCGGAAGTCGGCGTCCAAGAGGCCTCCCGCGACCCGCAGCCAGTCCGTCCGGTCCACAGGCACGACCTCCACCGTATTGAACCCGCGCCGCTCCAGGGCCGCCTTGAGGCCGACCGACTCGTTCGCGCCGAGTGGCGTGACGTAGTCGAGACCCGCGTTGCCGAAACCGGGCAATATGACGACGGGTGGCGTCGGCAGCTTGGCGCCGGGCAGGGTGAGGCCGAGGCTGACGCTCGGAAGGACGATCCACATAGCGCGTACGAGTCTGCAGGCAAGAGTTACAGTAGTTCCTGTAGACGACGGAGTGAGAGAAAAAATCTGTTCAAGTGAATATATCTGGTGAATATCGTTTAAGGTCGGAGGACCGCTCAGGAGCGGGTGACCGGAGGGCGATGGCGCAGGATTGTGCTCGGTGACGTTCTGGCCGAACACGTAGTGGTTTGGTGCACGCCTGGGTGGGGCAGATCCTCTTAAATTGTAACGTTTTTAAGAGGTAATTCGTCCGTCCCACTGAGACGCGAGTTCCAAACCACGATGTGGCCTGGCGCGGCCACGGCCGGACTTGGTTAGCTGTCTTAAAGCACGGAGGCACCCTGGGTCCATGCTTTAAAGCACAGCTTCAGCTCAGGCGGCTGTGCGTTCAGCGTGGAAAGTGGTTTGGAACCGATCAAGACGGTGCCCGACCCGGTGCGCGGATCCAGTCTGGACCAAGCAACGCGGCCAAGGGGGGCGCCCCACCGCCA
>Ga0209302_10002177_pt1 | contig 11465 bp, 15 predicted proteins | sample ArcOceMetagenome_2_FD_187445 | JGI IMG/M metagenome (GOLD analysis project Ga0209302, IMG submission 187445) | Marine eukaryotic phytoplankton communities from Arctic Ocean - Arctic Ocean ARC135M Metagenome (SPAdes) (version 2) | ecosystem: Environmental > Aquatic > Marine > Oceanic | place... | reverse complement strand
CCCCAACCCTAACGCTAACCCTAGCGCAGGCGCAGCGGCGCCCACCATCTCTCCGAGCTGCGCGGCGTGCTCCGCTGCTATGACCACGCGGCAGACGCCTACCTGGTGGCTAACCCTAACTCTTGTCTAGCCTCAACCCTAACCTTAACCCGAACGCCAACCCCAACCCTAACCCCAACCCTATCCTTAACCTTAACCCACACCCTTATCCCATCCCTACCCCAGCCCCCACCCCTAGCGCCCATCTCAACCCTAACCAGGTCCCAGCGCCCGCTGCACTGCGCTGTGGAGACCCGCGGCTCGCACGCTACCTGGAGCACGTAACCTCACCCTCACCCTCACCCTCACCCTCACCCTCACCCTCACCCTCACCCTCACCCTCACCCTAGCCTAGCCCTAGCCCTAGCCCTAGCCCTGGCCCTGGCCCTGGCCCTAGCCCTAGCCCTAGCCCTAACAGCCCTAGCCCTAGCCTTAACCCTGACCAGGTGTCGCGCCTGCCCGACGCGGAGCTACTCAGGCAATCGACTTCGCCTGGCTTCGAGCATTCGCCTATGTGAAAGGTTAGGGTTACGGTTACGGTTACGGTTACGGTGAGGTCTGGGGTGAGGGTTAGACCTCACCCGGCTCCGGGCAACTGCCCATGTCCATGCCCATGTCCATGTCCATGTGGAAGCCAGCTGCCCCAGAGGCTTCGGCCGATTCGGCCTCTAGCTTTGATACGCCCCGCCAGCACCAGATCAAGCTCAGAGCGGCGTCGAGCCTCGGCCAGCCTCGGCCAGCCTCGGCCAAGCAGTCGCTTCGGCCACGCTGGCCGGCGCGCCACACCGGCCGTGCGCCCCTTCCAGGCAGCTGCGCTTCGCAGCTGACCAGCGCGCCGTCGCCATCGCCAACCTGGCCGTCATGCGCGGCAAGCGCGGCAAGCACGGCCAGGCAGAGGGCGCCCCGGCGGACGGCCCGGAGAGCCCGGACGCGCCGGACAGCAGCTACCCGAAGACGGAGGACGGCCTGTTCCTGCTCGTGCCTCGCCTATCACCGTGACGCTGCGCTCGGCGGGTGCGGGAACTGCGAGTGTGTCGACAGCCTGAGATCTAGTCTCCGAAGGTGCCGACTGCCGAGGTGTGTGCAGTGAGTCTTTTGCAAAGGTCGTTTCGCACACGCCTGCTAGATAGACAGAAGGACCCGCCTTATCTTATCTTATCTCTTAGAGGAAAGGCTCGGGGTCGCGGTTTCCCCCCGCCTGAACTTGCCAGACTAACACAACGGTAAGTCAACGGGGCGAGGCCCTTGACGAGAATGGGCTGGGCGCCGGAAGGGCCAGATTGCGCGTGTGAACTCGCCGGGCATACATGTACGCTCTCCGATGGCGGCGCTGTGCTGCGCCTGCCGCTCACCGACTTCGTGGGGACGCTTGAGGTGCCCCGATTGCTTTCCGCCAAGATCGACGCGCGGGGCACGCACAGGGTGCTCGTCAGCATCTTCCCGCCAGAGTGGGTCGATCCGGTGCTCAAGCTGCGGCTGCTCGAGTTTTTCGAGGTGGAGTTCAACGACGAGACCGCCGGTGACATCACTGGAGCCATCGAGGGCTCCACGATCTTCCTGATTACCTTGGTGCCATCAGTGGGTGGCGAGGACAAGCCCGCACGGACCGACGGGCGGGCCGCACCGCCCGCGACAATCATCGGCGCGCTCATGTCGCGATTGGACGTTCGTTTCGGCGTGTACTCCTCCTACCTGCTCACGCGGCCGGGAAGCCCGTCGCAGGTGCTCTTAGTACGGCCACTGCTCTTCGCCTTCGACCTAGCGTGAACGCCCCCCCCCCCCCCCCCCCCCCCCCCCCCCCCCCGGGAGCAGCCCGCGGGGGCGGGGGCAGGGGGGGGCTAGAGTGCAGCCCGAGCTGAGCGGGCCGAGAGCCGCCGGGCGGGTTTCAGACCACCTGACTGCACACGCGTCGCAGGTGCTCTTCCCAAACCTCGGCAGCAAGCCGTGGCAGCGCCGCGGCATTGGTGGCTTCCTCGTCGCCCTCGCGAGTGCGACCGCCGTGGCGCGCGGCTGCCCGACCGCCCACTACCTGCAGAGCGCACCGCTCTTCGCCTCCTTCTACCACAGGCGCGGCTTCGCATCGCTCCCCTTCCCAAGCTGGCCGCCCAGCTTGCGAGCTCTCGTGATGGACCGCACAGACTGCTGTCCCTTGGTGCTGCGGAGCCACGAACAAGGAGGGGTTATCCCCTGTGCAGCAGCAGTTATGGCGATTTGATTGTTACTTTTGGACGTACATGTTAGTTTCATAAAGTAAAGTATTTCTTTGTGTTGATTCTTTTAATATATGTTTCCTATTGCGTAAGAATAAAATAGAGCAATGCCTCGCCAAAAGTCGTATATGTGTATTAACCCCTTCCGTTCAACAGTACCTCACGAAAAAATGTAATCACGGCTTTTAATTATGTTTATATACGGTACCGGTAATTAAAAAGCGTAAAGTAAAGCCGTCCTGTAGCTGTGTACTCCGTGCGCACACGGCTTTACTTCACGATATCAATGCTTCACACAGCACCTGTCCTCACCGTTCTTCTCATTAGTTATTTACGAGAATTGTTCGGCTATGCCTCAAGGCTCGACAGCCGCTCACTGCCGTATAAAATCGAGACAGTGGCTGGTTCGCCCGTTTCGTCAGAAATCGAGACCTCGGGAGTTGCTGTGGCGTTGCTGCTGGCTCCGCCGCTGATCAAGCTCAGCAACCTTAATCTGCACGACTGCACCTCCTCCTCGCTTGCTTGCGAGGATTGGCTAAGCGATGCGAGCAGCGCGTCGATCTGTTGTTCCTGGTTATCCTGGGCAGAGTTCGTCGGCACGGAGTCCGAGAGGGGGCCTTCATGACACACCTCCCCAACCGCACCTTTGATATGGAGCACGGCAGCAGCGCCCACTGCACTTGTTCGCAGTGCTGAGGCTGTCGTGAAACTGCGACGGCTTCTGCCACCCGAACACCAGCGAGCGGCTGTCGCACCCATGGCCTTGGCCACTAGTGCGGCCGATACCGGCCAGAATTGCTCGGAATAGAGCGCGAGCGCGAGCGCCTGCGTGGAGAGATGGGTCTGGTTGGTGAGTATGCTGAGAGTATGCAGCTGAAATTCTGCTAGGAGAGGGGCAGAGAGCAGTAAATGGGTCCTTTACATCATATATTCCATTTTGCTTCAAGTCAGATGGCGTGCGCCCGTCAAAGAAGATGCGAAATTCGCACCCTCCGCGCTCCGCGTCGTTCTCGTGCACCATCAACACCTCGATGGTGCTCCCCGCCTCCCTAGCCCTACGAAGCTCTTCTGAGAGCTTCACCCCGGCCGCGTGCAGGTACGTCTGGTCGTTAAGGTAGAGCAAAAGGTGCGTTGCAACGGTCATCATTTCCGGGTCACTCGTCACCTTGATCTGGCCACTCATGGCCGACGCAATGTCCTTGGCTACCGCGAGAGCGCCGGGGTTGTGCGGCGAAGCGTAAACGACCAGGCGCCTGCTCAGCACCAGCCTTTGACGCTGCAGCTCGCCCGGGACGTAAAGCACCATGCTGCTGTCCGGGCCGCCCAGCAGGCTGCGTTCCCGTAAGCAGCCGATCTGTAGCTGTTCCGCAAGCAGCTTGATCGACACGAGCTGGAAGTCTTTGATGCGGTGCCAAGTGATGATGTCGCGTTTGGGCCGAGCTCCGCCGCCAAAGATCGCGTGCTGAAAGTGTGCATCACACTCGGCCTCAATCTCGTGAAGCGGCGCGCCGCCTCGAACCGGGTCAATGACGATGCACAAGGGCTTCTTTTGATCCACGGTCGCTTGCACTTCGCGGAGGCAGTCTGTGTGGCAAGATGTGCAAGTGTTAGCCAACGTCTGAGGCAGCTTTGGGGTTTGCGTGCACGGTGGCTGCATGGCGCTTACTCTTCGATTGAAAGTATCCCTTAGACGCGAAGATCATGACGACGGAGGACTGGGCGACGTACTCTTCGAGCGCGTCGATGGACTTCAGGTTGTCGACGTCGAGGAAGACGGAGGCACCCGGCAGCATGATTCTAAGCTGCCGCTTGATCGTGGCGCATTGATCCTGCCCGGTCGACCAGATGTGAGAGAGAAACATGTGCCACATATGGCCGTCTGCTAGCGGCAGGTCGGGTGGCGCCTTTGTCCGCTGCAGGCGGATGGTGGGCACGCTCGCTGCTTGGACGATTTGTTGCGCTGCCATCACTGCGGCGAGGACTAGCGCCATTAGGATCGCCGACATCATGCCCACAGTGACGAGGTGGATGTCAAAGTAGAAGCTGTCACGAAGCTGGCCCGCGAGCAAGTGGTCCACCGAACTGGCTAGCACGCCAAACTTTATGACGAGCAAAAAGAAGAAAACTGCTGTGAGCGCGAAGCTACACGCCTGTGCCAGAGAAGGTATATAGATAGGGTCGGACCCGTTACAGGTCATGGGGTATGTAGGCGGAGGTGCTGCATGTATAGAGCTATTGCACACACACCTGGGCAAAGTAGTCGTCGCCGTCGTCCTTGAAGGGCGCGGCCACAGCAAAGAGAAGCATCATGGATAGTGCAATGAGAAACGAGATCACGAGCTGCTCGACGGTGCCCGGCCTCACGAGCAGCGCGAAGCCGACCAAGTAGAGCTGCCGCCACAGCATCAACAGCTCCCACCACATGAAGCCTGGATACAAGATAGATACATTTGTGTCTGGGTGGTGTGAGGGACTCAGCATCGCGGAACCATATATAGCGTGCGAGCGAGTCGTGTAGCGCGTGATACCCTCAACCCCATCTTACTATCAACCTCTATCCATGCATCTGTCTATCTGAAGCCTGGCTCGTAGTCTCGCACGAGGAATCCAAGCGCCTTGCTCAGGGCGGTGGGACGCTCGTCCAGGATGGCGCGACGAGACGCAAATAGGAGCACAGCGTCTGACAGAGCACACACTAGGCGAGTATGGGGCCAATATACGCAGATGAGTGGATCTCTTGTTCGACGCAAGTTCGAATGGCTGCCACTCACAGAGCACCGAGATGCCCACGGGGTATAGCAGGATGCCGAGCCACGCGAGTTGCTCGACGCGTGCGTAGGCCTCAGTGTTGCACTCGATTGCGTAGTCTGCACGAAGAAAGCTTTTTCCGTTGCCGAAGTCCTCGCACGAAAAGGCGCGGAAGGCCGACGAGCTCACCATGGGAAAGATGACGAAGAAGAGCATCAGCAGCCACGGCAAGGCCGCAAAAAGCATCTGCTTTGGGCTTCCACTGGTTGAGAACGCGCGAGGAAGGAGAGAACGCGCGAGGAAACCAAGCAGGATGGCAGCAGCGAGGACAATGGGGGCCTGTGTTGTGAAAAGTCGCCAGAGTGTGTGGGCCTCATGCAGGCGCTCCTCTCGGGGGGTCATCCGAGTCAGCCAAGAAAGATGAATGGGATTGGCTACCGCCACAAGAGGTATTTAACATGCTTTCGCTGGCGTGTATTGTGAAGCGGAGGTGGTCCTCGTAGCCTCCCAGGCCGAGACACTCGAGAGGTAATCCCAGGGAGCCTACGTTGATGCTGAAGACGTCGAGCATCTCGAGCAGTTGCTGCACCTGAGGGGCAGCATAATAGGTCATGACAGTGATGCTCTGAAGATGGTTTGGGCAGGGACCGGTTGCTTCCCATGATTCGAGGGAGCACAATCTAGTTGGGATTGTGAACGGCACCTGCGTTGGTAGTTGAAGCTCGTGAACATCTGCGAGGCGCGTTACGACTTGATAGAAGGCCAAAAGCTGCTTGATCTTGGCGCCGAGTGAGAGCTGCGCATACACCCCCCACACCCATCGAAACATTGCTTGTATCCGGCGTGGGGTCTGCAGTTTGCAGCGCCACCACACGCCCAGTAGCCCGAGCAGGGTCAAGAAGGCGCCTAGCGCAGCCCATAGCGGCCATAGCACGCTCTCCTTGCATTTCAAACACGCCGACTCGTCCGAGTTATAGTAATGCATCTCATCTTGGGTCGTGCAAAGCGAGCAGTAGGGCCCCTGTGGTAAATAATGTTGCAATAATTCAGGGTGGCAAAGCATCGCGGTCGCAGAGTCTGGCCATAGCAATGATCGGTTTGTGCAAGCACTACGGGTGTGGTGCGCGGGCCAAGAAGCATGTGGGTTGTTATAGGGACGGGAAGCAGAGAGGGCTAAGGCGGCAATATACATGCATGCATGTGCCGTGTATTATGCTGGGGGGGCGCCTCCAGACCCAGCTTGCACGGGCCCTCGCCGTCGCTCGCGCCGCCCACGCAGCCAGAGCTCTCACCAAAGTCTAGACAGCGACGCAAGTCGGATGATGAGTTAGAAGAGCGGTAGTACCCGGTGATCAGCGGGAGGGTGGCCAGCGTTATGCCCTCGGCCGCACAATTCGATCCCACGGGACATTGGCAGCATTCGACCGTCTCATTCGCCAACCGCATATTGTAGTAGCCCGCGATGCATGTGCAATGCTGAGGTGAGGTGGCTGCGGTGTCATTTGTCACAGAATTGGCAGGGCACTGCAAGCAGGCTGTCTGCAAGGACGTCTCGAGATGCGGATTGTACGTCGACTTGCCGCAGTTGTTTTTCGAGCCGCTCATGCAATAGTATCCAGCGGGACAGACTTCACACTCCGCTGGCGATGTCAGGTTTGTTCGGAATGTGAAGGTGCCCGGCGGACAGAAGGTACCCGCTGCTGAGCCGGGCGGGCAGTAGGTGCCTTCTGTGCAGGCTGTGCGACACACGCGGGAGTGTGTGTGGGACAAGTGAGCAGAATGTTGTGGCCACACGATATGTGGCTCTGGGTGGTTTGAGGCAGGTATACGTTGAGGGGTGTGCGTCGCTGAGGGACAGAGCGAACCCGCCGGGCAAGCGCCCACACAGATGGGGCTGACTTGCGTCTGTCTGTCTTCATCGTCGCCGACCGAACCAGGTGGGCATGCTAATGGATAATCCTCGTCGTGTGAGCCGAGCACCAGCTCGCTGACCAGCGCTTTGCGGGGATACATTTTCATCCACGCGGCACTCGGAACTCTCTTCGCGGTATTTACCCATCGGCCCGGAGGGGCAGGCAAAACGTAATAAGTGATGCCACCCGACAGCTGCATCGCCGCGCCCTTTGGCGCCGAGTTCTCTTCGAGCACCGTGCGTATCGCAAGGGCCACTCTCGCGCCTTCAGCGACGTGCAGGCCGCCGCCTTGCAGCCTTGCGTAGTTGTGTTCGATGCGCGTGGCCACCACCGTCACATCGGTCTGGTTGCCCTTGACGGCAAGCGCACCACCGTACTCAGCCATGGCACCGTTTCTCTCACCGTTTCTCACCAGGGCACTGTCCCAGATGAACAACTTGCCAGACGTTGCCGCGATTGCGCCGCCCTGGTTGGCCTCGAAAGTACTGTTTCGGATCGTTGAGTGACCACCGTTTGCATGCAACGCGCGGGTACCTTGGACGCCGCGCACGGTGCAGTTGTTCATGATGAGTTCTCCGCTCTCGACCAGCACCGCTGCGGTGCCGATAGAGGACGCGCCACCCTGAAAGACTACGCCCTTTACTTGCACCTTTTGGTTATAGTTGCCCAGGATGAGCGCTGCCTGAGTAGTGCCAGTGTAGGCGCTCATCCGCCTCCGCTCACCAGCCGCCGAAGGGAGACTGATCACTGCGCCCTCGGCTCCAACGATGCTGACCTCACTGGCCAGCACAGAACTGTCGAAGTGCATCGGCCCATCAAGAACGTGCGTCCCCGATAGTGAGATGACTACAGCAACACCATCGAGTTCTTGGGCCTCTTTAAGACTTTTCATGGCATCGTCCAGCGTCGATAGGTTGTAGCCATCTCCGACTTGGAGGGTCTCCTGAGGCGGTGGAGGCGAGGGTGGCGGCGGCAAGGGCGGCGCAGAGGGAGGTGGTGGAGAAGGGAGTGGCGGGATGGGGGGTGGCGAGGGCGGCGGCGGTGATGGTGGCGGCGGCGATGGCGGCGGAGGCAATGGAGGCGGCGGTGAGGGTGGCGGTGGCGAGGGCTGCGGCGGCGGCACTGATGGCGGTGTACTCGGCGGCGGAGGCGATGTTGGCGGCGAGGGTGGCTCTGCAGGCGAGGGCGGCTCTGCAGGCGGCGGCGAAGGGGGCGATGTTGCGCAGCGGCTCTCAAAGACGACGTCCGTGTTCTGAAATGTACTGTCATAAAAGCTGATCTCGCGAGTCTCGCAGCCGCAACCGGCATTGACGGCATCGCAAGATGTCCCGTCGTTGGCAGAAACCCCACCGTCGCAAGCGCTGCTAGAGTTAGTAGCCGGACCCGTGCAGTTTCCAGAACCGCAGCCAGCCTCGCATCGCATGAGCAGCGTCAACGTCCCACTCAACTCACTGAAGGAGTCCCGTTCGAGGCGAAGAGGTGTATCATCGTACCTCACACGCAGCTGGTCGAGGCCCGAGTTCTTGAATGCTTTTTCTTCGATAGTATCGCAGCCCGCTTCGATGACGACGCATGTAGAAGCATCTGTGTTGGCAACATGCTTGTTGTACCTGCTTCTGATATTGTTGTCGTTAGATAAGTGCAGACACTGATTGTTCCCTGGCTTAGCAGCGTCGGTGGCGACCAGCAGTAACGCAAAGCCCATGGCCCGAATGAACGACGAGGTCAGATGCAGCACCGGTGTACGCCTGTTCCACGGCCAAACAGAGCTGTGCAAAGTCAGGCAGGTTCCTTGCAGCCACTCTCGCAAGGAGGGGTGTAGATAAACAGCTGACACTCTGAGTGTGGTGATAGACAGCGGGGACTAGCGGCCCTTCCAGGAGGCTAGACATACAGTACGAGGCTCGTCACTCTACGATGCATCCATTACAAGGCTTGTTTAAGAGCCTTATTGGCGCCCCCTTCCTAGTGATGTAGTCGTCTAGTGTGTGGGGCTGGTGCTTCTTGCTCTGGGAATGGTGCGGGGTGTGACCGCTCGGCCTGCGCTGGTGTGGCTCGCAGCACTCTATCTAGCGGGGCGCGGGTTCCGGCAGTTAGATTTCTAGGCTGACCTGGTTGGTTGCTTGCAGATCATGCCGACCGGCTTCTCCCGACCAGCACGAAGGCCAACTGCGACCGCTGAAACGGTATGTGTGTTAGTAAGTATAAGCGTGCGTGAGTGGTGTGGCGGATGAAGGCGACGGAGCAATGAGAGCAGAGGAGAGCACAAGGCAGCTCGAAGGCGGCTCGCGGGTTGGGGCCGTGCACACACCAGTGTCGAGCAGACGCGCCGGCACTGACGACTTGTCCTTCATCCCAGCCCGCACCATCAACAGCAAGAACAGACTCGCGATAGAGAGAAGCGACGCGGTGCAGAGGATCAACTTGAGCGCAAGATCGCCGCCGTCCATCCCCATCAGACTTTCCCTAGCTTGGCGGCAAGCGGCACAGCGAGGAGAGAGCGAGGAGGAACGCTCAAGTAACAACTTCCACGGTTATCGAAACGTGAAACAGTCACGGATCGTTGTGAACCATGTCGATTGAGAACGTGCCCAAAGTCATCCACTCCAAGGGTCCCAACGGCGAGAAGCACAACGACTACGTGCTGCGCGAGGACCTGCACAACGGTCGGCCCGCGTGGGACCTCAGCGGCAGCCTGCACCACAGCCTCTGCTGGACGCCCTTTGACAACAACGCCGACTTTGGCTTCTGGGCCCTTGCAAACCTGTGGACGCGCAACGAGGAGGGCCAAGCGACGGGCATAGTCTTTCAGACGCCCGAGCGGCCGCACATGGACGGCCCGGGGCACCTGCCGCCCACAGCAACGAGTAAGCCTATGCCGCCCCTCGGCGCGTGGACGCGCGGGCGCCCTTGGTGCGGCGACCGCACGTCGGGAGGGCAGACGGAGGTTTTGTTTGTGTGAGCGTCAACTCCTACGTGTGTACATGCCACCGGACGACCTAGGGCTACGGGGATAAGACCGGTGCGTTTGTTGGTTTATTATCAGATGGCACGGAAGACTTGCCTCAAGTAACCATCTATGACCCTTGACAAGCGCCGGGGCTAAGTAAAGATGAGTGGGGCAGGTGTAGGTGTACTCCCCTACTCCCCTAGTATACTCCCCGAACGCCGAAGGCCACGGCGGGCCCGCCTATAAAGCCGTACCACACCTACGACCAAACCTCACCATCATGTGCGATCACCCTCTGAGCTCTGTCCCTGTCGCCTGTGATGGAGTGGGGAGGAGGGCGTCTGGTCTCCGCTGCGCTGCGCTACCGCTGCGCCCTTCAGCCGTTCAGGTATATCACCCTGGAGTGTGGGGAGAGAGGGCGGCAGGACCACAGGAGCAGGAGCAGGACGGCGGAATATAGGAGGAAGGAGTAGAGCAGGATAACGTGCGAGGCGTGGAGGGATTTCTTTATCGAAGTAGGCAAGTACTAATATCCGCGATGTGAATGTGACGTGAGTGCTGCGAGGTGCTTTGAAGTCGTACAAGAAAAGACGCGCGGCCCGTGGGGCACGCCACACTATTCTCACACACACCGACGCTCGCAGTCACGCAGTCTTGGCCTGCGGGGCGGGGGAGCCACCTCCAGCCAGCCGTGTGCACACAGATGGTCGACGCCGCAACGGCGCCCGCGCTCGACCCTCCTCCGCGCCAGGCGTCGCCCAGACGGACCCCCACCTTTCACCCTCGCGGGGCGGCAATAGTCCCAGTAGAGAGTAGTGCGCCTCCGCACACTCGGAAGGGGAAGGGGGGGGGGGTAGGGCAGTGTGGCCTCAGTACTTCTTGTTGCACAGGCCGTAGACGGCGGTGACCACGTCGGAGCCGCGCTTGACGACGGCCTTCTCCATCGAGAGCGCGTACGGCACCTGGTCAGGGTCAGTGGTCAGGGTCAGTGGTCAGGGTCAGTGGTCAGGGTTAGGGTCGGGATCAGGGTCAGGCTCAGGGTTGGGGTCAGGGTTGGGGTTGGGGTTGGGGTTAGGGTTGGGGGTTAGGGTTCGGCTTAGGGTTCGGCTTCAGGTGAGGGTGAGAGTAGCGGTGGCGCACGGGTGCGTCGTCCATGCAGAGGCGCTGGACGGGCGCGTCGAGCAGGTCGAAGCACTGCTCGGAGATGGCGGCGGAGATGGTGGCGCCGACGCCACCCGACTGTGTGCTCTCGTCAAGGATGGCCACCTGGTTGAGGTTAGGGGTAGGGGTAGGGGTAGGGGTAGGGGTAGGGTAAGGGTTAGGGTTAGGGTTAGGGGTAGGGTTAGGGGTAGGGTTAGGGTTAGGGGGAGGGGGCAGGGTTAGACCTGCCGGGGGAGAGGGGTACGGCGATGCGGCGGTGGCAGGGGGGGGCGCCTTGCGTGTCTTGCTGAGCGAGGCTAACCCTAACCCTAACCCTAACCCTACCCCTACCCCTATCCCTATCCCTATCCCTAACCCTATGCGCGCCTTGTGCGTCTTGCTGAGCGAGGCGCGGATCGTCTCCATGTCGAGGGGCTTGAGCGAGCGCATCTCGATGAGGTCGAT
>Ga0209302_10002175_pt1 | contig 11474 bp, 11 predicted proteins | sample ArcOceMetagenome_2_FD_187445 | JGI IMG/M metagenome (GOLD analysis project Ga0209302, IMG submission 187445) | Marine eukaryotic phytoplankton communities from Arctic Ocean - Arctic Ocean ARC135M Metagenome (SPAdes) (version 2) | ecosystem: Environmental > Aquatic > Marine > Oceanic | place... | reverse complement strand
TAAAGGGGCAAGGGTAAGGGGTAGGGGTAGGGGTAGGGGTAGGGGTAGGGGTAGGGGTAGGGGTAGGGGTAGGGGTGGGATAGGGGTAGGGGTAGGGCGAGCATGCCGCCCACCATGTAAGCTGCCTCGGCCAAGCGGCAGCGCTCCGCCGCGCCGCCGCCGCAGTCGCCGCCCCCGCTCCTGTCGCCATCGCCGCCTTCGCCGCCTTCGCCTTCACCGCCGCGCGAACACTCGTCGGGGAAAGCGAAGGAGGCAGGGTGGGCTATCGGTCTCCCCGTGCGGTACGCCGCGTGCGCCAGCGAGTAGAGAAACGGCAAGAACGTGTAGCGCAGCTGCAGCGCCGCCCGAAAGGCGCGCTGGTGCGCGTCGTAGTCCGGCGCGTTCGCGTCATTCGGCCAGAACCACGGGAAGCGCGGCGTACCCTGCATCATGTGCACGCGCATGAGTGGAGTGAAGACCGCGCTCTGGTACTGCCGCACGAGCGTGGTCGCATCGGGCGAGGTGAGGTCGCACGAGATGAGCGGGCAGCCGTGCAGGGTGGCGCGCAGCAGCTCCTCGTGCGTACAGCTCTGGCCGTCGCCCGTCCACGCCGTCGCCGGAAAGCGTTGCATGCCGGGTGACCACGCACGGTTGAGAGTAAAGTGCCGCGTGTTGGGCTTGGTCGCCTGCTGTATGGTCGCCTGCGCCTCATTCCAGCGCAAGTAGGTGTCCCAGCTCGTCTCACCCTCGTCATTCCACCAAAAGTCGACGCCGTCGCGCACAAAGTGCGCGTGCGTATCGGCGTACCACGAGCGCAGCGACGGCACGCTAAAGTTCCAATTAATATTGCCCCCCTCGCCCACGTCGCTTACGTTAGGCAGCAGCCATCCATTCTTCTGGCTGAGCGGCAGGTTGCTGTACGTGCGCGGCTTGCGGATCGCGCCAAAGTGCATGCTTAGTGGCGGCGCTTTGAAGTGCGATAGCACGTCGGCCGGCGTTGCACAGTGCACCGTTGTTTTGCCGTCCGGTTGGGGAAAACTGACGTTGTCCCACCAGCCGCGGCGGTAACCGGAGTCGCCGCAGTTGCAGCCGCCCTGCGCATTCTTGTCGGGCGAACCGCCGGCGTTCACGCCGCAGGGCTCAGGTCCAAACCAGTCGTAGTCCATGATGAAAGAGTCGATGGGCAGTTTGCGCTGGCGGAACTCGTGCATGTAACCTTCGACCTGTGCCATGCTGCTGTAGCCCCAGTAGGTTGCCATGAACCCCATTGCGAAGCGGGGCGGCACCGCGGGCGCGCCGGTCAGCTCGAAGAGTGCGCGCGTGAAGTCGAAACCGCCCGCCGGCGTAGGCGCCAAGTACCAGTCCACCCGCCGGCCCAAGCCGAACCAGCCAGCCTGGTGCACGTATGGCGAGGCTGGGGCGGGCAGCTCGGGGCACTGCCTCTCCAGCCCTCCTGAGAAGTAGCGGTACCCACTAGCACCCACTGGCAACGGCGGCACCGGCATCCACTGGCCGACGCAGGCGAAGAGGTGGCACCCCCTGCCGCCTGGCTTGACGTGGCTATCGACGACCCAGGCGGTACAGTTGGGCGCAGCGTTGCACGCGCCGCAGCAGGTCGGCGTACCATCGCCCGAGGAGCCGCCCGCCGCCGTGACGGGTGAGCCAGGTAGCTCGCGTGACGAGTTGGGGAAAGGGGCGACGTGCGTCAGTGTGGTACAAGAGTCCTGCGCGTGGGGCGGCGGCGCATCACTGCTCGGCGGCTTGCCGTCGAAGGAGACCGGGTAGCAGTGCAGGTAGTCGGGGTCGTAACTCCACGGGGAGACGGCGAAGGCGAGGAAACCGTCGACCGCATCCCATGTGTAAGGCGGCCCCCAGTTACCGTTTGCCAGGCACGGCCGCCGGCCGGTGGCCCCGGGGCCCGTCTTGGAGCCGCTCGTGGGCATGGTGATGCCGTATCGGCCGGTGGCGCCGTCGGCAACGAGGGCGGGCGGCGCCGTCGCGGCGACGATCGTCCTGCCTGCGGCGTCCTGGAGGACGAAGCGGCCGTCGTCGCCGATCAGAAGCGCCCCAAAGGCGGTCCGAACGCCGCCAGGAATGAGCCTGCCGCTCGCCATGGCCCGCGCTGCGTCGAGGCTGGGCGAGTCTAGCGGCGTCGGCGCGGAGGCCTCCTCCACAGCCTCGGCCTCGGCGCCCTCGAGAAACTCGACGCTCAGCAGGAAGGCCGATGCGGAGCCGACGCTGGCCGAGACGCGCAGGGTCGGCGCGCCCATGCCGGCTGCGGGCACGATCACGGAGGCGTGTGGGGCGCGGTCGTCCGGACTGAAAGCGCTACACGAGGCGAGGAGGACGAGCAGGAGCGCGCGGGGCATGCGCGAGGCGGCGGCTCCGAGCTGCGCCATGGCCGCTCCGAGCGAGCGACAAGCGAGGGGGTGTATTATGGCTCAACCTCGTGAAAAAAGGTTGAATAGGGGTAACCATATTCCTGCAAAGGGTGAAAACAGCACAACGCGCGCCTGCGCCGCTCCGTGGACGTGGACATGGACATGCACGAGCTGAGCGAGCTGCTTCCCTTCTTGGAGCACGAGCGCGCGGACGTCAAGCTCATGGCTGCCGAGGCCGTATCGCAGACCGCCGCCGATCCTGCCGCCGTCGCCGGCCTGGTGGCCGTGCCAGGAATGCTCAAGCAGCTGCTCCGCGTGAGCAGCGGCACAGATGCCGCCGCCGCGCACGCCTCCGCCGCGCTGGTCAACATCTGCGCCGACGAGGCAGCGAGGCCTGGTCTGTTGTCCGAGGGCGCCATCAAGGCTGCTGTCACTGGCGCCACTAGCGGCCCGGCCGAGCGCGTCCAACACTGCTGCATGCTACTCGCCAACCTGACGCAAGGCGACAAGGGGTGCGCCGAGCTCGTGGGCGAGGGCGCGCTGCTGCACCAGCTGCTCCAGCTCTTCGACGAGGAGCGCGAGGACGGCGCGCACAACCACCTCGCGCTCGTCTTCACTCACGCCTGCGCTTCAGCCGAGGGGCGAGCCGCGCTGCTGCTCAATGTCCCCAGCGGCGCGGCTGCTCCTCCCGCGGCGCGCGTGCTGTGCCGCGCGCTGCGCTCGTCCGACTCGGAGCGGCGAGTGGGCGCGGCCCGAGCGCTGCGCAACCTGTGCTTCGAGGCCGCGGCGGTCGGCGCGGCTGCGGCGGCGCTGCTCGAGCATGCTGACGAGCTGGTGGTGGCTCTGGTGCTGGGGCTGGCTGTGACCGATGGGGGGAGCTCCTCGCCCTGGCCGGAGGCGGAGCTCTACTCGAACGCGGAGCTCGACGGCTTCTCCTCCGAGCTGCGAGAGCTGCTGCCGCGCTGCGGCCTCGAGCCCAGGGCCGCGCCCTCGGCCACGGCCGCAGAGCAGCCGAGGGCGAGCGCGGAAGAGCTCGACGCGGCGGCGGCGTCCGATGCGGCGGAGGCGGCGGAGAGGGCGCGTATGGAGCAGGTGAGGCGCACCTCGCCCTTCGTCGAGCCTACGCCCGAGGCACGCGAGGCCATGACCGAGGCCCTCCTCCTCCTCGCCGCCGCGCCCCGCGCCGCAGACGCGATGCACACGCATGGCATCTACCCGCTGCTACGGCAGTCGCACTTCGTCGAGCACCATGCGCCGACCGCCGCGGCCAACGGCGACCTGGTGCGCGCGGCGCGGCTGCTGCCTAGCGAGGACGACCCTGGGAGCGGTCTGGTCGAGCAGCCAGACTGACTGAGGAGGACCACGAGCTGCGACAGTCTGAAAGGTGAGCTGAGATACAAGATAGTGGATACCGTACTGAGTAAATACTAAATACTGAGCGGACGAGCGCTCCACCACAGCCGGGTCTCCCCAGTCTGAGAGACCGGCGATCGACTCTCGTCTGTACACGCGGACGAGCGGCCCCGTGTAGTGTTCCCGAGACCATTCTCCAGCGTCCAGGGGTGCCCGCGCCGTGTTCTGACGTGAGGTGTGTGTTTATCTCTATCGTGTATGGTGTATCGTACGCGGTACGGTATCCTCCGGGTGAGTACACGGTTGGAGCCAGCACGGTGGTTTTCTACTTTAACTCTACGACCTAAACAAATGTGATTGTGTGGCTCTACTTGCCCACAGATAGATACAAGATAGATAGATAGAGAGAAACGCGCGGCCTACGGTAGACCGCGGATTTCCAACCCGTCGGGGTCAGTTTGGAAAGTCTTTTGGACTGCAGGGCCCGGGGTTCAGGGAAGTAAAAAAAAATGGGTGTTTTTAGTACTACTAGAGAAGAGCTGAGGGCAAACGTGTGGCTAGTGGCGGGCGGCACTTTTCACAGTAGACCTTTATAACCTTTTCAACCTTTTCAAACTTTTTCAACCTTTTTCCAACCTTTTCAACCTTTTAAAAAAGTCAAGTCACCCTAAGGGCACCACAACCTTTTTCAACCTTTCCCAACCTTTCCCAACCTTCTCAACCTGTCCAACCGTTTCAACCTTTTCAACCTTTCAGCCCTTTCAACCTTTTCAACCTTTCAACCTTTCAACCTTTTATTTTTTTTTGCTTAAACCAACACCATTCATTCAAAATCTTCTCCCAAAACTAACACCACCAACAGCCTCAGCAGCCTCTCGGCCGTGCGCCGGTACGCGGGCGGCGGGCCATGGTGAAGGATGAGGGAGGGGGGGGTCAAACATGCACACAGTGGGTCCGCAGCGTTCGTGTGACGGGTGGTAGGCCCTCGCCCGCACGGGGCGTTGACTGTTTGTGAGTCCCGTTTCTGGTGTGTGTGTGTCTAACTCCTCATGCGGGCCGCGGTGCGCGCTCATATGCACCTTTGGGAGCGTCGCGATGTCGCTCTCCGCCCACGCCCGGATCCATGAGCACTTGGCGGCCGTGAATCGCACGCTCCAGCAGGTAACGGCCTGTAGCGACGAAATCTCCTGCGCTCCCGGCTGGAGCCGCATCGAGGAAGCGTGGCGGGCCGACTACCTCGCCAACGAGAGGGAGCGCCTGCGGGAATTCCATCGTAGGTACGCGCAGTTCATGCCCGACTCGACGCTCGCGGCCGAGTGGAGGAAGTTGGCCCCAGACGGTGGCATCATCACTTGCTTTCCCTGCGCCGAAGGCACCTGCTGTGGCTGTTTGCAACGCCGAAGGCGCTCCCCGTGGCCGCCCTTCAGCGCCTTGGGCGGGTGCCTCTGGCGCGTCCACAGTTGCCACGCTGCCAAGTTCCTGCACTCAGGCTCGCGGTGGAGCGGTTCGGCTCGTTGCGCAGCTCCTCCACCAAGAGGCACGTCTTGAAGCCGTCGCTCTTCAATTATTGGGAGGCCGCCTTCTCGTGCCCCTGGGAGTCGCGAGTCCCTGCTGTTTTGGGCGACGGGCCGAAGTGGGTGTGTGCACCGCACGTGCACCGGTCACCCTGCAGGGTTGCTTCCATAGGTTCGAACTTCGACGCCACCTTCGAGGAGGGCATGTATCAGTCGGCAGGCTGCGTCGCGTACATTGTCGACCCGACGTTGAGCCGTTCCTACGTTGGGCCCTTCCAAACCTTGGAGGGGCAGAAGGCCCTGCCCAGCTTCAGCAGGCGCATCTCGCGATTTGCGCGACTGAACACGAGCGTGGGCCTCGGCATGGAAGGTGGGTTCCTGCCGAATAGTTCGATCCCTCTGGTGAGCCTTGGGGCGCTTCTGGGCGACCATTTCGGTCCACTCCCACTACGACTCAGCGTCCTCAAACTCGATGTCGAAGCCTACGAGTTTGACGTCCTGCCGGGACTGTGGCGCCTGTGCGAGACGGGCCAACTGGTGCTTGACCAGCTCAACATTGAGATGCATCTCGTGGTCCGCGAACAGGAGCGGCCGCTGCTCGTGCGCGACGTCTTCAGCGCGTTCGCGGGTGCGCTGCGCTGCGGTTTGGTGCTGCACCACAAAGAGGTTAACACCTACACCCTCGACGGCAGCTACGTCGGGAGACTCGCCGAGCTCTCGTTCGTGAGCCTTGCCCACGCTAAACGCGCCGCACAGGCGGTCGCTACTGCGCATGGTCCTTTTACTTACGTTGAAAGGGCGAGTGCTGCCGATAGACCGATCATAGGATATTAGATGAAGCATGGGCGGCAAGGCGGAGCTTTGAATAATTGAATGCAGTTGTGTCCGCTGAAAAAAAACCGTGCCCAAACTCCGCGAAACGGATCGGCGCGCACCCTCATGGCCCAGCAGGAGGGTTACGTGCAGCTCTCGGAGCCAGCGGAGGTCGTCGAGAGGCTGCCGGCCGCGTCCCTCGTCACCTTCGAGCCTCCAGCAAACGTTGGAGGGTCGCCGCCACAGTATCCCACGGTGCCTCCCATGCAGAGCGCACCCAGCACGAGCTACCCCAACGTGGGGCCACCGCCGCCGCCGCTCATGACGAGCACTATGTCGGTCGGGGTGCCAATGGACCTGAACAACGACGGTCGTGCCGACGCCATCGGCTACGACACCACGGGCGACGGCAAGGTCGACTGCATCACCTTAACCCTACCTAACCCTAACCCCAAACCAACCCAAACACCAACCCTAATCCTAACCCTAACCCTAACAAGGTGGACTGCATCAAGCTGTTGGGCAACGTGATGCCGCCGGCGCCGCCACCGCCCGGACAGGCGCCGGGGCAGGCGGCGAACGGCGCGCAGCTCATTGAGCTGGTCGTGCCGCCGCACGTGAGCGCCGGCATGCAGGTCGTCGTCCAGGCGCCCGACGGCGGAATGTGCAAGGTCGTCATCCCGCCCAATGCGCCGCCTGGCTCTACTTACTATGGCTATACTGACTATGGCCATGCTTAGTATGGCTCTGCTTACTCTGGCCATGCTTACTATGGCTATGCTTACTATGGCTATGCTTACTACGGCTATGCTTACTCTGGCTATACTTATTGCAAGGTGGTCATCCCGCCCAATGTGCCGCCCGGCTCGCGGCTGCGCGTACAAATGCCGGCGCAGGCGGCGCAGGCGGCGCAGGCGGCGCAGGCGGCGCAGGTGCAGGCGCAGCAGCGGCAGCAGGCGTGGGCGCAGGCGCAGGCGCAGCAGCAACAGCAGCAGCAACAGCAGCAGCAGCAGCAGCAACAGCAGCAGCAGCAGCAGCGGCAGCAGCAGCCGTATGCCACACAGGGCTTGAACCTCGACCAGCAGACCCCAGGTCTGCTCCTCACACCTGGGGCTCACACCAGTGCGAGCCTCGCCTTGGACAGGTTGCTGGTGGACGTGGTGATCCCTCCGGGCGCGACACCGGGCCAGCAGATTCTCGTGCAGGCGCCGGACGGCTCGACGTGCAAGGCGACGGTGCGCGGCCATAGTAGGTCTAACGTACCATAGTAGGTCTAACGTAGTCGTAAGTAAAGCCACTATGTAAAGCCAATTGAATCTGAGTAAGTCAGCACCTAGTGCGTTACGTACCAAGCCGCCTTGGCACTAGTAAGTGCACCCAGTGTTTGGCAATGCACCTAGTAATATGGCTCTACTCACGAGGTGCCGCCGGGCGTCCTCCCCGGTGCGACCATCCGCGTGAGCGTACCGAGGCGACCGGCGCCGATGGCCCAACCGGTGGCCCAGGCGCCGCAGCCGCCGTACCGGCCGACGCAACCGCAGCCGCCGTACCAGCCACAGCAGGCGCAGGGCCCGGCAGTCGGCGTGCCCGTGGCGGCGAACGTGTACAGCGGCGCGGCGGCGGCGCGGCAACTGCAGCAGCAGCAGCAATGGGAGATGCAGCAGCAGCTGCTGCAGCAGCAGCAGGCGCAGGCGCAGCAGCAGCTCTCGCCACAGCAGCAGCACGCGCACCAGCAAGCACACCAGCAGGCGCACGCACAGGCGCACGCTCGGGCGCATGCACAGGCGCAGCAGCAGGCGCAGCAGCAGGCGCAGCAGCAGGCGCAGCAGCAGGCGCAGCAGCGACCCGCGCCCAGGCAGTCATCAAGTGCGTGCGTGCTGCTGTGAGGGTTGGGGTTGGGGATACGTTCGGGCTGCTGGCGGTTCGCAGGACTAGCACGTGTTGCGTGTATATCTTCGTTGCTAAGGCGATCAGCATCGACACGCGATAGTTCACGCCTTCGAAGCGGGTGTGGACAGCGACAGGCAGTGCACGGGCTTGAGCCCCCTCGTAGCTCGTTCGAGAATTGAGCTCCTCTGCCGCGGCTGCTTCGCCTTCCACGAACGCGTCGATCGCGTCAACGGTTGAACTGTTGGGGAGGTGGGCGGTTCCCCCCAGTTTATGGCCCGGGAGGTTCCCCAGTTTTAAAAACGGGATGGGGTAGGTCCACGGCTAAAGCCGTACAGTAGTGCACGTAGCGATTGTTCACTTCGGTAGTGTAGGGCGCCACCCTCTGGGGTCTTTTTGAGCGCTCTAAAGCCACCTAGGCGCGTACTGGACTCCACCCATCTAGACCACACAGCCAGACAACACTGGGCCGACCGACACGCACGCCACCGTACAGCCCCGTCCCAGTGCTCAACCCCAGCCGCCCTTCCCCGGTGGGTCGAGTGGTGGCGCGATCGATCCTGCTCTTCTGAAGAGCGGATTGAAGCTTCTCCAGCACACGGTAACGATTGTTGGCGGGGACGTTCCGGCCCTGCTGCTTCAAGGCAAGCTGGGGCATCGCGCGCGTTCTCCTCGACCGTAGTGGTCACCAATCCATCCTGCAGCTCTTAAGCGTTAGCGCATAGAGTGGTGGTCATCACACCCGGGGCGCGCTAACGGCCGCACGCAGCATAGAGCACACCTTCATGATGGTCCTCGACCATGTTGGCGACCAGGAGGCCATGGTGTACGCGCAGCTTGGTCAGCTATTGGTCAGCAGCCTCTTTTGTGCGCACCGACCACCACTGAGACGTCACTGGAACCGGGATGAGGGACTCTCTCCTGTTTGAGCGCGCGGCCTCCTGATCTCGCTGATGCGGCAATAACACGGCCGCGGGTGGAGATCTATGTCATCGCGCATTGCCCCGTTTGTATACCCCAAACGCACGGCGGCGGCGAGATCCCTCGTCGTCGCGTTATGGACGATCGATCGTTTTGTGGCCATTACGACTCTACCACTCGTGTACCACTCGTGTACCTACCCGATGCGGACTTCGCCCGCTACAACCTTATGGTCCTAACCCTAACCCTAACCCACGGCAACCTCGTCCCTTAACCGCCCCTGCACCCACCCCTGGTCCACGCGCCCGCCCGCCCGATTTTTACCGCACGGCTGGGCGTCTCTTGCACTGGACACCCATCGTTTAGGATGGGCTCGCCTTAGGCGTAAGTCTGGTCATAATCTGGGATGATCTCGAGCTCTTTAAGTCTTGGTCCAACATCTGGTAGATTGTTCCACAGCCTTAAGCACGCCAAGGTAAACCCTCGCGCGGGGTCTTCCAGCAATAGGCCCACAAGGTTCGAGTGTCAGTGCGCAGCCCACCTGCACCAGGCAGCCTTCGGTGCGCTTGGTGTGCTCGAGCGCCTTGACGAACGAGAGCAGCCAGCGCCCGTTCCGGTTGGTGTGGCTCATGCGCGCCTCCTTCGACTCGCCTTACACGCACTGGCACGCGTGTGGAGAGGGGTGACATTCTCCTCACTCGTCAGTCCTGGTAGGAGGAGTGGGGCAACGGTGCACGAGCTGCGCCCTAGGCTGGTACAGACCCAGTGTTGGTGTCCCAGGGACTTAGATAGCAGCGTGTCCTGTGACAACGGTGTGATTCTAATTAATCGTATTCAGACAGTTCAGACTTCACTTCGCCCGTGTACTTTACCGCCGCGTCTGTCCCCCGATTTGATTTCAAATAAAGCCGTAGGGCGAAGGGGTTCGGTTCTGGACTGGAATTTGTTCGCGCGCCCGGCCGCGCTCTCGCGCTTTACGGTGTTTGCGGTGCAGGTCGACCTCGCCGTGTATAATACTCAACAATATTGACGACATATGCGTTTCTGCCCTACAGCCCATAACACCACACGACAGCCCACAGTTCCAGCAGTCAGAGTCACACCGGTCTCGAACCTGTGTTCGATCAAGAACCTGACTCAGACGATAGTGAGAGAGACCTGTGTTGATCACGCCCTGACTCAGACTCAGACCTGAGCTGTCACACGTCCCGCACCTGACTCAGACCTGGTCCCACGAGGCGTCGCCACCCCCAGGCAATGCTCGCGGCGGCTTTGGCGCGGCTGGCGTGCTGGCGGCCGCGGCGAACCCGCCGCCCGAGCCACCTTGGTTAGGGTTATAGGGTTAGGATCAGGGTCGGGGTTAGGGTAAGGGCTAGGCTAATCCCACCGCCGGGGCCACCTTGGTTAAGGTTAGGGGTCAGGGGTCAGGGTCAGGGTCAGGGTTATTTACGGTTAAGGTTCACCATCGCCCCCTTGCCCGCTGCCCTCAGGACCAGGCAGCTTGGCAGCGGCGGGCGGCGCGGCGGCCGCCGCGAGCGCCTCGTGCAGCACGGCCTTCACCTGTGGCGCATCACTCTATATGGCTACGGCAGCAGGAGGCCGGTACGACGCACGGCACCGCACGGCCGCGGCACTGGCACTGGCGTGCCGGCAGTATACTGGCGGGCCTACGTACGAAAGCACGCAGCAGGCCGGTACGCGCACCCCCCCCCCTACCTCCGGCGCGGCCGCGGCACTCTGTGGCTCCATGCGCCTGTCAACACAGGCCCGCACGACGGCGCTCACGTCCGCCGTGAGGAGCGTCTGCACCTTGTCTGCAGGCAGCGCGTCGTGCATCTTGACGGCAGGGATGCAGACCTGCTTCGGGTGAGGGCCACGGCACGTTTCTAGGTGTAGCGTCAGGTTCTAGGTGTAGGGTCAGGGATATGGGCCAGGGACGGGGTTGGTGATGATGCCAGGGACTGCGGAGGGGCGGACGTGGAGGCGGAGGCGGAGGCGGAGGCCGAGGTGCACGCGGCACAGGCGAAGGCAGTGTGGGCTGGGGCTGAGGCGGCACCGCGAGCTTGAGCCCAAGCTGCACGATGACGAAGCCGACAACCACCCAACTGACGGCGGCGCCGGCGACGAGATACACGAAGTCCATCAGGATGCCCGCGCCCACCAGGATCCCGTAGAGCATCAGCGCGCGCCTGTCCCGTTCTCGCGCGGCGTAGAGTGCCACGAGTGGTGCGACGACGAACGGGTCCGCCCGCAACAGGCCCGCCAGGAAGCAGACGAGTAGCTGCGCCACCGCGAGGTTTGAGACCAGTTGGCTCCTCGCCGCGAGGCCGCTCGGGCTGACTTCCATCATGAGAGAAGGCGCCGTCTTGGCTCAATAGCGTCATCAACTCATATGCATACCCTCTTATTCCTCTCGTACCATACTCTGTGACCAGGGCTTACCCAAAGGAGGGCACTACAGTACTCGTACTGTGAATGCTACGAGTGAAGACTCGCAACGAGGGTGGTGCGGGGTGTGTTTATGTGGTTTGGGAAAGGGGTGGTTGTGCGTGAGCGAGGAGGGGGGGAGAGCCGCTGCGCCGAGGAACCAGCGGCGCGTAGCCGCCGCCCGGCGTCACCCCCCCCC
>Ga0209302_10002174_pt1 | contig 11481 bp, 15 predicted proteins | sample ArcOceMetagenome_2_FD_187445 | JGI IMG/M metagenome (GOLD analysis project Ga0209302, IMG submission 187445) | Marine eukaryotic phytoplankton communities from Arctic Ocean - Arctic Ocean ARC135M Metagenome (SPAdes) (version 2) | ecosystem: Environmental > Aquatic > Marine > Oceanic | place... | reverse complement strand
GGCGAGGGCGGTGGCGGCGACGGCGACGGTGAGAACAGCGGCGGCGAAGGTGACGGCGGCGAGGGCGAGGGCGGTGGCGGCGACGGCGAGAGGAGCACCGCGCAGCTTCCCGGAGCCCAGCCCGAGCCATAGCCAGCGGAGGCGAAGGCCTGGTTGCCCGCCCACGCGCAACGGATGAGCAGCCTGTTCTCGTCGGACAAGGAGCTTGCGTACTGCCGAGTCGAAGGGAGGGGCACATGCGAAGGGGGCGGGGTTGCGGGCCGGGAGGCCGAAGGGTGTGAGGCGGCGGCGGCGCAAGCGGCATGCACGAGGAAGGCCCGACTCAAGGCTTGGGGCCGCAGGGCACGCGCAGAGCGCACGTCGAACATGTACTGCATGGTCGTGACCTTGGAGGTGTCGAGGCTCAGCGGCTGGTTGAACGCCGACGCGGTCTGCCGAGTCGAAAGGAGGGGCATGCGATGCGGGGCGAGGTGCAGGCCGGCAGGCCGAAGGGTGTGAGGCGGCGGCGGCGCAAGCGGCATGCACGAGGAAGGCCCGACTCAAGGCTTGGGGGCCGCAGGGCACGCGCGGAGCGCACGTAGAACATGGCGTACATGGTCGTGACCTTGGAGGTGTCGAGGCTCAGCGACTGGTTGAACGCCGACGCGGTCTGCCGAGTCGAAAAGGGAGAAGCATGCGATGCCGGGCGAGGTGCAGGCCGGCAGGCCGAAGGGTGTGAGGCGGCGGCGGCGCAAGCGGCATGCACGAGAGGAAGGCCCGACCCAAGGCTTGGGGGCCGCAGGGCACGCGCGGAGCGCACGTGGAACATTGACTGCATGGTCGTGACCTTGGAGGTGTCGAGGCTCAGCGGCTGGTTGAACGCCGACGCGGTCTGCCGAGTCGAAAGGAGGGGCATGCGATGCGGGGCGAGGTGCAGGCCGGCAGGCCGAAGGGTGTGAGGCGGCGGCGGCGCAAGCGGCATGCACGAGGAAGGCCCGACTCAAGGCTTGGGGGCCGCAGGGCACGCGCGGAGCGCACGTAGAACATGGCGTACATGGTCGTGACCTTGGAGGTGTCGAGGCTCAGCGACTGGTTGAACGCCGACGCGGTCTGCCGAGTCGAAAAGGGAGAAGCATGCGATGCCGGGCGAGGTGCAGGCCGGCAGGCCGAAGGGTGTGAGGCGGCGGCGGCGCAAGCGGCATGCACGAGAGGAAGGCCCGACCCAAGGCTTGGGGGCCGCAGGGCACGCGCGGAGCGCACGTGGAACATTGACTGCATGGTCGTGACCTTGGAGGTGTCGAGGCTCAGCGACTGGTTGAACGCCGACGCGGTCTGCCAAGTCGAAAAGGGAGGGGCATGCAATGCGGGGCGAGGTGCGCGCCGGGAGGCGGGAAGGCGTGGGGTGGCGGCGGCACGATTAAGCGGCATGCACGGGGAAGGCCCGACTCAAGGCTTGGAGGCCGCAGGGCACGCGCGGAGCGCACGTAGAACATTGACCGCATGGTCGTGACCTTGGAGGTGTCGAGGCTCAGCGGCTGGTTGAACGCCGATGCGCCCTGCCGAGCCGAAAGGAGGGCCATGCGATGCGGGGCGAGGTGCGCGCCGGGAGGCGGGAGGGTGTGGGGCGGCGGCGGCGCAAGCGGCATGCACGAGGAAGGCCCGACTCAAGGCTTGGGGGCCAGGGCACGCGCGGAGCGCACGTAGAACATTGACCGCATGGTCGTGACCTTGGAGGTGTCGAGGCTCAGTGACTGGTTGAACGCCGACGCGGTCTGCCGAGTCGAAAGGAGGGGCATGCAATGCGGGGCGAGGTGCGCGCCGGGAGGCGGGAGGGCGTGGGGCGGCGGCGGCGCGATTAAGCGGCATGCACGGGGAAGGCCCGTCTTAAGGCTTGGCGGCCGCAGGGCACGCGCAGAGCGCACGTTGAACATTGACTGCATGGTCGTGACCTTGGAGGTGTCGAGGCTCAGCGGCTGGTTGAACGCCGATGCGCCCTGCCGAGTCGAAAGGAGGGCCATGCGATGCGGGGCGAGGTGCGCGCCGGGAGGCGGGAGGGCGTGGGGCGGCGGCGGCGCAAGCGGCATGCACGAGGAAGGCCCGACTCAAGGCTTGGGGGCCAGGGCACGCGCGGAGCGCACCCAGAACATTGACCGCATGGTCGCGACCTTGGACGTGTCCCAGCTGGAAATGTTCGCGTTGAAGCTGTTTAAGTTAGTGAAGAGGTAGCTCATGTCGGTGATCATTGAAACGTTCCAGTCGGCGATCAGGCCGTATACGTTGTTGGCGGAATATGGGTTAGCATTGTACTCCTTGACCGCCAACCGCAGCTCGGCCTTGGTCGTGAAGGTGCCGGAGTTAGCACCCATCAGCGCAGGCATCCACCACGGAGCGTAAGCAACGCCCTCTTCCGTCTTACCAGCGCGCCTAGCGGTGAACAGAACTAGGATTAGCCGCCGGCGCTAGCGATACTTGCAAGGAGGTTCCGTGGAGGACCCAAACCCAGTCTCATCCCTCATCCTGATCTCCTAACCCCCACGTGTGGAGGCTGGTGATGGCTGATGTATGAGTATAGTAGCAAGCGCTGTGGTGCTGCGATGTGTTTTGTTTGTGAGGCGGCCGTGGCGCACGGCTTGGCACCCTCCGCTCCAGCCGTGTCAGGCGACGCGCTGCGCCCGAAGCCCTTGGCCGCGTCGTCAGGCATGGCGTCGGCCTGCTCAAGCGTGCGAGGTAAAGCTGCGAGGTAAGGCTGGTCGGGTTTAAGTCTCTCACTTCAGGCAAAGAAGGTTCATGCCTAGGTGTAGGGGTGTCAAGGTGAGGATTCAAGTACGGGAAAGTCAAACCGAACAGGTCGTCTCGAAGGCCTCCTGCACGGCGCAGGACTTCTCCGTGGCCGCCTGCTCGTTGATCTTCTGCTTGGCGCCGGCCTGCTGCACAGCCGCCGACTTCTTCGCCTTCGTCTCCGCCTTGTTTGCCTCATCCTTCGCCTCATCCTTCGCCTCCGCCGCCTTCGCCTTCGCCGCCTTCGCCGCCTTCGCCTTGATCGTCAACTCCTTCGCTGTCTCCTCGGCCTCGAAGGACTCGTGGCGGAAGTTCTTCGGGATGAGGATCGATATGCCAAAACCCTCAGCGTAGGTGTCGCCACCCTGAATTAAGGAGGAGGGCGTGGGCTCACAGAGGAGATTGCTTCGGAGGGGACAGAGAAAGCATAAAGCGATGCTGAATTAAAGTCGGCAGTAAATGAGAAAGGCGGCGCACCTTGTCTCCCTTGAAGCCGGCGATACACTCCGGCAAGGGGGTGCTCTGGGCGACAGCGAAGTCGTCAACCTCCTGGTCGGCACAATACACATTAGTAGCGAATTGCGCACTGCAACTAGTAGCAATGTACCCGCGATGTAATGCAACTACAGATGTCATCACATTACAGATGTGGACAGTAGCGACGTGTGCACAGTAGCGGTGTAATGCACTGCGTTACAGATGTAATGTGCACTGCATTAATGTGCACTGCATCAGAGATGTAATGTGCACACTGCACATTAGAGATGTAATGTGCACTGCATTAGAGATGTAATGTGCACTGCATTAGAGAAGTAATGTGCACTGCATCAGAGATGTAATGTGCACTGCATCAGAGAGGTAATATGCACTGCACAATAGAGATGTAATGTGCACTGCATTGCAACTGCATCACAGATATAATGTGCACTGCGTCACAGATGTAATGTGCACTGCATTACAGATATGTGCATGCGCATGTTTACCTCAAGCGTAGTGAGGACCACCGCAGGCTGGGAGGCTGGGGCGGAACGCTTGAACCCTGCGGGAAACTTCGAAGATGCGGCAGAGCGAAGCTGGAAGGCTGCCACAGAGGGCTTGGGTCCGACTGCAGGCTTGGAGGCTGCGGCAGAGTACGTGATGGGGTCCGCGGCCGAGGAGGGCACAACGCTGCAGGAGGGCTCGGAGTCGAGCGCTGCTGCCGGTTTGGGCGTCGGCTTCGGTGCCAGCGCCACCTCCGACGCCGCCGGCGCCACCTCCGACGCCGCCGGCGCCACCTCTGACGCCGCCGGCGCGACCTCGGAGGCAAGGTGAAGCGCCTTCGAGCAAAGCGCCTCAGCCGCGGCCTCGGCCGCATCGTTCTCGATGAAGAAAGTGCCGTCGACATCGACCGCGTTGACGGGGCCGGTAGGCCCTGGGAGCGTGAGGCGCTTGGCGTTTGGGCGGGCGCACGCGTCAGTAAACTTGAGAAGCTTGGTGGCCACCTTGGCCTGTAGTAATTTGTGACATGTGGCATTGTGCATGCGCACATGTGTGAAGTATAGTGTGTGAAGCAGTATTTTTTGTTGATGATCAGGGAGCATTTATTCATGGGCTTGCTCTGCATGTCTCTGCATGCACATGCACATGCACATGCACATGCAAATGCACATGCACATGCCACATGTACATGCCACATGCCACATGACATGCACATGCACATGAATGCACATGACACATGAACATGCACATGCACATGCACATGCACATGCACATGCACATGCACATGCACATGCACATGCCACATGCACATGCCACATGCCACATGACATGCACATGAACATGAATGCACATGGCACATGCACATGCACATGCACATGCACATGCCACATGACATGCACATGCACATGCACTGTGCATGCACATGCACATGCACATGCGCATGCACATGCACATGCACACATGCACATGTGCATGTGCATGTGCATGTGCATGTGCATCTATGATATGTGCGTGCACATGCACATGCACATGTCACATGTGCATGTGACATGTGCATCTATGATATGTGCATGTGCATGTGCATGTGACATGTGCATCTATGATATGTGTATGCTATGATATAGTATATGTATGATGTATCACATAATGTGGGGTGTGTGTGCATGCGCACATGTGCATGTGCATGTGCAGGTTCATGTGTCATGTGTATTCATGTTGTGTTCATGTGCCATATGCATTCATGTTCATGTGCATGTGCATGTCATGTGGCATGTGGCATGTGCATGTGGCATGTGCATGTGCATGTGCATGTGCATGTGCATGTGCATGTGCATGTGCATGTGCATGCAGAGACATGCAGAGCAAGCTGTGTGAGTCGATGGTCATGTGGATGGCCCGCCAACAGAGGCGCCGTGTGGCCCGGGGACGATCGGGTGACACGTGGCTAACCTACGCGTAGCCCCGGAGAAGCCTGCTCTACGAGCTGAGGCCACCTGGGCTCCTCTCGACAGGCGGCTGGTACCTTGGGCTGCGCTTGACGTCCCTTGAAACGGGACACGAAAGGTGGAAGGAAGAAAACACCAAGGCCAGTCGTCTTGAAGGCACTTGAGCCACCACTACTTGAGTCGACTGGCGATTGGTCGGCACGCGGGTGCTTGCCGTGTCGGTGCGGGCCGACCCGAACCAAGATGATGGCATGCTCGTGCCTGAGCAAGGGGGCCACGGCCGGCGACATACTGCCGGCCGGAGAGATCTGCGTGCGCGCCAGGAGGACCAGCCCAAGGGCAGAGAGCGGCATGATCACGTGTGACGTCGTCACACAAGATGATGATACAGTAACAGTCATTCGAGAAAAAAGATAACAGCCACTTGAGATGATAACAGTCATTTCTTGGAGGACTAGGGTGTTTTAATACGGAAGACTCACCACGCAAGGGAGGGAACTGTGTGCAAACCAATTGAGGATGTGCATGTGCATGTGCATGTGCAGGTGCAGAGCCGGTGAAGTGCTCGGTATTGCCGCCCTGACCACAGGCACCACACCGACACGCAGCCACTGACAGGTCCACGGCAGGTCCACGGTACCACGGAGGTGTCTCGCACGTCGCTCTCGTCCGTCGTCGGTGGGGTGCACCGATCTGTTGCATGTGTGGCCTCCACTCGTCAGTCGATTCACTCGTCAGTCGTCTCGATCGACACTCTGAGTTGTGAGTACGGCTTTACTGAGAGCTAGGCGGTCGGTGTACCTGTGTGTGAGATTGCAATCCTGAAGGCCGCGCCTGGCACGATTTTAGCCACCGGAGGCGGAGCTACCGGTACTCGTCTACGGTGTGTATATCGGCTTCCGACAACGTCAACGAGATTGCAAACACTGCTCTCGTTTCGGGTGCAAGGCGAAGGCCGATGGTTTCGAAAAGAAGGTTCGTGCATTTTCGGTCCCATCTTAAAGGCCTCTATGGTGGGCTTCACTTTAGTCTCGCGCTCTTACTACTATCTGCGTAGACGAAGTCCCGCCCCCCCGTTCCCGCCCGACCACCGTCAGGCAGGGGAACGGGGGGCTATAAATGCTCATACTGGCCGCGCGGTATTTATGTGGGTGATTGGCAACAAAACTGTCAGCCGCGCGAGCCGCCGGCAGCCCTACATCGAGTGTGTATGACGGTATTGATGGAGACCTTCACAAACTGTGTATTGTCTTATATCAATGTTTTCCCGCTGCTTTGGCTCCCCCCTCGATATCTTATCCGAAGAAGGCAGCCCGCCCCCCCCGCGCCATGTTCGTGGCGCTGCGCCTCCTGTCGCCCTCGGTGCAGGCAATCGGCTTGGCGCATGGAGGCGACGGCTCGCTCCGCCTGCTCGCTCCCGGTCAGAAGGAGATGCAATGCGAGGCAGGCTGTGGCTTCCGGCCATTCTGCCTCCCTGGCCCATGCTCCGAGGAGGAAGACTGTGCAACCGAGCCCGTGGTGTGCACTGATGAGACGTGGGAGTCCTGCAAAACGATGCAAGTCGCTTGTCCCGCCGAGCTGCGCGCCGAACTGTGCGCTACTGCTACAGATTTGGTCTGCCAGCAGCGGATGGGCGTTGAGGTGTATGACCGCCAAGCGCAAGCCGCGGAGCGTGAGGCGGCCGAGGAGGCCGACATAGACCCTGCGGAAGCGGAGGCCAACAAGCCGCCGCCGCCTAAAAAGTGCATGAGCATGGCCACCCCTAAGGAAGACGAATGGTGCACCATAACGTGCAATTTCGACGAGCCGAGCTGCGCTGCCGCCAAACTTTGCAGGTGCGGCTCCGATAAAGAGATCGAGGATTGGAGATATGAGAAGGAGCACGAAAATGACGGTGTCACCAACGCAGCCGGGGAAAAGGTTTCACCGTGGGATGTTCAGGGCGCGTGCGACTTGGAGGCCCACGGGTGCAACAAGCACGCAGCGAGCAACGAGCCTTGCGTGGAGAGTATGGGGTACAAAGGGTTGAGCTGCATCGAGCACTTCAAGCATTGCATGGAGACTCCGCGAATGAACCCCGAAACCAATAGGGTTTTGAGAATGAGCACGCAAGACTGCTTGGACGATATCGCTGATAGTGTCCGCCAGTGCAACAGCTGCAATAATACGGCAAGTAAGGACGCGTTCACCTTGTTCGTCGGACCAAACTACGAGGCATTCACGAGCAACGCTGAGGGCGAGGAGGCTGCGGATCGCATCGAGGCAGAGGCAAAGGCAGCTACGGACGCTTTTGAAGCCAGTGCCGAGGAAATGGAACAAGCCGAAAAGATCAAGTCGGACGCAAGAGCTGCTGAAGCCAAGGAAATCGTAGATTCCGCCGCCGCCGCCGCCATCGCCGCCGCCACTTCTCCACCTCCGTTCCCTCCGGAGCAGCCCCCATCGCCGCCCGACGCACCATTCCCGCCGAGTTCGCCCAAGCTGCAGGCGAAGGACTTGCTGGCAACCAACCGTCGTGCGGCTTATGAGATTTACAAGGACGCGCAGAAGACCAGGGAGGCGGCCGAGGACGCAGCCAATGCAGCGAGGGAGCAGGCATTGAATCTACCTCCAGGCGACATTGAGCAAAGTACTGCTGCAAACGAGCTGACGGCGCAGGCGGACGATGCCCTAGGGGAGGCGAGAATCGCAGAGGACGAGGCGAAGGCGGCTTTCAATGCGGCAAAGGAGGCTGAGGACAGATACGCGGCGGCAGCTGCACCGAGGGAGGCGGCAGAGGCGACTGCGCAGGCTGCAAAAGCGACGGCGGATGCGGCGGGAGCGGGGGCGGTGACGGCAGCCTCGGAGGCGACAACGGTAGGGGAGGAGGCGACAGCCGCGGCGGCGGCGGGAGCAGCGGGGGTGGCGAAGGAGGCCGCCGCAGCCACGGCGGCAGCCACAGCGGCGGCGGCGGCCGCGGCCACTGCCGCAGCGGCCCCCGCTACCACCGACGAGACTGCGAAGGCTATCGAGGACTCGAGGCGTGCAGGACAGGAGGCCGCGGAGGAGCAGAGGCGAGTCGCAGAGGAACACGAACAGGCGAGGGTGGACGCAGAGGCGGCGACGGCTGAGGCGACTGCGGCGTTTGAGGCGGCGGCGGCAGCGGCTAGCGAGACGCCCGCGGTATGACGCACGTTGTGCGCGCTGCGCGCGTGTATTTTCATGAAAATGAGATTCTTGTCTATTATGGTAAGCGCGTTTTACTTCTCAAGTAATACGGTAAATGGCGTATGGCATACTCCAGATAGCCATACAAATGAGCGCTTTACATTTTATATACTGAACTGAATAAATTAGAATCACACGACACACCGCGTGGTCACACGCTGCTATCTAAAGCCGTAAGTCCCTGGGACACCAACACTGGGTCTATACCAGCCTAGGGCGCAGCTGCGCCGTTGCCTCACTCCTCCTACCAGGACTGAGAGGTCTGAGTGAGGAGAATTTTCGGAGGGGATTTCGGGCTCCCCCCCCTGGCCCATAGTCAGGCCGACCGATGGGTGGTGCGCCACCCGGTACGGTCGTCCGTCCGTCGCCTACGCTTTATGTCACGCCGTCGCGCCGCGCCACTCGCACCCCGCACTGTCGAACTCGTCTAGCGCCCGCGCCTGCCATCTCGATGTCGCCACCCTCCGCCGCTTCTCACCTATGCTTTAGGGTACTTGTTCGAAGAGCAAATAGAAATACGAAATAAAAATAGCAATATTTAAAGTATACGAATACGTGTTACGTCCCCGTCCAGACTTAGTCTGCACTAGTATCTACTAACCCCCTTAAAATACGTCCGCGTTCTACATGGATAGTTTTACCCTGCTGTTTTCATCATTTACTTTATGCGGCGCGAGATCTAGCTAGTAGTACTACGCTTTCCCCATCTAAATAAACACTAAAGTCCCGGCAACTAAAGCTTCCTACCCCGAAACTGATTCTAGATATATACGACGGCGACCGCCGAGCGCCGTTATGCGTTAACGCGGCGGTTCTATAAGCCATAAGCGGCCGTGCCCGTGCGCCGTGGCCAATTTTCACAACACTCTTTGTTTTTCGTTTTCGTTGAGTTCTATAGGTATCGTGGGAGTGAACAAATATATAAATACCATAAAAAAGGTGTGCACCTATCGTCCTTAAACCATAATCGGTTAGCCTACTACCGTAAGTTTCCTAAAACATGACGCAACATATGCACCACGGAACATCACACAGCGCTGGGGTAGCGGCCTAGTGCTGCTTCCCCTCTCTCTCGGCAGATGACCAGGTGCAGAAGAGCCGGTCCCACAGCGAGAAGCGCTTCGAAAAGTTAACGTCGGCCCGTATGTGGTGGAGCTGGTGGTCCGCAGAGCGCAGCTCGACCTGTAGAGATCGGGGGCCGTCAGCGTCCGCGACTTTGGGCCGGGATGGACGCAAGCTATGATTGGTGCCTGGGAACGCCAGGCCCTCTACCGCTGAGTGTGCGGAGCGGCCCAGACCCAGAGAAACGAGTCTACGCGCGGCCAGGCGCGTGCGAGGCGCGGCGCTACGGCGCGTGCGACCAAGCCGGTGCTGCCAAGACGGCGCTTTTGGCATGCGGGTGGCACGTCGAGCGCGCGCGCGAGCCACGGCGCCGGCCCGAAGTTGCGGCCGCGGTTCTCGACGCCCGCGTGGCCGTAGAACTCCTGGAAGAGCAGGTACGTCTTGCCGACGTTGTACCTGTTTTGGCGGGGCGGGCGGCGTGTGTCGCAGGGGTAGCGAGAGGCTCTGCCATCTCTCAGGTGCTGGAAGAGGCCGACCCCTCGGGTCACTCGTGGCTCCTGTGGCGCCACAGGAGGTGTCCGAGCCGCGGCCGCGGCGGCGCGCGCTGCCGCCAGGACAGTTGCTCGGGGCTAAGGTGCGCCCCTGCAGGGGAATGCAGGGGGAGGCGCCAAAGGCGGCGCTAAGACGGCGTTTGAAACCGGCTCGGGTGCTCGAAGCCAGGCGCGAGTGGTATGATCGCGAGCGCTCCTAGCACCGGTAGTGTGTGGGTGAGCAGCACGTCGAGCGGGCCCATCTGCAGCGCTGAGAGGAGCCGCACGTCGTGCGTGTGCGCGTGGTGCAGCTTGTGCACGAGTCTGTACACGAGCGGGTGCGCATGCGCCATCCGGTGCGCCCAGTAGAAGAGGAAGTCGTAAGTGAGCTCGAAGGCGAGTAGCCGTAGCACCAGCCCGCCGTACCAGTTGAACGCGCCCGGAAGCAGCCATCCCGGCAGCAGCTCGCTTACAGCGACGGCAGATGGAGCGTGTGATCCGTTTCCGTGGAGCATCCTCTCCAGCATGGTGCCCAGCGGGTGCCATATCAGCGCCATGAGCGGGATAGCTGGCAGACGGCTCTTGGTGAATATTCGCCTCCTGCCGAGCAGGTTGGCAGCGCAGACGCGATAGACGAGCGCATAGAGCGCAGCGGTGCCCAGCGCAGCGCTAGCGAGCGTGCTGGCCGTGCAGGAGTGCACGGCCCAGTCGATCGAGGTCACGAGCCACGCGACTATCAGGACGCCGCCGTTGACTGCGGCGTACTTTCGCGCGCTCCGCAGGCCGAGCGCGAGCCCCGAGCACTTCGCGGCCATCACAGCGATGAGCTCGCGACGGCGGCCGGGTTGTCTTCCGCGTTTAACATCCCCACTGGTCTATCTTCGTTCCATTTTGAACTCGCTGCGTCGCGAAGCAATAATAGTGCGCACTCATTCCTTACACCCCCCTGACCGAAGCCGGAACATGCTAAAGATGGTGCGGCCATCCTCGCGCGATTTGTGGCCGCGACGAGGTCGCCGGGAGGGTCATTTATTGCAATCTTCGCCCCGCGGGACAAGCGCTTCCGCGCCAGGGGTCGGCCAGTGGCCGGAAAATCGCCGCCCGGGGGCAGCCTGGCCTGTCAATCAGGCCTCCAGCTTTTCTCACATTTCAGTTTTTTCAGCGAATTTATTTTCGTTAGACAATTCGTGCGCATGTAGTTCACTAGTAGGTACGATTGTTGGTTTTGAATCGGTCGTCGTGCGGGTTTAACCCTTTTCATTTCACCCTTATCTAGACAGGTGTAGCCTCGACTCATCTTAAATTTATCTCTTCAACTTTAGACATTACGTGCGTATGTAGTCAACTAGTGGTATGATTTTTTGTTGTTGCGAATATATTTTTCTATTTGCGTCAGTGAGCTTTGTTATCTCTACTGTATTATGAACTAAATCATGTATACTTTAGGCAATATACACGGTATATCGTGGCACAGCGCAGATAGATGATAGAGATAAGAAGAGATA
>Ga0209302_10002172_pt1 | contig 11487 bp, 7 predicted proteins | sample ArcOceMetagenome_2_FD_187445 | JGI IMG/M metagenome (GOLD analysis project Ga0209302, IMG submission 187445) | Marine eukaryotic phytoplankton communities from Arctic Ocean - Arctic Ocean ARC135M Metagenome (SPAdes) (version 2) | ecosystem: Environmental > Aquatic > Marine > Oceanic | place... | reverse complement strand
GGGGGGGGGGGGGGGGGGGAGGATAGTGCTTGGCGCGGGGTCTGGGGAACACGAAACAGGGAACAGGGGCGTGGGGGCCCTCCTTATCCCAGGCCCGGAGCGCAGGCCATCGGATTGCCCACGTGTTAGGTGCGGGGTAGGGCGGGGTGCCGGTATTATCTAGCCGCGCACTTCCCTGCCTTCGCCACACCACCCTGCTGCCAGGCACGCCTCGTTCACTCGATTAAGGTCGCCGAAGCAAGTATAGGGGTCTGGGGTCACGTGATGTGTAGCCGAGTTGAAAATCCCTAGCTTGTAGATAGGCCGTCCCCTTTTATGTCTTAACAAGCTAGGTGTATGCAACTAAATTATCTTAGTACCGTACGACCTACTCCGGCGCAACAAGATACAAGTAAGAGATACGCATCGACGGGCACGGGGTCTCGTTCTCGGTCCTCGGAGCTGCCTCGGACGTCGGAGATTTCTCGTTCATGCAACCTTTTATAGTGTCAACTGTCATGTTTTGGATGCATGTGTTTATCTTAAATTATCATCCCCGAGAGCTCTACTGCCCCTTACCGAGAAGACGAAAGTCCTCAGCGAGCATACTCGTCTACTCGACTCGTGGCTCGAGTCGACCAGCCGGCAGCCGCCGCCATACAGGTACATGCAGCGCCGCACAACGCCGTCGCCCGGCGCCGGCTGCTGTTACCAGATCTCTTTCGCCCGCCTTCGTCGCGAGTAACTACCCCTGGTTGATGGCTGCCCGAGCTTGCCTCGCCGCGAGGCGGTCCGCGCGGCTCAGCGTCTCGGCGGGCACGGTGGCTGAGTGCAGCGTCGCCGTGCCCTGAAGGGAGGAGCCAAGCCCTCCCGAGCTGCTCACACCTCGCGAGACGCCTCGCTCGCGCTTCCTCGACGAGCCGTGGCCAAGGATGCTCTCAGCCTCTGCCACGGGTTGAGCACGCGGCTGGTGCCAGGGCCTTAGGCAGACTAGTGGCTGGGCACACGCACCTGCAGACGTCGCGCCCGAGCGCCGCAGCAGCTGCAGCAGGCTTCGAAGTCTGTCCTTTCCACTCTGGTCCAGGAAAGCGTCGTCCATCTGGTCCGTGACCATGCTGAGCAGCGCTCTGTGCTCCGTTCCGTGCACTTCGGCACCGGCCGAGATCAGGTCCTCCGCTATCTCGACGTTGCCGTTGTAGCACGCCGCCATTAGCGGTGTGTCGCCGTTGTCGATTGAGATGGCACCACTTAGTGGCGTAGGCAGACCGATGTTCGGGTCAGCGCCGCCCTTGATCAGAGCCCTGACTATCTCTAGGCCCTCAGACGTGTCGTCACGGACTGCTTGCAGCAGCGGAGTCGTGTTGTGCTGAGGGACAAACGCGTTGACAGAGGCTCCACTGGCAAGCAGCTCCCTGATTCTATCCAAGTTGACATTACACACGGCGTCCAGGAGCTTCTCCTCTGCCGTCAAGAGAAAGGAGCTGCTCCTCCGGGGTGCGACCTGCTTACTCCGGGCCATGAACACTGGTTCGCGCGCGAGAAGTTTGTGAGGTCGGGGGGGGGAGGTAGATAGACAATACAAGACTACACGGCTTCTTCGCAACCGCTAACGCGGTCGCCAGTGCGCGACCCTAAGGGGGGGAACGGCGTAATCACGACCCGCCAGCCGGAGGCCCTCGCTGCCACCGGCCCATCCATTCAAGCCACTCCCGACCCACTAGCGCGCAGCGGCGGCTGGCGGCGACGAACTGGTGCGCACGGTCTGCTGCATGCGCGCCTGCACCTGCAGCTCGAGCTGCGCGCGCGCGCCCTGCAGCAGTGCGTCGAGCGACGCGCCCACCTCCTCGCCGTCGGGCCGCTGCGCGTGCAGCCGGACGAGCGCCGCGAGAGCCAGCCTGCCGCGCGCGTCCATAAGCTCGAGGCGGAGCAGCTGCAGGTCGACGGAAGTGAGCGGCGCGAGCAGCACCGCCTCCGCCGCTGGCTGGAGCGCCTCGAACGTCACCGCCTCCACCTCCCCGAAGTGCTCCGACCAAAAGCGCGCCACGGCCTCCGGCGCCTCCGCCAGCGCCGCAACCGCCGCGCCCTTCGCGTCTACTGTGCGGCGTCGCTCCGCTTCTTGAGAGACTCCGCGGGGCGTGGAGCGCGGGGTGGAGCGCGGGGTGGAGCGCGCGGCAGCGGCCGCGCTGCCGCCCGCCGCCGCGATGGCCCTGGTAGCTGCGCCCGCCGCCACGGTCGCCGTCCGGTTGGCCCTGGAATCGTACGCCACGGCGGCGTGGCAGGCGGGGCGCGCGTAGAGAATGGACGAGGCGGAGGAGGCGTGCGGCGGTGTGGTGGGCGTTGTGGGCCGGTAGGGCGTAGTGGGCGTTGTGGGAGACTGCCGACCGCTCGGCTTCTGCATCATCATGCCCGACGCGGAGCGAGCGCGCGCCGCCGCCGCCGCGTTGCGCGTCATTTGAAGGTGGGCGTAGCCGTGCGGCTGCGGCGGCGAGGAGGAGGGCGTGGGGGTGGGCGCAGCGGCGGGGGCCGCGTGCAGGTGCGCCGCCACGACCGTCGCCTTGGCACCAAGGAGCAGGGGCGTGGGCAGCGCACCCACTGACGCAGCGTCCGCGCTGGGGCGCGCGGCGGAGGCGGCGACGGCGAGCGCGAGGCACGCGAGGCGCGCCGTGCCGTGCTCGCGGAGCGCGCGCAGCGCCGCCGCCGCCGCTGCCGGCCGAAGCGCAGCGATGAGGCCAGCCGCCGCCTCCCCGGCTGTGCCCGTCGTGCACATCGCGAGCAGCGCGGCGCGCGCGGCGAGCACGTGGTGCGGTGCCGCGCCCGGCTCGGCCGCTGTCGCCTCAGCTCGGGCCCACGCCGCCTCCGCCGCGCGCCGCCGGCCTGCGTGCGCGCGAACGCGGCTCTGGACGTGGCGCGCCGCCGCCTCCTCGAGTGCCTCCGCCGTACCGCCCGCCGCAGCCGCAGCGAACACCCACGCCGGCGGCGGCGGCGCGCCGAGCGCCAAGGGCCGGTACCACTGCAGCAGCCGCAGCAGCGCGCGCGCGGCTGCCTCCGCCGTGCTACATGCCACGGCGTCGGCAGTCGGCGCCACCGCGCCCGCAATTGAGATGATCACCTCCGCCGGTGCCCCAGGCGAGCCCCCCCCGGCAACGCCGCGGAGTGAGGTGCGCCGCACGGCGGCGGCGGCGGCAGCGCGCGCGTAGGGTCTGCCGGGTGGCGGCGGCGGCGACGGCGGCGATGGCGGCGCGGGTATAAGCAGCCTATGTAGCTGCGAGCATGCGGCGGCGTCCCAACCGCGCCGACACTCCACGGCCGCGCCGCGCGCCGCCCACGCTGCGACCGCACCCACGCCGCCCGCACCGCCGCCGCCTTCCGCGCCGCCGCTGCCGCCGAAGGTGCCGCCACCACCGTTGCCGTTGGTGGCTGGCCTGAGAAAGATCTCCGCGCGCAGCGCCGCCTCCCACGGCGTTGCTGGCGGCGGCAGCGGCCAGCGCGCCTCTAGCTGCGACGCGAGCGCCTGTAAGCTGCGCAGCGAGCCGCGGCGCAGCGCGGTGGGCCGGGCACCCTCGCCCAGCGTCGTGAGCGCCACCAGTGCATCGGCATGCTCGAGCTCGGTAGAGGGCGGCGGCGCGAGTGGGCCAATACAGATGTGCTCCTCCAGGCCATGCAGCAGCGCTTGCAGCAGCGGCTGCAGCGCCGGAGGCAGCAACTCGAGCGCAGCCAGCAGGGGCCGCGTCCACTCGGCCGCGGGCGCGCTGACCGCCAGTAGTGCCTGTCGCGCAGCCTCCGCGGCGCAGAGCGTGGTGAGGAGGGCGTGCGATTGCTCGAGAGCCGTGCACGCCTGCGCTTTGATCACGTGCATGCGTCTGACAAGTCGGCTCATCACCCGCGCCACGTGTGACGACCACACGGTCATGGCAGCCGCATGAGCCCCAAACGCTTTCTGGTCGGCACGAAGCGCCGCCAAAAGGGCGTGCTGCCCGTCGAGCGAGCTGCGCTGCACCTCGGCCAGAGAGAGCTGCAGCTGGAGAGAGAACTCTTCAGCAAACTGAACCTCCTCCTGCCAAGCGGCGAGCTGCTCGTGCGCGTCGCGGAGCCGCGCGAGCTCTTGCATGAGCGCGTGTACGCGAGTTTGTACGCGTGGTGGCCACACCAGGCTGTGCTCGTGGTGAGTTGTTGGTGAACTTAGCTCTTTTTGACGGTGAAATTGTAGAGATATGTTGACCGCAACGGTTCAGGTGATAAGAGAGAGAGATAGAGAATCTGATCTTGATATGTTGTTCCGTAACGGTCTCAGGTGTGTTGCAGTCCCTTCGTTGAAGAGAACGCCAGCAGCGGCCTCGTCGGTCACACGAAAACATGGCGCCTCGACGTGCCCTCGTGCGCATCGAGCAGGGCCCGAACAACACGCTGTCCCTGGCGAAAGTCGCCGCCGAGCTCTCCAAGAAGTCCAAGCCAAAGCACTTCAGCGCCTTCTCTTTCCAGGCCTTCTCCACATCGTCCTTCGAGGAGGTCATGGCCCAGGACGGTGTTCTCGCCCCGCATGAGGCGGCAGCAACGTCCGGTGCGGAGGTCATCGACCACGCAATCAACCAGATCACGACCCGGACTACCCTCGTCACCCAAATGGCCACAGAGATGCGCAAGGAGACAAGTGCGGTGCTTGCGGCCGCTCATATCGAGATGGGCAGCTCGAGCCAGGTCCATCTTGCCCCAGCTCGAAAGCGAACCACCGGCGAGGACGCGGAGGCCTTGCCCATGAGCCAGTCTGAGCAGGAGGCAGAGCGTGAGGCTGTAGAGGCTCTGACCACGAGCTGGCGTGCTTCTCTGGAGCGGCTGCAAAGGGTGGCGCAGGGCGTCGAAGAAGGCACGGTGGCTCTGCACTTGGAGCGCCTGTGCCCAAAGGCGGACGAGGTCAGCGGCCCCAGACCGCGCTTGCAGCCCTCCAAGCAGCGGGCGCAGCGGCAGGCGCTCGCGGCTTCGGCGCCCGGGCTGGCACCACCGCGGGACGCCGCTGTCGGCGGCATGGGCTCTCTGTTTCTCCTGTGGGAGGCGGACTGGGAAGCCCGGAGCCACGACGTGGGAGGCAGCGGCGATGCTGGGCGAGCCACTGCAGAACCCGCAAGCAGCCGGGAGGAGGAGGCCTGCGGCGGGCCGAGTTGGCCGCTTTGGCGTGCGGGTAACTTCGATGCTGAGACCGAAGCTGAGCTCGCACACGAGATCGCGAGCCTTCCAGCCAGCGACGATGTCTCGGGCCTGCACTCTCCCGCCATCTGCGCCCTCCCGCCCGGCCTTTCTGCGCCACTCAGCTGCAGTGCGACGCGCCCAGCGCTGGACGCGCACTCCGCTCACCCGACTGTCGCGGCCGCGTCTCAGCTCGCAGCCGAAGCTCTGCCACCTGGGGCCGGCTCACCTTCGCCGCTCGCTGTTGAGAGCGCCGGCTGTGGCGAGGGTGCCGATTGGGACGGCGGAGCCAGCATGTGCGGGGACACAGGCGATTGGCCGATGGCACCGCTGCCCGCAGCGGACGCGGCCAGTGTGGAGGAGACGGCCTCGCCGATGGAGCTTGAGCATCCGCCGCAGATGCCTGAAACGCCTGATGGCGCGCAGCCGGACGTGTACGCAGCAGCGACCGTCGAGGCAGGGCCCGAGGCGGCGCGTGGCATCGGTGGCAGTGCAAACCCGGATGGCGCACGAACCGAGGACGAGTTCTCGGACTGTGACGACTTCGCGGTGGTTGCTCGCCGCCACTCGAATGGTGGTGTGCCCTCGCTTCCTCTACTCGGTGGCGGCCCCTCCCCTCGGACATCGCATCCGCACCAGCCGCCCATGCGGCGGCGAGTGGTTGTAAGCGACTCAGAAGACGATGAACCGGCACCGCCCGCAGCTCAAGAGGATACGCGCATCCGTCGGCTAGCGCCTACCACCTTGAGCGACGACAGTAATCTGGCGAGTGGCGACCGCTGCGACAACAGCGGTGCCAATGGCCGTAGCTGTAGCGCCTCTGTCGACCCGGGAGGCGGCATTGACGGCAGTTACGGCGTCGCCAGCGATGTCGGCGGCGCGGAAGGTGCCGATTTCGGCGACTGCTTGGATGATGACGCGCTGGCGGCCGCGCTCGACCAGGCGGAGGCAGCACGTGGGCCTCGGCCCGCTGCGCACATGCCTGCGCCATCCCCGGTCGCGCCTCTCGCCACCACCACCGCAGTCAGCGTCGGTCTCCTGGTGGATCTGCTGGCCCCGGAGCCTACCACTATCAGCGGCAGCAGTGGAGGAGGACGCGGCAAGGCCGCCGCAAAGCAGGCCGGCACGAAGTCGCGCCCGTTTGCGTTGAAGCGCAGCGCGCAGGACAATCTGCTCACCCTGGGTGCAGCACCGCCGATTCGGCCGAAGCAAGCGGCGCAGCGCCATTCGTTGGCGGAGTGCCTCGTGGCCGGGCCCCAAGGCGACCTGTCCTTCGCCTTGCCAGCCGCCGCTGCCGAGATCAAGGACCGAGGCGTGATGTTCCGCAGCTGGCTGTCGTGCGACGGTGACGCGCTCGCCTGGATGGAGTTGCGCCACTGCACTAAGCGCTGGAACCAGTCCGTGCCACTCACGCCTGAAGAGGGGTCGCCGGAGGAGCGCGCGGACACGGAGAGGGGCGAGACGGGGCCGGACAGGGCCACCGCGGGGGGCGATGAGTGTGCTTGGGACGGGACAGGCGCGTGGGAAGGTGCCGAGGAGTGGGGCGCCCGAGAGTGCGGAGGCAACAACGCGTGGCGTGGTGCAGACGGGGCAGCGTCGCCTTTTCGCAACGATGCTCAGGGGTCGGGTGGCGCAGATGTGACGGAGGGCGCGCAGCTTGGTGCGCGTCCGGTGCGGGCGGAGGAAGAAGAGGACGAGGTGATAGAGGTGATGGAGAGCGAGGCATCTTGGGGCGCCGATGGCGACGTCGGCGACGGCGTGTCATCGGACTCTGAGGGCGACGCTCACTCGCGCGGCATGCCTCTCGTTGGCGAACCCCTCGCCCGTCCCCCTCTGCACGGCATGCCGCGCTCGCCGCGAGGCGATGAAGACGCGCCGCCCGTTCGACCGTTCGCGCCCGGACCGACAGCCAACCGCACCTCGCCCTTGGAGCCGCCTACCGCGCCGCTGCCGTCCCGCCGCGCCTCGCTCCCCCAGCTGGGCTCGTTCGTGGCGAAGTGCATCGCCGGAGGCGCCGTCAAGTTGTCTGACGTTCTCAGCGCGGCGGGCTCGTCGACCGGTTCGACTGAGAGCGGCGCGCCAGTACCAGCGGATGCGCCGCCGTCTGCACAGCGAGTGCTTGCGCTCGTGGCAAACGTTGCGTGTTCGGGGCCAAGGGGAGGAGGCCTGGTGCCACTGCTCCTCGTTCGCCGCGCGCACTAGTCCCACCTTCTGTCACCCCAGGTGTTCCTCGCGCTGCTGTGGGTCGCGTCGCAGCACAACGCAAGGTAACACGCATGACCCCCCGCTCAATCGGCCCGCCCGCTCAATTGTCCTTGCGTGGCGGCGCCCAGGTCCCTCGATCCTGGCGAACAAGCACCGCGGCTGCCGTTTCCCTCGGGCAAGGCGCTCCGGCTGCTGCCGATGAGTTGCGGCGACGTTGAGATTCGGCTGGAAGAGGCGTGAGGCGGGTGCCACACAAAGACGGGGACGCGCACGACGGCTACAGTTCACAGGGGCGAGCGTGCCTGTGGTGGGGCCGCCCAGGACCCCAGAAGGCGGCGCGCCCCTGTGGACTGGGCGTCACGCTGCGTGGCCTAACGCTGCGTGTGCACGTTGCGTGTTCTAGGATAGGGGTGGTGCCCCGCTTTCCACCCCCAGCGCCAAGGTGTCTGTAGTTTGGTATCGCGCCGCGTTGGGATGCAGCGCGCCTATTGCGGTCTCCTCCAGCTCGGCGTCCACCGCAAGCCCACCGACGGCCCACTGTTGCGCGCCTCCGCCGGTGCCGTCAAGGAGCGGCTCTACGTGCTGCTTCGCGGCGACTGGGGCCCTCTCAGCCTCTCGCAGGCGACGGCGCGCCTGCAGTTTGTCTACCAGCAGGTCGCGCAGGCGGGCTACCCGGCGCTCGACGTGCGCGTGCTCCTGCCCGGCGGCGGTCCGGACGCTCCCGAGCTCGAGGCGCTGCTGGGCCCGGACGGCGCCGACGACGAGCTGGCGACGATCAACGAGGCGCGGGAGGGCAAGGGCCTCGGGCTGCTGGGCTTCGTCAGGCTGAGCAGCGAGGCGTGCGCCGCCGCGCCACCCGCCGAGGCTGCCGAGGTCTTCGGCGCCGACTATTTGCCCACGGCCGAGGCCGAGCCGCCGCGGCCTTTCTTCGAGCACGTCTGCCTGGGAGGCACTTTCGACTACATGCACACGGGCCACAAGCTGTTGCTCTCCATGGGGTGCACGGACCCGCCCTGCAGCATGCGCCCTGCAGCATGTGCCCTGCGTGTGCCCTGCGTGTGCCCTGTACGTGTCCTGCACGGGCCCTGCACGCGCCCTGCATGCGCCCTGCATGTGCTCTGCATTGCGGCTTGCGCGTGCCCTGCACACGCCCTGCGTATGCCCTGCACACGCACTGCACATGCACCGCACATGCACCGCACATGCACCGCACATGCACCGCACATGCACCGCACATGCACTGCACATGCACTGCACACGCACTGCAGGGCGCTCGCCTGCGGCGTCAACGCGCGGCTGGTGGTCGGTGTGAGCGACGCGCCACTGCTGCGGAAGAAGGTGCTGCGCGAGATGATGCAGCCTCTGCCGCTCCGCCTCGCCCTCGTCGCCGACTTCGTCAACTCGGTGGCGCCCAATCTCCGCCTCGAGCTCTCAGCGCTGCAGATTCTGCAGGCTCAAGACGCCCCAGCTTACCGCCGCGGCCCTTGCGGTCACTCGCCGCTTTAGAGGCCCGCCTCCTCGCCCAGGGCTGCCCGCTGGAGCCTGAGACGGGAGCCCTTACCGCTTGGATGCCGAAGGCAGGACTGCGGCGGGGCTCTCGTGCCTGCCCACAGTCCAACAGTTGCTGCTGCCGCCTTGACCCGCCCAGGCAAGACGGCTACGGCCCTGCCGGGTCGGACGCTGCGCTGCAGGCCATCGTCGTGAGCGCCGAGAGCCTGCGCGGCGGCCACGCGTGCAACACGAAGCGGCACGAGGCCGGGCTGACGCCTCTCGAGGTGCTGTGCCTCCCACTTGTCGACGAGGCAGGCGGGGGTGGCGAGGTGCGCCAAGACGCTAAGCCATCCCTTTCGGCCTCACCCCCCCCTCACTCCCTACACCCCCTTCACCTCCTACGACGCCACTAGCAGGTGAGCGAGGACGCCAAGCTGTCCTCTTCGGGCGTGCGCAAGGCGCGCCTCAACATGCACACCGCATGCACATGTTGTGCAGTGCATGCACATGTGCATGCACATGCACATGCACATGCACATGCACATGCACATGCACATGCACATGTCTGCACATGTGCGCACGTACGTGCACCAGGCGCGCCTCGCGGTGCTGCAGCGGGGCGACGAGTCGACATGGGCACGCGTCACGGCACCGGGCACGCCGTACGTGGTGGGCTTGACGGTATGCATGTATACCGCTCGAGCACCGGCTCGGAGGCTGCAACCTCTTGCATTAGAGGCTGCAACCTTGCATATTCGAGGGCGCAACCCTGCAACCCTGCAAGGGCAGCATCGCCTCGGGCAAGAGCACCATCCCCCACCACCTCCCACCATCTCCCACCATCTCCCACCATCTCCTACTGTCCAGGGCGGCATCGCCTCGGGCAAGAGCACGGTGGCACGTCACCTGCGCGAGGCCTTAGGAGCCACTTGCCTCGACTGCGACCAGCTCGCGCACGAGGCGTGCATATGCATATATGTATGCATATGCATGTGCATATGCATATGTGCATATGCATATGCACACACGCACACGCGCGCCGAATTGTAATGGCAGGTGCACCGCTTGCACACGGCGTGCACACGGCATACGCACCGCATGCACACCACATGCACGTTTCACACGCAGGCCTACGCCCCCGGCACCGCCGCCTGCGCCGCACTCGTCGCATGCTTCGGAGCGGAGATGGTCGGAGATGGCGGCGCCATCGACCGCCGCGCGCTCGGGGCCAAGGTCTTCGCCGACAAGGCGGCGATGGCGAGATTGTGCGAGATCGTGTGGCCCGCCACCGCCGCGCTGGCGGCAGAGCGCATCGCTGGTTGTGGTGTTGGACCCGGCGGGCTGGTGGTGATGGAGGCGGCGGTGATGCTCGAGGCAGGGTGCGCTGCGGCCCCATGTCCATGTTAGCCACGTTAGCCCCATGCATAAGAGGCTGCGATTCCATCTATGGGTGGCCATGTATAGGAGTCCATGTGTAGGAGGCCGCAACGCGACGTGTTTCGAGGCCGCAGTGCAATGTGCCTGGAGGGCCCAACCCCGACCCCAACGACTCGCAGGTGGGAGCAGATGTGCGACGAGGTCTGGTGTGTGACGGCGCCGCATGCACTCACGCTCGAGCGGCTGCGCGCGCGGAACGGCCTGGAAGAGGAGGAGGCGGAGCGGCGCATCGCAAGCCAGGTCGGCACGCAGCTGCTTCATTCACCCCTCATCCTACACCCCCTCCTTGCACAGCCCGTTCTCCTATACCCCCTTAACCCTGCTAGATGGGCACCGACGCGCGCGCGGCGCGATGCGACGTCGTGCTCTCATCGGCATGGGGCGAGACGATGGTGCACGAGCAGGCGGGCCGCGCGTACGCGGGCGCCACGGCGAGGGCAAAGCTCGAGCTGCCCGCACCGCCGCCCGAGGAGGCCACGCCCGCCGCGCGCGTGTCGCTTATGGCGCGCTGGAGCGCAGCGTGCACGGGCGCGCGCGTGGCGCCGGCGCTGCAGCGCAAGTGGTGGCGCCGGCTGCGTGACCTGCACTGCGACCCAGTGCGCCGCCCACCACACCTCTAACGCACCTCGGCGAGGTCTCCCCACGAGATCTCGGCGAGGTCTCCTCACGAGGTGTTCCCACGAGGCCTCCCCGTCGTTCAGTGCCGCACCTTACCGCGCGCAGGTGCGCCACTACCACACCTTGACGCACCTCGGCGAGATCTTCGCGAAGCTCGACGACCGCCACGCCTCGCTGGAGCAGCCGCGCCGCCTCGCCTTCGCCACCTTTTTCCACGACAGCATTTACGAGCCCACCGCCAAGGAGAACGAGCTCCGCTCGGCACAGGCACGCGGCACAGCGCATGACACATGGCACATGGCACATGGCACATGGTACATGGTACGTGGACATACATGGACATGGAACATGGAACATGGACATGGACATGTGCATGGACATGGACATGGAACATGGACATGGACATGTCGATGTGCATGTCCATGTTGAGCATGTCCATGTCGAGCATGTCCATGTCGAGCATGTGCATGTCGAGCATGTGCATGTTGCATGTCCCACCTATGGCAGCTCTGGCGCGACTTTGCTGCCGAGGCCGCGCTGCCCCCTGCCGACATCGAGCCGGTGGCGGCCTGGATCGAG
>Ga0209302_10002169_pt1 | contig 11489 bp, 10 predicted proteins | sample ArcOceMetagenome_2_FD_187445 | JGI IMG/M metagenome (GOLD analysis project Ga0209302, IMG submission 187445) | Marine eukaryotic phytoplankton communities from Arctic Ocean - Arctic Ocean ARC135M Metagenome (SPAdes) (version 2) | ecosystem: Environmental > Aquatic > Marine > Oceanic | place... | reverse complement strand
GTCGGGAGTGGCCCGACACGCCAGTCACTTTTCTTTGCTTGTGCAAAGAAAAGTAACCAAAAGAAAGCACACAATCTGACGAAGATTGACCCCGATATAACCTATTCGCTTTGGGATAGTCGCATACAGTACATCTGAGCAGCGGCTACGAAAACGATTTTCACTCGACTTAATTGATCGTCAATATCTGAGCTCGCATCTAGCCAATATCACTCTAATTCCACAGACTTTTCAAAACACAATGAGGCTACAACGAACAAATTCAGTAGGCTTCTTTTTATTTTAAAACAAGTAAAAACCGTGCCTAACGGCCGGCTTTTACTGTTGAGCTCCGCATGCCGCTCAAAAAAGAGAAGAGAAGAGAAGAGAAGGAGCAGAAAAAACAATGAAGGTCAGAAGCTCAAAAGAAGAATATTTTACTAAAAAAAATTCTTGAGCATAGTTTGGTTCAGAAGGTGAAAAAGTGCGTGCTAAACAAAGGATTATGACTAAGCGAACTACTATTTCGCTAAAAGATAAAACTTAGATGTAATGCTTGATGTAAGTGCGGCACAGAAAAAAGTACCCCCTATACCGCTTGGCGATAATCTCTCTGAAACTGCTGGACAGAAAACACTGCGAGATGCACCCGTCGTGCTCAAGCTTCGTCGTAAGGTTGCGGCATTTTTTGGTTACTTTTTGTTGCTGTAGACAAAAAGTGACTGGCTGTCGGGCCACCCCCGACGACCTTAGTATTCCATAGATTTCTCAAGCTGCTTTTTAGTAGTTGGCGCAGCCAACGTTAAAAACTCCAAAAAATCCGTCAAACCATTTAACGCTTCTTGATGCGTCCCAAAAGGCCCAATCGCGGCACCTTCGCGCGTAGCAAAAAACCAAACACTCTCAAGTAAATAAAATCGATCACTGCGACTGGGTACTAAACCCATCTCGCCTAGTCGGTTTTGTTGAGCCATATCCATTCTCCCGCTCAATATAATTGCTGTTGCAATTAAGTGAGCGGAATCTTATAGCGATAGGATATTGGACACAAGACCAATAAAGAATTTTTACTTTTCAGTCTTAACTTGTTTCTTAGAGAGAGTTTTGACTATTAATAATAACTTTACTGACAAGTAAGGGCGCTTTTCGATTTTGCTGCAGAAGGTTTTTTTGTGCAATAGCTTGGCTAGCATTCACTAATACCACACCCGCTTCGCTGAGTTTTGGCAGTGCATGCTCAAGATAATCTAAAGTGGATGGGTAAGGATGGGCAATTAATACGGCCGATCCCGATCGAATAGCTAATGCCAATGCTTTTTTAAAGGCTTTATCAATCGCCACAGGGTCAGGATCATGATCAAGAAAAATATCACGGACTAAATAAGGAATCTTTTGCTTATCGGCCGCTTGCATAGCAGCACTGTTATCAGTGGTCTTACTATCTATAAAATAAAAAGGCGTTTTACTTAGTTCTGACATTAACCAATGCATTCGGTCTGGCTGCGAGGTCAGTTGGCTCCCCATGTGATTACTTAGGCCTTTAGCTTGCGGCAGAGCCTGTATAGCGGCTTGTAAGGTGTGAATAAAATCTTCTTGATCTTGGTGCATGTTGAGCCCGCCTGGCCCCATATGCCTCTCTATATTCCCCTCCATATGCCTATGTCCAACAGCTTCCATTGGCATATGAATAATCACTTCTTTATTTATATCAACGTGGTTGGCATAAGTTGCGAGTTCTATTGCCTGCGGTGTATGAGGCAAAATGGCATAGGTAATGGCGCCCGGCAAGTTAACTGCACGGCGACCACTGGCTAAATTATTACCGAGGTCATCAATAATAATTGCGAGAGAAGGTGTTGGCAGTGGTGGCGTGGGCTGCGCCATCATGGAATTTGATTGGGCCATAAGGCTCGCGCTAAATACGGTAATAAAACTTAATAAAACCGCTTTAACTGATTGTCTGTGCATAAAAACCTATAGCTTTCTCATGGCTGTTCGCCATGATGATTGATGGTGGTGCTTATCAATTTTAGTTGTGTGTGATATTTAGTGCTGTGAGTGTTTATTGCCACTCAAAATATTTAATCCTTTTAGCAAGGTCAGCGCTTCATATAATTGATTGTCTTTAGTGACAAGCTCTTCGTCGGCGCTCAGCACTTCACTCGTCTGCTTTCTTCCACTTCCGTCATTGGTGTTTTCTAAATGACCATGAAGATCCGCTTCAAATATTTGACCCTTGGGTTTTATCTTGGTGATTTTGGCGCGCTCCACTACGATATCAGGAACAATACCTTGCGCTTGTATAGAGCGACCTTTAGGTGTGAAGTAGCGAGCAGTGGTGAGTTTCATGCCGCGTGTTTCTGATAATTGAATAACGGTTTGTACCGAACCTTTACCAAAGCTGTTGGTACCCAATACAACAGCGCGGTTATGATCTTGTAATGCACCAGCCACAATTTCTGATGCAGATGCTGAGCCGCCATTAATTAACACGACCAATGGCCAAGTAAAGGTTTCGTCGCCAGCACGTGCTTCAAAGCGTGAGGCCGATTCGCGAATACGGCCTTCGGTATACACAATTAAACCTTCTTCTACAAAGGCATCGACCACTTCAACTGCAGCTTGTAGAACGCCACCAGGGTTATTACGTAAATCAAGAATAACGCCATTAATGGTTTTTTCTTCTTTGAATTTAGCTAATGCCTTTTTAAGATCGGCGCCGGTATTGCCCTGAAACTGCGCGATACGTAAATAAGCATAGTGTTCTTCAAGCACGCGGGTACGAACGCTGACAACTGAAATAACATCGCGAATAAGCGTTAGCTCAATTGGTTGAGGAACACCTTGTCGGACTATGGTTAAATCAATGGAGCTACCTTTAGGGCCGCGCATTTTTTTCACGGCTTCGCCAAGGCCTAAGCCTTTAACTGGCTGGTTATCAATTTTAATAATTAAATCACCGCTTTCCATACCGGCTTTTTGAGCTGGCGTGTCATCAATAGGAGAAATAACTTTAATTAAGCCATCTTCTACACCCACTTCTAAACCTAGGCCGCCAAATTCTCCTGTGGCACTTACTTGTAAATCTTCATAAGACTCAGGCTCAAGATAACTAGAGTGAGGATCAAGTTCTGTCAACATCCCTTTAATTGCGTTTTGTAAAAGTGTTTTGTCATCAACTTCTTCTACATAGGCGTTGCGAATATGATTAAAGGCTGTCACAAACGAGCGTAAGTCTTCGAGGGCGAGCTTGCCTTTAATTTCTGCGTCATCGGTAGGTGTTAAGGCATTTTCAGGTATTAATGGCTTCAACACAGAGTCTATAGATGGGTGTAATTCTTGTTTGAGTTCGGGCGCTTGCTCATCATTTAGATTGGGCGTTAAGTCTGAAGATTTGTCAGATGAAAGTGCTGGTATGTCTTCAGAGGAGAGCGCTGGTATGTCATCTGACAATAAGTCGTCTTGTGCTTGAGTAGCCGGCATAAAGGCCAAAAAGCAGAAGGTAAAAAGGGATGGCGCTAATAAGTGCAAGCGAGGTGCCTGAGTCTTTAATGTCGACATAAATAGCGGCAATAAGAATAGCGCTAATAAGCACACGGATAACATTACGGATAACATTACGAATAAAAACACAAAGAATCCTTATATAAGCGGATAAAAAAGGGTAAATCAGTAGTGATTAGCGGTGAATCATAGCGGTTAAACGCCGGCTTGGCGAATGCTTAACGGGAGTATTTTCAGTTTTTGCTACACCAATGGTTAGGGTTGTTAGGCTGGCCATTGTGCCGTATTTCAAAATATAACGCCGCCATCGATTGGCCGCCGCTATTGCCAACCGTTGCAATGGTTTCACCGCCAGCAACCCAAGCGCCAGCGTTTTGCAGCAAACTTTCATTGTGGCCGTATAAGCTCATGTAGCCATTGCCATGATCAAGAATCATTAAGAGGCCTTGGCCTTGAAACCAATCGGCAAAAATAACGCGGCCAGCATAAATGGCTTTAACCGCTTCGCCTGCATTGGCGCGAAGTGTTACGCCCTGCCAGTTAATAGATGAGCTATTGCGCGCCTTGCCAAATTGAAATTGTTGTTTGCCATTAACCGGCCATGGCAGGCGGCCTTTCGCTTTCGCAAAATCCCCATCGGGAACCGCGACATCAATGTCTTTTTGTTTGACTTCGCGTTTGGCTTGTTTAGCCATAACTTTTGCTACTTCACTCAATAATTCCTTGAGCGCAGCGCTATCACTGTCGAGCGCTTTAATACGGTTTTCACTGCCTTTAATATTAGCGGTCAATTTTTCTAATTGTTGGCGACGCTTTATTTGCAGTGTGGCGAGTGATTGCTGCTGCTTAACCAGCAAGGCTTGGTTAGATTCTAGTGTGGCATGCTGCTCGCGAATACGATGGCTAACTTGTAACTTCTGTTTAACGGTTTCGGCATACTCATGAATTTTTTTATTACGCGCTTTATTGATATAGCCCAGATAGGTGAGTTGCCTATCGATAGACTCCGGGCTCTCTTGCTCTAAAAAGACCTGAAGTTCACTTTGGCTGCCCATTTGGTAGGCTTGGCGCAGGTGATCGCCGATTAATGCTTGTTGTTTTTCTTGCTGGCGTTGTAACTGTTTTTGCTCGTCACGTAAGGCTGAAAGCTGCTTATTCAGTTGCTGCTGCTCTTCGGTTAACTGGCGATGCTTAGCCGCAAGCTTACCGATTTTAATCTCCGTATCACTAAAAGACTTATTGATACTGTTATGACGATTAAGATCACGTGATAAACGCTTTTTGATGCTTTCGAGCTCATTCAGTAATTTACTGAGTTTTGCTTCGTTGGCTGCAAACTCAGCTTTTTCCGTTGAAGCATCATTGGCTATGGCTGTTTCAATAAATAGGGTGCTACTGGCGAGCAGGGCCGTTAGCGCTATAGCTAGCATCATATTCATCCAGCATTTGGCTGGGTTAGGCAGAGTTCTTAATGATGTAGGCATTCGATTCATGCTTATAAACGGCTTCACTTGTCTGTTATTGAGCTTAGCTATGTAACTGTTATTGTTGACGATATCGTATCGTCCACGATTTTGCGACCGATGATATAGGACATATGGCATATCAAATAGACCGCTAGCCCAACAATATTCCAGCGATAACGCTCAAGCACAGAATAAAACGCAGTGCGGAATAAGTAATGAATGAGTATTAAAAGGACATTGGGTGAATGTTGGATGGATGCTGGGTGAATGTTAGGTGATGACGACATTGGCGTTAGAAAAGTGTAATGAGTGGCTGTTTTAGGTGGTGGATAAGCTAAAAAGGCAGTGTATACTTATCGCCCGAAAAAAACAGACAGGTAACAATCACAGTCGTATGCAAAAGTTTCTTATATTTGTTTCTGAACAATGGTTCTTGATCACCTTACTTGCCGCCGCAGTTGCTGCGTTGGCGTGGTTAGAAAATCGACGAGCGGGTAAAAGCATATCGTCCCATGCGCTCACTACCATGGTTAACCGTGATGCCGCTGTTGTCATAGATCTTCGTGACAAAGCCGATTTTGATAATGGCCATATTGTTGATGCCGTTAATTTACCGTTTTCTAAGTGGCAGTTACAGCACAATGCCGGTGGTAAAACGGATTTACAGCAATACGGTGATAAACCGTTAGTCTTGGTTTGTAAAATGGGCCAGCAATCATCGTATGTTGCTAAGCGCATTCAAACCGAAGGTGCCCCAGCCGTTTACCGTTTAGCCGGTGGCTTAATGGAATGGCAAGGCGCTCAAATGCCGTTGGTGAAGTAGCTATGTTAGATTCGTCTTCTATTCCAGAGCATGCTACAAAAGTGCTGATGTATACCACTCGGAACTGTCCTTATTGTGTCGCAGCAAGAGATTTACTAGAACAGAGATCGGTTGAGTATACTGATTTAGCTGTTGATGGAAATCCGGAGTTGCGTGCAGAGATGTCACGTTTGAGCAATGCTCGCACCGTGCCTCAAATTTGGATTAATAATAGTCATGTGGGTGGATATACTGAACTCGCAGGGCTAGAACGCAGCGGCAAGCTGGATTTACTGCTAGGCTAAGATTATTAACGCAGCCTTTAATGGCTGTTTTGATAATAGAAGCAATAATAGGTGTAGTAATAGAAGTAAGAATAAATTTGTACTTAAGAATTAAAGTAATGGGCAACAGGATGTTGCTCTTAATAATTAGACGTATGGACGTGCAACAGTTTAGGCGTAACAACCTACTTATAATTTAATCGCCAAGCGCGTAACAACGAGGTAAATCATGGCTGAGAATGAAAATGAAGCAACAGCGGCAAGTGCTGCAGATGCGAGTCCACAGTTTGCGGTTCAACGCACCTACATAAAAGACTTTTCTTTTGAGACGCCAATGGGTGTTAAAGTTTTTACTCAGGCTTTTCAGCCTAAAGTAAAAATGGATGTGAATACACGCGGCAATAAAGTCGGTGATAATATTCATGAAATCGTATTAACTATTACGATTACTGCGTTGGTTGAAGATGAGACTGCGTATTTAATTGAGTTACAACAAGCCGGTATTTTCGCTATTACGGGCTTTGCTGATGAGCAGCTTCAGCATGTATTAGGCGCAGTTTGTCCTAACTTTTTGTTCCCCTATGCGCGTGAAGCGATTGATAGCATGGCAGTTAAGGGCGGTTTCCCACCTTTATCATTAGCGCCAATTGATTTTGATGCTATCTTCCGTCAGTCACAAGCAACGGCTGGAGATTCAGGACAGTCAATTAATTAATTGATTGTTTTGGATAACTAAAAAACGCCTTATATTGATATAAGGCGTTTTTTTTTGCCTACTTTAATCAAACAGCCCTCTTAGGCTATCAATCGTTTGCTGGCCTTTAACGGCATTAGCAGCGCCACCATCACCGTCACTAAAGCCAATTTTCTGTAAATCATCTGCTGGTAGCTCCAGCAAAAATCGACTCGACTGGCACTGTAGTTTTTCACCAAATTGCTTACGGTTTCTCGCTGAGGTCAACGTTAAGGTTTCCTGAGCGCGCGTAATACCCACATAGGCTAAGCGGCGTTCCTCTTCGATATTGTCATCTTCAACACTATTACGATGCGGCAGAATGTCTTCTTCAAACCCCATAATAAAGACATGAGGAAACTCTAGCCCCTTAGATGCATGCAGCGTCATTATCTGTACTTTATCATCCGCTTCTTCTTCTGATTGCTGATCTAATAAATCGCGCAATAAAAGATTTTTAATAACGTCTTCTAACGTGGCGTGTTCCTCTTCTTCCTCTTCACCCACCTCAGCTACACTATCACTGGTCTTTAGCAGCCCTTTATTGACAGAGTCGAGCAGAAAAAACACATTCTCCATTCGTCTTTCTGCCATAGTGGTGCTGCTACTGTTCTGATGCAGCCAACCCAAATAGTCAATATCATCAACCATTTCACGAACCGCTTTCATCGCAAAGCCATTATCAACTTGGCGCTGTAATCCAGAGAACCAATCACCGAGCTTGCTCAGTCTAGCATGGCTCGCCTCAGGCATGCTCTGCTGTAAACCAATTTCATTAATGGCTTCAAAAAGGCTGCATTCACGTTTAGTGGCATATTGGCCAAGCATCTCTAAAGTACTGGTGCCAATTTTTCGCCGAGGTACGTTCACAATCCTCAAAAAGGCAGAGTCATCATTGGGGTTAACCAACACACGCAAGTAGCACATAATATCTTTGATTTCGCCGCGCGAAAAAAACGAGGTGCCACCATTTAAATGGTAGGGCACTTGCTTAGCTTGGAGCTTTAGCTCTAATAACTTGGATTGATGATTACTGCGAACCAGCACGGCAAAATCTTTAAACTTCGCTGCCTGTTGTAGTTTTTGCTCAATAATCTGATTGGCTATACGTTCGGTTTCAGCATCTTCATTGGCTACTTGCACCACCTGAATGCAATCACCTAAGCCTTTTTGGCTCCATAATTTCTTGTCATAAATATGCGGGTTGTTATCAATTAGTTGGTTAGCTGCACGCAGTATTCGATTGGTCGAACGATAGTTTTGCTCCAATTTAACGACCTTTAACCCCTTAAAATCGGCCTCAAGTTGGACTAAATTCTCTGGGTTAGCACCGCGCCATGAATAGATGGATTGGTCATCATCACCGACCACAGACAACCTACCGCTATTGCCCACAAGCATTTGAACCAGACGATACTGACTGGTATTGGTATCTTGATACTCATCGACTAATAAGTAGCGAATCTTATTTTGCCAGCGTTGACGAATCTCTTCATTCTGTTCAAGAAGGCGTACAGGCAAAGTGATAAGGTCATCAAAATCAACGGCGTTATACGAAGTGAGTGCTTGCTCATACCGACGATATAGCTCTACAATCCTAGCTTCTTGAGGGCTTTCGGCAGTGCCTACGACAGCTTCAGGGGTTTGGCAGTCGTTCTTCCATTTGGAGATCTGTGACTGGCAGAGGTCAACCAAATTAGCTGCAGCATCGCTATGATCAAGCAATAACTCTTTGAGTAAGGCTTTGGAGTCTTGATCATCAAAAATGGAAAAGCCGGACTTACGGCCCAGGGAGCGAATTTCACGTTTGATGATTTTTAAACCCAAATGGTGAAAGGTACAAACAGTTAACCCGCGACCAGAGCTGCCGGGTAATAAGCTGCCGACGCGCTGTTTCATTTCTCGCGCGGCTTTATTAGTAAAGGTTACGGCAGCAATATGGTTAGCACCATAGCCGCACTGCAATATCAGCCAAGCGATCTTTCGTGTTATCACGCTGGTTTTGCCACTACCTGCGCCAGCTAATACCAGCAATGGGCCATCGATATAGCGAACGGCTTCTTTTTGCGCGGGATTAAGATGGCCAAGAATATTGGCGGCTTCGGTGTTGAGAGTCTGAGTGTTGATGTGCGTCGGTCTACCTAAGTCAAAAATGTGAGTGGAAACAATAGCAGGAATGTTAGCCTTATTATGAATGGCAACGGGGTACTATAGAGTGAAATTTTAAAGTGAAGCTATCTGTAAATGGGAACTGTCTGAAAATGGAAACTGTCTGTAAATGGGAACTATCCATCTCAGAAAGATCCAATAAACTAACGCCGAAATTTAGTTAAGTAAATATGCTAAAAAGAATGGCAGTTAATAGAACAGAATAATTAAAGACATAGTTTATCAGGCATTGGCAGCTGGCAGTAAGAAAGAAGGCGATTAATCGCTAACTAAGGGCTAATACCGAACCATTAATAAGCTATAAAAGCGGCTTCTAGCCAGAAAAAGTACCTGAAAAATATACCTATCGTAATGGCAGAAACACCGTTTTTGACCTAGTATTTAAAGATTCGCAGTACTTGATCATAATAAGCACACATTACTGAAAATGTTAGCTGTCTATTTATTTAGACAAGCAAGCAAGTTAATCTAGACAAGCAAGCAAGGTTACTCAGTTAGTCTTTGAAATATATCATTAATTTGAGTTTTTAAGGCCGGAATCAAAAGGCGAATACTCTACATTTGAGTATGCCAAGAAAGTAACGCGGTAGGCGTTGGTTGGAACACCCTATATGCAAAAACCGATAATCAGAGTTTTATTGATCAATGCGCATAGCGATCAATACGTAGATATGGCGAAGATGCTTGACGCCATTTCTGTGTCTGATTATGAAATGACTTGGTGTGCCGATTATCGTCATGCGCTCGAGGCGATGCTAGCCCCTATTCATGATGTTATCTTGCTCGATTATGAGCATGCCCCTCATATATGCGAAGAGTTACTTCGATCAGCCAGCGCGCATGGTTGTACAACCCCTATTTTATGTCTAACGGCTACGGTTAACCCCGAGCTTGATCGCGCCGCTATAAAAGCCGGTGCCGCCGATTATTTGGTTAAAGACCGCCTTGATGTCGACATTATTGAGCGAACTATTCGTTATGCTATCGATCGCAAAAATGCCGAAACAGAATTAGCTCGATTAGCGCATTACGATGCATTAACGGGTATTCCCAACCGATTATTATTCAATGACCGTTTAGATCGCGCCTTACAGCGAGCAGACCGAGGTGATTCACCCTTTGCCCTGTTGTATTTAGATCTTGATGGATTTAAAGCCGTTAATGATGCCTATGGCCATGATATGGGCGATAAGCTCGTTCAAGGTATTGCCGAGCGTTTAAGCCAATGTATTCGTCGTACCGATTCGGTAGCGCGTATTGGCGGTGATGAATTTACCGTATTGCTTGAAAAAACCACCTCTACCAATGACACCGTAACCATTGCGCAAAAAATTATTGATGTAGTTACTGAGCCCTTTAATATTAATGGCCAGCAAATGCGAGTGGGCAGCAGTATTGGTATTGCCGTTTATCCTGAGGCCGGTCGTGATGCGACAACATTAATTAAGCATGCTGATATGGCCATGTATGAAGCCAAAGCGATGCAGGGATCAAACTACCGATTCTTTACCGCCAAAATGAATAGCGAAGCGGTTGATCAAAATCGCTTAGATTTAGAATTACGTGCAGCTATTAGTAATGATGAGCTCGCCTTGTTTTTTCAACCGCGCGTTTCATTGCGCACTGGACAAATTGTGGGTGTTGAAGCGTTGTTAAGATGGCACCATCCTGAGCGAGGTATTTTATTACCTGGTGAGTTTATTCAGGCGGCTAAGCAGTTAGGTCTACTTGAGCCTATAGGGTATTGGGTGCTTAATCGCTTGTGTCTTGATATCGCAAAAATGGATGCAATGAAAATTCCACCATTGCGCGTGTCATTAAATGTAGCGCATGAACAATTTATGGCGCCGAATTTTGTGAGTACGGTTGAATCTATTTTATCAAGTATGAAGATCAGTGCTTCACGCTTTGAATTTGAACTCGCCGAATCAGCCGTTGTAGCTAATCTCGATGATATTGCCGATGATATGGTGCTGCTAGAAAAACAAGGTATTCGTTTTGCATTAGATGGTTTTGGTACGGGTTATTCATCATTGCCGCAATTACAGAAATTACCGATCACTACTTTAAAGCTCGATAAAAGCTATGTACAAAAAGTAACGGTCGATAAAGACAGCGCCAGTGTTGTACGCGCTATGATTTATATGGCACACGGTCTTGAACTAACCGTTGTTGGTGAAGGTGTTGAAACTGAAGGGCAGAAAGCCTTTTTAGTTAAAAATCGCTGCGATCATTTACAAGGTTTCTTTTATAGCCAGCCGTTATCGTTTGAAGACTTTACCCAGTTGTTAAACAACGAAGGCACAACTGCACGCCGCACTTATTTATCCATCGTTGATAAATAGTCAGCCTTAGCGTTAGACGCTTTACGTTTTATTCCTCGTTCTCATTTTTTAGTTCCCAGTTCCCAGTTCCCAGTTCCCAGTTCTGCCACTCAAATACACTCTTCATTTTATCTTTCCTTTATATTTTTTTATCTAACTGTCTATAAGCTAAAGCCTCTTTTAAATGATGTATCTGCACTTGTACCTGATCTTTATCATAAACAGTAT
>Ga0209302_10002168_pt1 | contig 11491 bp, 11 predicted proteins | sample ArcOceMetagenome_2_FD_187445 | JGI IMG/M metagenome (GOLD analysis project Ga0209302, IMG submission 187445) | Marine eukaryotic phytoplankton communities from Arctic Ocean - Arctic Ocean ARC135M Metagenome (SPAdes) (version 2) | ecosystem: Environmental > Aquatic > Marine > Oceanic | place... | reverse complement strand
ATTCAGTATATTCTCAACCCCCCCCCCCCCCCCAACGGCCCCGCCCCATCCCAGCCTCCAGCCACTGCGTAGGCACCCCTGGCCGGGAGGCTGCGCGAAGCAGCTCGTCCAGGCTCCGCACCGAGGGCGCCATCAGTCGTCGTAGCGAGTGTACAGTGGCTTCGCTCGCACCAGCCTCGCTCGCATTCAGAGTGGGTGCACCAGCATGACGCGGCGTGGCGCGGTCGCGTGGCACGGCGTTGGCTCGGCCCCACCAGTGCAGGCCTCGCTTCCTCTTAGTGTTGTATGCGAGGTGCAAGTCGAAGGCGTGCGGAGGCAAACGGAGGTGCCGCGCCACCGCAGTCATGACTATCTCGGGTCGACGGAGCAGATCGTCCGAGAAAGCAAGCAGCAGCCGTTCGCCTGCAGCGAGCCAGCGCGGCAGGAAGAGGTGGTACCATGACTGCCAGAGCACTGGCGGCGCCACCCACGCGCCGCACCGCGCGCCGCCCGCGCTGCCCGCGCCGCCCGCGCCGGTGGGGCTGGTGGCGATCCCGTGCCACGGTTCGCCCCGCACGAAGCGCGTGCACGGCACGCAGTTGGCATAGAGAGACTCGATACCACAGGCCGCCGCCTCGCGCGCCGCACGCCTTGCAAGCATGGGTAGAGACTCCGGCCCAGACCAGTCTCGCTTGCCCTCCTGCAGGGGTGATAACTAGGTAACGATCGCGCCGCCTCACCTCACCTTCCTGTAGGGGTATGGCTTTACTCTATGACTATGGCTATGCTTACTGTGGCTCTACTCACCAGGTGCTGGGACGCGGTGCGCTCCGCAGGCTCGCGCAGCAGGAGGATGAGCCTTGCCATGCGCAGGTTGGGCTGCATGTAGAAGGCCAGTGCGGGCAGCGAGTAGAGGTAGGAGGGCGAGGCCTCGCCAGTGATCTTGAAGTCTCGCGGGTCGATCCTCGGGAAGAGGTCGCAGTATGGCTGCACCTGCCGCTCTGGCTTGAGGCGGAGGTTCTTGAGCGGGGCCGCCACGGGCTTCCAGAAGCGAAGCTCCTTCCGCCTGGGCGGCAGTACGTCGGGGTGCTGCGCGACCCAGGCGAAGAGCGAGGTGGTGCCCGCCTTAGGTGCTCCGAGCACGCAGAAGAAGGGGAGGCAGCGCGACGACCACCAGCCCACGTGCGCGGCATTCTTAGCCTTGAGACGCACGCCGCACCGCTGGTCTGGCGTGTACGTGGCCGACCTCGCAGTAGGCTTGACATGGTGGAAGGCGACAGTGGCTTCCAGGGGCACGTGTAGGGAGAGCGAGGAGGAGCTAGTGACCGTCTTGGCCTTCCCCTTGCTATCCTGGTACGTGGTCTGCGAGTGTGTTGGCTTCGGCCTGCCGTGGCTGTCGTAGGCGTCCGCGATGGCCTGGCGCGACTCGCTGAGTGCGGAGTGGTTGGCCTCCGCTGCAACTACGAGAGAGCGGACGTAGCGCTTGGCTGCAAAGTAGAACCAGGGCGGGTTCTTACGGAAGAGTGCGAGCAGCGAGCAGCCGTGCGGCAGAGGGCAGCGCACGTCGAGACCCATGTCCACTTCGGAGCTGCATCGGACACCGAAGGAGGCGAAGCAGCGAGTGAGCATCGAGTCGCCTCCCGTGTACACGCCTGCCCCCATGGCCCCAGGGAGAGTAAGGGGTGTACACTCCCCTAGGCGAGGCTGGAGCGATGCGAGCAACCCTCTGGAGAAGAGCAAGCCAGGTCCGCCTCCCGGGCTGGGGGGGGTGCGCGGGTCCCACTGCGGTGCGGCGAGGTGTCGCCGCACACTCCGCTCCTTGAGACTGATGTAAAAGGCCACCTCCTGCCGCCTAGAGGCGTCGAGCATGCCGCCCGTCAGTGGCTCCTGCACGCAGCGTCCCGTGTAGATGCGGCCGCCGCCCTCACCAGGCAGCGCTGCGGCGAATGCGTCGAGGTTGGACGTGTTGGTCACCGTGTCGTAGTCGAGCATGAACGCGTAGTCGAGCTGAGACCTCGATGCCAGCGCCGCCATCGCACGCACCATGGCGAGTACCTTGGAGCGCAGGAAGGAGTTGTAGCTCTCCTTGAGCGCGAGGCGTCGCGAGGCGCTGATCTCGCGGTCCTGCCAGAAGGTGTCGCGCGTGACGGGCGTGCCGGCGACGCGCTGCACGTCCTGGAGCAGCAGCATCGTCGGCTGCCCGAGGTGCGCAGAGTCGGAGCCGGAGGCCACGCAGAAGTGTAGCCGCTCGTACGGTATGCTTCGCATCCAGCCCTGGCGCAGCGCATGCACCGTCTCGTCTGTGCGCACCTCCGGCGTGATCACGAAGTAGTGCGTTCGCAGCATCGCGTTTTGTTGGCGAAGTTCTCCGAGAGCAAAGAAAACGAAGAGTCCACCTAATTCTACTGCCTTCTCCTGCGTTTCCGCTTCGGCCCTCGCGCAGCGGCAGTCCTTGCAACGGTGGCGCAGCCGCCCGTGCTCGCAGATGTTGCCGCATTCCTTGGAATCCTTGCACTCGATGCGCCGCCGCCCGTGCTCGCAGGTGCTCGCAGATGCCGCTACCACGGCACTCCTTGAACTGGCGGCGCAGCCACCCGTGCTCACAGATGCCGCTACCACGGCACTCCTTGCACTCAGTGCGCCGCCGCCCGTGCTCGCACCTGCCGCCGCCGCCGCAGTCTAGCCGCAGTCCTTGTTGAGCCCCGGCTCGACACTTTGACACTAGTGTCAATTGACACTTGGAGACTATCGACACGTCCGACACTAGTGTCAATCGACACACTCCGACACCACTCCGACACTGCCTCAACACACTCCGACACGCGTAGGACCAATTCAGACAGTTTATATGCGTGGGACGTGTCAATTGGTGTCAAGCGTGTCAATGTCCGACACCTCCGACACCTCCGACACCTCCGACACCTCCGACACCTCCGACACCCCTGACACCTCGACACACACAAACACACACCACTATGTCATGTGCACCCCCACTCAAGACACTCCTTAATAGAATGGCAGTCCGCAAATCAGTTTTCACAGCACAAGAATGAAGGATACACACGCACCAGATACATAACTTGAAATACATTTTCAGCTCTTGAAACTTGCACCAAGTGATCTCAACACCCCCACCTTTCTTCCACCTTTCATTTTTTTCTTTGATGAAGCTAGGAGGCGCCGCACCCACCAAACCTCTCCGGCGGCGCGAGCGCATCGTTCACTCCTTTCACGGGCATGGCACCGTGATCTCAAGCGTAAACGGCATCATCAAGGTGCGCTTCGACACGCCCAAGACGACTAAACGGTACCGCCCCCGCTCGCATTACAAGTTGCACCGCCCTGCAAATTCCAAACGCTTTTCTCTGGAATCGGAATCTCCAGGTTCGCCTTAGGTTCGCCTGGCCAAGACTCGGGTTGCCAAGGCAGTTTGAGACTCCATGCACGTTAGTACAACGTGCGTCAGTAAGATTTACCACGAACATATTATAACATGCGAAAGACCGTGACCTTCCCGATGACTTCAGGATGACTTTTGTTTAGTTCAAGAAGGCGCGCAGCTGGGAGGCGAGCGGCGGCTTCTACTTCATCGGGCCGGGAGGGGCAGGAAGGGGATGTTTTGGAGGGTTGGTGTGTGTGTGTGTGAGAGAGAGAAGATTTGGGATTGTGAGGTGCCGTTGTATAATTTGTTATTTCTAACATGCGAAGTTGCGCGCGCCGCGTCGCGAGTGGAGGAGGCCGCGCATGCCCAGAGGGCTCGTCTTGGCGGTGGTTGCGCTTGTCGCGGCCGTGCCCGTGCCTGACGAGGAGCTGCTAGCGAGCCTGCTTGACGGAGACGAACAGCAGACTGCGGGCGAGTGGGTGCTGGCGGACCAGGTGCAGAGGGGCCAGCTGATGAATCACGAGCGTGCGGAGGCGGTGGACGAGATGAGCCTGCTCCAGGTCGGCCTCGCCGCCATGCCTCGCGTCACGCAGACCGCATGGTTCGATATGTCTATCGGTGGAAAGGCGGCAGGCCGCATCCGCCTCGGGCTGTTTGGCGAGGCGACGCCTGGCCTGGTCCTAACCCCAACCTTGAGCCTGGCCCCAAGCCCAACAACCCAACCCCATCCCTCACCCTTACCAGGTGACGCCGGCGACAGTGGCCAACTTCGTCGGGTTAGTCAGAGGCGGCAGCGAGCGCAACGGGCAGCCGCTACACTACAAGGGGAGCCGCTTGCACCGGATCATGCCAGACTTCATGCTGCAGGGTGGCGACTTCACGCGCGGCGACGGCACGGGCGGCGACTCTCTCCAGGGTGACACCTTCGGCCATGAGAATTAACCCTAACCCCTAACCCTAACCCTAACCCTAACCCCTAATCCTAACCCTACCCTAACCCCTAACCCTAACCCTAACCCTAACCTAACCCCAACCCTAGCCCTAGCCCTCACCAGGCGGTGAATTTGCCGATGAGAACTTCCGCCTGAAGCACTCTGAGGCGGGGCGGCTATCAATGGCCAACTATGGCCCCAACACCAACAAGGCGCGCCTCCGCTACCACCCTTAGCTACACACCGCGCAGGTACCGTGCCCACAGATGGCCATTCACCGTGGCTGTACTTACTATGGCTGTACTGATCATGGCAGGCGCAGTTCTTCATCACCACCGTGCCCACGCCGCACCTCGACGGCAAGCATGTCGTCTTCGGCCAGGTACAGCTACTACCCCTTAGGTACAGCCATCGTACGTAGCACTGTAGTCAGGAGAGGCGTAGTAGGTAGAGCCATGGTACAAGTAGAGCCGTGGCGAAGTGTGGGTCAAGCATATCGTCTGCGGCCAGCTCGTTGGTGGCACGGAGGTGGTCTATACTAGGGGATGGCTGTCTTTTATGGCTACATTTACTAGGTGGTGGGCGGAATGGAGGTGGTGGCTGCGGTGGAGGCTGTCGGCACGCCCGGCGGCCAACCGACGGCGCGAGTGGTCATCGAGGACTGTGGCATCGAACCGGAGGCGGAGGCGGAGGAGGATAGTAGGATGCCTGAGTACTTTTAATATATGTAATATACGTGGATAGAACGACGACTGAACGTCATGTGTGCTGAACGTGTGGAGGCTGGATGGAGCGGCCCCCACCCGCCTCACCCGCCCACGCGCCCTGGTGCGAGAGGTGCGTGGTCTGGCCAGTGGCCTGGGCCCTGGCCTCTCGTCAGTCGTCTGGGGTCTGTGCTCTGGGCCTCTGGCGCGGATGCCCGAGGTGCGTCCGCAAGCTCGCGGGGCCACGCGAATCGCGGGACGCAAGAGGTCATTGGCTGCCTCGGGCTCTAGCACAGCTGCAAAGGGGCGCGCAACTTCAACACTGTGTGCTTCAACACTATGGATAACTAAACTATATCTATAAAACTGGTTTTCTCAAAAGAAACTACATTCGCAAAAAGTAAAAGAACTTTATAAATCTTTTAGCGAAAAGCTATAGCCTATAGAGCAACCAGTGCCTCCTTTGTTTCGTTTTTTCAAAGCGTTCCCATGTGATCCCATCACGCAACAACTAACCGGTTCGGCAGTTGATATAAAGCCGTAGGTCGGTCGATCGTGCACGGTCGTGGTGTTTGGTGTGTGGACACACTCTTGGTCGGTCACGCGACGCGGGGCCGACGCCCCGGCCTCTCTCACATGTGGGCCTCACATGGGCGTGCACGATCCCTGCAGTCCGGGCCAGTGCATGCGAACCTTGCAGCCCACCGAGCAACTGAGGGTCTTCCAGCTCCAGCTGCAGACCTGGCTGCAGACGCCGCCGCTGACCAGCTCCAGGTGGGAGATGGCAGGGGAGATCGCAGGGGAGATTGGGGACCTGGCCGCAGGGGAGGGGTGCTCCGTAGCGGCATCAGGTCCGACCTGGTGAGGGTTCGGCTTGGAGTGTTAGGGCTAGGGGTCGAGGTTAAGCTGGTTGTAGTTAGGGCCCGTAGGGTGGAGTTATAGGGCTTCTTAGGCTTAGGCTTAGGCTTAGGCTTAGGCTTAGGCTTAGGCTTAGGCTTAGGCTTAGGCTTAGGCTCAGGGTTAGGGCTCCCAAAGGCTCGACCCAAGCCATGAGCACAACAGGCCAGAGGAAGAGGACGGCCAACAGCATCGCGCCCACCGCGAGGCTGTCGCTTGCCCATGCGGTGTCATCACGGTGCATGGCGTCGACGAGGCCCTTAGCCTGCCACGCCTGCAGATCCACCACCACCGCCTCGTGCGCCTGGCTCACCTCACCCTCCTCCTCCTCCTCCTTCACCTCACCCTCCTCCTTCACCCCACCTGGTTCCTCCTCCTCCTCCTCAGGCTGGTACTCAGTCTTGTGCGGGCTCGCCTTCCGGAAGGAACGGCTTCGGGAGGGCAAGGCGGGACGCTGGCGGGCCTTCTTGGGCGGCGTGATCATATGCGGCTTGGCCTCAGGCTTCCAGCCACAGCTCATGTCGTCGAGCATGTTGAGATCTCACTGTTGCAGAATCCAGGGGCATGGAATTCAACGGACACCGCCGCCCCTGTTGGCTGGTGGATTTCGGGCTCCCAGTTCTAGTTAGTTAGTTGTGTCCCAGCCTATGAAGCCTTCTTTTCCAGTCACTTCCCTACTTGAGTCATCGTGGTCTAGTGTCATCAGGGCTGCAGTCTCGCCGATTGGTCGCAAGGTGGCCGGTTCGAGCCTCAATCTGGGATTTCGGCCAAAAGAGAGGGTGGCTTCCAGGAAAGACCTGAAAAAGAGCGTGCAGCTGGCGGATCTGAGGCCTCAAAATCTAGTTAGTTAGTTGTCATGGTTCGGTTGGCTCGCTATTTTCCGTGCCCCTGGGCAGAAGAGGGTGTTCAATTACAGAGTTGCGCGGACCAGTTGAAAGCCGAATTATACTGTACACTTTGTATAGGTACTTTGTAAGATAAGCTAAGAAGTCGTGTAGCGTCGTGAAACCCAACAATCTTATCTTATCTCTTGTTAATCTCTTGTACTTTCATTGTAGCTTATAACCGGACACACCAACGCACAAGCCAAGAATACGAGTGCATGGACATGGCACCTTCACCAAGGGCAAGAGGGGGGGGAGGAACTTTTTTTTAGGAGAGTGATGTTTTAAAGAGATTGATGTTTTCAGGAGATTGATGTTTTCAGGATTTTGATGTTATTCATTGAAAACATCAATCTCCTAAAAACATCAATCTCCCAAAAAGCAAAAACATCAATTTCCTAAAAACATCAATCTCCTAAAAAATTCCCTCCCCCCACAACCCACCATACGGCACTATAACCACATCATAACCACATCTAAACAACGGCCAAGCACAAGCGCACGGCGCTGTGATGGTGGGCTGTGGCACCTGAAAGTACTTGAAGGGCGGCCGCTGGTGTTGGAACACGCTGTGGTGCGCTCCACATACTCCTTGGAGGGCAACTTGAGCTTGGGCGGCTCAGGAGCTTGGGTGGCCGCTTCGCTTGAAGACGATCTCGATGGAGGCGCGTGAATCTCGTCGAGAGTAGCGCTGAGGTCTGAGGTGATCCTCCTCTTGAACTCGTCAACTTCATTGAGGTTTGGGGACCTCTTTGCGCTCTCAATAAGGGGTAGTAGAGTCTCAACGAAGTGCTCAGTGAGATGATCGTTGACAGACATTGGTGTGGCGGCGCTGTGGAGGCGTCGATAGATGATCGTTGAGAGAACGTTCTGGCCGGCGATCTCGTCGCTGATGTGACAAAGATGTTGCAGGTTGCGCTAATTGGTTCATTTGGTTGAAAACGGGGGGGAATATACATGTAGAGGCTAATCACCAAAAGCACTAAAGCAGGTTGCGGAGGTTTTGTTTGAAATTGGGCAGATTTCGGAAAGTATTAAGTCTCAACGGCTTCAATACAAAAGTATAAAGTAGGCGCTGCTCGCTAGGCACGGCTTATATACAATATAGGGCCGCAGCTTACGGTAATAGTCGGTTTTTGCTGTTCGTGTACTGTAAGCTCGAATAAAAACTCTGAACTCTGAACTCTAGAGTCTAATTAGGGTTGAGGTGCCGCCTAAAAGGTAGCGCCTATCAATCCTCGTCTGAGTCTGACCACACAGGCAGCGGCATGACGACCTCCTCGTCCGGCCTGAAGCCGCGCAGCTTGGCCTCCTCAGCGTCCATGAGCAGCTGGGTGTGCTCCGACAGGCCGCCCGTCACTCCCTGCGCCGCCTCGCCCTCTGGCACGCCCTGCTCCGCCACAGACTCCTGCTCGCCCTTCTCCTCGTCGTCCTCGTCGTCGTCGCTGTCGTCGGGCGGCAGCTGTTGCTCGTCGAGGAATGCGATCAGCACGTACCGCACACCGCGCGTCACCGCCGCCGCGCCATGTCGGAGTTGACCGCAGCTGCAAAGGCAGCCGCCCACCTGCGTCGCGTGGACCTGGTCGAGAGGCGGCGCGAAGGCGGTCCCACCCCCATCGAAGGCGTCGCGGGGGTTGAGCAGTATGACGCAATTGAGCAGCGAGCCATCTCGGTGCATCTCGAGCCCCGCTTGAGACGGCCTCTCCAGCACCGCCTGCTGTCCCTCGCCCGCAGCGGCGCCTGCCGAAGCCTGCGCCTCGTACTTGGCTATGAAGGCCTCGCGCACGCACAGCGGGCGGCAGGCGTAGCGCACCTGGTTAGGGTCAGGGTTGGGTTAGGGTCAGGGTTAGGGTAAGGGTTAGGGCCAGGGTCAGGGTCAGGGTCAGCGCTAGGGTTAGGATTAGGGTTAGGGTTAGGGTTAGGGCTAGGGTTAGGGTTAGGGTCAGGGTCAGGGTTAGCACAGCGGGCGGCAGGCGGAGCCGGGCCTGCATCTGCGGCAGGACGAGATTGTCGATGGCGCGGCGCACGCGATGGTACGAGGCGAGGCTGAGCGCGTGGGCGGGCATGTCCACGGTCGGGTGGTTCTTGTGCCGGCTCGAGTCCCAGCCGCCCTGCCTTGCCGCCACCGCCTCCGCCTCCGCTACCAGCGACGCACACGCGGCAACGCTCAGCAGCGGCGCTGCTAGCTCGAATGGGGCGTGCAGCTTCGGGCGGTCATCGATGCGAAGGCGCGCCGCCGCACGCGCACGCACGGCGATGCCCTCGACTAGCTCGAACCCTCGCAGCTCCTGCTCGCACGGTGCTTCCTCCGCCTCCGCCTCCGCCTCCGCCCCCGCCTCCGCCCCCGCCTCCTCCTCCTTCGCCGCCGCCGCCTCTCCCTCCGCCCGCGCCGCCGCCGCTGCCCGCGCCGCCGCCGCCGCCCGCACCTCCACCGCCGCCGCCCGCGCAGCCGCAGCCAAGAGCTGCGCCACTCCCATGTGACCTCTGCGGCACGCGAGCAGGAAGGGCGTTGCACCCTGCCAGTCCTCCGCACGCCGCGCCGCCTTGGCACCGATCAGCATGGATGCGATGGCGGTGGCCCCCGCCGCCGCCGCCAAGTGCAGCGGCGACCTCCCACCGGGCTCACCCAATAGACTCACGTCGCTCGTGGTCGAGTCTACGGGTGCGCCCGCCGTTAACAGCGCCGCAGCGAGCCGCGGTAGCCGCAGGTTGGCAGCGCAGTGCAGGGCCGTGAAGCCGTCGGCGTCGGCGGCCGCGACGTGCGAGGCCACATTAGGCAGGTGGGGCAGCACACACAGCGCGCACGCCTCGAGGCCGTTGAGCGCTAGGAAGACGAGCAACGGCACGCCGCCCACCCACTCCACCTCGTCCGCCTCCACCTCTTCCGCCTCCACCTCGTCCGCCTCCACCTCGTCCGCCTCCACCTCCGACCCCTCCACCCCCGCCGCCGCCTCCGGCACCCCCGCCGCCGGCCCCGCCGCCCCCTCCGCCCGAAGTGCCTCCGCCAACAGAGCGCGTTCGCGCCGCGGCAGCACGCGCTCCAGCGCGGCGCGCGCCAGCCGCCCCTCGCCCGCGGCACCGGCCAGCTCGTGCGCCTGCAACCGTGTGCGATCGAGGCTGTAACCAGGCTGTAACCAGGCTGTGACCGTGTGCTCTCGGGGCGGTTACCGTGCGCGCTTACCACGTACTGCGTACTTTAGCCGTGTGCTCACCACCGCAGCGTGCTGCTGACTGGCGACTGACGGCACACGCACGAGCGCCGCCGAAACGTGGACGAGCGAGGGGACGAGCGAGGGGGGCGGTGGCAGCGCCGGCAGCGCCGCTGCCATCGTGGGATCGCAGGGTGGCGCCGCGGTGGCCGGCAGTAGGCCGCTCACCTGCAGCGCGAGGTACGCACGCTGCCGCCCACCGCTGACCACACGCGCCCGCAGTTCGCGCAACTCTCCTGATTCGGGGCTTGGGGTCGGGGTTCGGGTTCGGGTTCGGGCTGAAGGGCTGAAGGGATCGGCTAGGTTGGGGGTATGGTTCGCGGCGCGCACCCTCGGGCACTCTGCGGTTGTAGCGGCGAGTGGCTATAGTAGGTGGCGCGGCCTCGGCAGCGGCGAACTGTGTGGCGCGTAGGTTGGAGAGCTGCGCTGCGACCTGCTTAGGCTCAGGGTTAGGGTTGGGGTTGGGGATGGGCATGGGCATGGGGATGGGCATGGGGTTAGCGCGCCGCGACCTGGTTAGGGTTAGGGTTGGGGTTAGGGTTAGGGTTGGGGTTAGGGTCGGGGGTAGGGATGGGGTTGGAGGGGCGCGCCGCGACCCGCCCAGGCACACGAGAGAGCTGTGCTGGCGTGCGGCCCGACCAGAGGTTGACCAGCAGGGTCACGCGCGTCGTCGCCGCCGCCACCCCCTCCCCCGCTGCCTCGCTGCCGCCGCCGTCGCCCTCGGCAGTCAGCTCATGCAGCGCACCGTGCAGCAGCCTCCCGTCGAAAGCCAGGTGCTTGCCCGCCACCGGGTGCGACACGTAGACTCCCGCGCCGAGGCCCGCAGGCACCGCTCCTTTTCCTCCTGGCACTGCAGGCGCTGCTCCAAGTACTGCCGCGCCGCCGCCCTGCGCCCCCCCGCCGCCGCCGCCGCCGCTGCCGCCGCCCGCGCCCCCGGCATCGCCGCTGTTCCCATCATCATCGGCGCAGAGGCCGCGCCCGTGGTGGTTGGCGGCGACCGGTAGCACGACGGTGGGTGCGCCCGTGCCGCCCACATAGCTCACCGTCGCGATCCACGGTGGCACGTGCTCGCCACAGCCGGCCGCGTGCGCTTCGTCAGAGTCCCAGTGCAGCGCAATCCCCGGCACAGGCCCGTCGGAGCGGCGCACCTGCACCCACCATTCGCAGCCGGTGATCGGCCGCGGTGCGCCGCGCGCGGCGTGGAAGTGCAGCACGTCCATCGCCAGCCGCTCCAGCGTGCACCGCGCCGCGCCCTCCTGCGCCTCGTCCGCAGTCACCCAGAATGTCTCGTCTCCAGCGAGGCTCAGCAGCTGGACGGCGTCGTCCGCCAGTGCGTCGAGGCTCGCCGGCACGAGCGCGCCGTGCCAAGCGGCGACGCCAAGCGGCCGCGGCGCCGTCCGTAGGAATTCGGCGTCAGCGTCGGCGGCGTGTTGCGCGTCCATGCCTATCCGGATGCCGACGGGGGAGGGATGATAGACAGATAGATATCGACGTTAGAAAGAGT
>Ga0209302_10002167_pt1 | contig 11494 bp, 5 predicted proteins | sample ArcOceMetagenome_2_FD_187445 | JGI IMG/M metagenome (GOLD analysis project Ga0209302, IMG submission 187445) | Marine eukaryotic phytoplankton communities from Arctic Ocean - Arctic Ocean ARC135M Metagenome (SPAdes) (version 2) | ecosystem: Environmental > Aquatic > Marine > Oceanic | place... | reverse complement strand
GGGGGGTCAGACCCCCCCCCCTAGCATTGCGAACGTCCTTAGATTGGCGCCCCCCCCTGGAAGCAAGGGGCCGATGACCCAGCTTTTTTTTTTTGCGATTGTAGTTTCTTTTGAACTTTTTTCACAACCTTAAAGTATCTCTCACGCAACTACCGTACGGCTTTATTGGGTATGCGATGACCGACGATAAAAACTGTTTATAGACGCGTGCCCCTCCACCCCTCCCGCTCGCCTATTCAATCATGGGGGCCGAAGTGCCTCAGGCGGGCCGCCCGGACCACTGCCGCCGAACTCTCTTCCGGCTCGGCTTCGTCGTCGCTGGAGAGGACGATCGCATCCGCAGCACCGCCGCCGCCGCTGCCGCCGCGGTATCCACCGCTGCCGCCGCGGTCGCCACAACTGCCACCGCTGCCGCCGCCGCTGTCGCCGCCGCCACCGCCGCCGCCGCAAGAGCCACCCACCGGTGCCACCTCACGGAGGCTCGCTGCAAGCGCCGCCTGCAGCTGCGCCTCCTCGTTGTCCTGGCTGCCGCTGCCGCCGCTGCCACCAACCCCTGCGCGCCGACGCCGCGCCTCCTCCTCCTCCTGCGCGTCGGCGCGGCTCGCCGCGAGCACCGCCGCCAGCTGCGCGTCCTCCAGGTTCCCGCCGCCCCCGCCGCCTCCGCCGCCGCCTCCGCCGCCGCCGCCGCCGCCGCCGCCGATGCCGATGCCGCCAGTGGCAGGGCCGCCGCCTCCCACGTGCGCGGCGTGCTCGCGCGCTGAAGCCTCGAGCGCCATGCGCAATTGCTCGTCGTCGTCTACACTGCCGCCACTACCGCCGCCACCTCCGCCGCCACCACCGCCGCCACCGCCACCTCCGCCGCCACCGCCGCCGCCGCCACCGCCGCCACCGCCGCCACCGCCGTCTCCGTTGTCTGTGGCGCGACCGACGTCGCGCGGCTGCTGCGACGGTTGCAATGAGGCCTGCAGCGCCACCCACTCGTCGCTACTGAAAGGCGCTGCCGCAAAGATGCCCTCCGCCGACGCACCGCGTGCCCACGGCGAAGCAGGGTCACCCCCACTGCCGCCGCCCCCGCTGCCGCCGCCGCTGCCGCCGCCGCTGCCGCCGCTGCCGCCGCCGCCGCTGCCGCCGCCGCCGCTGCCGCCGCCGCTGCCGCCGCCGCCTGCAGCGCCGCCGCTGCCGCCGTCTGCTGCGAGGCTGGCACCATTCCCGGCGCCGTTAGCGCTGCTGAGCCACTTGTGCATCGCACACGCGCCGGAGGCGGAGGCTGCTTCGCGCCGCGCCGCGGCCGAGCTCACGACGGCGGAGGCGGCTTGCTGCTCGGCGCCTTCGACGAGGTTCGCTGCTGGTACGGTCTCACCTGTCAGCACCTCTACCTCCACCGCGCCAAGCTGAGCCTGCACCCCTGTTGCTGAGGCGACGAGTAGCAGCCGCCTTGAGCGCGGCGCCACCACCGCGAGCGCGCGGAATGCCGCCCACTTGGCTGGCCAGCGTGGGCCTCGCTCGCGCCCCGCTGGCGGCGGCGGCGGCACGCCGCGCAGCTCCTGCTCATGGGCGGGTTCGGGGTCTGGCAGGGGTGTGGGCTCGGGTTTGGGATGATCACAGACTGTGGTTACGGGGGATTAAGGCTCGGGAGGGGCTAGGACCGGGGCTCCTCGTGACACCGCCCCGAGTCAAGCCGCTGCGGCGCACCTCCTCCGCACGGCGTCGCTCCTTCTCCTCCTGCCGCCGCGCGTAGTAGGCGTCAGCGAGCGCCTTCTGGTTGGCGAGCAGGCCCTCCGCCGCGCGCGCGGTGGAGCTCTTCGCGAAAGCCGTGACGCGCAGCGTCAGCGGCGGCTCCGATGGCGAGGCCCAGCTGAAGGCCGCCACCTGCAACCGTATATGTTAGAGGCTGCAACCCTATGATCCCATCCGCAACCCCATGTGCCCATGTCCATGTTCCATGTCCATGTTCCATGTCCATGTCCATGTCCCATGTGTCAGAAAAGGTCACCCTGCGCATCCCGCGTATGACTCTAGGTGCAGGCCAACTCTATAGCGCGGGCCTAGGCTCTAGCACACCACACTGAGCTCAGAGCCTTCCGCCACCAGCGCGCACGCTGTGGGCGAGAGGCGGATGAGGCGACGACGAATACGCGCGCCGCCGCCGCCGTCCATGAGCAGCGCGGCGTGCTCGGGCATGAGCATCAGCCGCTCGAGCTCGGCGGCGTAGGCGAGGCCGCGCATGACGGGTGGGCGGGGTGGGCTGAGCTCGGATGTGAGGGCGAGGTGCAGCGCCTGCAGGTTGCAAGTAAGCGGAAGTTAGCAAGTGAAAGATGGCGGGTACTACGTGCCTTCAGTCCCCCCTCCCTCCCTTCCCCCCTCCCTTCCTCCCTTCTACTCACTGCTCACTACTCAAGCGCGGTGCCTGCAGCGCAATCTCGCCGCACCAGCTCACGGTGCGTGCGCTGCGGCCGACCTGGGCAGGAGGGTGGCTCGTGGTCTGCCGCACGAGCACCGGCTCGGACGACCACAGCCGCATGGAGAAGGGCTGCCGCTGCGACGTCTCCGCGGCGGTGGGGTTATTGCCCAGGCAAAGTGGCACGACAACCTGAATTATGCAAGCCGCGGAATCGGCGACTTTGGCCGGGCCACACAGCCGCTCTCCAGCCCCCTAACCAGGGGCCCTGAGCGGTGCAGCAGCTCGTACCGAGCGTGGAGCGATGCAGCAGAGCCTGGGGATGCAGTCCTAGCAGGCCAGACTAGCGAGCCGTGGCGCCACCAAGACAGCACCTTCCACACGCTCCATCGCGTACGACGCGCCAGGCACGGCGAGCCGCGCCACCCACGTGCGCTCGCCGCGGTCGGCACCGCGCAGCCCGCCGCCCACCAGCTCGGCGATGGCGCTGCCGTCCTTGGTCAGCCGGCCGATGAGCACGGACAAGTCGCCTAGCCGGTACGACTTCTTGCGGTCAGCGCGGCACCACGCGCCGCGCTTGGTCGGCTGCAGCGCCATCACCATCAGCGTCGCGGGCCGCTCGGCCGAAGACACCTCCAGCACGCTGGCGCACACGCGGCGCGCCGCCTTGCGTTCGGCGGGGAAGAAGTTATCGAAGGAGCGCGCGTGCCAGCCGCGCAGCGCGTAGCAGACCTGCGGCGCGTGAGGTCACAGACCTGAGACACACGGGGTTGCAGCCTGGAGGGCGTGGGGTTGCAGCCCGGAGGGCGTGGGGTTGCAGCCCTGAGGGGCGTGGGGTTGCAGCGTGCAGCGGACGTCGATGTGCGAGAAGCCCATGAGGAACTTGGTGTAGTCTATCCAGAAGGTGCCGTCGTCGACCCCCGTGCGCTCGAAGCCGCGCTGGCCCTGGCTGCCGCTGCCGCCATCATGACGAAACTCGGCGCGGTGCTGCGCGCTCTGGCGGTAGCATCCCGCGCCGTAGGGACACAAGGGGAGCTCGGTGCTCGAGCCGCCGCCGAAGCCACCGCCACCGCCACCGCCACCACCGCCGCCCTGGTCGACGAGCTGTGCCCACATGTCTGATTGGTCGCTCCAGTCGCCCGTCCACTCGCCGCACGCGTGCGGGTTGCGTATGCGCAGCAGTCGCACCGCCTCGCCGCCCCGCGTGGCCGCCTCGCGCACGTCTAGGATCGAGTAGGCGTGGCCGCCTACCAGCCCCACCTCGCGCAGGTTGCTCCCCTCGGCGTTGTTGGTGCCGCAGCCCATCGGCAGCCCCAGCGCCGCGTAGGCCTTGAGGCGAGCCCACATCGCCTCCGACTCGAAGGCGTCGTCAGCCATATCCACCATCTCTGTCGGCGCGCCGGTGAGGTCGAGCAGCGCCTCGGCGACCCACCCGCCAGAGATGGACTGGTACGACCCATGCGCCTTGGAGTAGGCCTTCTCGACTAGGCTCGCCCACAGCTGCTGCTCGCCCGTTGCGGAGCCGCACCTGCAGAAGGCGAGCCGCGTCTCGAAGGCGAGTGCCGAGCGGCGTGGCGCATCGGTCATAGGGAGCAGGTCGTCGAGCCACACCGAGGCCCACTGGCCGTCGAGGAAGAGGCGCAGGCAGTAGCAGCCCGCCGCGTTGCGCGCAGTGTCGCACGCAAAGAGCTTGGCGATCAGGTCATGCCGCTGGGCTACCACGGCCAGCGCGGACATGAACCAGCAGTCGCCCACGCCGCCCTGCCGCAGGTCCTCCGCTCGGAAGCCGAAGTCGGAGACCACATTGAGCTTGAGCGGCAGCCGCGCCCAGCTGAGCTTCGCGGCGGTACCGCCCCGCTTGAAGGCCGCGTCGCCGCCGTCGGCCCAGCAGAAGAAGCCGCACTTGCGCGCCTTGCAGTGCCAGTACTCGCGATCCTTGTTCGGCGTGTCCTTGGTCACCTTGGCCGCGGCGGCCGGCACGTGACACTGACAGGTGGGCGGAACGCCGGGGACGAGCGGCGCAGGAACGCGCGGCGGCGGTGCGGCCTCCTCCTCCTTGCCGCGGATCGAGAGCTGGCACGCCGGGAAGCTCTCATCGACCCATTGCTCACCCGCCCGAGTCAGCTCGCCGACGCGATTTCGCCACTCGGCCGCGTCCGCCTCGGGCAGCGCTGAGTCATCCCGGATGACGAGCGTGCCGTCACCTGCACTGACACGCGACCGCTTGCTGGCGCCGGCGGCGACTGGTGCGGCGGCGGCTGGTGCGGCGGCGGGTAGGGCGGCGGCGGGTAGGGCGGGAGGCACGGGTCGCTTGCCCTTCCGATTGGCGGATGGAGCGACCTCACTCTTCCTCTCTCTCGCTCGCTCCCTCTCCCTCTCCTTCTCCCCAGCGATCCTCAGGATCTCGTGGAGGGATTTGGCGGCAGCTGGTGGTGGCGCCAGAGCAGCGGGCGGCGGCTGCGGTGGTGGCACCGCTTGCGGGGCTGGTGGCGGCGGCTCCGCGGGAACCTCTATGACGTTCGCCACCAGCTCATCGTCGCTATCGTCGAAGAAGTCTGCGAAGCCGCCCATGCACCAAGGCGGTGGTGACCCCCGGCTGCGGTGGTGACTCCGTCAGCACAAAAAGTACGCCAACAGCGCGCGGGAGCCCTTCCCCTTCTTCCCCACCCCAGCCCACGGAGCGTTGAGGTGTCTTGCAGATGTCTTGCTGTGCCCACCCGAACTCGGACTGAGGACACGAGTCCATCCCACCCTTTGTGTTTTAGTTTGTTAGGGGGTATTAGGTAGCTTCGGCACGTGGTGCCTTCGCGTCTTCCCTGTCGTGTGACTTCAACAAGTTCAACAGTAATGCGCCCGACCGTTGAACCGTTGAACGGTTCCCCGCCTCTCGCCAGCACGGCGCTGTCCATGAGAGTTCGGCCGCCGAACTCTCTTCCGGCTCGGCTTCGTCGTCGCTGGAGAGGACGATCGCATCCGCAGCACCGCCGCCGCCGCTGCCGCCGCGGTATATCATGACTCTGACATCCGTCGGCGGGTTGAAGCTCAGCGAGTTCCTGGTCGGGCCTTCGCTCACCCATGAGGTGGCTCTCCGCAACCACTTGCTCGCACACTGTGTGACTTCCAAGTCGCTGCCGCTGAGTGAGCTCCTCGAAGTGCTAGCACGGCTGAGCCGCCAGGAGGACGCCCGCGAGGCTGTGGTTGATGCGGCGCGAAGGCTCGGGCCGGATGTGGCCGCCGTGCGCTTCTGGCTCGATGCAGCTCTCTGCGATGCCACGGTGCCGCTCTGCACGCGGCTGCAGCTGCACTTGCTTGCTGCAGAGACGGTGATGCCGCAGGCGCTGCGGGCCGAGGCAGCCAGTGCGTTCCTAGCGGGCGTGCCGCTACCTCCCGAGGCTCTGAGTCTGCTCGGAGCGAGCGCCTGGGTCGAGTCACTCCGTCGAGACGCACACCTCGCCGCCGCCGCCCTGGCTGCGCAGCTGCCGGCTCAGGCGCTGCTCGACGAGCTCGCCACTACGGCCGACGACCCGCTGACGCCCTTTCTGCAGCGCGGCCTTGCGCACAAGAAGCGCGCCAACCGCCGCGCGTGCCTCGACATCTGCGCGCTGGTCCATGGCGCGCCACGCTGCGCGCTGCTCTCTCTCCTCGCCACGCAGCAGCCACTGCACCTGGTCGGCGCCGCCACCGAGCTGCCGCCCGTCTCGCTGCACGACGCGGCGGCGCTGCTCGCGGTCGAGCACGGCGACAAGCGCGTCGCCGACACGGTGCTCCTCCGACCTCTCGAGTTGAGCGCGCAGCTCGTGCTCGGCCCACTCGCTGCCGCCGCCATCAAGCTGCTGGGTGGCGGCGGTGCGGCGCGGCATGTTCCCCGCTGGGTCGGCTGGTGGCAGCGCAGGGTGCTCGAGGTGCTCGGCACGATGTCCATCGGCGGCGCGGCGGAGGCGGCCTCTACCCTCGCGGAGAGGGGCCTCGCATGCGGCGCCGGCGCAGCAGTCGCCGTCCTGTTGGCTGACTGGCGGGCGCGGCCGCCATCGGCACCGCTGCCGCTGCCGGCGCCGCGCGTGACGTGTCACCTGCGCCGCGCCTCGCCCTGCGCCGCCACCATGCTCGCTGAGCTCTACGTGCGCGCGCTGCTGCGGCTGCCGCTCAAGGCCTTGGCAGGCTCCCCGCACGAGGCCGCCGGCGTCGAGACTAAGGGGGTAGTAGTCGAGACAGACCTCGCCGAGTCTTTGCTGCCCTCTCTGCTCGAGCTCCTGCTATGCACGCCCCCCAGCGCACCGGAGCTGCCCCTTCCTTTGCGTGTGCGCGTGGCGAGCTGCTGCCTCGAGCGGCTCCCTCCGCCGAAGCACTCGCAGCTCGAGACACTCGCCGCGTCGCACCCCAGGGCGGTGGCCGAGGCTCTCATGGGCTGCGACGCCGCCACCGCTCTGTGGGCAGCGGCGCACCTCTCCGGCGTGCTACAGCTGTGCAGTGGCGCCCAAGGCTTTGTGCTCCGCCTGAGGGGCGTCGAGGCCGGCGGCGAGGGTGGCACCGAGTGCGAGTGCGGTGCCACGGCGTGGGCGGCTGCGCGTGCCGCGTGCGCTGCGCAGCCGCAGCTCGCCGCTGCCTACCCTCGGAGCGACCCCGAGTATGCTGCCGTGGCGAGACCGGCGCTGCTGGCGCTTGGGCCTGCTGCTGCGGCGCACGCCACGTGTGAAGATGCGCAGCTCTTCTTGCATTGGGCGGGCATGATGGCTTCGCAGCACTCTCGGCGCGACGAGCGTCTCGAGTGGCTTCGCCATGCAGCACGCGTGCTGTGGCCTCATCGCGCAGCCGAGGCGGGCACAGCTGGCGGCGAGCGGGGCGGCGGAGCAGGCGGCGGAGCAGGTGGCGGAGCAGGCGGCGAGGAGGCGGAGGCGCGGCGCCGCCGCGGTGCGGAGCTGGCATTGCAATGGGGGCTGAGCGCTGGCACGCGAGACCTGCCTGTGCTGTGCGCCGCGCTCGAGGCGCTCGAGGCGCTCGGAGAGGCCACCTGCATGGTAGACGGCGCTACCGGCGCAGAAGGCGGCGCTGCCGGGGCAAAGGGCGGCGCTGAGCTCTTCAGTGCCCTTCTTCCCGTGGTGGCGGCGTCGCGGCTCGTCGCGGCCAAGGCAGTGGCACTGCTGCGAGGCCAGCCGCCCCGCGCCGCTGACCTGGAGCTCGCGCTCGCCTCTTCCACTCTCAGCGCTGCACTGGGGGCGGCGCAGCTCGGTGCCGCGCAGCTGCACCCGCCCACGCTGGCCGCTCTCGCCGTGCGTGGCGCCGCGCAGGCGGGCAGCGCCCCCCCCTCCACCGCCCCCTCCACGGCAGATGACGGCGACGGCGGCCGGTGCGTCCACCCCTCCGTCCACCTCGCCCACGCCGCGCCCCGCCTTCCCTTTGCGGCGCGAGCCGCACTGCTGGCACAGCTTTTGGCAGTCGAGCTGCCGCAGCTGCCAGAGGAAGGCTCGCCCTCTGGCGCCGCGCACCGCAGGCACGTCAGGTTATGGTTGTGCGTGGGCAGCATCGTCAGCACCGACGCCGCCTTTGCGCCGCGGGTTGCGGCAGCGGCGGAGGCGATGCTCGAGGCGACCGCGCTGCCCGAGACCCGAGTGGTGCTACAGAACGTCTACGCGCGCGCCGTGTGGGCCTCGCTCCACGTGCCCTGTCACTGTAGTGACAGTGGCGAGGCAGCCGAGGTGGCGCAAGACGCGGCGCAGGACGCGACGGTGTCGCCACTGGAGCGGCTGGTGAGCCGGCTGGCGACGCCGGCGCTGCGGCTGCAGCTGGCGACGCCGCTGCTCGCGGTGGCGGCTCAGCTGCTGCTGCACCCGCATGCGGGTGGCCCCGGAGCGAGCGCGAGCGATGTTGGAGCAGTGTCCGGAGAGAGCGGCGTGGCGACGGCGGGCGTGGAGCTGCGAGATTGTGCGGAGCTGCGGCCGTTGCTGGCAACAGTCGTGGGGTGGTCCCTCTCGTACGCGCCCAAGCCCCGCTTCCTCGCGATGCTCACGCTGTATCTCGCGCTCGAGCGGAACCTGGTGGATGCGCCCGGCTGGTATCTGGAGCAACTTCGACAGTTTGTGGGCGAGAACGCCTCATTCGCACGGATGCGCGAGAAGGTGCAGCTGGGCGCGTGGGTCAGTGAGGCGTGGGCCCAAGTCTCTCTGGAGGCGGCGGCGCTGCCGCCGCTGGAGCTCGTGATCGAGCGGGCGCAGCGCGCGATCGCGCGTGGAGCGTGCGGGCCGCCAGAGGCTTGGCTTTTGGCCGAGGCCGAGGGGGGCGAGGGTGGGGCTGAGGGTGGAGGCGAGGGTCGGCGTGAAGAAGGAGGCGGTGAGCCCGTCGAGCCCAGCCACACCCGCGAGATCGGTGCAGGCGTGGTGACTAGCCACGAGCCCAGCGCAGGCTACCAGCGACGGCCGGGAGTGGCGAGCCGCATGCCTAACGAGGCAGGCCGGCGTGGCGGCGCGGCCTCCTCTGGTGTTGCGGATGTGGTGGTGGTCGGCTCGCTACTGGACAACGTGCCCAACATGGCCGGGCTCGTGCGCACCACGGAGGCCCTGCTCGGCGCGTCGGGGGAGGTGACGCTGCGCAACGACAAGGTGCTGAGCGACGTGCACTTTCTGAAGATGTCCGTCGCCGCCGAGAAGAGCTGCGCGGTGCGTGCGGTGCCTGAGGGGCCGCGGCTCGCAGCGTTCCTTCGTGAGAAGCGGTCGGAGGGGTACGCGGTGCTTGCGCTCGAGCAGACGTCAACCTCTGTGATGCTTGGCCCTGCTACGCTGCTGCCAAAGCGAGTGGTCTTGGTGGTGGGAAGCGAAGCACATGGCGTCCCCGCTTGGCTATTGCACAGTGGGCTGATCGACGGCTTCCTCGAGCTGCGCCTGCTGGGCCAGACGCAGAGCCTCAACGCGCACGTGGCCACGGCGATGCTGCTTTGGCATTACTGCTTGCAGCACCACAATGGCGCGCCTTTCTGAAGCGGGAAGAGGAAGTGGCGCGTACAGGTGGCGCCGGTTCCGGTTAACCCCTTCCCTGCCACGGAGAAGCGGGACAGTCCCCTCAGACGTTCACTCTAGCACGTCCTAGAACACGTCCATTCACGCGTGTTTTAGTGTGCGCTTAACCCCGATACCCAGTTAACCTACCTATAGCAAAACCCGACTTTCCCCATATTAGAGATTAGATTCTCCCCCTTTAGGGCTGGGCCAGTCCATGGAGCATGGTACGGGGGGTGTCGGCTCCGAACCCAGAGTTCCAAGGATCAACTGGACCGCGCTGACGCTGGAAGTTGGCAAATCGCCGACCGCTGTACGGTGGCGAGCTCACAGCTGCCCACCGTACAGCGGTCGGCGATTTCCGAGTTCACTTCGTCGTCGAGCTGTAGCTGATCCCTGAACCGTGCGGTTCTCGACGACGGGCGCCAACATTGATATGAGCAGGACCAAGGAGCGCGCGCGCGACCTGCTCTTGGTGCCTGCGCTACCCGCCCTGGCCACGCAGTCAATATGTTGGATGAGGAGCGCCGCTGCAAGCGACGTCCTGGCGCAGCATCCATGCAGCTCCACGGCTGTGCGCGCCACTGCCGGCAGCTTTGCCAGAGCCCCAGAGCTCTCAAATCTTGCGTGCCGCTTGCGCCCAGCCCGCCGCACAGTCGCCAGGTGATGCCCGGACATGTGTGAGCTCGTGTGGGCTCTGCTGGGCAAGGTCATGAAAAAAAGCTAGGTTCGGATAAAACACCCCCTTTAATGGTCCCAGGGAGAGGGAAACCCGGGATCCGCGGGGAGGATATCCCCGGCCCGCCTGGAATACGGTATTCCCGCCGGTGATATTACCGGTCTCGCGGGTCGGGCCGGGAATATTCCCGTCGGCCGGGCGCGGGGGATACGGCTTTATTGTATATTCCCGATTATGGGTCGAGCGCTCTTTTAGAGGGTCAAGGGGACGTCCCTGCACCCTGGTCAGTGGTCTCCGGCGGGAATATTCCACAGGGTGGCGCCGCGGGCCGAGGATATCCCCAGGTTTCCCTGGGATATTACCATGCGGGGACTGGCAGCCTTAAAATATGGTCTGGCCACACACGGCGCGGGGGGCCACGGCTACCGCCACGGCCCACGCGACCGGCCGTGACCCGTGTGTGCGCCACCCCTGCACACAAGGCCCACCACTGCGACGGTCATGCGCCTACACAGACCCGGGATTATCAGCCGCTGTTTACTATCCCTGAAACGGTCCCTGCGTCCACGGGGCCCGCTTGAACCGTTTCAGGGGATAATAACTAGCGGTGGATTATTGACTCACGAAGCAGTGTGCACCGGGACCGGTGTCGCGAAGTTTCGGCCGGAGTTTTCGCGCGGACATCCATCCTATGGTAGGTAAGAGAACCTTGCATGTGAGTAAGAGGCTTTAGTTACGTTATCTTCACGTTGGTTTCTTATCTACCTCCGTGTCCGACCGACCCCCCCGTCCCGATCACTGGCCACAGCGGAGTGAGCGAGATGCGAGACCCGGGGCGCGCGCGAAGATCACAACACTCAACACGTAAAGCCCACCCGGGGGTAGTAGACGTAAGGGGTCGGTCGGACTTTAGCAGATTTGACCCTCGCCCGGAGAGGCCCCACTTTAGCAACTTTGGTCCGCCCGCGAGCGAAGACCTTTTTGTGAGACGCCGCCTGCGGTCGGACTTTAGCAGATTTGACCCTGCCTCGCCCGGAGACGGCCCCACTTTAGCAACTTTGGTCCGCCCGCGCGGCGCCGACTTTAGCAACTTTGCTCGCGGCGTGGATCGAAGACCTTTTTGCGGAGGCGCCCGTCGGTGCGGGGTGGGCGTGGCCCCGGGCCGCGCCGCACACTTTAGCACACCGGGGGCCAAGCGACCGCCGACTTCGTAGCAGGTTTGGGGTGCCCATCTGCGACCCGCGGTACCCCAAAGTACCCCACTTTACTCTTTCGGCGTCTACTACCCCCCCGGGTGGTAAAGCCCCCTACTCGTGAGCGGGAAAAAAAACGCGCAGCGAGGCAGGTCGAGCACCTGTCGCGAGATGAGACCCAGCCGGAAGAGAGAGCACTAACCCGTGGCACCTTACTCAGTTTTCTAGAGATCTCGGG
>Ga0209302_10002164_pt1 | contig 11500 bp, 14 predicted proteins | sample ArcOceMetagenome_2_FD_187445 | JGI IMG/M metagenome (GOLD analysis project Ga0209302, IMG submission 187445) | Marine eukaryotic phytoplankton communities from Arctic Ocean - Arctic Ocean ARC135M Metagenome (SPAdes) (version 2) | ecosystem: Environmental > Aquatic > Marine > Oceanic | place... | reverse complement strand
CGCCACCCCCCCCGCCGCCATCGCCACCGCCGCCTTCTCCGCCACCCCCATCACCTCCTCCATCGCCGCCGCCACCCTCACCCCCACCACCATCTCCACCACCACCCTCACTCCCACCTTCGCCACCGCCGCCCTCACCGCCACCCCCCTCGCCTCCGCCCCCATCGCCGCCGCCACCACTTGAATCTGTAGTGATCGACCCATCAGGATATGGTGATTACGGGACGATTGACGAAGCCCTCGCAAGTGTCACCGAACGGTTTCCCGGCAAAGAGTTGGTCATGAGACTGTCTGCTGGCACGCACGTTGTGGGCGGCCTGGTACTCGACGCGAACCTCACGCTTGGCTCGCTCGAGATCACCGCAGCCAGCGACGCCTCCACCATGATCTCGAGCAGCGTCTCCACCCTACTAAAGCTTCGCGCCGGCGCCCCCCCCTTGAAGCTACAGGGGCTAGAGCTCGACGGACAGGTTGTGATCGAGGGCGGTACGGCCGAGATTGAAGGCTGTCGCTTTGGCAGCGAAAGTGCAAGGCGGCAGCGGCGGCTTGCGGCCGGCACGGAGTTGCGGGCGCTGCTGATTTCGGATGGGCAGGTGTTGATCTCGAACGCGGTCTTCGAGGGCCTGCTGGGCGGTGCGATCGAAGTGAGCGGTGGCACCCTCGCCGTGCACAACTCGACGTTTGACAGCAACCAGGCGGAGAGCGGCGGCGCTCTGCTAGTCACGGGTGGCAATGTTCACGTGAACACCTCAATGTTCAAGGATAACAAGGTCACTGATGGATCCTCTGGGAGTGGCGGCGCCATCCGCGTCAGTGGTACCAACGCCAAGCTGGAGCTGGCTGAGCTTACCACGATCACTGGGTCCACGGGCTATGGTGGGTCCGTCGCCTCTGACGTTGAGTGGACGTTCAGGCTGCCGGCGCCGCTCGCTCACTATGTGTCTGACCCGGAACAAGATGGCATCGCCCGAAACGGCCGTGGTACCTACGACTACGATTATCCAATCCCGTGCTCCGCCACGCTGTACGGCAACAGCTACGACGTGAAAGACCAGGCGGCACCAAGCTGCAGCGGTAGCTGCACGGCTGGCAACTACTGCGGCAGGCAGACGGTCAATCCGGCGCCTTGCCGTGCTGGGACATTCTGTCCGCAGGAGGCAGCGGCGGAGACACCATGCCCTGCTGGGACGTATAACCCAAATGAGCTGGCCACGTCGATCAAGGCGTGCCTTGTTTGCAACCCTGGGACATTCTGCCCAGAGAGGTCAAAGCACCCAGTACCGTGCACTCCCGGGACCTATGGCCCGGAGCCAGGGCAGGAAGCGTGCCATGCGTGTGAATCGGGCCTCTTTCAAGAGAATTCGAGTCAAATCGCCTGCGAGGCATGTAAGCCCGGTTCGTACTGCTCGAAGCGGTCGGAGGATCAGGGCGCGACAGCGCCAACGGAGTGCAAGCCGGGCACGTTCTCAAATGCGACAAATCTAACCAGGGCGGAAGAATGCGATGAGTGCCCGCCGGGCTTCTACTGCGAAGAAGGAGAAACAGAGCCTCAACCGTGCCCAGCCGGGAAGAAGGGCATGGGTGCCAACCTGTTTGCGGAGAGGTCTTGCACCACGTGCCCAACTAGGACTACTAGCCTGCCAGGCACAACCTCTTGCAACTTTTGCGATAAAAACTACTTCAAGAGTAGCGAGGACGAGGCCAAGGTCAAATGCACACCCTGCCCCGAGGACGGTGCCACTTGCTTAGAGAACACAACGCTCGGCGCCACCACCTTGACTCACGGCTCAACGTCGCTCGCCACGATCCGGATTGAGCCCAATTACTGGAGACTCAGCGCAACCTCTTCTACCATTTCTCTATGCCTGAGTTCTGCCAACGGCCACAGTTCGTGCGTTGGTGGCAACGACGCCGGCGACGAAGACGAGTTCAAACTGGGCTACGCGGGCAGCGGTTACTGCAAGGAAGGCCACACGGGCCCGCTCTGTCGGGTGTGCAGCACATTCAACTTCTACTTTGACAGCGCGGAGGCGATGGAGTGCGTCCAGTGCCCCAAGGCCTCTGAGAGGCTCAAATTGCCTCTGGGTATCATTGGCTTGATTTTGGGGCTGCTACTCGCGGCCTTTCTAGTCAAGAGGTTCGCCCTCCGCCTCTTCCTCAGCCTTAACCTCCACCTCCACACATACTTTCACACGCTCCAATTTCTGCGCCACCTCAGACTGTCCCTGCTGTGTTTGATCTGCTCAATCTGCTCGCGTTTATTTCAGGATTTGGAGCGAGCGCTTTCGTGCTATGGCAGCAGAGGTGAACCGGCTGGTCACAAGATTCCAGCAGCTGGAGATTATGCCGAAACTCAAGCTGCTGTTCACGTGAGTGGCCCTCCTTTTGAAACGCTGCCGGCTCGCACGCGATGCTTGAGCTCTTTTCCTGCGTCTTCCCTCGCAGATTCTTCCAACTCGTCTCGCAAATTCCAACCACGTACAATGTCCAGCTGTCAGGGACTTCTGGAGACCTCTACGCAGACTCAACCTCAGTTTTATCTTGGGCCACCTTCGAGTGGGACGGTGCATCAGCTCACACACACGTAGCGATACACCGTTTTGATGTCCTAATCTGTGACACACGGCGTGGCAGACTACTTCTTGCCTGGCCAATGCATCCCAACCGGCTTCCGCTACCGGTTGCTGGTGCGCGCGATCTCGCCCATCATGCTGCTCGTCGCCATCCCGCAGAGCACTATCGTCTTTTTCTTCTGTCGCCGCGCCCGTGGTCCCGGCACTCGTAGCCGCTGGCTGAGCGACGCGTTTGTGGTTGCGGCGCCCTTTGCCCTCTTTGTTTCCTTTTTGCTTTGCCCGACGGTATCCAAGGGCATCTTCGACACATGGGACTGCATCAAGTACGAGCTCGACGACGCGAAAGAGGAAGTGCGCACTTTCCTCAACTCGGACTTGCAGGTCGTTTGCAGCGGCAACAACCACCCAGAGGAGTATGACAATATTACGAACCTCGCGTTTTTCTTCCTTCTCCTGTGGCCTATCGGGATGCCGACCATCTTTTTGCTCGTACTCTTGCCTAACCGGGAGGCGCTGCGGCAAAGGCGCAAGACGCGCATGGTACAAGCCACCGCCTTCCTGCATAGGGAATATGACCCGACTTTCTTCTGGTGGGAAATAGTCACGCTGACCCAACGCCTGATACTAACCGGCTGGGTACTCCTCATCCCCGTCCAACTTGACGTGTGGCGGATCTTCCTGGGCTTGCTCACGACGATTGGCTGTGACGGGCCGCGCTATTCGAACCCTTGACCTACCTTTGAACCACCGATCTCTGCGGATTGGTTGATGCCATTTCTGCACCGTGCTCTGTCAGACCTGTCACTAGTCCAGTTCGTGCGCCCGTACAAGCGCAAGGAGATGAACACTCTCGCCATCGCCGCACAGTTCTCGCTCGTGTGCGTTTTTCTTGGCGGCGCATTCATAAAACTCTTCACGACCAACGCTAACGACAACAACGAGGACAACGTGCTCAAGATTGTGTGTATCATGGTCGCTTTCAACTTCTTCGTGCTAGTCATGTTCTTGACGCTCGCGGCGTACCAGTTCAGCACCTCCTTTGTGCTACCGTCGGTTCGCCTCGTGGCCACCAGCCAGGTGCCAGAACTTGGTTTATCTTCGGGCTTGCAATACCACCTCTTTCTAAGCCACATCTGGTCCTCAGGCCAAGATCAGATGGCGACGGTGAAGCGAGAGCTACAGTTGCTACTTTATGGCGTTCGCGTCTTCCTCGATGTGGACGACTTGGAGGAAATTGGCCAACTGGATACATGTGAGTGAAGCCTTCGAACCCGGGGGAGACCTAAATCTTCTGATGAATCCCGCGTCCGCCTCGCACTTTGGTAGACGTGAATCAGTCTCAATCAATGCTCTTCTTCCTCTCCAAGGGATGTATGCCCAGCGTTTGACCCCCAGTGCAGACTAGCGAAAGGTCAGGCAGGTCGGCTACTCACGCATTTGAGCCTCGCCTTGGACAGACTTTTTCTCCGCAAATTGCAAGAAAGAGATTGCTGCCGTGCTCGCCAACGGCAACCCCGCGATTATATTGCTCCACGAGACCGACCCTGCCCGCGGTGGCGCGCCCATAGAGCAGCTGATCGCTGACTGCCCCGACGCCTGGCGCGAGAAAATTTTCGCGCCTCGCCGCCCAGTCATCCCGTGGCTCCGCATCAAGGACTTCAAGTTGGTCACACTCAAGATGATCGTGTCAAGCATGCTACTGCACCAGAGTCACCAGATAAAAAAGGAACCGAAGCTGCAGGCGCTGGATAAGAACACCCCCGCCGACCCGGCAGAGTCTGACGAGGCACGCGTCAGCCATACTGGCAAGCGCGGCTTCGCCTCGGCGTTGGATCGTCTTCGTCTCACTACCGCCTCACGCCACAGCCTCTCCGGCTCTGGTGCAGCAACCTCCGCGTGCGAGCAATCCAGTAGCGGAGCCAGCTCAAGTGAGGTCCATGATCATTGGATCGACAGTGTGTTTGTCCCAGGGCACACGACCACTGACATGCTGACTGGTTTGACTAGGATCCTCTCGTCTCAGTCGTCTCTGCCGCCGCCGCCCTCCTCGCCGTCCTCGCCCCCATCCTCTCGCGGAGAAAGCTTCGATGAACAAAGCTTGCTCACCCTTGGTGCGGATCTGTACGTGTTGCGCGAGTTGACGCAGCAGCAGCTCGGTTTTCCCACCAGTACGACGCTCATCGTCTCGGGAGACAACCAGGGAGCTCAGGGTCTCGTGCAGGAGAAACATCTGACCCTAGCCCCCCTGGGCTCGAACCCGAACCTGAAGTCGAACCCAAGCCTCAACCCTAACCTAAGCCCCAACCCTGACCGGGTCACATCCTGCGGCAGGAGATTCTAGGTAAGTACCCCGACCTGCGCTCCGAGCCCCTCGACTGGTTTCTCGACCAACAGAAGACGCGATCCCCTCCCGTCAGCCCAGGCCTACGGGGCGCGCTGGCAGGGGCGGTCCAAATACTCTCTCCCGCCGTCCGTCGTTCTCGGGTGGCGGGACGAGCTCGAGAGTTCTCGGACACCAGCCAAGAGGACTCTCTTCAAGCCGAGATGAGCTGTGGAGAGTCGTCCAGGAGCTTCCGAGATCAATCTGTATCCGTCGAGGCGGAGCAAGACGGCTCGCTCACGCTGCGCCAGCAACTACAGAACTTGGCACGGCGCAATGCTGACAAAAGCAAGCGCTTTTTAATGCTCTACCTGAACAAGGAGACGTGGCTCGGCGCGGCTGGGAGCAAGCTGGCCGATCAGGTGCCGCGACGTTCCGACCGGAAAGCCAAACCTCTCTTCCCGCTTTTGCCCACCCCGCTCCACCCCCCTCCACCCCGCTGCACCCCCCCCCCCGCTGCACCCCGCCGCGCCTCTCTGCACACCGAGCAGGTGCGCGCGGCGCGCACCGCGGGGATCCCCGTGGTCCTCGTGCACGAGTGTGACCCTACGCGAGGCGGCTGCGAGTTCGCGAGTTTCTTCCTGACGACTCCGCAGGACATGATCTCAGACGGCCTCTACGCGCGCGTCGCCATTGCTTTGCACTCGGGCCAGCACCGCACGGTCAGTTTGTGCCTACTCGCGCGGGAGGTCGGCGCGGTGCGCTACCGTATGAAGGAAGCGCTCTGGTCGCGCGGCAAAGCGGGCATGGATGCGGCGAGGCGGAAGGTCGCCGAACTCCGTGAGCCGTCGGCGCCAACAAGATCGTCCAAGCTCAAATCTGCAACATTGGCGCTTCGGTTCAGCCCCTCTCGAGACCCTGGGTTGACCTCGAGGGTGGATCAGGGACCTGAGAGTTCGAGCTGCCAGCCCTCGTGTACAATCACCACGGGCCCGCTCGGCTCCTCCAGCTCGGTTAGCCTGCGAGCGAGGGCGGACGAGGACGGTGGGAACCCCAGCCCACAGCTCGTGATGCTAGATGAGATCACGCCCGAAGAGGTTAACAAGGGCCATATCCGGCGGCGCACGTCGGAGCCGCCGCTACAAGTGGCGATAGAGGTAATGTTATAGAGTGCTGGTCTTATGCTGGTCTATGTGTGGGCATAATGTCTCGAATAAACTCTGAACTCTGTGTGGGCATAATGTGCCTGCGCATGTGCATGTGCATGTGCATGTGCATGTGCATATGCATGTGCATGTGCATGTGCACAACGCAACGCACCGTGGACTCTAATGTGAAACGCACTCTCTGCAGTTGACGGGAGTGCGTGCGCACTTCTCCAACGAGGTCAAGGAAGGGGCTGCCGAGGAGGTAAGCGGCTCGGATGCGTGTGATCAGGGTACGAAGGTGACACAGGCGAATCGAGCAGGGAAGCAACCTGCTAAGGCGGGCCCGGTGAAGGCTGAGGCCGTGCTCTTCGATCCAACGAGGGAATCCTCGAACTCGGCTCGTGCTTTGCGGCCCCCTGGCCCTCCCCCCTGGGTGCAGAGTGGAGTCTGGAGAGGTGGCGAGTGAGACCATGGTGCGAGCTGTTGCCCCCCCTCCTGAGAATTTGTATATAAAAAGTAATATAACCCGGACTTATCTGTACTGCCATGACCTAGATGCGGGCTTTCAGACTCCTAATTGTGAACTGACCTCAGACCCCTTCGACCTGAGCAGCCGCGGACTGCTGTTGTCGTCGTTGCTGGCACTTGGATCGTGCTTCGCGAGCCCATAGGGCCAGTGTAAGGTTTCTGGCGACGCCCGAACTGTTGACGTTTTAAATGTTAGCCGATGTTCTCAAACTTTTAACAATCGAGCCCAAACTTTTTTAACGTTTTAATTTAATTTTGAGACTCGTTGACGTTTCTGACCCATATCGCGACCCGAAGGTCCGACCTCGCGGCGCCGGGCGTGGCGTGCGTGTGGCGGGCGTGGCGGGCGTGTGTGCATGGCAGGCGTGGCGGGCGCGGCGGGCGCGGCAGGTGAGGCGGGTGAGGCCGGTGAGGCAGGCGCGGCGGGCAAGGTGGACGCAGCGGGCGCGGCGATGCGGGCGCGGCGGCGGGCGAGGTGGCGGTACAGTAAGGGACCGAGCCTTAGAAATCTCGCGAAATAGAAATGGAGACACTGTTTCTTTCGGCCAATTCCCCAGTGGTAGATGTGTAAATTAACTGACGAGCCCGAGGGGTGATGAATAGAAATCGACTGACTCCCCCCCCACTTAGCTCAAGATACCCGCCTTACTCAACACAGGTGGTCGACAAGGACCTGATGGACATGCTTGTTATGGAGCTCAAGCGACGAGCTGGTGGCGCGCAGCGAGTCCAAGACGGGTAACAAGGCGTAGCGCGGCGCGCCTGCGCCGCCGGCTGCACGGCGCGATCGTGCGCGATCATCTGGACGCCGCTGTCTAGACGTTTAGCGAGTATCACACCACGTTAAAGGTTAACCTCAAGTCGTCTCACACCTGCCGATATTTTTTGAGCTTGCCATGGAGCTTGCCTTTTAACGTTTCCCGAGCTCGCCCCAACTTTTAACGTTTTAATCAAAACTGAGTCCCGGGCACGTCCCGGGACCACTTTCAACGTTTTAATCAAAAGGGCCCGAACTTTGAAGCACTGCAGCCCTGGCCCTATAGAATAGTTCCTTCTATGCGCGAGCCATTCCCTTTGACCGCCGCAACATGATCTCGGCTCGTAGTCGTACGCGCTTCCGACGCCCCAAGCCCGCCGCCACAGCGAAAGGCGCTGCCGTGCCGCGTGCGCGCGTGGGTACTTGTGATTGAAGGGGCGCTCTCCGCCGGCCCTGTCGCTGTGCGGCCTACGCACAGCCTTGGTACTTTTATAAAGTACATACCACTACACGCGAACGGTACCCTACCGACTACCGTGCACAACGCACCCTGAGCAGACCCTGACGCCTGAGCGCACCTGCTGTGACCGCTCACACGGAGTGAGAGTGGGGCATGGACGATGGAGTGCAGGGGTGTGTATAAAATCTGTAATATATGTGTAAACCAAGGTTTAAAACGAGCCTTCCACCCCACTGGGCTTCTACCGTATCCGACACACTCTATGCATTTTGGGAGTGCGCATTCCCCTCCTTTTATTTGTGTGCCGGCAGCCTGCCTAGTCGCTGGCACCCCAGCAGTCTGCTAGCAGTGGCCACGGCGGCTCTCATTGCCCATGCGCGCCGTCTACTTGCTCGTGACGGAGTGGATGGCCTGAGCAGCGAGTATGGTATGCAGCGCTCATGTGCAGTGGGTACGCGGCGCATGCGCAGCGTGCACGCGGTATGCGCATGGAGTGTGCGAGTATGCATGCATGCATGCATGCATGCCTGGGCGATGTAGTCGACATTGTGCTCCGTTATCCCGGCCATCGAGATGCGCCCGTCGCCCGTCAGGTAGATGGAGTGTTCGGCACGCAGCTGATCCACGTGCTCCTTCGACCTGTGAACGCAAGGGCGTGAATGCCGGGCTGCGTCGCGTGAGTGCCGGGCTGTGAACTGGGCTGTGAACGCCGGGCGTGTCCGGCTGGGCTGCGAGGCTGGCGGTGATGCCGGGCTGCCGGGGTCGCGCAGTGGCGCTGCGCATGCCCGAGAGGCGGAACATCAGAACATCCTGTACCATATCATGCGATCCCATGCCACCCCATGCGACCCCATGCGACCCCATGCGATCTCGTGCGATCGGCGCACATGCCCGAGAAGCAGAACATGCCGATCTGCGAGGTGACATGGCTCCAGTCGCGCGTGCTGCCCGCCGCCGTGAGGGCCTTGCTCAGTGCGGCGCGCATGGCGATGATGCGCTCGGCCATCTGGCTGCACTCGGCGCGCCATTGCGCCTCGAGCTTGGGGTCCCCCAGCACCTGGTTAGGGTTAGGGTTAGGGTTAGGGTTAGGGTTAGGGTTAGGGTTAGGGTTAGGGTTAGGGGTAGGGGTAGGGGTAGGGGTAGGGGTAGGCTTGGGGTCTCCGAGCACCTCCTCGACGATGCGCGCGCCGTGGATGGGCGGGTTGCTGTACATGGGGCGGATGACGAGCTTGAGCTGTGACTCGACGCGCTCGGCCTCTTCCGCGCTGCCGCACACCATCGAGAGCAGACCCACCCGCTCGCCGTAGAGGCCGAAGTTCTTGGCGAAGGACTGCGCGAGCGCGAGGGGGGGGCATAGTAAGGAGGGCCACGGTAAGGAGGGCCACGGTAAGGAGGGGAGCTATGGTAAGTGGGGGGCCACGGTAAGGAGGGGGGCTATGGCAGGCGGGGCCACGGTACGCTTGCCTGCGCGAGCGAGAAGGAGTGGCCGTCGCGGACGAACTGGCGCACGGAGAAGGCGTCGCGCTCGGCGTCGCCCGAGGCGAAGCCCTGGTAGGCCGAGTCGAAGAAGACCGCGAGGGGCCGACCCTTGAGAGCGGCAGAGATGGCCACCCACTGCTCCTGCGTCGGATCGACGCCCGTCGGGTTGTGCGCGCACGCGTGCAGCATCACCTGATGAGGGTCAGTGGCCAGGGTCAGGGTTGGGGCCAGGGCTGGGGTTGCGGTCAGGTTAGGGCTAGGGCTAGGGTGGGGCTAGGGGCAGGCGTGCGGCGTCACCGCGGCGCCGTCAGGCATCGCCGCAAGGTCCTCCATCATGCCCTTGTAGTCGAGGCCGTTGGTGGCCTTGTCGAAATAGCGGTAGGAGCGCACGTCGAGCCCCGCGTCGCGCATGATCGGGATGTGGTTCCCCCACGTCGGCGTCGGCAGGTAGATGGGCGCGCCCTTGCCGAGGAAGCGCGAGTAAAACTCTCCGATGACGCGGCAGGCACCCGTGCCCGAGAGGGTCTGCACGGAGGCAACACGCCCCTCCTGCAGCGCGGGCGAGTCGGCGCCCAGCGCGAACTGGATCGCCAGCTTGGCGTACTTGGCCAGACCGGTGATGCCTGCGTATTCCTTGTTGAGGTTGGCCTCGACGACGCGCCGCTCGGCCTCCTTGACCGACGGCAGCACCCACGGCTTGCCGTCGCCGTCGCGGTAGGCGCCCACGCTAAGCGAGGCCTTCTTCGGGTTGGTGTCCTTGTTGAAGGCATCCACGAGGCCCAGGATCCTGGCAGACGCGGCACCGGTGGCAGGCTCAGCGCAAGCTGGTGCAGTGGGCACGGCGTGCATTGGACAGTGGCGGTGCGAGTGGCGCACGGATCAGCAGGTCCCTTCGGCACGGCACTCCAGCTGACCGACATCGCGCGGTAACCAAGACGAGGCACCGCCCTCCAAGGCGTTTTGGACGACCGCATGATATGAGACGGCGCGCTTTATTGGCAGCGCCCAATTGCTATGAGGGTGTATAAGCAGCGAGCAAATTTGCAAGACAGTGATCAGACTTCAGACATCTCATTTTAAACGTAATAGAGGGACACCAGTGAGCCTGGCCACGTCCCACACGCACCAAGCAAGATCACGCGCGCTCGGTCTGCACGGCGGGCCCGGGCCTCTGTCAGCGGGTCCGGGTGTGGTTCCTCTTCTTGATGCCGAGCTCGCGGCCCGGGCGCGGCGGCAGCAGCTGCTTGACGGCCGGGCTGTCCTCGCCGGCGCCGCTCGCGGGGCCGCTGTAGTCGTTGTAGTCGTGGGCGGCGGCAGACTCCTTGCGCAGCGCGCGCACCTTGCCGAGCGAGGCCTGCGTGGATGGATGGGGCGAGCGTCGTGCTGAGGGTGTGCCATATAGTCAGAACTAGGGTAGTAGTAAGTATGGCCATAGTAAGTAGTGGGAGCCTGCATGGCGGCGAGCGTCGTGCTGAGGGTGTGCAGGTAGCGCTCGGTCTGCCTATGCTTAGATGCGGCGCAGAAGGAGATGCACTCGTCCTTGATGATGTAACCTATGCCGAAGCCGTCGGCGACCACCGGGCCGAAACCGAAGAGGCGCAGCACCTGAGTGGGAGGGTAAGGGTTAGGGTTAGGGTTGGGGTTGGGGTTAGGGTTAGGTGGGGCTGCGGCCTCTGGCGCATGGGGTTAACAGCCTGGGTGCCGCCCACGGCCGAGGCGGCGGTGCGGTGTGCCCACGAGTGGGGTGGACGCACCGGGTTGCCGCAATTGGAGGTGGAGATGGTCGTGTGATTGAGCGCCGCCCAGCCGTGGTCGGCGAAGAGTGACGGAGGCGGCGCGCCCTCGGCCGCCCCGCGTCGCCATGTGCAGTAGAGTGCGTAGAGGTGTCGGTCGACCCCCAGGCCCTTGGCCGCGAGCTTGACGAGCTTGGCGAGGCTCTCGACCGCACCGTGCAGCGCCGCCACCTTGGCGTCGTCGCCAAGGCGGGAGGTCCACGTCCTCACAAAGTGCGCGGCCTCGACGGTCATCGTACGTGCAGCCTCGGTGCGCCCGTGCAGGAAAGACTTGGTCTGCACGGGCTCGTAGACGCACACCACACGGCCGAAGAGCTCGTAGTAGGCCGCCTTAGTTGGGGGCAGCGTTGGGCTGGGATTGGGGTTGGGATTGGGATTGGGGTTGGGATTGGGGTTGGGATTGGGGTTGGGGTTGGGGTTGGGGCGGGGGTTGGGGGTGGGG
>Ga0209302_10002161_pt1 | contig 11504 bp, 7 predicted proteins | sample ArcOceMetagenome_2_FD_187445 | JGI IMG/M metagenome (GOLD analysis project Ga0209302, IMG submission 187445) | Marine eukaryotic phytoplankton communities from Arctic Ocean - Arctic Ocean ARC135M Metagenome (SPAdes) (version 2) | ecosystem: Environmental > Aquatic > Marine > Oceanic | place... | reverse complement strand
CCCCCCCCCCGGTCAACTTTGAGGTCGCGAGCGAAATTCTGCGGAGCATGCTGCTTCTCCCACTCGTCGCGGGTCTGCTGCCGTCGTCGTCGTGGAGCAGTGGCGGCGCCGCGCCGCGCCGCGCGATCCGCAGCGCCGAGCCGCGGGCCGAGCTGACCTTTGGCTCGGCGCAGGAGTACGAGTCGTGGCTCGAGGCAGAGTCGGGGCTGCCCGCGGGCTTCCGCGTGGCGACGGGCGGCTTCAGCTTCGTGCCGCAGGAGGCGCCGCTCCCGTCGGTCATGAACCTCACAATGATCGTGCTGGACGAGCCCTCGCAGCACTTCGCCGCCTGCTTCACCAACAACGCCCTGTGCGGCTCACCGATCACCGTCGGCCGCAAGCGGCTGGCCGAGTCGCCGGCGCTGCAGGCGATCGTCGTCAACAACAAGATCTCGAACGTCTGCGCCGCGGGCGACGGCGTCGCCGCATCGGAGGCCGTGTGCGCCGCCGCCGCCGCCGCGCTCAAGCTTCCCGGCGGTGCCGAGGCCGTGCTGCCCTGCTCCACCGGCGTCATCGGCTGGGGACTGCCGGTGGAGCAGATGGTGGAGGCGCTGCCAGCGGTGGCGGCGGCGCTGCAGGGTGGCAGCGCGCTGCCCGCCGCGCGCGCCATCATGACCACCGACCGCTACCCCAAGGTGCGCTCGACCGAGGCGTGCGGCGGCCGGCTGGTCGGCTTCGCTAAGGGGGCGGGCATGATCGAGCCGGACATGGCGACGATGCTGTCCTACGTGCTCACCGACGTGGCGGTGCCGCGCGAGCAGCTGCAGCCCATGCTGCGCCGCGTCGCCGCCGCCTCCTTCAACTGCATGAGCGTCGATGCCGACCAGTCGACCTCGGACACGCTGGTCTGCCTCTCGTCGGCCACGGTGAGCATCGATGCCTCCGACGCGGAGGGCCTCGCGCAGTTCGAGGCGGCGCTCACCCGCGTGTGCACGCAGCTGGCGGCTGACGTGGCGCGCAACGGCGAGGGCACCAGCCACGTGATCCGCGTCCAGGTGCGCGGCGCACCGACCCAGGAGCTGGCGCGCGGCGTGGGCAAGGCCGTGGTCAACTCGCCCCTCTTCAAGTGTGCCGTCGCGGGCAACGACCCCAACGTCGGCCGCCTCGTCGCGGCGGTCGGCTCGTACCTGGGCCGCACAGCGCCTGAGCGCAGCCTGCGCGCCACGATGAGCATGCGCATGGGCGCACTGCCCATCTTCGACGCGGGCTCCTTCATTCTCTCGCCCACGCTCGAGGACGAGCTGTACGAGCACATGAAGGCCGCCTCGCTCGTGCCGCCCGGTGCCAAGGGCGCGCCCGACTATCCGCCGCACGAGCGGTGCGTCGAGATCGAGATCGACCTGGGCGCGGGCGAGGAGAGCTGCACGGTGGTGGGCTCCGACCTCACGCAGGAGTATGTGAGCATCAACGCCGACTACCGCTCGTGAGTCGCGCGCAAGAAGCGCTAATGTATACTGCCGTCATCGGGACTCGGGACGAGCTCGATGCTCCACCCACCGCGGGAAAGAATAGCCCGAGAAGAAGTCAACATAGGGTGTACCATATCTCAACAGGGCTAAAAAAAATCGATAGAGTCACACAAACCCGTGTTGAATAACCCAGGATTTCCTTCTGCCCTCTCCGGCAGTTAACCCCTGGCTGGCGAACCGTTTTTTTTTCGAAGCTTGCGCAAATCATCTCAAGCGGCTCAGCTTTTGAGTGCAAAACCGCACAAAATGCTGAGCCTTTGGTTGGCTACGCCCGCCCTGAGGTGCCCGGCACCGATGATGCAGCAGGCAAGGCAGGGTGAAGTCACCCCAGTCGGCTCTGCCCCCGGTTGGGGTGCCCGTCGCCGTGGCCGTTTTTCGGGGGGGGTTGTGCCAACAACCAGCGCAATGGCAACCAGCGCAATGGCAATCCACGAGGCGACGCGCGACGCGGAGCCGAACGTGGGCAACTACATGGCCCCGCATACGGCACCGGGTGCCCAGGCACCGAGCGCCGAAAGCAACCCCCAGGTCTACTCCAAGTGGCTGGCAACACGCAATGATGGCGGTGCCGGGGTGGAGAGCGCACTGGCGGAGCGGGCGATGGCGGAGCAGACGGCAGCACAGCTGGCGGCACAGCGCGCTGAGCAGAGGGTGGCGGCGGAGCGGGCGGAGCTGGCTCGGATCGAGGCCGTCCGGGCGGCGTCGGAGCGGGCGTCGGCGGAGCGTCATGCCCGGGCCATGGAGCTGAAGGCAATGGCAGATCGGGAGGCGGCGGATCGGGTGGCGGCGGGGCGGGCGGCAGCTGCAAACATGCATGCCCAGCGGGCGGCAAAGGCTGCCGAGGAGCAGGCCATGGCGGATCAGGCATTCGCGGAGCGGCAGGCAGCAGGCAAGGCAGCGGCGGCAGCCTGGATCCGTGGCCGTGCTCCCTGAGGCGGCTGACGATGCAGTGGTCGCCGCCGAGGTTCGCCTCCGGGGTGGCCTGTCCCGGTAGCTCTGACGACGCGGGCGTTAGACGGGGCGGGTGGGGTGGAGCGGGTTTAGGTGGAGCGGGTGCCGGTGTGTTAGTGACGACAGGGGCGGGGTGGGGCGTGCGCGTGCGCATGTGGTGGTCTGGTTTCGTTTGCCCGAGTCCAGAGTGTATTCATGGAGGTTTCTCAAGTTGGACCACACGGTGTACATTGAAATGCACTGCATCACAGTATAAAGCTAAACGAAGGGCTGCGGCTTGGCCCACCTGCGACCTGGTGCACACCTCGCACCTGTGCATCACCAGCTAAACGGGCCCCGCCGCGCGCGCGAGGATATCGAGCACACAGAAAAGTGGTGTCTGGCTGCCTGTCTGTCTGCCTTCTCTAAATCGATATCTTATCTTATCTAATCTTGGCGCTTGGCGTACGCTGAGTTGCTAGTAAACCACCCCTGGGCCCTACCTCTTAGTTCGACTACGTGTTCGGCCAGAACGCCACCGAGCACAATCCTGCGCCATCGCCCTCCGGTCACCCGCTCCTGAGCGGTCCTCCGACCTTAAGGCGATATTCACCAGATATCACCCCTGCAAACAAACTGGCGCCGCGCCCGCACGATGCCCGTCTCGTTCGCCGCCGGTCCACCCAAGCGCGCGGCGCGGCCTCGCGCCAAGGCACAGGTGGAGGACGTGGGCGGCGGCTGGGCGTTGCGTGAGTCGAGGGCGCCCGCGCTCGGTAAGGCGGCCGCCCGGTCCTTTGCTCGCGCTGTGCGGTCCGCCGTGGTGAAGCAGGGCGGCCAGGAGGGGCCGTGGGCGGTGCGTGGCGAGGTGCCGCTCGAGGAGGAGAGCTCGGCGTGCGGCTGCACCACCGCGGTGATGCGCGGCGTCAAGATGCACCTGCCCGAGAAGCTCATGGGCGGCAACTGGCTCGAGCTGCACCACGCGGCGAGTGGCTTCCACCTGGGGTGGGACCCGCTGAGCGCGCTGCAGTGCTGGGCGCGCGAGGCACTCGAGGCACTCGACACCAAGCGCGGCGGCGGCACCGTCTGGACTGGCTGGGCCTTCGACGCCGAGCAGCTCGAGCAGGCGTGGCGGGACAGTGCGTGGAGCGACTCGACGTCGTACACGCGGCGCGAGGAGTGGGACTGGTCGTTCCGCACGACGTACGAGGGCACCGTCGTCCGCGACGCCGCTGCTGTGGGCGGGTGCGAGCGCAAGGTCGCGCAGCGCTGCGAGCACGGGCTGCTGCGCGCCGCGTTCACCAAGCCCGCCGCGACCACAGGCGCGGCCGCAAGCCCGGGCGTTGCGGCGGGGACAACGGCGGCAGCTGCTGCTGCGACGGCGGCGGAGACGGCGGTGGATTGGAGCGAGGGACACGATGTGGACTTCGCGGCGCCCTGGGATGTGGCACCGGCGAAAGAGGGGGGCGGTGCCACGGACGGTACACAGGGCGGCGCGGCGGACGGCGCGGCGGGGGAGGAGGAGGAGGAGGAGGAGGAGGAGGAGGGGGAGGACGACGACGACGACGGCGACGAGGAACGGCAGGTGTTGCTCGAGAAATCGCTCAAGCTCTACGAGGATTGGATGTCCGAGCTGGGCATCACGCAGCTGCTCCTCCGCTTCCGCCGTTACCAAAGCGGCTGGGAGGCGCGGCTGCGCTGGTGGATCTGCCTCAACCCGCGCTTCGAGTCGAAGCGCGGCGTGCCGCACGCACGCATGCGCACCACCACCTACCGCCTGCTTCCGCTGACCGCCGACGCCGACGCCGACGCCAACGCCGATGCGGCGTGGCGCGTCGTGCGGCGCGTCGAGGAGCAGGAGCTGCGCTTTGACAAGGAGCGGGTGGGCGAGTGGGAGGGCAGCGCCGCGCTCGACGCCGACTTCATGGCAACGCTGATGCCGCTCAGCGCCGCCGTCCGCATCGAAGTCGCCGACTTGCACGCCGCGCAGCCGCGACCCGCCGCCCCCGCCCCCGCCACCCCCACCGCCGCCCCCACCGCCGCCCCCACCGCCGCCCCCGCCGCCACCCCCGCCGCCACCCCCGACGTAGGTGGCCTGGCAGCCTGCAGCCTGCAGCCCGCAGTTTGCAGCCTGCGGCGCGCAGCGCGGCTGCCGACGCGCGTCACCTGCCTTGTCGCGCACCCGCACGCGCCGCTCGTCGCCGCCGGCGCCTGTGCGAGCGGCGCGCTCCACCTCTGCCGCGCCGCAGCGCCAGGCGCGCTTTTCGCCAACATGTTCGGCCGGCTGTCGGAGGCAGCGTGGGCCGATGCGGCGCACCACGCGGGCGTCGAGGGCCTCGCCTTCGCGTCAGGCCCGGACGGTCGCACGCTCGTGCTCTCGAGCGGGGCCGACGGCCGCGTGCGCGCGTGGGGCTGCGACGGCGAGGGCGACGAGGGCGAGGGCGAGGGCGACGAGGGCGAGGGCGAGGGCGCGTTCGCCGCCGGCGAGTGCGTGGTCAGCGGCATGAGCGCCGACCTGGCGGCAGGCCGACTGCCCATTGTGCAATGCATCGCTGCTACCCCTCTCGCCCCCGCCGCCGCTGGTTCCGCCTCTGCCTTGGCAGCGGGCTGCGGCCGCTCGGTCGTGCCACTCCGAATCGTCACCGAGGCCGCCGCTCCGCTCCGCCTCGTCGCGTGCGCGCCGCACCCGCCGCTGCCCAGCGCGGTGAGCGAGCTCCGCTTCTCTGCCGACGGAGGCGCCCTGGTGGCCGGCACGCTGCACAGTGGCGCCTTCCTCTGGTGGACCGGCGGCGGCGGCGGCGGCGGCGGCGGCGGCGGCGGCGGCGGCGGCGGCGGCGGCGGCGGCGGCGGCGTCGCCGACGCGCCGCGCGCGCCGGCGCTGCGCTTGCCGTGCCTCTCCTCCGTAGCGAGCGTGCAGCTGCTACCGGACGCCGCATGGTACGTCACCCTACTTTGTGAGTAGGGTGACTTAGTAGGGTGACTTAGTGCATGGCGTGTTCCTTGATAGCCATGCTGCCTGTCAGTGTCGCATGGCACAATGCCTGGTACTCGATCGTTTGCACAGTGCCTAGGTAGCGCCCTTGCACTCCATGGTGCCCTGCCCCGTGCACAAAGCGCATCGCTTGGTGTGCAGGTGCGCCGCACGCTGCACCGACTCTACCCTGCGGCTGTGGCGCTGCGCACCGAACCTTGGCCGTGGCGCCCAGTCGCCGCACCCAGCCGCCGCCACTGCCGCTGCCGCCGCTGCCGCCGAGGCCGCCGCCGCGCTGCCGATGACGTTTGGCGGGATGCAGCCGCTCTCGTTGGGCGGCGGCACGCCCCTCGTGCTAGCGCGCGCAGGCGGCGCCTACGGGGCCGACACGCCACCTTCGCTGCTTGCGGTGGCCGACTCGGACGGCGGTGTGATCGTGTGGGACTTGGCGGCGTGCGGCGTTGGCGGCGACTCCGACGCCGCCGCGCCCACCGCGCCCGCCGCGCCGCCGTGCTGCGCACCGGGCTCGCTCGCGGTCGATACGCGCCGCGCGTGCCGCGTGCCACTGCCGCGCGGCCGCCGCGCCACCTGCCTCGCGCGCAGCCCGGCCACCACAGGCGCCGCGGGCGGCGGGGACGCGGCCGCGTGGCAGATCGCGTGCGGGTGTGACGACGGCGGCGTGCTGCTGCTGGCTCAGCAGGCGGCGCAGGGGCCGTGGCAGGTGGTCGCTGAGGCGCAGCCCCCACCGCGTGGCGCGGGCGAGGAGGACTGCGCCGTGGTGGGCCTCGCGTGGTTGCAGGTCTCGCCCACCACGACGGCGCTGTATGCGGCCTCCGCCTCGGGTGGCGTCTTCTGCTGGTCTCCCGAGGAAGCTAACGCCTGACTTTGCAAAAACGAAGCTTCGAGGGTGGCATCGCGAGGCCCAGCGCAGATCTCCCTAGTCGTCGGCCGTACCTTTACTCTTATCTTTAGCTCCCGTGTTTTGTACCGAGAGAGTCCTCCAGGCACAGGCATAATTTCCATATTAACGCGGGAGATTTGATATGTAAAATTGCTGATGCTGAGTGTGTGCCGTTCGGTTGCTGCACACAGCTGGTCCTGGTGCGCGTGCCGTCAGCCGCGTGGTCTGCCAAGCTGCGGTCTAATAGTAATAAAGCCGTAAAGGTAAAGCCGTATGGTGGTGCGCGCACCGCACCTTGCCTACTCCCTGTACAGCCTGTAGGGATCCGTACGGGTGGAGGGTTGTTCCATGGGTTGTTTTCAGACTGTAAAATTTTCTATCATGGATGTTGTTGCACATATTTGGTTTTTACACACACACACACATACATATATGTTCTAATATCATGGGTGTTGTTGCACATATTTGGTTTTTACACACACACACACACACACACACAGCAGGTGTCTCAGTCTGTCTTTCTGTCTGCGCCTACGTAAAGCGTAGATGAATGTGGACGATCCGTTTTGCCTGAAAGTGAGAGAGTTTACTTTATTAAGCGACGCAGGACAACAAACGCGGAGATACTCACTGTCCCCGTTCGTGCGCACACGCACCACGCACATGACCACGCAGAAGTTGGCAAGCAGGCACGCGGAAGAAACTGTGGCCGTGTGGGGGAGGTAAAAAGTGGCGAGCCACGCGAACTCTGCGTGTGTGTACATTTTGCGTCCGTGTGTACTTTTTGTCAGCGAAAAGCCGCCCGCCGGCCCGGGTGTATACATATATGTATGCAGATGCATATACATAAAGTATCAAAAGCCAAACTGCAGAGGCACATATATAAACCATCAAGGGATTCAAGATCCATGTACTGCAGAGGCAAAACCATCAAGGGATTCAAGATCCATGTGATCCAATATTGCAATTCCCGTCCATATCGCATTAACCACACATTAATTAACTTTGACCCGAACCATTATGATATATGAAAAGCCGAGAACGGCCAACCACACCGACGCGAGAGAAGACGTGAGACGAGATGATATCGTGGAAGTGGCCAAAACACCCAGAGACACTGAATACCTTTCAAATGGCCTTCAGCCAAACGGAGTTTGATTCACTTCGAGCAGCCGTGCAAGACTCCGAGACATATGGGGCCCGACTGCGTCTTGCATCAGAGCACCGACGGTGATCTCGGCGCCTCGCAGCCAGCTCCAGCTCACAACGACACGAGCACCATCTTGAGCGGGTGCCGACCGTCGGGCGAGGGGAAGTCGGCCTCGGGCGGCAGCACCTGCATGTGGCTCACGGGGCGGCCCGCCTTTAGGGCACAGCGCTCGAGCTGGCCCATCCACTCCTCCATGTCGACGGCGGAGACGTGGTTGGTGGCGAGTACCGTGCCGCCGGGGCGCGTCGCGAGCACACACGGCTTGAAGAGGCTCTGGTAGTCCCGGACCAGGTCGACCGCGCCGTAGCTCGTCGTCGCCCACGTCGGCGGGTCGAGCACGCACACGTCGAACTGTCGCGCCGACACCTTGGCCGGCCGCGCGCGACCGCCGTCGGCCGCACCTCCGCGCGCGCTGCGGCCGCCGGCGCGCGCGCCGCGGCCGCCGCCGCCGCGTTGCCTGCGTCGGTCCTGCGCGACGGGCAACCCTGCGTACTGGCGCAGCGCGGGGAGCGCGTCGGCGCAGAGCGTGCCGAAGCGGTCTGCGGGCAGGCCGTTGGCGGCGGCGTTGAGCCGGCCCGTCGCGAGGGCCGACTCGCTGAAGTCGAGATTGGTCACCGAGCGCGCGCCGCCCGCCAGCGCCGCGACGCCGGCGCCGCACGTGAAGGAGAAGGCGTTGAGCACCTGGTGAGGGTTGGGGTCAGGGTTAGGTTCAGGGTGAGGGTTAGGGTCAGGGTCAGGGTCAGGATTAGGGTTGGGGAAGGCGTTGAGCACATCAAGCCCGTCGGAGTGCAAGGCGAGCCACCTGCGCGCCGCGCGGAAGTCGAGGTGGAGCCTAGAGTGAGGGCTAAGGTTAGGGCTAGGGCTAGGGCTAGGGTTAGGCTCACCTGCGCGCCGCGCGGAAGTCGAGGTAGAGCAGGGGGTCGCGGCCTGGTGGGGGCATCTCAATGCGGTAGCGCAGCCCAAGCTCCGTCGCCATGTGATCCTCCGCCAGCAGCTCGGCCGCGCCAGGGGCCAGCTCCCCGTCGCGTGCGCCCTTGCGCCGGTCGTTCCAGTGCGGCGTGAGCGAGAGGCCGAGCACGTCCTCCACCGCATGCTGCAGCTGGGGCAGGAGCTCGGCGGGCGGCTCCTCGGGCGAGCGGAACGTCTGCCAGAGCAGCAGATCGCCGTAGCGGTCGAGCGTGCAACCCGGTGCGCCCTCAATCGCGCCGTGGAAGAGCCGGTAGCAGTCGGTGCCCTCGGCGTGGCAGTCCGCAACGAGCTGCGCACGTGAGGCGAGGGCGGCTCGCACGAGGGCGGTGGTGCTTCCCGCGCCGGTGGTGAGCACGACCATCTTCCGATCTGCCAGAACTCCGCCCGCAGCCACGGCGGGCTCGGCCTGGGCAGTGCCGCTTGCGTCGGGCCGTGGCGCCGGCGCCGGCGGCGCACCGGCCGATGCAAGCGGCGCAGGCGGCGGCGGTGAAGCTACGGCTCTTTGCTCCTGGCGCAACGCCTCCACGAGCCTGGGTGCCAGCTCAGCCTTGGTGCCGGAAACGCGGAGAGAGCGGCGCGCACACTCGGCGCGCAGCTGATCCTTGCTCAGCTGCTTCGTGAGCGCCTCGGGGTCCTGAGCACATGCCTCCAGCACGGCAGCGAGCCCAGCCTCATCGGCAGGTCCAACGGCGCAGCGGATGACGGGCCGCCCGCGCTGCACCGGGCATGCCAGGCGGACTGCCGAGGGCGAGAGCAGCAGCAGCACCGCACTGCTGGAGACGACAAGCAACATCAGGACCGTCTCTCCAACAAGACGCGCAGGGAAGTTCCAACTGCCCGCGGCGTTGATTCTCCCGCTCACCAACGCAAAGATCACGCTTGACGCCGAATTCCCACACAAAGCGCTGGCACGCCCTGCGGGCGTGAGGGGGTGATAAATAAACTACCGATCCCACACATCTCCCAGTTTCCGAGTTTCGCGAGTGTATTGTCTGAGACGGCGGTTCGTAAATAATAAAATGAACAAGAACCAGCATGGAAGCATCACACCTCTATGCTACACTTCTCTCCACAACCCATGCTTCACTTCACAACTGGAGGTTTACCTCACACCTACCCCTCACCCTGCTCTGATGGCGCCGCTTTCCGCCCGGCGGCCGCCATAGCCTCTGCTTCTGCTTCCTCCTTTGCCTCCGCTTCCGCCTTCAGGCGCGCGCGCTCCCGGAGCTTGGGTCGCAGGAAGGTGCCAGCGAGATTATAGACGACGAGCACGCCCAGCCCTCCCGTCAGTTGGTTCGCCTCCGTCGGGCCGTATGGCGTCCCCGCGTCGTCACGCTGCTGCTCAACGGCGACCTAGACAGGGCCAGGGTCAGGGTCAGGATTAGAGTAAGGTCAGGTCAGGGCCAGAGTAGGGTCAGGTCATGGCCGTGCCCTCCACGCACGGCACCTTCTGAATCGGTGGCTCGCTCAGCCAGCGGCCCAACGCAGTGTCTGGCGCCAAGTACGAGGTGAGGCCGAGTGCGGCCACGACGATCAGCCCCCGCGCGTTGGGCAAGATGGAGCTCCAGCCGCCACCTGTCGCGGCCTCGACCTCTGCATCACGCTTCGGCAAGTTGGGGTCATCGGTCGCCACTACTTGTGCGCAACGGCACACTCGAGATACGACGAGAGGCGCCGGGGCGGCTAGTAGGTGCGCCGGACGGGCGAGTGGCGCGTAGGTGGTGGCCACCAAAGGCAGGAGCAGCATCACTCACTCGGGCGAGTAGCCAAGCGGAGGCACGCGGTCCGCAAGTTCTTCTCGGCAAGTTCCGAGGTTCGCAGGAGAAGAAAACGAGCCACACGCCGGGATTCCAGCATGGATATCTGATCTTGTATCTATCTAAAGCCCCCATCAGCGCAAACGTATGTATGTATAGGCGAGCTCCCCCCGAGCTCACCGCGCCAACGAGGAAACGGTTCTGACTCTGGCCGGCCACGCAGCTCTCTCAAAGATTGGCCTCCTGGGTGATGGTGCTCCCTGCGGTGCCGGCTCGTCGGCCATCGCGCTGCTCGAGCTGCTCGTAGTACGCGCGGACGCCGGGCTGCTCGAAGTCCTTCTCGAACTCGAGCAGCAGGCCGAGCCTGATGAAGAGCCACTCGGAGATCGAGTTGGAGATGACGCGCTCGTAGGCGGAGTTGAAGATGGCGATGAGCAGGTTGAGCAGAACGAAGTAGGCCGTGGCGAGGAAGGTCCAGAAGAGGACCTCGGCGCCGATCCGGGTCTCGGGGTTGAGCGGCGTCAGCATGTCGAGCGCGGGCTGCCCCGCGAGCCACACGCCCATCTCCGAAAGGATGTTGCCGTAGCTGTAGTCGAAGTCGAGCTCGGCGAGCTCGGCGGAGGTGAGGCTTGAGTGGATGAGCGAGTAGAAGCCGTTGGCGTAGCCGAGAATGACGATGCCGAGCACGGCGAGGAAGCGCGTCGCGTCGGAGACCATCGCGAGCACGGTGACGAGCAGCGGGCCGAGCACGCGGAAGAGGGCGAAGTAGGTGAGGAGGCGCAGCGCGAGAGTGATCTGGAGCAGCCCGCCGAAGAAGGCGACGCTCGCGCCGGATTGGTCCGCCAGCTGGAGCAGCCCGACGGAGTCGCCCAGCCGCAGCCCGATGACCACGGGCAGCACCACCAGGTGGAAGATGTCGAGGACGCCGAGCGGGCCGAGCTCGCCAAGGACACGCTCCTTCCAGCGGCCCTCCTCCTGCTCGCCCCGCCGCGGCTGCATCTTGGCCACCTGCACCTGCAGGTTGACGCCCCACGTGGCGAGCACCGCCACCGCGCATGCCTGCCAAGGGGACGGAGCACCGTGAGCACCGTGAGCACCGTGAGCACCGTGAGCACCGTGAGCACCGTGAGCGGGGGTCGCATCACGTCCGACGGCACTCCCGACGACGGTGGGGACGAGGCGGCGGGGCGGCGGGGCGGTGGCGGCGGCGGCGGCGGCGGCGGCGGCAACGGCGGCGGCGGCGGCGGCGGCGGCGGGGGGG
>Ga0209302_10002159_pt1 | contig 11507 bp, 5 predicted proteins | sample ArcOceMetagenome_2_FD_187445 | JGI IMG/M metagenome (GOLD analysis project Ga0209302, IMG submission 187445) | Marine eukaryotic phytoplankton communities from Arctic Ocean - Arctic Ocean ARC135M Metagenome (SPAdes) (version 2) | ecosystem: Environmental > Aquatic > Marine > Oceanic | place... | reverse complement strand
CAGTCCTGGTAGGAGGAGTGAGGCAACGGCGCAGCTGCGCCCTAGGCTGGTATAGACCCAGTGTTGGTGTCCCAGGGACTTAGATAGCAGCGTGTGACCACGGTGTGATTCTAATTTATTCAGTTCAGGTACATCACTTTTAAGGCGTTCCGGACTTGTGGTTGTTGTTGTGCACGTTGGATCCGGAACTAGCGCTTGTTTAGGGGAGTCAGAGCGCGCGAGGCGCGGCGCGGCTCATGCCGTGTCCACACGGGCGACAGCGCAGCAGGTGCAAGGACTGCAGCGGCGTCAACATCTGCGAAGTGACCATCACTGCCGACAAGCCCGAGCGAGGCGGCTAGCCGGCTACGCGGCTGGGCGTCACAATGAAGAACTTGGTGGCATCGATGGCGCAGCCCATGGCTCAACCGGTGGTGTATGCTCAGCCGGTGGCAACGTCCATGGAAGGCAACCCACCGCGGGGCGGCACCTCTTTATGAATGAACGTCGTGACGCCACTTTGAGCACTAAACCCAGGGGGTACACAGCCTGCAGTACACAGCAAGGGAGGGGGGCGCCTTAGGCAGGGAGCAGCACAGAGCTGGGCCGAGCGAACCGAGAGTGTGATCTTATCTTATCTATCTGATTCATGAAAAGGTTGGGTTACTGCAATGTGTCCGCTGCATCGACAGCATCGACTGCAAACTTCTTCTGCGCTGCCCAACATGAGCGGTGTTCGCTCCTGGTTCAGCACCCGAGCTGCAGCCCCCGCCCACCGCATTGCCCATCCCCACGCGAGGTGTGCGACGAACACGAGCGGCCTGCAAACCTCAGCGACCCTCGCGGCGTACCGCGCCTTCTTTCTTATCACGGCCTACTTCAACTTCTGGGGCAGCAACGACCATGTGGCGAAATTCATCGCGTCTGTGCACTCGGTGTCGGAGGCCGTCCACCTTCGCGGCTCGCTCATTGACGTAGGCGCCGCGCCGTACAATGTCATCGGCGGCGACGTGAGTCACTTCCTCGTCTACCTGCGACAGTGGGGCTGCTCGGCGGAGCGCGGCCTGCTCATGGGCTTCGAGCCGATGCAGCACGACTACATGCGCCTGATCCGGGCGGTGCGCCAGCAGATCGCCAAGGACGCGCCGCTGCCTGGCACCGCGCCGCTGCGCCTCGTACGGGCGGGCCCAACGGAGCATGTGATTCTCGACGCTGCGGGCGCACGCTGCGCGTCGCTGCGGAACCACCCCGTTTCCGACCGCGCTGCCAATGTGACCATCGCGCCGCAGCCCCACGCCGGCTCAAACACCGCCAGCCTCAACCCGCATTACCAAGACAAGGGCTTCGGGCAGACACGACCGGTGCGCGCAGTGAGCGTGGATGAGGAGCTCGCGCGCCTCGGTCAGACCGAAGGCGAGGTGCTCGTGCTCAAGGTGGACGTCGAGGGGCACGAGGTCGCCGTGCTCGACGGCGCGCGCGCGGCCCTCCGTGCGGGGCGTGTGCACGTTGTGCTGCTCGAGTACGGCGACAAGATGGATGTCGCGATCTACGATGCCATGAAGCAGAACTACGCCGCACGTGCCGCAGCACCCACGCCGCAGAGCATCCGAGGTCTGCACTGGCTGCGGGGCTATGCAGACGACTACGGGTACGATGTCTTCCTGCTTGGCGCGGCGCGTGGCGCGCCGGTGCTCGTCGGTGTGAGCGGCGCGCTGTGGGATGACGACTATGAGGTATGTCTCGACAAGCGTAGCAAGTGGTCCACCGACGGCCAGCTCTACTTCAACTACTCCTCGTGGTCGCCCAACTGGTCTGCAGTCTGCTGGTATGACCTCGTGCTCCTGCGGCGCTCCTCGCCGCTCTACGCCCCACTCGCCCTGGACGCCGCCCAGCTACCGCGCCCCTTTTGTAGGCGGCTGGAGGACGGCTGGTGCCCCGCGTGAATCCAACGGCTACTACTTCATGTGGCTGTACTAAGTATGGCTGTACTTACTCTGGCTGTACTTACTCTGTAGGTATCCCTGGTGGATCCAACGGCCGCCCCCGACGGAGTTCGACTGCGCAGTTGCGGGGCTCAAGCGCGGCGAGGTGCCGCCGCTACTTACTATGAGTCTACTCACGATGGCTAACCTCACTCTATGGCCATACCTCTGCTAGGTGTGCTACCGCTTCAAGCCTGCTGCGGGTAGTGTGGTTGGCGGCGGCATCGAGGGCGGCACCTCAGTATCGGGCAGGCGCAGCGACGAGCTGAATACTCGGATGCGACTAAAGCGACATTTGCTGAGCCAGGGGCACCGAGGCAGTGGGCGGGGTCTGCTTGGCGGGGTCAGAGGGGGGGTCAGGGGCAGTGGAGGCAGGGCGGCAGGCAGGGCGCACGGCACCAGCGACGGAGCGCGAAGCCATGGCCAAAGGCGGATGGAGGTGCGTGCGGCGTGACCCCACGGCGCGTGGCGTCCGTAGCTGTCTTCGTGTTATTGTTTTGCGAGTGTAGTTTTTGAAAGGAAAAACCAACGGGGTGCCCGTTCCCCGTAGCCCGACGTGCGACGAGGGAACAGGCGCACACACCTCCACACTGTTATTTACCATCGGCTTTTACCTCTGTTCGGCTGTATATACATATATTATATATATGCCAGCGGTTGAAATAGATCTAGAGTACGGTTTACGCCCGATCGGTGAAGCTGAAGAGAATCTCAACAGAGTCGAACACGTCAACACGCACTCACACTCACCTCGGTGGGCGAGGGCCTCAAAAGAAGCGGCCCCCCTAGAGGGAAGGAGCAAGGCACAATGCACACACCGGGCACACACACATAAACACGACTTCACAATGTTCGCACACACACCATGTATTTGGTGTATTTAGAAACGGCCATGGAGGGAACGCCCAAATCCCATTTTTTTGTTTTTGTGCAAGTGTCGTCGATGATCGTGAAAAATAGACCCGGCTATAAAGCGGACTCAGAAGCTGAGACTCGTTTAAAAATCTCATCCCTACACGCTACAGTGGTGTGTGCCTGTACCCTCGGGCGCCGTTGGTTTTTCCTCAAAAAACTACACTTGCAAAAAGATGTCAAAAGACTACACTTGCAAAAAAGTAATCTCACGGACGCATGCACGGACGGTTTCATTTACTACACGTAGTATAGTCTTTTCTCGGATTGCTCACGCCCCCTGATAGCTGATTTCGCGGAGCGCTCAAAGTGCCCGTCCACTGCTCGATGGATGCCCACTGGGAGCAACGCAACCTCGCAGACGAAGCTTTATTTAACCAATATCCGGCCAATATCCAAAAAAAAACGGCTTTAAACGTCGTGTCGCGCCCAGATTTGCGTGTCGCCTCACGTGACGACAATAGATACGGTAGAGTGACACCGACCGCGAACCGCCTGCGCTCAAGACCCTGCTGTGGGCCGAGGGAAGAGGCCTGCTTGCTCCTGCTGGCTTTAGGCCTCTCTCTGAAAGACGAGCGTAGTTGGGCCGCGTCGCCGCCGCCTCTCACCACCGACCTCCGGGTCGAGATGCTCGTCATCGTCGTCGTCGTCGGCGCTGACGGGCTTGGGCCGCTTCCCCGTGGAGGCCGTCAGCCCACGCGGAAGGAGGTAGTTCGACGCACCGAGCTGCACCTGCTCGCCGTGCTCACCGTGCTGGTTGGCCGCGCTTCCCGTCGGGAGCCGAGCCAGGCTTGGCCCTGCCGAGAGGGGACCGAGCAGCTGCTGCATGGGGCGACGCAGCTGCGGCGCCGCCAGCAGGCGTGGTTGCAGCGCTGTATCCCAGCAGCGCTGCAGCGCGGCCCGCAGCGGCGGCGAGGCGGCGACCGCGCGCAGCAACAGCCGCGGCGCGCGGTTGGCGTCGGCCGCGGCGCCGTTGGCGAGGCTGGCCGCGTGGAGCTCCGCCAGGCCGAGCAGCAGCAGCGCGAGGAGGGGCGGCGTGTGCATCGGCGCGCAGCGCAGCAGCGGCAGCAGCGCGGCCTCGAGCGAGGCGTGCGGCCGGCCGCGACGGTGCGGCGCGAGGGCGGCGGCAGGGAATGGCGCGAGGCACAGCAGCGCGGCCTGCGCCAGGCTGTACTCCGCCGCCTCGCCGCCGCACTCGTTGCCGCACTCGCCGCCGCACGTATCGCCACTCCCGTCGCCGCCTCCGTCACCACTCCCGTCGCCACCTACGTCGCCACCTCCGCCGTCGCTCTCGCCACCGAGCTCTGTGCGGCTTCTGCTGCCCAGCCCCCAGCAGGGCAGCTGCCCTCCCCATGCAGCGTGGCGCGGCGGCAGCAGCCGCAAGGTGGCCTCCTCCCCGAGATCTCCCGCCCCGAGATCTCCCGCCCCGAGATCTCCCGCCCCGAGATCTCCCGCCCCGAGGTCAGGCGTTGCCATCATCACCCTCAGCTCTCTGTCCTCGCTCACCACGCTCGCCACGCCCGCCTCGCCGCACGCTGCACCCTCGGCCTCCGCCTCTGCACCCGTTGACCCCACACCCCCTTGGCCCTGTGCTGAGGCGGAGGCCTCCCTGTCGGCCACGGGCAGCATCGCCAACAGGGCGCGAGGGAGCCAGCACGCGCGCTCATCCTGTTGCCATGGGAGTACAGCTTGCTCCCCCTCGCCCACAGCACTCGGCTGCGCGGCCAATGTACTCGGGCGCGGCCAGTGTGCATAGCCTGCGTCGGCCACGAGCTCTGCACACACGCGGAGCATGCGCTCCGCCGTGGCCGCCACAGCCGCGCCCGCGGTGCCGCTGGGTGGGTAGGCGCGCAGTGCGGAGAACACGAGGGGGAGGAGGGCAGCGGACAGCCGCGCAGGGTCGTGCCCAAAGGCGGGCAGCTGCACACAGCTCAACTGCTCGCGGTAGTAGTCGGACCAGCAGCCCGCCAGGCCCGCAGCCGCTGCAGAGGCGAGGGCCTCAGAGAGCTCCCACCACACCCACTGCGTCAGGCTGGGGCTGAGCTCATGCGCCAAGGCGACCGCCGCCGCCTCTGCCGCCGCCTCCGCCCCCGCCTTGGCCCCAGCCTTTGCCTCCGCCTCAGCATCCGCCTCCGCCTCAGCAACCGCCTCCACTTCCACCCCCACCTCCTCCACGCCGGCCGCCACCAGCACCTCCTCATCCTTCGGTGCGTGCGGCTGCGAGGGTGTGCCAGCACGCGCCACGTGGTGAGCCAAGGCAGCGTAGAGCGGGTGGGCGCGCGGAGCACGGGCACGAGTGTCGACCTCATGCCGCCAGCACTCGCGCTGCCGCCGCCGTGCCGCGCAGCCTGCGGGCCGATGGAGTAGCCAGCACAGCCTCTGCAGCGGCGCGGCGCAGCCGAGGCGGCGGAGCGCGGCGGCGGCGCGCGGCAGCTCTCCGAGGTGACGCAGCAGCCACAGCCCCGCGCCCTCCACCGGCGGCGCCGGGGCCGCGGGGGCCGCCGCCGCAGCGTCGGCGGCGCCGCTCGCAGGCAGATGTAGCACGGATGCGACCTCGGCGTCGAGCAGACCGAGCCACTCGGGGGTACCCTCCCGCTGCGCGGAGGCGGTGGGCGGTGCGCCGTCCGCCCTATGCGGCTTGGTCTGGGCGTGGAGCAGGCCGAGGGCTCGGTAGCCCACGGAGGCGGGATGCGGCTGGAGCACGAGGCGGCGCACCTCCTGCTGCACTGCCGCCGCGGGCAGCCATGCCGCGTAATGCAGCAGGCAGTCCGCCGCCGCCTGCCGCACCGAAGCTGTGCCGGTGGCGGCGCGGCGGACCAGGGAGGATGCGAGCGCGCCCACGCTCGGCAGCCCGCCGCACGCGCCACTGCCGTGCAGGTAGTGGCGCACCGCTGCCTCGAGCTGCAGGCCAGAGGGCGGCACCCCCCCCACGGGCGGCGTGGGCTGCAGCGGTGCGGGGAGGGGCGCGAGCAGCGCGCGCAGCCTCTCTCGCTCGGGCAGCCGCCACCGCCCTAGACGGCTGAGCAGCAGCGCCAGCTGGCGTCGCAGCTGCTGCATCTCGCCGCCCTGCTGCCCCTCGCCACGGGACGCGTTGGGCGGCGGCGCGGCGGCGCTCGGTGCGACGGGGCGGAGCGCGGCGGCTTGCGCCGCCTGCAGCGCGGCTGCAATCTGACGGGGCAGCCGCGCACACACGAAGTCGCGCCAGAGCGCCTCGCCGCGCTTGCCGCCCAGCAGCGCCTCGAGCTCCCGCTTGAGATCGCCCTCATCACCCGAGGCCTGCAGCCGCAGCAGCCATGCCAGGCCCTCGCCCTCGCCCCACCCACCGTCGGCCGCCTCCTCCTCGCCGCTATCCAGGACCGTGGCGTCCTGGACACGAATGTACTGCGGCGGCACGGCGGCGGCGGAGGGGCGGGCTGCTGCCGCCGTGGCGCGTAGCTCCTGCGGCAGTGAGATGCCCGCCTGCACCGCAGCCTCCACCAGAGCCGCACTCGCCCGCTCCAGCGCCTCCCTCCGCCGCGGCGGCAGCATGTACTCCTGGCGAGCCAGCACGAGATGGCTGCCGCGCGGGAGCGACCCCGGGCCGCCGTGCACGGTAGGGGTGGCGAGGCCGGCGGCAGCGGCGGCGGCGGCGGCGGCGGCGGCGGCGGCGGCGGCGGCGGCGGCGGCGGCGCGGCCTAGCGCGATGCACTGCAGCTGCACGAGCTCCGCCACTTCCCACCCCACGCCCACACGCCTCGCCATCGCCTCGAGCAGCGCGCCCGCCTCCACCTCCGTGCCGCGCAGCGCACCCTCGAGCCATGCGCCATATGCAAAGCCCAGCTCGGGCCGGGCGGGCGCAGCAGGGTGAGTGGCGCCGCCCGTAGCGGTGGCCGTGGGGGCGCGCGCGTCCTGATGGAGGATGGCGGCCACGTCGAGTGTGAGCCAGCCACACGAGGTGGGGGTCGCGCTCGCCTCGAGCTCACGCGCCAACACGGCGCCTAGGAGCGCGGCGCCCTCGTGCGGGGGGAGGAGGCGCAGCGGCCTTGCAAGGCGCGCCTCGAGCAGGGGCAGGGCGTGTGCCAGGTTGGCGGCGGCGCGGCGGCTGCCGTCGAGCAGGGGAGGCAGAGAGGCGGCGAGGAGGGCAAGGCGGCGTGGCGGCGGCAGCGCGGTGCAGAGCGCGGAGGCGGCCACGCTGGCGAAGTCGGCCGCGGCGGCGGGCGGGGGTGCGGCCTCGGCGGATGCGGCCTCCGCTTCTGCCGACGCGGTGAGAGGCCGCGTGCTGCGCAGGTGACGCTCGAGCAGCAGCTCTGCATACCGCGCCACGGGCGGAGAGAGGCGGGCGGAGCCGCCGCCGAGGCACGCCGCGAGCACAGCGAGCGCTTGGCTCGCCACGTTGCCGCGCTGCGCCGCGCGCATGGCCGTGTCGATGACGGCGTGGCCGCCATCCTGCCACGCCCGTCCCGCCAGCCCGCCCGCACACGCGCCGCCGCCCGCCGCCCTGGGGCAGGGCAGCAGTCGGAAGCGGAGGGCGAGCAGCGGCGCCGCCTCTGCACTCTCGCGCAGCAGTGCCACCGCCTCGAGCAAGCCAGACAGCCACACCTCCACCGCCGCCGCCGCCGCCGCCTCCGGTGCCACCACCGCCTCCGGTGCCACCACCGCATGTGCGGTGGCCATGCCGTCCGCAGTCGTCATGAAGTTAGCCGCCGCGCACTGCGCAGCGACGGCCACCTCCAGGGCAGCGCCACACGGCGGTGCGCCGCACGGCGCGCGGCACGGCGCGCATGCGGGTGGGAGCATGTCGGCCTCGAGCACCAGCCTGCCCACGAGTAAGCGCACACACTGTTCTGCACTGCAGCCCGCCTGCTCCCGCGCCGCCCACCGCCTCGCCTCGCCCTGCAGGGGACCTGGTACTGCCGCACCCGCCGCAACGCGCAACAGCCACGCGCCTGCACGCACGAGGCACACGCCACCCAGCTGCGGCGTCAGCACGGCCTCCACCTCCATGGCGCGCGCGGCGCACGCGAGACAGGCCTGCCCACCGCCACCGCCGCCGCCGCCGCAGCCGCCGCCGCCGACGCCGCCGCCGCCGCCGCCTGAGCACAGCTCCCAGAGCAGCTCAGCCACCGAGTGCTGTGGCTCGTCCTCCGCTGCCGCGGCCTCGACCCGCCTTCGCGCGCTACAGTCTGCAGCCAGCTCTGCAGCCAGCTCTGCAGCCAGCTCAAGCTCCTCAGCCGCACCCTCATGCATCGCCGCGCGCACAACGCGCCGCCTCACAGAGGCACTAATGCTTGCGTCCGTCCAAAGGCCGGCACCGCCCTGCAGAGGCGTGTCACCGCATGAGGCTGCGGGCGCCGCCGCCATGGTGCTGGTGGGCGCATGCAGCGCTCCCTCGACCGTGGAGACAAGTGACGCTCGCGCACCCGAGTCGATGAGCCAATCAGGCCCACCGCCACTCGCCATCAGGCTGCGCTGCAAGTCGGCACCGAGTTCCGCCTCCGCCTCGTCAGCTAGCCGCGAGTCGACGCAGGCGTGCAGCAGCGCCAGCACCAGGTTGGTGGCCTCGCCGCTCTGGCACGCCTCTGCGTCGAGAATCTCCACGCCGAGCAGCAGCGCGTGCAGGAGAGCTAGCTGCGGCAGCCGCGGCAGCGGAGCTTGATTTAGCGCGACGCACAGCTCTGGGAGCGCGCCGCCGCAGCTACGCAGCAGCACAGAGCAGTGCTGGCTCGCGTTGTGAGCACAACACCCCTCCAGAATGGCACAGAGGCTCTCGCCAACCGGCACGCGGCACGCACGCTCGCGGATACACTGGCACAGATTGCGCACGCACGAGGTGCGGAGGACGGGCCGACGCCGCAGCGCCAGGCGCAGCTGATCGGGGTCGTCCACGCTCATCGCCGCGGCGCGCTTGAGCGACGGGTCCCTGAGGCGTTAAAGCACGGGACGTACGCAGTTTCTTAAGATAAGATTGTTGGGTTTCACGACGCTACACGGAATTGTGTAGCGTCGCGAGAAGAGTTAAGATAAGCTTGTGCCTGGGTGTGAGGGGCCCAGGCATCGCGGAATTGTGTAGCGTCGCGAGTCGTGTAGCGTCGTGAAACCCAACCTGAACCCAACAATCTTATCTTATCTCTTATCAGAAGAGTTGTGGTCCTCGTATCAGAACGTCTAGCCACTACAAGTTAGTGGTGCCAAGGTCGATGCCAATGACATCTCCGATGGGCGCACTGCTCAGAGCACGGGCCGGCACCTGTGTATCTCGCCATGAGCGCAGGGTGCGCGGCCTGCGGATCCAACCTGTCTGGCGGCTCTGGACAGCATCTTGGTGCTGTGCGCGACGATCGACGAAACCCCGTCCGCCTCCGCGGTCCGTACCGCCACCGGCGGCGCCGGTTATATTTCGCCAAGTCACGGCTTGCGCGCGGAGAGAGGAGAGAGTACAGAGTTCTGAGAGCCGCTGAGTGAGCGTCTTATGCGTTATGGCATATGGGGAGCGTCATGGCTAATGCGACGTTGATCGATAACCATAACACGATAACACTTAACACGTGGAAACTTCATCCATGCAAAAATGTACGAATCCTACTTGGCCCTAACAGGGGGGTGCGAGAGCAATGCATCCAGGGCTGCTGCGGGTACTAATGTTCACCGCAGCCAGACGCCACTGCATGCAATTCCCCTCCCCGCTTACTAGGCCCCACCGCCCGTTCACGGACGGGCGGAAGGCAGGTCGAGGGCGTCGTCTTTCTCATCGGCGTCGTCTTTCTCCTTGGGTGAGGCCTGCAGCGCGACGGCGTTGAAGACGATGCCAAGGAGCACGAGGCCGCAGCCCGATGCGAAGAGCACGTAGTGCAGCGGGTCCATGTGCGCAAACTCCTCGAGCAGCCAGCCAGCGAGGCTGAGCGTGATCAGCAGGAGCGCTGACTGGTAGGCGGGTACCGCGTAGGCGACGGGCGAGGAGGCGATGGCGACGTTGAGGAAGACGACCTGGCCGACAGCACACGAGGCGGCACAGCACAGCTGGAGGCACATGGACGACATCGAGGCCCACGGGAAGCCGCCCGTCTGGAAGAATTGCAGCACGGCAGTCGCGCACGTCTTGAAGAGCAGCTGCGTCAGCCCGCCGAAGAGCGCACCGGTGAGCGCCGCGCCGAGGGAACCCACGGGACTCTGCAGCACGACCCTGCTCGTCGCTTCCCACTGCCTCTGCGCGAGGGCCACGAGTAGGACCAAGGGCGCGCCGCTGAAGCCCAGCGCCATGATTCCGGGGTGCTCGTCCAGGATGATCTGCATGTCGGCGGGCCGCAGCGCACGGTCCTCGTGCGGCCCGAAGGTGGCCGCCATCGTTACGCCGAGGACAATGAACCCGACGGAGATCACGCTGAATGTGGAGGGCTTCTCGCGCACGCCGAAGCAGCCTATCCCGACCAGCACGACCGAGAAGACAATCGTAAGACCCGCAAAGGGCGCGATCAGGCTGAGCGGCGTCACTGCAAACGCCACAATATCCAGCAAGCTGGCGTTGACCACGATAAGGGCCATCCCCGACCAAAACCAGACGTTCTTGTACCACGGCGGCACGGGGGCCGGGCCCAGGGTCGCGCGCTTGAGAAGCAGCATCCCGCAGGCCGACGATAGTGTCCCCAGAACCATGAACGCCACCCCTAGCAGCCAGAGGGGCTGCTCCTGCACCAGCTGCGTGACCAATGCTGAAAAGTCGGGCGGCTGCTGCCAACTCAACCGTAATCGCGCAACCATCGCGCTCGCGCTCGCTGTAATCGTCGGTTGCGAAGAGAGAGCCGCGGACAGGGAGGGCGTCTGCGGGCCCGTCATGACCTGCATGCTGCTGCCCGCCTCGGAAGGTGGGCTGCTGGCGAGGGCGGAGACGGCGGCGGTCGTCGCATTACTCAGTGACTTGGCGAACGCGTGCGACGCGTCGGCCAGGGGCGCGACAAGGCTGTTGGCCTGGGAACTAGAGACGGGCATCGCTGAACGGCGAAGCCCAAGAGGTGGTTGGCCGCCACAGAAGACCCAAGCGCGCCCTAAATTAGGCAATTAGACCTCTTGAAAAAAAAGGAGAGAGAAGATTTTGAATAAAAAGGTTGAAAAGGTTGAAAAGGTTGGAAAAGGTTGAAAGGTTGGGAAAGGTTGGAAAGGTTGGGAAAGGTTGGAGAAGGTTGCGGCGCCCTAGGGTGACTCAACCTTTTTGGAAAGGTTGGGAAAGGTTGGTTGGAGAAGGTTGGGAGAGGTTGCGGCGCCCTAGGGTGACTCAACCTTTTTGGAAAGGTTGGAAAAAGGTTGGAAAAGGTTGCGGCGCCCTAGGGTGACTCAACCTTTTTGGAAAGGTTGGAAGAAGGTTGGAGAAGGTTGGGAGAGGTTGCGGCGCCCTAGGGTGATTCAACCTTTTTGGAAAGGTTGGAAAAAGGTTGGGAAAGGTTGCGGTGCCCTAGGGTGACTCAACCTTTTTGGAAAGGTTGGAAAAAGGTTGGGAAGGGCGCCGCAACCTTTTCCAACCTTTTTCCAACCTTTTTGAAAACCAACACAGCGCGCTCGCGATGCGGGCGGCGGCCTCTGGCGCCCATCGCATGTGGCACGACGGATGCACGCCACGAACTCGCTGACGGTGCGTCGGGACGGCTCCATGACGTCCGCGATTGC
>Ga0209302_10002158_pt1 | contig 11508 bp, 5 predicted proteins | sample ArcOceMetagenome_2_FD_187445 | JGI IMG/M metagenome (GOLD analysis project Ga0209302, IMG submission 187445) | Marine eukaryotic phytoplankton communities from Arctic Ocean - Arctic Ocean ARC135M Metagenome (SPAdes) (version 2) | ecosystem: Environmental > Aquatic > Marine > Oceanic | place... | reverse complement strand
AGGGGCGGGGGAGGGGCGGGGGAGGCGCACCGATATTCTCGTGGAGCACTAGGACCGCCGCCTTGCCCAGCACCACCCACGAGACGACGGCGCACACGGTGAGCCCCGCAGCGCGCATGTCCTGCAGGTAGAACTCGAGCACGCGGTCAGCCATTGCGCCAGCCTCGTGCAGCAAGCCCAGCACCTGCTGCACCTGGGGCCGTCTTGCCTCTCCGTCGCGTCGTCTTCGGGGCGGCAGGCCGCGCACGAGCTGGACGCAGCATCCCAATAGCGCCGCGACGGTGGCGGTCCACGCCATGTCCGCCCACGTCGTGGCAGGCGCCCCCTCGCCCTCCGAGAGCGCGAGAGCTCGCGCCTGGGTAGCCGCCTCGAGCTCATCCCTCCACCACCTGCGGTCTGCCGCGCGCCAGCAGAAGCGGCGTGGCTGTGTGGTTGCCTCGACGGCGACAAGCTTCTTGAGCGCGGGCAGGCGGAGCAGCCTCCACGCCGTCTCCTGCCGCAGCCGTCTCCCTCCCGTGTCGTACTCGCGCCTTCGCTCCGGGTCACCCAGCACGTCCCACGCCCGAGCCATCTCGAGGAAGGCGGCGAGGTTGAGGTCGTCGAGCCTCCGCAGCTTCTGCACGCACTTGCTGCGGAAGGCCCAGCGGATCCTCCGCTTCCCCGCCCTCCGCTGCACACCGAGCAAGGTGTAGAGGTCCTCGCTGCTCGCAGCGTAGAAGCTGCTCCAGTGCTCGATGGCCGCCTCAGAGCCGGTGCTGGAAACTTGTGCCGGCTCTGGCAGCTGTCCACCGCGACAGTTGGCCACGATAAGCATCACGATGCTCCATCGCCGCATCCCGATGAGAGTTCGAGCTCGACGACCTCAACGCCGCGTTAACGATGCTCCGGTGGCCCACAACCAGCCACCCAACCACAGCAACAGCCCATGTTTTATTTCATGTTAGAAAACTACCGGACAGCACAGTTCTAGACTAACAGGTCTCCCAGGTTGCAAAAAAGGGCTGTAGGTACATATTTAACATGTGCGGGGAAATCTGGTGGTGGGTCTCCCGGCGCGTAGCGCTGGAATTTTTTGGGCCTTCGTGCACGTTTTGTAGGGTTTTGGCGCGTAGCGCCGGACAATTTTGGGCCTTTTACCCTGTTTCTGGTGAAATCCCGGCGCGCAGCGCCGGGAAATTTTGGGGCATATGACCGGCCTCTGTCAAGTTTTCCAAGCTGGCAGGTCTCCCTCAACAGGGACAGACTTACAATTCAGGTGTGAAAAAGAAGCGGACAGCCGCGCAGTTAGAGTGGACAGACTTATCTATCTAGTAACGCGCCGGATGGGGTGCCAACGAGGCACCCACGGCGTACGAACGACTTATCTACGCGGTACAGATGAGCTAAGATCAGATCAGATAAGATAAGGGGGTGCAAGGCAAGGCCTGATCGCGTCGGTAACGTACTGCAGTCAGCAGCGCCGACCGGGCCGAGTCTCTAGGTTTATAGGGGCGAATCGTCATCCGGCCGTACACCGTGCATTTGTGTCTGGGTGTGAGGGGCCCAGGCATCGCGGAATTGTGTAGCGTCGCAAGTCGTGTGTAGCGTCAGTGAAACCCAACCATCTGATCTTATCTTATGAGCTAAGCACACGCGAGACTCCTGCAGTATCTATCTTATCTGTAGTAGTAGTAGTAGTAGTAGTCTGTAGTAGTAGTAGTAGTAGTAGTAGTAGTAGTAGTAGTCTGTAGTAGTAGTAGTAGTAGTAGTAGCAGTAGTAGTAGTAGAAGAAGAAGAGACTCCTCCTAGCAGCCAGGCAGCTGCAGCGGCACAGGCTGCAGCTGTTTGATCTTCTCCTCGAGCAGCAGCACCACGCGGTCGTTGGGCGCGTACATGCCCGAGCGCATGAAGTCGGAGCACATCGCGCGCAGGCGCGCCACCTCTTGCTCCGCCTCGCTGCCGGCTGGCGGCAGCACCTCTCGTACAGAGGCGGCGGCGGCCCTCTGTGAGCGACGGTGGCCGGCCTCAGTGAAGGGAGGCGGCGGCGACGGCGGCGACGGTGGCGGCTGCTGTGCCTGCTGCCGCCGCCGTGCCTCCTGCTGCCGCTCTTCGTAGCTCTCGAGCTCCCACTTGAGCTGCTGCAGCTCGCCCGCCTCGGCCCGCAGCGCCGCCCGTGTCGACTCTGCCTCTCGCCTGAGCTCGAGCTGCGCGTTGGCCTGTCGCTGCTGCTCGAGCTGCTCTCGCAGGCGCGCCTCACCCTCGCCCGCCGTCGCCGCGCGCAAGCGTTGCAGCTCGCGGTGCGCGCAGAGCGCCTGCTGCTTGCGTTGCTCCGCCGAGGCCGCCGCCTCGTCCCGCTGCGCACTGAGCCGCTCCGCCTCCACCGTCAGCCGCGCCACCTCGTGCTGCAGCGCCAAGCCTCGCGCGGCGCCCTCGGTGTGCGTGTCCCGCCACGCGACCTCTCGCTCCTCGATGCGCACCTCGCGCGCCTGCGCCGCCGCCAGCTGTGTCGCGAGGGCCTCGCCGCGCGCCTCCGCCTGCTGTGCCTCGGCCCTCGCTGCCGCCACCGCCGCGTGCAGCGCGACCTGCTCTGCCTGCGTCGCCGCCCGCGCCGCCTCCGCCTCGAGCCGCATGCGCTCTCCCGCCTCCGCCTGACGGTGCGCGAGATCCTCCTCGCCGTGCTCCAGCTGTTGCTGCTGGCCCAGCACGTGCTCCACCCGCTGCCGCAGCTCCGCCTCCAGACCGAGCAGCGCCTTCCGCTGCTTGGCCACGCCCTCCTCCCGCCGCGCCTCCTTCACCTGGGGGGGTTGAGGGGGTGGGGTGAGGGGGTGGGGTGAGGGGGTGGGGTGAGGGGGTGGGGTGGGGTGAGGGGGTGGGGTGAAGGTTAGGGGTCAGGCATGGCCACGCCCTCCTCGCGCCGCGCCGCGCGCAGCTTCCACTGGCGCATGAGCCTCCATACTCCTCGCTCATCGCTCCTCACTCCTCACTCCTCACTCCTCACTCCTCACTCCTTACTCCTCACTCCTCGCTCCTCGCTCCTCACTCCTCGCTCCTCGCTCCTCACTCCTCGCTCCTCACTCCTCACTCCTCACTCCTCACTCCTCACTCCTCACTCCTCACTCCTCACTCCTCACTCCTCACTCCTCACTCCTCACCTTCCACTCGCGCGTGAGCAGCGCCAAGCTCTCCTCCTCGCGTTCCTTGAGCGCGGTGCGCCAGCGCGCCTCCTCACGCCGCCTCCACTTGATCAGCGCACCCTCCGCATCCGCCGCCGCGTCCGCCGCGCCCCTCGCCTCGGCTCTCAGAGAGGGCGCGGTGGCGGGCCGCAACCCCCGCGTCGGCATCGGCGGCGGCGGCGGCGGGCCGAGCTCCTCGAGGCGCAGCAGCAGGCCCAGCATTGCCACACGGCTGCCCGGCGCGGCCAGCCCTAGCCCCTTCTGCTGGGCCTGCTGTGCGAGGGCGGCGGGCGGCGGCCCCTCGGGCACAAGCACCGGCACGGCCCGCTCCTGCTCACGTGTCGTCTGCGCTTGGCCATGCACCTTGGCGCCGAGCACCTCCGCCATGTCGACAGTGGCGAGGCCGAGCAGTATGTCGGGCACGTACCGGTCCTTGTGCCACAGCTCGATGAGCAGCGGCTCGGAAGCGAGCTTGTGCAGCAGCAGCCCCGGCTCGCAGCGGAACTCAAAGACGGCCGCCGCGTTGGGCAGCGGCACCTGGCCGTGCCGCCCGAGCAGCACGGGTGGCGAGGATCGGACCACCTTGCTCTGGCCGCCCGCCCCCTCGAGGAAAGGGTAGGAGAAGCGCACGAAGACGTTGGCGCACGAGCCGAGCGGCAGCGCTACGTCTCGCGCGCTGCGCACCGCGATCACGAAGCGGTACCGCAGGCTGGGCGCGCTGCTATGTGCGCCCGCCCCCCCGCTGCCGAGTGCCGCCGCCGCCGCCGCCGCCGCCGCCGCCGCCGCCGCCGCCGCCGCCGCCGCCGCCGGGGCGTGCGTGTACCTGACGGCCCCGGCGTCGCAACTCGGCCCCGCGCCGTCGCCGCCGCTGGCGGCGGGCGGCGCGATGAAGGCCCTCCCTGGCATGTGCGGCGCCAAGGAGGAAGCCGGCAGCGGCAGCTCCGGCGCGGAGGGAGGCGGGGTGTCGGCGTGCGTGTAGGTGCACTGCAGCGCGATGCCCAGCTGCACGCGCGCCACGCACAGGGAGGGTGGCACGTCGCCGCCGTGCACGCCGCCGTGCGCGCCGCCGTGCGCGCCGCCCGCCGTCGCCTCGGCCCCGGGCAGCGGTAGCAGCTCGACACATCGCTGCACCGGCGCCGTCGCCGCGGCCACGTGTCCGGTGGGTGTCTGTGGCGTGGAGGGCAGCTTGAGCAGCGCGCCTCCGCACACCTCGTGCAGCTGCACCGCCGCCGCCGCCAGCAGCACGGGCTCGCCAGCACCAGCCGGCAGGGCGAGCAGCAGCTCGAGGCGGAGTGGCTGTCGCTGCAGCAGCTCGAGGGCGGCCCTGGGGCTGTACGGCGGGTTGGGAAGCAACAGGCTGAGCTCCTCGTCGAGATCGACAGGCTGGCCGCTGCGGCAGCGCACCGGCTCGCTCTCGACATCGGCCATGCCCTGGTAGCCGCGCAACCGCAGGGTGAGCACGCACTCCGCCTCGCCGCCGCGGTCGCCGCGGCCGCCGCGGCCGTGCGCGCCGCCCGATGCCGCGGCATGAATGTTGCCGCGCAGCAGGGTGAGAGACTGCAGCCGCAGCCGCAGGGTGAAGTGCACGTGCGCGTCGGCGTCGCGCGCCTCGAGCTCCGCCGCCGCCCGCTCGCGCACGCGCACGCGCACGCCCAGCAGCGCGCGCGCCGCCGCCGCGCCGCCGACGCCGCCGCCCGCGCCCTGGGGCGCGCGCAGCTCGAGCTGGGTGTCCATGCTTGCGCCGCCGTCCGTTGCGTGCAGCCGCTCGATGGGCAACGCCGTGACGGCCAGGGGCGTGCCGCCCGCTCCGTCGTGGACAGGGGCGTCGGCGGTGCGCAGCAGGAGCAGCGGCGGCTCGGAGGCGTCGCGGCCCTGCAGCGCGGCGAGCACTGTGGGCAGCGGCCCTGCCAGCCGCAGGCAGACCTGCCACCGGCCGTGCTGCAGCGGCAGGCAACGCGCCTCGACGCCCGCCCAGCGCAGCCAGGGCTCGACGAGCGAGGCGGCGTCGGGCGTCAGCTGGAGTAGCATCGCGAGGAGCGGAGCCGGCGGCAGCTGCACCTGCACCACCATCTCGCTGCTCACTCTTGAGATCTGTACGGCATCCCCTCCAAGACGCAGATTGCTACGAGCTCCGTCTCCGGGCGCGCCGCCCGCCGAGCGCCGCGGTGAGGCGGGGGCGTGCGTGGCAGGCATCAGTGGGGCGTACGCCACCGGCGCTGCCGCAGCAGCGGGCGCCGGGCTCGGGCTTGCACGCCGCGCAGGACTGGCCGGCTGGCGAGGCGAGGCTGTGGCCGGTTGCTGCATCTGCTGCTGCTGCTCTTGCTGCTGCTGCTGCTCTTGCGGCTGCTGCTGCTCTTGCTGCTGCTCTTGCTGCTGCTGCTGCTGCTGCTGCTGCTGCTGCTGCTGCTCTTGCTGCTCTTGCTGCTGCTGGAGCCACCCGCTGACCGCCTGCTGCTGCTGCTGCTGCTGCGCCTGCTGTTGCATCTGCCTCTGTCGCTGCATCTGCATCTGCTCCTGCTCCTGCTCCTCCTCCTGCATCGGTGTGCCCGGCGGCCCGAAGGCCCCCGGCCCTCCCGTCCGGCTGGCAGCGGAGGCGGGCTCCACCTCCCCGAGTCGGCCTCCTCCCGCCTCCCTCAGGGCAGTGGCCGCAGGGTTCTGTGCCAGCTCCGCCGCAGCTCGGCCGGCCGCCGCCGCGAGCAGTGCCGGCGAGGAGGCGTCACCACGCAGGAGGGCGGCGTCCTCGGCCTCGATGCCCTCCTGCCCGAACTCCTCGCCCTCGTAGCCGCCACCTCCTGATCCACCTCCACCTCCACCTCCACCTCCACGCTCCGCGTGGAGCTTCGCCGCTCGCAGCTTCTCCGCGGCCGGCGAGCCTGGCAACAGCCTCGACCTCGTCGCCATCGGAGGGGATAGCCCGTCCTCCGTCCCATCCGTCGCGGCAGATGCCACCGCGTCGCCACCGCCCGCGAGGAGCGACGCCGCGAAGCACCCCTTGTACATCTCCTTGTACGGGTCGGCGGACGAGGCGGGCGGCGAGGCTACGGATCTGGGGATGGTCGCAGCGCCCGCCTCCCCCTTGAGGGCCCGCTGCGCGTCCTTGAGGATCTGCAGCTGCACGCACAGCTCGGGAGGCTGAAGACCGCTCTTTGAGTTGAAGACGGCGTGCGTACCGCTGCCGCCGCTCGGGCGCAGCGTGTGCCAGGTCTGGGCCGATGGCTGATGCTGCAGCTGCGACCGAGACAGGGGAACGTGAGCCAGTGCCTAGGCAGATGCACCGCACGCACGCACGCAGGATGGGTGCTGCTCAGGCCAACTCACACGCACGCACACGCGCCCGCACGCAGGATGGGGCATGCCCGCACCGTCTTCAGGTGCAGTAGCACGTGGCCCAAGGGCTCTGTCGGCCCGAGGGCGGTCAAGCTATCGAAGTGGTACACGTGGAGCTTGACCGCCGGTGCAGAGTCAAGCAGCTTCTTCAGCAGCGCGGGGGTCATCTCCCACGAAAAGACATCTCCAAAGAACGGCGTCTCGCCCGAGGCGACCTGCGACACGCGTTCTTGACCGACGAGCTGGCATTTCACCACAAAGCCTCTTTTACCGGTGGAGCGCGGGAACCCGCGGCCCCGCGAGACGTTGAGACAGATTTGTGTCATCAAACGCGGCTCCTTGGTGTTGGTGCGGGCACGCTGCTGTTGCGGGAAGGGGAGGCGGGAAGGGGGTTTTAATAATTGTATATTGGGAAATTCTGATGAGGTGGCACCCCACTGTGTCAGCACGCTAATGATACTGCACGCGGCACACAACTAACTCACGCAAAGCTTTTTGGGGTGGATTTGTGTGAAAGAGGGGGAGTTCATTGGACCTCTCTACCTAATCCCAATTTAACCGTTGGCTTTTCACACAAATCCACCCCCTAGAACCCTCGCGCGCGCGCGCGCCACGCGAGCTGTCTGCAGGAATCGTTTCATTCCCTCGCGTGGCCCACGAGTCGGCCCAAGATGGTGGAACTGGAGAACGAAGCGCCAGCACCAGCACCAGTTCGTGCCAAATCCCCGAAAACGCTCACAAACCGATGTGCGCAGCCTCCCCGGGGCGTTTTCTGCGCTAGGAACCCCCCCTGAACCATCTACCAAGCGTGCGCCCTCACGCAGAACAAACAACCTCCCCCTGTGCCTGCAGACTCGAGCTTGGCTGGGGCGGGCGAGGTGGACAACTGGTTGAACACGTTCAACACGTTCGACAGGGACGGTGCTGGCGACATCAATCACCACGAAATTGGCCTGCTATTCCTGCAGCTCGGGTTCCGGCCAACGGACGCGGAGATTCGTGCGCTCGTGTCGGAGGTGGACAATGACAGCAGCGGCACTGTCGACTTTGAGGAATTCTGCCTACTGATGCTGCGGCTCAAACGTCAGCCGCACATTCCGGACTGGCTCCGCAAGTTTTTCTTTCCGACGGGGGAAGGCGAGGTGGCGCCCCAGGTGGCCGTGCTGTCGCAGGCGCACAAGCGAAACGGCGTCGAGGGTGTGGCGGGGCAGTGCCCGCCGCTCAGCCGGGATATGTTTTTCTACGTGACGGATCTGCTACCGCTTTGCGACACGCTCCTCACCCTCAAGCTCTCTGGCTTCGGCGACGCCTTCGGGCCCTTCCTCGCCGAGGAGCTGGCGATTGGCCTCGGCCGCTCCAACCGCACGCTCAAGACGCTCGAGCTGGCGTACAACTCAATTGGCGACGCCGGCGCCGAGGCGTTTGCGCGGGCGCTCAGCCGAAATGTCACCCTCACCTCGCTCGACGTCGCGGGGAACGGCATTGGGGTCAAGGGCGCGCAGGCGCTGCTGGACTCCATCCCCGCACCACCGCTGCCTGCGCCCCCGGCGACGGATAGGCAGAATCGAGAGAGCAGCCGCAAGCCAAGCCGCAAGAGCAAGGCCGCCAAGCTGCCCCAACGCAGCAGCCTACGTGCGCTCAATCTCGAGGACAACGATCTCCCACCCACGCTGCTCGCCGATGTGGGATCGAGGCTCGTGCTCCTTGAACTCCCTCGCACCTTTGCCTTGCAGCTCGAGGCTCCGCCGCCGCCGCCGCCTCCCCTGGCTGCCGCCCACGCCGTCCTCGCCGCCCTCACCCTCGGCGGCCTCGCCGCCGACGCCGTGGTCGGCTCGGTGGCCCCGGCCGTGACGGTCTCGAACGCGGCGCTGTGCGGCGCGCACACCGCCTCGCTCCACGCGCATGCCCTACACCACCGTATCGCTAGCCTCGCTCTGATCGACTGCGGTGCGATGGGCGAGGCGGGCGGTAAGGCCCTCTTCCTCGCCAGCGGGGATGGCGCCGCCGCAGGGGAGCAAAGCGCCTTCAAGGGTGCCAAGGCGTCGCTGCTGACGAAGCCTCCCGTCACTATGCTGCACCAGCAGCTCAGCCACCTGCGCATCTCCGCCTGTGGCCTGGGCAACGAGGCGGCGAGCGCCTTTGCCGACTTTGTGCGGCGCGGCTGCGTGCCCGCCCTCGCCTCTCTCGCCCTCGACGGCAACCAGATCACGATGCAGCTCGAGCCTGCGGCAGGGGCGGCTCTCCCTCCGCGGCTGAGCCTAGGTCAGGAGCAGGGAGGGCCGCCGCAGCTGAGCCTGGTGCTGGCGGGGGCCCTGCTCACCCTGCCGCGCCTCACCGATGTCGACCTCTCCGCCAACCCTCTGGCCGACGCCGACGCCGCCATCTTCTGCCACGCCCTCCTCTCCTCGGCCTCGCTCCACCTACTCCACCTCGCTGGCACCTACGCCGGCGACGCGTGCGCAGCCGCGTGCGCGGAGGCCCTCGACAGCCGGACCCGCGAGGGGGGGCAACCCAGCCAGCTGCGAGTGCTCAGCCTCTCTGGCGACGTCGGCGACGCGGGGGCCGCCCGGCTGGCGACGGCGCTGCCGGCGTGCGCGAACCTGCGAGAGCTGTGGCTCGGCGGCTGCATCACGGACGAGGGCGCCGGGCTCATCGCGCGCTGCCTGCGCGAGCCAGCGACCAGGCTGCGTAGCCTATCGCTGGGCGGCACCACCCGCGGCGGCGTCGCCATCCGTAACCCACGGCTCACCGCGCGCGCCACCGATGCCTTCGCGGACACCCTCTGCCTGCCCAACGGCTGCCTTGAGATGCTCAGGCTGAGCGGCAACGCCAGCATCGGCGGCGGCGGCTGCGTCCATCTCCTTCAGTCGCTCCAGGCGAGTAGCTCGCTGCGTGCGCTGCACGTCGACGGCTGCGGCCTCAATAAGGTGGACGTGGGGCTCCTCATCGAGGCGCTGCAGGCGAGCGTGTGGTGCCTGCACGAGCTGCGCCTCGAGTACGACATGCCCGGCACCTTTGTACCGGGCATGTCGCCGCGATCGCCGCGAGATGCGCCGGGCGGCAAGGGCGGCAAGGGCGGCGAGGGCGGCGAGGCGAGCCCGGCGGGTGGCAAGCCAGTCCTGCAGCGCGAGGTGAAGAAGCTGCTCAGCCTGCAGAACCGGCTGCTGCTCGCCAAGCTGCTCGAGGACAACCGCCTCCTGGGCAGGCGGCGCGTCGACCAGTTCAAGCTCGGCCGCTCTCTCGAGGAGGTCGCGCACATCTTCAGCCACTACTGCGCCAACATTAACCAGGCCTCCGTCGACGCCGGGCTCGACGCGTGGCGCGGTGTGGACTGCGCACAGTTCGTGCGCAACGTTGGGCTGCCGCAGTACGACGCCACCTTCGAGCGCAACCTGAGCGGCGCCAAGCTGCAGTGGCTCTAACCCTAACCCTGATTCTAAGCCCTAAGCCTAAGCCTAAGCCTAAGCCTAACCCTAGAATCCTAGCCCTAGCCCTAACCCTAACCCTAACCCTAACACTAATACTAACCATAGCCCTGACCCTAACCCTAACCTTTACCCTAACCAAGGCGCCAAGCTGCAGTGGCTGCAGATGTCGCAGATGTCCCAGCTGGGCGTCGCCTCGTTCGCGCACCAGAAGGAGGTGATGAAGGCGGTGCGCCTGCTGGTTCACGCCTAAGCCTGAGCCTAAGCCTAAGCCTAAGCCTAAGCCTAAGCCTAAGCCTGAGCCTAAGCCTAAGCCTAGCCCTAACCATGCAGGTGCGGCTGCTGCTTCACGCCTACGCACGCAAGGAGGCGGTGGCGCACGCCATGGGCCAGTGGGACATCGCGCTGGGGCGCAGGCAATCGAACAAGGAGAAGCGGAAGCAGAAGAAGCGGAGCGAGGCGCAAGAGACCCTGCTGCTGCGCGAGGCCGGTGCCGCCGTCCGCCGCGCCGAGCGCACGGCACGCGCCGAGCGCACGGCACGCGCCGAGCGCACGGCACGCGCCGCCTCCCCGGCTACTGCCAGCCCTCCGGCCCCTCGCAAGTCGCCCAGGTCCCGTCCCGAGACGCCGGCGAGTCTTCGCTTCCCACAGTTGTCACCTCGGAGCCCGACCTTCGTGCCTGGCCTTGGGCTCTCCGCGTCGGCGCTTGTGCAGAGCGAGTCGACGGGCTCGCCGACGGCACGGGAGTGGGCCGCGCAGTCTCAGCCGCTCGCTGGCAGGCACGGTGGCGCGATAGGCGACTCCAAATGCGCGCCCCAAAGTGATGCTACGTCATCCCCACGCACTGCGCGCAAGATGTACGCGCAGACGCTCACCGAAGGGGGGGGCGCCCTGCCCGCACTCCCGAGCGCGAGGGCGCCGGCGCCTGCGAAGCGCGATTGGGTCGGCTTTCTCTCGTTGCCTTCTCTATTTACTGGCGGATCGCTGGACACCGTGCTCTGCTGGCCAGAGGCAGCGCTCTATTCCTCATGACCTTTTACCGTAAGAGTGACTCTGGAAAGCTGTGCGGCGTGAAAAGTCTCTACTAATACTCGTATGTAAGAAACATCGATTTTTCTCTGATTTCACAGTCACTGGACAACCCGAGAATATGACAAACCACCTTTCCTAACGGGTGGGCCCCCCGTTCCCCTTACCGTACGGTAAAGAGGTCTACGCGTCTACCAATCGCCACACGCACAGGTATAGTATTGTATACACGCCAGCGGGACGATGCTCCATGCAGCAAGCAGAGCAGGGTGTGAGGGGGTGATAGCCGAGAAAAGTGATATCCGGAGAGGGCGTGCGCTCGGGTTGTGGTGGATGTGAGATGGGGGGCGCGCGGGGCGGCGGGAGGCAGGATGCACCTCCCGTTGGCGCTACAGGTAGTAGACCTCCCTCAGTCAGTCCGTGAGGAGCTTCACGGCGGCGTGGAGGAGTCCACGCCGCCGTCCCGCCACGTGGGTTCGAACCACGACCCCTGTCGGTCGCGAAACCGGCAGGGGGGCTTCGCCGGCGGGTGTGATAGCCGTCGAGGTGCCGAAAACCTGAGCGGGCGAGAGGCG
>Ga0209302_10002154_pt1 | contig 11520 bp, 15 predicted proteins | sample ArcOceMetagenome_2_FD_187445 | JGI IMG/M metagenome (GOLD analysis project Ga0209302, IMG submission 187445) | Marine eukaryotic phytoplankton communities from Arctic Ocean - Arctic Ocean ARC135M Metagenome (SPAdes) (version 2) | ecosystem: Environmental > Aquatic > Marine > Oceanic | place... | reverse complement strand
GGTTAGGGTTAGGGTTAGGCTTAGGGTTAGGCTTAGGCTTAGGCTTAGGCTTAGGCTTAGGCTTAGGCTTAGGCTTAGGCTTAGGCTTAGGCTTAGGCTTAGGCTTAGGCTTAGGCTTAGGCTTAGGGACAGGGTTAGGGCTAGGGCTAGGCTTAGGCTTAGGCTTAGGCTTAGGCTTAGGCTTAGGCTTAGGCTTAGGCTTAGGCTTAGAGTTGGGGTCAGGGTCAGGGTTAGAGTTGGGGTCAGGGTCAGGGTTAGAGATAGGGTTAGGGTTAGGGTTGGGGTGAGGGTAAAACCCTAACCAAGGCGAGCTGGGCGCGCACCGCTTTCTTGAGCGCGATCGCCGACACCTGCTCACGACCCGCTGCCTGCTCCTGGAGGAACTGCTGCACCGCTGCGTTGAGCCGCTCCAGCTCCGCCTCCGCCGCCTCCGCCTGCTCCATAGCCCTGCGACTCGCCCTGTCCGCTGCCAACAGCCCCCCCTCGGCCCGATCGAACCTGCCGCCGTCCACCTCACCCTCCGCTGATGTGAGCTGCAGCTGCGCCTCGCGCCACTCCTCTCTTGCCGCCGCCGCGGCCGGCTCCGCGCTCTGCACCTCCGCCTTGCACCGTGCCACCGCCTCTCGACTCTCGACCAGCTGAGCTGCCAGCTCCTGCTGCTTCTCGGAGGCGCGTGCGGCAGCCTTCCATAGTATCGGCAGGTAGAATGAGTAGAGCCATGGTCAGTATCGCCATAGTGAGTGGAGCCATGATCAGTCTCTAGCCATGGTGAGTCTCTAGCCATGGTGAGTATCATACTGAGTACGACCTACGAGTAGAGCCATAGTGAGTGTAGCCATGGTGAGTGTAGCCATAGTGAGTAGAGCCATAGTGAGTGTAGCCATAGTGAGTGTAGCCATTTGGCGCGCCTTCCTTGCCCGTGCCTTCACGTCGTCCGCCCTGTCTGCGGCGGTGCGCGCCACCCCCGCCATCGCACGCAGGTACTCCTCGTCCACGGGCCGCTCCCACGTCGTCTGACGGTCCGCGTCATAGTAATAGGTGCGCCCGTCGGGAGAGGACGCCTCACGCCAGCCGGGCGCCAATGGGGCCTTCGCGCGAGCAGCCTCCTCAGCTGCCGCGGCCTCGGCCTCAGCCTCGGCTTTGGCCCTGGCCACCCTCTGCGCCTCCTGTGCCTCCCACGCACCGATGGCGTCGTCGAGAGCAGCCCCCCGCTCCCTCGCATCATCCTCCAAGGCCTCGACCTGGTAAGGGTTGGGATCAGGCTACGGGCTAGGGTTGGGTGAGGGCTCAGGTCGGGGTCGGGGTTCGGCTTACGGCGAAGGGCAGGCTCTCTAAGGCGAGGTTTCAGAGTGCGTGCTCTACCTCGACGCGCCACGCCTCTGTCGCGGCGGCCAGCGCTTCGTTGGTGGCGCCCGCATCCAAGCCCATGGTACGCAGTGCCTGCTGCTGCGCCCTGGCCCTCGCTTGGCCCTCTTGGTAGTCGTCTCGATCGCGCTGTAGCTTGTCCAACACGCTGCTCTTGATCTGGTGACAGTAGTGAGTAGTGAGTGGTAAGCAGTAAATAGATGACTAAGGAGATGGCCACGAAGCGGACCAAGTAAGTAAGCCAAGTAAGCAAGTACTAGTCAGTATGCCAGTAGTCAGTAGTCAGTAGCTTGTCGAGCACGCTACTCGTGACGCTACTCGTGACCTCCTCTGCCGTCGCCTCTAGACTGCGCCGGATGCGGCTGCTCCACAGCTCCTCCAGAGCGTCCATCGCATCGTTCGGGTTGGCGTCGCTCGACACCTGCGCACGCTCGTACTTCTCCGAGTAGGCCTGCCAATCGTCCGCAAAGTCCTTCGCACTGCGGCCGGGTGCGACCTCCCCCTTGGCGAGCGGCGTGCTCGTCACGCTGCCCATGATGCTCGCCGCCGCGCCCCAGAGCTGCTGCTGCGTCTCCTGCCACCTTGCAGCGACGAAGCCCGCCGTATCCTGCATGGCCTCCGCCGCCTCGCGCTCGGCCGCCGCCGCCGCCGCCGCCGCCACCAGCGATGCAGAGCGCGCCTTGGCCGCCGCAGCCACCGCCGTCTCCGCCTGCGGTGTGTCGAGGACACGCAGGTATATGGCGGCCGAGAGTGCCGAGATCGTATCTCCCTTGATAACTATCGGGGGGACAACTATCAAGGAAACCAAGACGCGCCTGCTGCGAGAGGGCCGAGCTCATATCTCCCTTGGCGGCGCCGCCCGCAGCCTTGGCGGCCTCGGCGGCGGCGGCGGCGGCGGCCAGCCGCTCCGTCGCCTTCCTGACGGCCAACGGGTCGTTGCGGCGGCTGGCGGCCGCCAGGTCACGCTCCGCCATCTCCCGCTCCCGCGCCGCCGCCGCCGCGCCGCGCTCTGCGTCGGCCGTCGAGTCGGTGGCTAGCTCGACGGCCTCCGCCGCGGCAGCCTCGGTCGGGTCGATAGAGAACATTGCTTCCAGGCTCGCCTTGGCCTGGTCAGCCGCGCTCAGCCCATACACCTCGGTCTCCGCCACCTTGTCTCTACGCGCCTGCGCCTGTGCCTGCTGCTCGGCCTCGCGAGCCTGCTTGACGCGCCACGCCTCCTGCGCCTCCTCCTGCTCCCGCCGCGCCTGCCGCGTACGCTGCTCCATCGCCGCCTTGGCCGCCGCCACCGGGTCGAGCTGACCACCAGCGTTGGTTCCGTTGTTGCCAATGCCCATGCGGGCTGCTGCGGCGGCGGGCGTGCGACGGGCGGCCAGCTGCGTTCGCACGGCGGCCCACCGCGGCGACACCGCCAGACCATCGAGAGCTGACACGGAGAGCAGCAGCGTCGCCAGGCAAGGCCGCATGGCTTCTCCCGGGTGGCACTTTAGCCGTCCTGCGGCGGAGCACACACACGCGTTTGTACGGATACGGCGCGCCAGGATGACTGATTCCATCAGCCCTGTGAGTTTCTCCGGCTCTCATAGTAGCCGGGGTTCAACGTGGTGTTTGCAGCGCACCACAATGAGGAAGCCGACGACGACGATCGTTTTTCCAAGTTTCGGCTGGCCGGGGGGAGGTAAGGGGACATCAGTTGTACCCAGCTGAACGGGTATACGTCAGTTGGGTATATGTTGTGGGAGGTGTCTCGCAGACTACATATATACCAACATCGAACCAGAGTGTAAAACAGGGTGTAAACGACCGTACGATATACGCCACGACCGCACGCCCTCCTGGCAGCCTCCTGGGCACGCGCGGCCCTCAGAACATATCTCCGTACTCCTCACAGCTCGCGCACACCTGCTTGCCTGGCCCCGCGTCAAGGCCGACGCTCGCGCCCTCGAACTCCGCCTCCTCGACGAACTTGTCGCACGCGCTGCAGTGCTGCTGCCCCTCCTCGAGCGGGAACTGGAAGGTGATCTTGAGCTCGCCTGGGAGATGGCGATGGGAGATGGCGATGGGAGATGGCGATGGGAGATGGCGATGGGAGATGGCGATGGGAGATGGCGATGGGAGATGGCGATGGGAGATGGCGATGAACGGCCGTCATGAGCTCGGCTGGGTGTCGTCGTGTCGTGGGCGACACGGGTGAGGTGCCATTGGCCGAAGGAAGGTTCTATACATATGCGCTCGCCCTTTTTCATGGCGGCGCCAGCAGCCTTCATGATGGCCTCCTTGGTGGGGGGCACGTCCTCCCCGTTGACCTGTGAGTATACAGCTGTGTGTGTGTGTGTGTGCGCGCGCGTGCGTGTGCGAACGTTTTCGCCATTGAGCTGCGGTGGTAGGCTCTCGCCGTGACCTTCCTACCACCGCAGCTCAATGGCGTGACCTTCCTCTCCTGGCTCGCAACACTCGGCGTGCCTCTCACCCAAGCCGCTTGGGCAGGCCTGGGCCCTCAGGCCTGGGCCCTCAGCTCGTGGTTGGCACGGCGACAGCGCAAGGCCTTAGGCCTGAGCAGAATTAGGCCTGAGCAGAAGCCTGCACATGGGCCTAGGCCTGAGCCCCCTAGCCCGAGCCCGAGCCTACTGGCGCATGCGGGCGAGCCTTTCGGATGACCCAGCCAGCCTGCACCTTGAGCTGCGCCGCGTTGCCGCCCTCAGCCACGGCGCATGCGCAGTTCTTCTCGATAGACATGCCGAGCTTGCCCGGCGCGAAGGTGATCTCGCACAGGTCCTGCGTCGAGAGGTCGAGCTCGGCGGCGTCGTTCCCCTGCGCCAACTTGGCCTTGGCCTTGGCCGCCGCCACTGCACCTTGGTTTGCGGCGCCTGCATTCATTTTGGCCCGCTTACTTTCTTCCGAGCGCGCCTGCGCTGCGTAGAGCAGCTGCTGCTTGGTATTGTAGTCGCCAGCTGGCTTCGAGCGTCCGCCCACGCACTCGCAAGCGGTCTTCGGCCCGAGCGCAGTTGCCCCGCAAACTGTGCACAAAAGCGTGTCGGCCTTGATCGCCTTCTGCATGGTCGAATTAAGGCCTGCACGCACACGCGACGGTTTGTCTGGGGTGGCGTTTGCCGGCACCGAGTGTGGGTGGCGAGTGCAGGTGCTGGGCGTTGTCTGGGCCGTGCCGCAACTGAGTGTTGGTAGTGGGTCGTGAAGGAGCTGAGCGTGAGTACGGGCAGGGCTGCGCACCCATCGCCAAATCGGCCGCGTGCTCGGCATTCTTTGCCGATAACGCCGCCTTCTGTCCGCCCTTGCGGTTCGCCAAGTCAGCGGCGCGAGACATGGCGCTGGCAAGTGAGGCGAGGCTGCGAGCGGTGCGCTGTCTCGGGCTGTCGTACGATCACCGCAAACGCGCCGTACTGGAAGCCGTGATACAATGTACGATACAGTATCTATCGTAGATATACACTGTACAGTGACGTGCAAGATAAGATCAGAGATAAGATAAGAGAGATATCTCATCTTATCTTATCTCTGCAAGATAAGGAGTAAGAGAAGATAAATCAGAGAAGGACGAAAAGATCAGACTTATCTTGAATGATCTTATCACTGGCTAGACACGCTTTTGGGGCGATAACCAGTCACGACGCGCACGCGAGCATGGCCTCCACGCCGAGCATCTCCTTGTCAAAGGCGTCTTCTACTTCCGGCTGGTAGGCAGCAGCGGTCGCGGTGCCCGCAGCAGTAGCCGGGTCGACGTCGCCCTCCTCCTCCTCTGCCTCGCCCTCCTCCTCCTCCTCCTCCTCCTCCTCCCATTCGCCCCCGCTAGCACCCTCCTCCCCCTCGCCCACCTCCTCGCCCTCGCCCTCGCCCGCGTCCTCAAAGGCGAGCAGGTCGGCCTCGGCCTCACCCTCGGCAGACTCAATCGAGTCACCTCCCCCGCCCTCCGCAGACTCCGCAGACTCCGCAGACTCCGCAGGCCAAAGCGTGCGCACGCATGCTGCCGGCCGCCCCCCGTGCGCTGCCGCCGCCGGCACCGACGTCGCTTCCGCAGCTGCGGCCGCATCATCGGGCGCTGCTGGCAGCGGCGCATGCAGCACCGCGTGCAGCGCGGCAGAGGCCGCTGGAGTGCCGACGGCCGGCGGCTCGCCCGCAGCGCCGCCGACAAAGTCCAGAGTGGAGCCCGCAGACCAGACCATGTGCTCCACGCCAGCTGCTGCCCCTTCGCGCTCACTCTCCACTGCCGCTGCCGCCGCGCCGCCTCCGTACTTGAGGTCACCGCGTCTCTGGTCTCTTCGTTTCTTCGAGATTCGCGAATGCTCCCGCTTTCGGAGCTCGTGCTGGGGGCGGAGGCTGAGTCTCCGTGCCGCTTGAGCGTCCGGATCTTCGCGTTCACTCTCCACACCCACCTGTCTCGGTCTGGACTGCGAACTCCGCGAACCTAGGCTACCACCACCTCCCGCAACCGCTCGAGCCACAGGAGCTTCGCGCTCACACTCCGCACCCATCCTGAGCAGGTCGTCGTCCTCGTCGTCCCCGAGGTGCCTGAGCAGCGCCTCCTCGTCCTCGACGTCCTCGTCCTCCACCGCGGCCTTCTCCGACCGCCGCTGTTTGAAGTCGGCATAGCTGAAGCCGACGTCTTCCGAGGCGCCCGCCCGCTGCTCCTGCCGCGCAGCGATGCGCGCGCGGAGGTCGACGCCCAGGTCGACCTTTGGCGCGGGCGCTTTCGCTGGCCGCGGTGTCGCTTTACTTGGCAAGGACAACGACCTCCGTGTCCTACCCATGTTTCCTCTGCCGCCGCGGCCCCGACCGCCCAATAAAACGAACTTCCGCGCGCCGCGCGCGCTTAGGATTCCTATCACACGAATTGGCTGTGGCACAAATCTACACCCCAGCAGCTCTACTTAACTCTCAACTCTAACCGAAGGTGTTCCGCCAGCCGCCCATCTCGTCGTCAAGCACACTCTGCAGACTCGCCGCCGCCTGCACAGCCGGCGGGACCTTGCTGCTGCCGTCCAGCGGCACGCCCACCGCCTCCCACAGCTCTGGCTCCTCTTGCTGCTGCCTGCGAGCGTGCGCCAGTGTGGTCGGTCGGCCGAGTATGCGCGGCAACCGGCCGAGGCTGCTGCATCGCGCCAGCCGCGCCTCCAGGCTCCGCAGCAGCGCGGCGGCCGCGCGCGGGAAGCGAGGCGTGGCGTTGCTGTGCCTGGTACGGGTTAGGGCTAGGGTTAGGGCTCGGGCTAGGCTCAGGGTCAGGGTCGGGGAAAGGATGAGGGTACAGTTGTAAGGGTTAGGGTGGCAGTTGTAAGGGTTAGGGTGGCGCTGCTGTGCCGCTGGAGTGGGGCGACGACGAGCAGCGCCCCGACGGGCGCGTCTTGCAACGCCTGCTGCAGCGCGTGCCTGCGTGTGGAATGCCGCGAACTCACCGATCTCGGCGTGGGCTCACAGGCCTCCATCCGTCCCCAGGCTTCGCAGCGCGGCGAAACCGGGGCGCCGCGAAGAGACAGGAGGGCCGGCCAGTGAGGGCTGCCAGCATGAAGCTTAACATGCCCGCGCACAGCACGGCGTTGCCAGTCCCACGTACAGTGCTGAGCGGAGTGGCGTGCGACAAGTAGGGGTCGGAGAGGGCCAAGCCGAAGGAGCGGCCGCGTACCCGGCTGACGGCGGCGACGACGGTGTACGGGCGCATGCTGGCGAGGACGCGACCGGCGGTCGGTGCCGCGTGCGATGCCATCCTGACCCGCACGGCAGACCCGAGGACTTTTAGTTGCAACGTCCGGCAGCGCCTCCGTTCGCCTCCCTCGGGCCGAAGTTCTGATGACAACAACATGCGTGGGCGTGTTAACGCAGTATGTCGTTACCAGGCTTAGGCTTAGCGTATGCTGTCCGCTCCTTATCCCGAACGGAAGAACCTGGCTCGCCTTATCGCCACCCACTGGCTCGCCCCCAACCTAGGTTGTACATCCGTCAGGCGCCATGGACGGTGCACCGGACTACTACGAGGTGCTCGGCGTGGCTCGGGACGCCGACGAGCAGCAGATCAAGCGCGCATACAAGAATCTCGCCATGCAATGGCACCCCGATAAGAACCGGGACAGCCGCGAGCAGGCGGCCCTCACCCTAACTAGGATGCCCACTGGTAGTGGTAAGCGGCTCGGACGTGCCCTTCGGGGAGTAGGCGCAGGCCAAACCGCCGTCACCCGCCACCCGCCAACTTCCACGTCCACCACCCACCGCCACCGCCACCCTCCAGGCGGAGACGATGTTCAAGCAGGTCGCCGAGGCGTACGAGACGCTTTCCGATCCGAACAAGCGCAGTGACTACGACCGCTACGGCCCCGGCGGCTTCCGTGGCGGCGGCGGAGGCTTTGGCGGCGGCGGAGGCTTTGGCGGCGGCGGCGGCGGCCGCGCCCGCGGCGGCGGCTTTGGTGGGATGGACCATGCGGACCACATGCGGCAGGCGGACGAGATCTTCCGGCAGTTCTTTGGCGGGCGCGACCCCTTCGCCGGCGCCTTCGGAGACGACTTCTTCGGAGCGCCAATGGGCTTCGGCGGGCAGCGGGCGTCGGCCCGTGCCGGCTTCGGCAACTTCGGCAACTTTGGCGGCATGGGCGGCATGGGCGGCATGCCTGGGATGCCTGGGATGCCTGGGATGATGGGCGACATGGGCGGCGGCATGTTCCAGCAGCAGCAGCAGCAGCAGGGCGGCGGCATGGGCGGCATGGGCGGCGGCAACTTCTCGTCGTGCTGCTCGAGCAGCTCGAGCAGCTTCAGTGGTGGCCGCGGTCAGTCGGTGTCCTCGAGCACGACCTCCTTTGTCGAGAATGGCGAGCGTGTGACCCGCAAGACGACGACGCAGACTGACAGCGACGGCCGAACGACCACCAATGTCGAGGCGCGTCGCACCACTGACCCCTAAGCCTGAGCCTGCGCCTAAGGCTAACTAGCCTAAAGCCAAACCAGCCCTGCCCCTAACCCTGAGCAGGAGAGCCGCACGGGGCGAGATGGGCAGACAACCACTAGGCGGCTCCAGTAGGCCAGCCACGCTTGCCGCACATGCCATGCTCGGGCGGCGCTAGGGGCGTCGTCGCTAGGTTAAGCAGACCCGAGGCCCCCCATCCGATGAATTAGTAGTAGCGCGCGAGTAGTTGTAGTGAAATTAGATGAGCGCGCGAGTGGGTTTTAAGTGGCTCCATCCCAGTAGGTTCAGTCTATTCGCCCCCCCGCGGTTCGCCGCGCGGGCTATGCTGATGGCGCTGCAGCTCCCATCTCCAAGCTACCTCGCCGCGCCACTGCAGCCGCCCCGCACATGCGCGGCGCCGCCACAGCCACGAGTCGGCGCCGCCTCGCTCGCTCGGCCGCCGATGTGCGCGAGGCGCACCACGACGCTCTTTGCGCTCTCACCTGAGCCTTCGCCTTCGGCCGAGGTGCACAAAACGCCTGCGAACGCCTCCGCAAAGGTGCTCGAGCTGGCGGCGCTGCTGACGTATCCGATCAAGAGCGTCCGGGCGGTCGGGGTGCCCACCGCACGGCTCGGTCCCGAGGGCCTCGAGGGCGACCGGAGGCTCCTCGTGGCCAGCGCTGCCAACCTGGCGATCACCCAGCGACAGCACCCGAGGCTGGCGACGGTGACAGCCTCCCTCGAGGGCAGCTGGCTTTCGCTGCGGGCGCCCGGCCAGCCGCCGCTCAACGTCACGCTGCCGCTCGAGACTGGCGCGCCCGTGACGGCGTCGCTCTTCGGTTCGCCGGTGCAGCTCTTCGACCAGGGCAGAGAAGCGGGGCGCTGGCTTACGGCGCTGCTCGATGCGGGAAGGCCGTCGCTGCTGCCGCTGCTAGGGATGAACGCGTACAAGCTACTCGCCGCGCCAGCACGCACGCGGCGCACCGGTGGGCTGTCCGACCTGGCGCCGCTACTTGTCATGTGCGAGGAGAGCGTCGCAGATCTGAACGCGCGCCGCGCACTGCGGGGGCAGCCTCCTGTGGGCATCGACCGCTTCCGGCCGAACATCGTGCTGCGCGGCTGCGCGCCTCTGGAGGAGGACACCTGGTGCGGCCTCACCATCGGCGGCGCGGCGGCGGTGCGCATCAGCAGCCCCTGCCCGCGCTGCACCGTGCCGGACGTCGACCAGCTCACAGGAGCGGCCGACTCCCCTGCCGCGGGTCCAATGACGACGCTCCGTGGCTACCGCGCGCGCGCCGGGCGTGGCGTTCTGTTTGGCGCCTACGCGAGTGTGCTCACGCCTGGCGCGACCATCCGCGTAGGGGCGCCGGTGCAGGTGCAGTATTGCTAGGAAAGCATTACACTCTCATCATTTGGCCGCGGACTGACAGGCTCGCGTGCTGCGAATAATGGCACCACACGCAGGTGGCACTTGGCACTTACCTTTAAGGTTCGCTGGTTTTCTTTGGCAAAAACCACAAGTTTTTTAAGGTGGCCGTAGAATACTCGGACTCGTCCTAGCGCCACGCGTAGGGATACATCTCTCGGCAACCCGCATGTCGTGCGAAAACGACAGCACGTGGCGCGCGGGATCATCAAGAAGCAAGTTCCGAACGAGGGATTTGGCCGGCACCACGGACCCTCAGAGCGCTGATAGCCAGCGCGAGACAGAGGCCGAGCCTACCTTCGGCGCGCCCGCAGCAGTGTCCCCCACTATCGCGCTCGAGACAGGCACGGCGGGTTGCAGCAAGTGCCGCTTGCGTGGCTGCCGCAAGTGTCGTGAGGACGCCACTCCCCCCACCTCCACGGCCGCCGCCGCCGCCTCCACGGCTGCCGCCGCCGCCGCCTCCACGGCTGCCGCCGCCGCCGCCGCCGCCGCCGCCGCCGCCGCCGCCGGCCGACAGATGCGAAAGCGGCTGGCTGGGCCATGCGATGACGCGGCTGCGGTGGCGACTTCTTCAGATTCTCCAGCGGAGGCATCAGAGGCGGCAGCGGCGGCGGCGACGGCCGCAACAGTGGTGCCGGGTATGGTGGCCGCGGCCGTAGAGCTGCGGCCGAAGCGCGCGCGCGCGACGCGGGGAGAGGAGACGGCCACGGCAGCTGGCGGCACTGAACAGCAGGCAAAGCGCCAGCGCACCGAGGAAGCGACGGCGCTGGCTTTGGTCGTGGAGCCGATCGAGGTCGTCGAGGAACAGGAGGGGTCGGGCAGCGGGGAGAGCCGCGAGGAGATGGTTCGTCGTGCTGTCGCACTGCGCCCCTGCGAAGCAGCCGGCCTCACATTGCACACGCTGTGGGAGGCGCTAGCCCAGCTGCAGACTGAGATCATCTCCCCAGAACGGCGCCGCGGCTGCCCGTTCCCATGCAGCGGCGCCGAGCTGGCCAACCTGCTGTGCCTCGAAGCGGGCGAGCGGACAAAAGAGGCGCTGCTAACGGAGCTGAAAGGCGCGTGGGAAGGCGTCGAAGTACCGCGTCCTCAGCACGACCAGCTGCAGATGCGCGCGGTGCAGTGGCTGTGGCTGTGGGTGCACAGATGCGGCGTCACCGATCTGTGCCGCTTGGAGTCGCTCGTGCGCGCCGCCAGGGAGGCCGACCCCATCGCGCGCAACGCCCCTCCTAACGCCCATGGCATGCGCGAGAAGCGCGCTCGTCGCCTGTCAGATTTCGCATGGGATGGGCATCGGCTCAGAATCGCGGAGGAGGAGCCCGGAGTGCTGGCGGAGCGCCCAACCTCGCAGCCAGCAGCGGCCGATGCGGCGGCGGCGGCAGGCACCGCTGACGCGCCTGGCTACTGCCTGCGCACGTCACAGCCCAAGGAGCCAACCCTGCTGTTGGCAGCCACGGTGCTCGCTATCTCGCCCCTCGCGCTCTTCCTTAACCCTAGTCCCCGGCTGCACTGGCCCTAATTCTAACCCTAACCCTGACCTTAACCCTAACCCTAACCCCCTAACCAGGTGGAAAACATGGTCAGCCAGCAGGAGCACAGAGTTGGGGCGCTTGTCGACGCGCGATTCAACGCCTCGACAACGCACGTCCGAGTTGATCTGACGAGGTGGTATTCTGGTGTCGTTGCTGCCCGCCACTCAGATGGCACGTATCATATCAAATACGAGTGCGCCGCGCTCATAACCCCAACCTCACCCAGCCCTACCCCCTACCCCCTAACCCCTACCCCCTACCCCCTACCCCCTACCCCCTAACCCCTAACCCCTAACCCCTAACCCCTAACCCCTAACCCCTAA
>Ga0209302_10002153_pt1 | contig 11523 bp, 13 predicted proteins | sample ArcOceMetagenome_2_FD_187445 | JGI IMG/M metagenome (GOLD analysis project Ga0209302, IMG submission 187445) | Marine eukaryotic phytoplankton communities from Arctic Ocean - Arctic Ocean ARC135M Metagenome (SPAdes) (version 2) | ecosystem: Environmental > Aquatic > Marine > Oceanic | place... | reverse complement strand
CGTGCTACTACCGCGTCGACAGTCTCGACAGTCGTCTCGATACAAAAGTAGGGGGTACCGGAGATTACGTTATACCATGACATCGACGACGGTAGCGCCGTGCAGCAGCTGCCGCGCCATGCCTGGTTAGGGTAAGGGTTAGTAAACGGTTAGGCTTAAGCTCAGGCTTAGGCTCAGGCTTAGGCTTAGGGTTAGAAGCGATGTCTTAGGGTTAGAGATGCCGCGCCATGCCCGAGTTGGCGCTGGCCGCGTTGACCACGACGGTCGTCCCCGGCTCTATATATCCCGGCTCCACCGCCGCCGCCCCCACCGCCCCCTCGCTGTCACCGATGGTCTGCTCGCGCGCAGGCGGCGCGTAGGCTCCCGGAGGCTCGAAGCGATGTCGGACCGCGCCGCGCCCCTCGTGTATGTGACCGCACAGCCAGAGGCGGGGCTTTTCCTCGGCCCGCTCTACCGAGGCGCGCAGCACCGAGCAGCCGCCTGGTCAGGGTCAGGGTCAGGGTTCGGGTTAGGGTTCGGGTTAGGGTTAGGGTTTGAATTAGGGTCAAGGCTGCAAGCAGCCGCCTGGTTAGGCTTAGGGTCAGGGTTAGGGTAGGGTTAGGGGCAGGGTCAGGGTCTAGTCAGGGTCGGGGTCAGGGTCAGGGGTAGGGTCAGGGCCAGGGTCAGCTGACCCTAACCCTAACCAGCCCGCTCTACCGAGGTCGCCGCTCGAGCAACGGTCGAGCACGCCGCGCGGGGGCACGTGCGAGATGAGGACCTCCCCCGCCGGCAGCGAGAAGGCGCCGCCCAGGCCGGCCTTGGCGCGCCTCTTCCTCGCACCGGCATTCTTGCCGCGCGGCCGCCGCTCAAAGGGCACGAGCGCCAGGCGCAGGGGGCGGCCGCGCACCTGGTTAGGGTCAGGGTTGGGGTCAGGCTCAGCGCTAGTGGTCATGGTCAGGGTCAGCGTTAGGGCCGCGCACCTCGAGCTCGAGAGCTCGCGGGGAGGTCGCGTACACTGCGCCCGAGCGCGGGAAGAGCGCGTGCCGCGGGTCGTGGTTGCCACGGACCACCACCTTGAGCGGGTGAGGCTGCACAGCCAGCCACGAGTCGAAGCGCACCTGCGCCTCGTCGGGCCGCACGGACTCCCCGTTGGGCCAGATTGGTCCCGGCGCGAAATCGCCGCAGTGGATGAGCACGTCGCCCTCGGGCAGTGCGGCGGTCGCCCACGGGGCAGCGGGGGCGGCGGCGGCTGCAGCGGCGGCCGCGGCAGGGTCGTCGGGGTCGTCTTCGTCTTCGTCGTCGTCATCGGCGGCGGCGGCGGCGGCGGGTTTCGAGTTGGCCATGCTCTGCTGCGCCATGGCGCTGCGGTTCGTCATGCTCTGCTCGAAGCCGTGCGTGTCCGAGATGATCACGAGCCGCACGGGCTGCACGGGCTGCTGCGCGCCACTGGCCGGCTCCTGGTCAAAGGCCACAACGCAAGTGGGTAGCGGCAGACCGTCGGCTGCCGTGCTGAGCTGGAGGCCTACGCCGCCCTGCATGGGCGCCGTGAGCTCATCTACCGGCAGCTTCGCCCTCTTCTTCCTCCGCGAGTGGGCGCTGCACACGACCGGTGTCGACAGCCGTGGCGGCGACGGAAGCGCTGGCGTCCTCGTCGAGCGCGGTGCAGACAGAAGCAGCGCCGATGACGGCGTCCCCAGGGAGAGGAGTGCGAGCAGCAGCGCGCATGTGCACACGGTCATCGGGCACTGTGGCGACGAGGCGCGCCAGTAGGACGCGTGCTCATCAAATCTCGTCGCAAGTCCAGGAACGCAAGCCAAGCCGAGGGAGCGCGAGCGCGAAAACGGTGCCAAGGGTAAGGGCATGTAGTAAAGAGCCACACTAGGGCGTCGCGGTCGGGCGCGTGCCTGCCGTTGCTCGCTTTGCTTGTGTGGTGCGGCGTGGCGCGAGCCTGTGTGGTGCGGCGTGGCGCGAGCAGCCAAGCCACGTTCGGGCGCCTTTCTTATTCTGGACGCCGCCATGGACGCACGCCATGGTCATCATCCCCGAGCTCATCTAGTGCGCACTAAGCCGCGGCCGAACTTCTTGGATCTGTTGCAGCGAGGCAAGCTGTCCATGCCAGTGCTTCCCATCGAGCGCATCCACGAGAAGCGTGCGGCTATTGGCCAGCTCCTCAATCGCCCAGCAGCTGCGGCCCGCAGTGGGTGCATCCAACTTCCGGCCGATCGCAATTGCCCACGTAGCTTCGGCAACCAGCTAAGCCACGTGCTCTCGGCGCTGATGAGCGCTCACGTGCTGGGTGCGCGAGTGCAGGCCTCGACGGCCATGGATTGCAACGCACTGCTGCGATTCAAGATCGACCCTCAGCGAATGGTCAGCAGACGCAAGCCGCGGCGCGTGGTGAATGTACCAATGACCGAGCTGTGCCAGCGGCTGGGCCAACCAGGCTACGGGCTCAACAGAGACGAATGCCTCGGTCTGGATGGACTGGACCACGGCCAGATGCTGGCGCTGACGATCGCCTCTTGCAAGAATGCGCCGAGCGACCTCATTGCGCTCGGCCCGCACGCGGCCCTCGGGTCCATTTTCGACCACTCCTTTTCGCTGCGGAACGATAGCGCGGTGCAAAGATGGGAAGACGACGAGATCCGCATCAGCGTACACGTTCGCCACTTTGAGTCTCATGACGACGGGCACGACCCGCAGTCGCTCCAAGCTTATGAAGATGCGGTGCGCGAGTCGCTCGGCAAAGCCTAACCCTAGCCCTGACCCTATAAACCCAACCCTAACCCTATAACCCCAACCCTCCCTGACCCCAATCCTAACCCTAACCAGGTGCGCGTTGCTGCAGCTGCTGCCAGTAAGTGCGCGCTGCTCGTGGCCAGCGACCGTCGGCTCACCATTGAGCTGATGGAAGCCGTGGCGCAGCGAGTCGGCTGCCGGATGCTCGTTGCTGCGCGGGGTCCACGCGTGACCGACTTCTCGGCAGAGCACGGAGAGGACGTAGGCGAGGTCGTGCTGCGCGACGTGTTTCTGCTGGCGCAGGGCCACATCCTCATTGGTACATGGGCCTCGACGCTGACGATACTCGTGCAGCAGCTCATTGCCGCGCGCAGCACTGGACACCCACACGCACCGACGGTCAGCTACTGCGACCCGTCGCAAAGCCGGTGCTTGCCACCACTGCCTCTGCTTGCCTCGAGCCCTGCAACCGCTTGGTGGATTGTCTTTGAATACGGGGTCCCACGCCTCGTCAAGCCGTACCAAGCGCGGAGAGCCCTGGCCAACGCCCTGCAAGCGCACCATTCTTGGCCTACAATGGACCAGACCGTGGACACCCTGCGGCAGTTGGACGTGCCTGTTGTGAGCTCGGTATTGCTGCTGGCTTCTGCGGCGATCATCAGCAATAGCGCGTCGAGCGCCCGCTTCCGGACCGTGGCCGCCACATTGGCACCGTGCGGCTTTGAGCCTGTGCACGTGCAGGCGGCGAGCCCCAAGCATTATGGTAGCATGCGAGAATTGCACGGGGAGCTCTTCGGCACTCGAAACGCACAGCGCATGACAGGGATGAGCGCCTTCGAAGTCGGGCTGCTAGTCTCGCACAAACGCGCCCTCGAAGCGATCGCGCGCAGCGGCCACGCGTGGGGTGCCGTCTTCGAGGACGACGCGTGCCTCGCCGATGTCGTGAGGCCGTTGCAAGTCAAGCGGCTGCTGCATCGCGCGTTTGCGGCGGCGAGCGGGCGCAACGTGCTCTACCTGGGATCGTGCAATCCGCAGTGCGAAGCGGTCCAGGGGAACGCGCGCCACCCCAGCGGGCTTCCTGCAGGGCTCTTACGTGTAGGGCGCTGCCATGCGTACTGCACGCACGCGTACGCCCTGACAGCGCAACACGCCGCAACTTTCTTCGCTGACGTCTTCGGCTGTCAGAGCGGCGAGTGCGGCAGCATGTGCAGGACCCGCCCATGCTTCATGGATTGGGCGATGCGCCGTTACTTTTTGGCGGGGGACGAGCACAACGCTAGCGCCTGGATATTGGGGGGCGGCTTGAGGTCGCGCTGGGCAAGTGACCACAGGGGAGTTTTCGTTCAGAACCGCTCGGCTGCACTAGGGAACAACGTCTCAGGGACTGGTTTGCATCACGCATACCTGTGGCCCAAAGGCAGAGAGGTGTTGAAGACGGCACTGTCGCGGGATTGGCGAGGTGTTGCGAGGGGGAATGCCAAAAGAGCAATGGACCGCGGCAGGGAGCCTCTACAACAGCTGCTCGTCACGTCAGCGTGGTCGGGCCGGGCTGGTAACCTGCTATTCGAGTGGGCGGCGCTTGTAGGCGTGACTGCGCAGCTGCGGGCGGTCGTGCCCGCCACCAAGGCCGTGTACTTGCGCCCACCCTCATCGTTAGACGTTCCTGTAGAGGCGTTCTTTCAGCATTTCGATCTCAGCTCAACGGTGCGAATCATTCCGAACGCAAGTGCTTCCTTCGCCAGCGTGTTCGCCAGCCAGCTGGAAGCGGGCATCGCTTGTAGAGTGGATGCACCCGAGAGCTGGCCGCACAACCACGACGTCGAGTTGCTCCGCGGGCTAGCGGCCTGGGCCCGCTCGCCTCCAAAGGGCTGTCGGCTTGGCCTCGTCGAGCTTAGCGGCTACTTCCAATCGTTCCGGTACTTCAGCGGTGCGAAGCGAAAACGCCGCATCCAGAACGCGTTAGGCCCTTCCTCTTCGGCCGCGTCGACGCAGCGAGAGGCTGAAGCGATCCTCGCATCCGCGCGTGGGAGACTCGGTGCCATCCGTCAGAGAGAGGTGGTTGGCGTGCAGGTGCGGCTGGGCGACAAGGTCAAGTCAGCAACGTACTCGTCCATCTACGCGGCCACCGACTGGGAATACTATCGGAGAGCGATGCGCGAAATTGCACGAACGCTGGAGGCTGCCGGTGCCAGTGTCGCATTCATCGTCACAGCCGGCGGCAGCAGCGAGGGCAATGCAGCAGACGTCGCAGAGGCAAGACAGCACCTGTCAGAAGCGGGACCGCGGGTGTTCTTTTCGACAGCTGGGGACCCGTATGTGGATCTCGCTGTGCTCCGGAGCTGTAACGCCCTGGTGATTGGGCCCAGCACCCTCGGCTGGTGGGCCGCATATCTCGCCGATCTGCCCGCAGCCCGAGTGATCGCGCCAGAACATATATATCAAGGCCTATGGTGGGAGAAGAAGATGGGGTTCCACGAGTGGGACTACTATCCAACCGGCTGGCTGCTGCTCGCAAACAATGGCACCGGTCCCTCCCGGCACCCGAAGCAGCTGACCGTGGCCCCACCTCGAGGCCCTCCGCGCTGGCTCGAGTGCCAATTGCGTATCGTGGGGCAGTGCGGACAAGGAGGCTCGCTTCCACGGTACCGCAACTGGTTTGTTGTTTGGGGCGCTCCGCCAGCCGCAGCCGCTCAGGGATGCGAGGTGCGCCGGCGTGCGTGGGCACGCACGTGCACGTGGACAGGGGGCGTTGAAAAGCGACTATTGCGCAACGACCACCCAGCGTTGTAAATCATATGGCGCTCTCTGTAACTTTTGGCACTAGTACAGACACTAGACAGTGTTGTTTACAGGGCTTTATACTGTATAAAAGCGGACAGGGGAGTTACACAGACAGGCACAAGGCGGGGCGGTGCCGCGTGCGCGCTACAGAGTGCGCGCGTTTTTTTTGTTTGCACCGGGGGGCCGCCTCGCCCCATTGGCCATTGATTGCTCGATCCTCGAAAACCAAGGTGCGCAAGCCTCTCATACGTCATACAAGGGCATGAGTTGGGCTCTTCGCATCAACTCATGTCTCAACTTTCATCTGATTCTCACATATCTTTCATGACGAGGGCCACCATGCTCGAGAAAATTTTCACAGCACAGACATCAGACACTCTCGCGCTTATAAACGCGCCTTATACTGAAGCGTGAAGAGGACGACTCCACTTTCCAAGCACTCGGTCTGTGCGTGGCGCATTTGCATGAGGTCGTGTCACATATCTTCGAGAGCCTTCTTCGCGATGGCCTTTGCCTTGTCCACTTTGGCCGTCTCGGCCTTGAGCGCCTCCTCGAACTCCTCTTTCTCGAGCGCGTGTGCCCGCTTCTCGACAGCCGCCTCCTCCTGGCTAGGGTTAGGGTTAGGATTAGGGTTAGGGCCAGTGGTCAGTGGGAAGGGTTAGTTAGGCTTAGCGTTACCTTCGACAGCGTGAGCTGCTCCTGAAGCTGGGCACACTCCGCAACCATCTTCGCCTGGTTAGGGTTAGGATTAGGGTTAGGGTCAGGGTCAGGGCTAGGGCTAGGGCGAGGGCTGGGGCTAGGGCTAGGGACAGGGACAGGGATAGGGACAGGGTTAGGGTTAGGGTTAGGGTTAGGGTTAGGGTTAGGGTTAGGGTTAGGGTTAGGGTTAGGGTAGGGTTAGCTGCCTAACCTTCTCTGCCTCCGCCCCTGCCTGAGCGCGCTGCAGTGCATCGGCCCGTTCCTTCTCGGACGCCGTCGCCTCGCGCGCGACGGCCCACGCCACCCGTGCCGCCTCCTCCTTGTCCTTTGTCGCCTGCAGCGCCTTGGCCATCAATGCCTCCGAGGCCCCCAGAGAAGCGACAGCCCGATCCTCCGCTTCCTGCCACGCCGCCGCCGCGGAGTCCATCTCCGCCTGTGCCTCGGCCTGAGCCTCCGTCGCCTCCTTCTCCGCACGCTCGACGGCGCGCATGAACGCCGTCGAGGCTTCAGTGACGAGCTGCGCCGAGGCCGCCAGCTTGCGCACCATCCTATCCTCTGTCGCGATCCTGACGTTGGCAGCGGCGTTACGAGCCGCTGCCGCCGACTGCCACTCGCGCACAGCTTGAGCATACTCCTCCGTGTCCGCGCCCGACAGGTACGAGTTGACCGCGTCGGGACTCACTGGTGGTTCAGCGACGTTGGGACTCACTGGTGCCTGCGGTCTCCCGTCCGACTCCTTGCCGGCATCGCCAGGAGCAGCACCTTCGTTCATCGTGACGGCTCGCCTTGCGCAGACTCTAGGAGGCGAGATGTGATATGCCGATGAAGCGGACAAGCACAGCAAGAACGTGCAGACGCTCATAGCCGCAGCTAACCTTGCCATCTGATGAAGGACGAGTGCCTGTGTCCTCGGTAACAGGTTTTTACGAGGACACACGATTCGCGCTCCGGGCGCGTTCTATTGGCGATTTAATTACAACGCCCTCGTGTATTTAATGCGCCTCTATATCTACAACATACACGGGGCTGTATACAAGAGAGGGGAGCCAGACGCGCGTCGTGGGCGGGGCCCCGCGCCCCGCCGCCCCCCAAAGAACGCGACGACGCGAAAGTTTGTCGTGGTGGGCTGGGCATATGCTGGCTGCTGCGCGCCGGCACGCACTGCTGCAATTTACTGCGACGAGTACGCTGCGTCACGCTCTGAGCACCGTCTCAGCCGGGCCGGCTGCTGCTCCGCTACTGCCTCCGCCCACGCCTGATGGTCGCTTGACCGTGTGCTTGGACATAGACGAGTGCCTGCTGCATGCGGAGGTGACGGATGCGGACCTTGAGGTCAAGGGCTGCGCCGACCAGTCGCACCAGGCGCAGGCTCGTGCGGACGAGAGGAAGGACGTTGACGCTGACTTTGAGTTTGAGCTGCCGTATCTCGCCGCGCCCGTTCGAGTGTTCAAGCGGCCAGGGCTGGACGATTTCCTTCTCGAGGCGGGCCGGGTGGCCGAGCTCGTGCTGTACACCTCCGCGGCCGAGGGCTACGCCTCGGAGATCGTCAAGCGACTCGACCCGACGGGCGGGACCTTCGCCGGAATCCTCACGCGGCGACACTGCCGCAAGTTACAGGTGGGTAGTTACGCCAAGGACCTGGAGGGGCTGGGGCGCAGCCTGGAGCGCACCGTGCTGGTGGACGACAGCACCACGCCCTTCATGATGCAGCCCGACAACGGCCTCCCCATCGCGTCTAACCCTAGCCCTAACCCTTACCCTGACCTAACCCTAACCCCAACCCCAACCCTAGCCCTAACCAGGCCTCCCCATCACGGCCTTCTTCGGCGACCCCGCCGACCGCGACTTGATGCGTGCTCCTATGTCGAAGACAAGGTGGCACAGGCTTGCTTTGGCCAGCGGGCGCGCCGGAGGCCTCTCTCAGCGCCACATCACGCCTCAGGCTGCCCCGAGCTCCGGCCCGCCTCGGCCCATCCGCCTATCTTGAGCCGTGCTGACCTAGCGCTGGCCCGGCCACACAGGCCATAGATAGATTGATGGGTGTATATGTGTATACACACATATATATATCGGCCTAAGCCACGGACGAGCCGTCATGCTATCTACCCCCTTACTTTCGGCACAGGCGTGTGCTGCACCTGCTGCGCCACATGCACGCGGAGGGCGGGGACTACGACGTGCGTCCCTTCCTGCGCGAGCGCTTTGGTGTGCGCGAGAAGCTGCTCGAGCGGGTCGACGCGATGCGCAACAGTAACTTGCGCCACTAACTAACAGCATCAGCAGATAGCATACAGCGCCAAACTGGCCCACGAAGAGATAAACTGGCCCACGTAGAGAGTACGAAACTGAACCCCCTTTTGCGGCATAGGGAGCCTTCAGTTAATTAACACTCGACCGGTGTCAACAAGTTTAAAAATAGCGCGGCGTCGCTTACTCACGCTTTTTTCGCTCGCGGCGTCGCGCGCGTCTCGTGACTGCTGTGTGCTGACTCGTGTTTTCGTCCGCACTCCCGCCTCCGCGTCCCCGCGCGCGCGCCTCCTTTGTCCTTAGCGCCTTCGCTCGCGCCGGCGTGCGCGTGGCGCGTGTGGTCACTGGTCTCGCCAGGCGCCACTACTGTATACGGTAGTTACGTTTAACGTAACTCGTAAGCGATAGCGTGTCCGCGGCCGTGTAAGTAAGCGTCGTCGCGCTTCGCGATCGCGTGTCGCGAATTAGCGCTCATATATGTCATAAGATATCTAGTCATCAATCAACATATCATATTTCACACACCAGATCCAGCAACTTGTGCCTTGCGAATTCCTACGCGCATAATAAAGTTTATGGCGCGGGCTAGAACATGATAGGAGATCAGTATAGCAAACCGAAATCGGTTCATGTATGTGAAAGAGGACGCACAGGCCTGGCTTGGGATTTGGGTCCGTCCCTGGCGCGTCCGCTTACGGCTCATGGCGTCCCTTGGAAGTGCGCGCCTGAGTAGCATCAAGTGTGCTCGGGTCGGGAGTGCAGTAGGTGTGGGTGTAGCAGGTGTAGCAGGTGTAGTAAGCGAAGTCAGTGTGGTAGGTGCGGCAATACGTGCAGCAAGTGTGGCAGGTGCAGCAGGTGCAGCAGGTGCAGCAAGTACAGTAAGTTCGTGAGTAAGTGTAGTGAGTACGCGCCTTCCGCGTCGAGCAGCGCCAGCACCTCGGTGGTGAGAGGCTCCATAGTGTCGCAGAAGCCCTCGCACAGCGGCTTGCCCTCCTCCCGTGAGGCGATGCCGAGCAATGGCAGCAGCTGCTCGATCGTCGGCACGTAGCCCACCTGGTCTTGGGCGTAGGCTTAGGGTCAGAATGAGGGCCAGGGTTAGGGCTAGGGTCAGGGTTGGGGTTGGGGTTAGGGTTGGGGTTAGGGGCTACGGCTAGGGTTAGAGGCACATAGCCCACCGCGTTGCCCACGAACTTCTGCACGATCCACGCGTGGTAGGGTTTTATGACGGTATCGTACGCCTCGTACCCTGCCTCGGAGGCCTCGCGCCCGCTGATCAGGAGGCGGATCAGCTTGCAGATGAAAGTCAGCTCGCGGTTCAGCCAGAGGAGCGACTTCGTACCGCTCGTCTCGCCGGGCGTGCCCAGCTTCACGTGGCCCGTCTCGGCCACCTGGTGCTTGACCATGCTGACCAGCGTCTTCCCTGCCGCGCCGATCTTCTCCGCGTCTTTTCGCACGATCGACTGCCCGTTTTCGTTGGCCGCCGCGAGCTGCCGACCCACCTCAGCGGTCACGTACCTGGTTAGGGTTAGATGCGGGCTCCGGCCTGCTGGCTCTCCGGAGGCTGCTTGCAGCGCCAGATCGTGTCTCAGGCTACCCAAGGCTTCAGCCACCCTCGGCCAGCCCCTGCCAACCAGCTGCTTGGGCCGTGTGGAGCCATACATGGCGGGGGCGGTCACGTACCCGTTGAAGATGATGGTGAAGATCTTCAGGTTGCCCTCGCACACGTGCAGGTACGATTCGGTCGTCAGGTTGCCGGCCTCGTCGCGCTGCACCTCGCGCACGCGCGTGGCCATGTCTTCAAACCAGGTGGGCTCCCCCATTCTCGCGCGGCGGGGAGACAAAGGGGGGGTCTCTTATCAACTGAAAGAAGCTCTTATCTCTCAACTTTGAAGCTCATGTGGACCCCGGCCTCGCAACTCGGCCTCACAACCCGCACCAATCCGCAAGACAACCGCCTACAGTATCAATCGCGCGCCAAGCGGCGCATGGCTGCCCCTCCCCCCCCAACCCCCCCCCCCCAACCCCCCCCCCCCCCCCCCCCCCCCCCACCCCCCCCCCCACAACCCCCCCCCCACCCACCCACCCCCGCTCGACTCGTCGCCGGCTCGACGCATCGCCCCGCTCAGAACCTGCTCAGAACCTGCTCAGAACACCTGCTCAGAACATGCCCATCGGCCCCGTGGGCGAGCGGCCGAAGCCCTGGCCGATGCGCTCGAGCAGCGACTCGCGCCGCTGGGTAGGGTTGGTTGGGGTCGGGTAGGTTGGGGTCGGGGTTAGGGCTAGGCGTAGGCTTAGGCTCAGGCTACTAGGGTCAGTCTTAGGGCCAGGCTCAGGCTCAGGCTTGAGCTTGGGCTACCTTGCCGCCCACCGCCTCGTGGGAAGAGGGTTAGGGCCAGGTTTAGGGCTAGGGTCAGGGTGTGTGCAGGTGTAGTAAGTGCAAGTGTGGTAGGCGCAGTAAGTGCGGCATGTGCTGTAGGCGTAGTAGTAGGTGTTGTGCGGTGCGGTGGTAAGCGTAGCAAGTGTGCCAGGCGCCCACACCGCCTCGTGGGACTCGCGCCGCCCCACCTCGAACGAATCGCGCCGAGCCTCCACCTCCTGGGAGTGGCGGGACGGCTCGCGCGGCCCCTCCCGCCCCAGCGCCTGGACCAGCTTCTCCCGCTCGACCAGCAGCTCCTATGATACGTGATACATGCATATGCATATGCGTGTGTGTATGCAAATATGCATATATGTGGGAATTGCATGCACATGTGCATGTGCATGCACAACATGTGTGTGTGTATGCATGCACATGCACATGCACATGCACATGTGCATGCACATGCACATGCACATGCACATGTGCATGCACATGTTTATGTGTGTGTGTGTGTGTGTGTGTGTGTGTGTGTGTGTGTGTGTGTGTGTGTGTGTGTGTGTGTGTGTGTGTGTGTGTGTGTGTGTGTGTGTGTGTGCACATGCGCATGCGCATGCTTGCCTGCAGCCCCTCGATCTCGTCGCGCGAGGTCTCGTCGAGCTTGGCGAGCTGCTTCCGCGAGGCTGCGAGCTCCTGGTTCGAGATCGACAGCTCCTGCTGCA
>Ga0209302_10002152_pt1 | contig 11524 bp, 18 predicted proteins | sample ArcOceMetagenome_2_FD_187445 | JGI IMG/M metagenome (GOLD analysis project Ga0209302, IMG submission 187445) | Marine eukaryotic phytoplankton communities from Arctic Ocean - Arctic Ocean ARC135M Metagenome (SPAdes) (version 2) | ecosystem: Environmental > Aquatic > Marine > Oceanic | place... | reverse complement strand
AATTACACATATTTCAGCCTTTTCACACAACTCCGTGCCCAAAAAACTCCCCTCGATTCCGAACTTTCGGGCCTCGGATTCTCGGATTTCTCGGACACTCTCCCCCCCCGTCCATCCTCGGGCGCGGCTCGTCCCGCTGTGAGCGCTGGAAGACGCTCTGGCACCTGGTCCGCGCGGCTGTGAAGATGCTAGACAGCAGCCCCAGCACGCCACAGAGGATGGCTTGGGTCTCCTGCTACGGTGGCCAAACCCCGGTCTCCTTTGACGCACACGGCAAGCGCGTCCTCTACACCGCTTGCGATGCATGGGCGCCGCCTCCGCAGCCACCGACGCATGTGCACTACGGCGGGCCACCAGGCGATGTGGCGCACGAGCGGCTCACTCGCGAGGAGCTCGAGGAGCGCCTCGGCTTCACGCTGACCGCCTCGCTCCTCGTGAGCTCGCCAGAGCTACTGCGCTCGCTGCCGCTGCTCAACCTCCATCCAGACTGCCTCCCACCGGAGCTAATCGTACCTGCCCTTCAGCAGGATGCCATCTCCGCCGCCATCCGGGCGGGCTACGTATCAAGCGACGTGTTCGTGGCGCCGGATGCGTACGATGGGTGTGGACTCTTTGCGGCCGCTGAGCTGCCGCCGATGGTGTTGGTGCGCAGCCCGAGCCCAGAACCGAGCCCCGAGCCCGAGCCCCGAATCCTGAGCCAGAGCCAGAGCCTAAACCTGAGCTAGAGACTGAGTCCGAGCCTGACCCCGAGCCTGACCCTGAAACTGAGCTCGAGCCTGACCCCGGCCCCGATCAATAGTCCTAGCACCAACGCTCTCACCGTGGCGTGCTGTGCCTCGTATAGGTAGGTGAGTACGTGGGCACTGTGCAGCGCGCGGCCGAGGCGGACAGCGGCTCTGACCCTTACAACGTGCGCTACCCAGATGCGGGCGGTGAGCTGCGCCGGAGGGGCAGTAGAGAGACGAAGCCCGCCTGGGTTACCCCCCACACTCTACAGGTCGACCGTGACCCTGACCCTCGCTCTCGCCCACCCTCACCTTGACACCAATGTTCGCTCTCGCCCCAGCCCGAGCCCCACCCCTATCAGGCGAGCTGGGCGTCTCCGCCAAGGATGGTGGCAGCCTCATGCGTTTCGTCAACCACGCGCCGGCGGGAAGCGTCGCCAACAACTGCGACGTGCGCCGCCGCGTCGCTCGAACCGCCGCACGCACACCACACACGCCCCATGGGCGCTGGCCTTGGCGGCGTCCCACGAGCCAGTGGCCGTCGCTACCGCCCCGCCCCACCGCCGCGCCGCCGCGCCGCCGCGCTGGCCGTGCGCTCTGCTGAGATGCTCACGCGCGCCCGCTGAGCGTGGGCCCCGCTGATTGTGGAACCGCTGACTGTGGGTGCACCTCGGGCCGCAGATGGTGGCGCTGCTGGTGGACGGCGTCTACCATAGCTGCATCGCCACGACCCGGACCGTCGCACCGCGCGAGCAGCTGGCGTTCGACTACGGTGGCGCGTACTGGGCGCGGCGGGGCGGGTGCTGCGAGCCTGCGGTGTGCGGTGACCGGTGTGGTGAATGGGTCAGCATTAGTGAACAATTAGGAACGTAGCTGTTTGGCCGCGTGTGTAAATTAAGTGACAGTGTGGCACCACGCACACGTTGACAAGGACGCAGTGCCGCCTTGTTGTCACCTTTTCACAGATATACAGTGTCTGGAGTGTCTCTGTGGGGAGACGCAGACGGTCTTTTTGTTTGAAATACTTTATTTTATCTCGGATCATGTTGTTTATGTTGTTGCGATAGGATAGATCGAGAATGGTACGGATACAGTAGTTCAAAGACAAGAAGTTGTACCAATATAGCTAAGTGGTTTTGAATCGGAGAATGAAAACTTCAGTCGTTCAGAAAAGGACGAAAACTAGGGAAACGCGGAAGCCGGAACGACTGCTGCGACCGTGATGGAGTCGCCAAACAAGATGAATCTCGGCCGCAGCGGGCTGGCGTTCTTCTTCGGGTTCGCGTGCCTGTAAGCCAACCATGCGACCACCGCCGCAGCCACGACCGCACCGCTCGACGGCGCCCAGAGCAGGTCGACGCGGATGAGCATTTCCAAACTCGCGCGACTTTTTGAGCTCTGAAATTAAGCGCGAACACCGCGAAAACAAGATGCAGTCAGACTGACAGACAGAGACAGACTGTCTGTCTGTCTGTCTGTCAACAAGATCCACTACTACGGAAGCCGGCGTAACACCAACCAACTCCCTCCAGGCACACTTATCCAACCCCCAGACTGTGCGCACACACAGAACACCACCAGCCATGACGTAGATAGTCGTGAGTCGAGCGAGCCCCGCCGCATCAAACGTAGCCGTGAACAACGGGGACGCCGCCGCCTGCGGGGAAGTCAACGAGGTTCTCACCCAGGGAGGTCGAGGTCAAGTCCGAGGGGGGACGCGCCGCGGGAGGGCTCCCCCAAGCCGATGCACCCCGCCGAGCCGTACCGTCGGTGTCGTCACTCTCCGCCAGGCTGGCTTGGATCGCCGCCGCAAGCTGTCTCTCTTCCTCGCGTGCACGCTGGCTCGGCAAACGGTGCTCTGCGTGCTCCACGCAGTCACTTGTGCGCGCGAAGGGCGGCGAGAGGCGCTGCCGCAAGTCGTCTGCCGAATCTCGCGCTTCATTCATGTCGTCCCGTCCGTGCGGCGGGCCTGCGCTGCTGCTGCGCGTGCCGAGGCGGCTCATCACGCGCCCCGGTACGCTGGGGGGGTGCGCTGTGCCTCCGCCTCCTGGGCTCACGGTGCGCTGCCCGCGGGGCCGCACGCCGGCCGGACTTGGGGAGGTGTTGCCGCTGCCCATCGAGTAGAGAAAGTCTGTGAGGATGCGGCCTCGCTCGCGCACGTTGGCGACGCGTTCCTCGAGCTCCTGCACGCAGGCAGGTGTGGGTGTGGGTGCAGGGATGTTGGCACCACGCGCCACCTACCTTGTGCCTACCTACACCCGGGCTACCTGGCCATCTGACTGCTACCTGGCAAATACCTGTGGCTACCTGCCTCCCTGCCTCTCTGGCTACCGTGCCTCCCTGCCTAACTACATTCATCATATATATGGCTCCTGCAGCTGCTCCCGCTGGTGGCAGCGGACGGCGCTGATGACGAGGAAGAGGAGCACCGACATCAGAAAGTACGGCAGCGCCACCGTGATGAGCAGTCGGAGATAGCCGGAGGTGCGCCGCTCCTTGAGGCACTGCGGCTCGGGGTCGGCGCCCTCGCACGTCGGGTAGAGGTAGTGCAGACCCTGTCGCGTGTTCGCACAGGTGCAAGTGAGAGTGGGGCCACGCACGACGTAATGTGCAAGGGTGTAGCGGCTAGGCCAGGTAAGGCCAGGCGTCTCTCGAGCCGCTTCCTCGCCTGCACGTCGTCCGCAGTGAGGCAGGTGCGATCGCGGGCCTTGGTGACCGAGAACATGATCGAGTCGGCGCCCTCGGGTAGCGGCATCAGCTGCACGTGACGAAGCGGGTCCATGCACACGTCCGGGCCCATGACCCCGTCGCCCGTCGCGACCAGGTTGGCGCCGGTGAATGTGTCGGGGTGGTTGAAGCCGAGGACGTGGCCGATCTCGTGCGCCATGGTGGCCTGGTCAGGGCTAGAGTTATGCTGGGGACGGTCAGTGCTAAGGCTAGGGTCAGTAGGGTTAGGGTTAAGGTCAGGGCTAGGGTTAGGGTTAGGCTCATCTCGTGGTGGCCTCAAAATCGAAGCAGTCCCAGCACGGCAGGAAGACGCGAAAGTAGAAGATTGGGCAGAAGCACAGCCAGAAGAGCGCGAGCATCACCCACCCCACCGACATCTGCGCCAGGTAGTCGAGTAGCGGGCCGCACCTGTGTGGCACGCGCACGGCGTGTGTTCGTGAGTGGTGTGCGCGTGGTGTGCGCGCGGCATGTGCGACGTGTGTGCATGATGTATGTGCGTGGCGTGTGCATGGTGTGCTCGCGTGTGTGCCATGTGCCCATGAGCACACCGTCTCTCGCTGGTGGAGGCCACGTCGTGCACCTCGCCCATCGGGTCGTTGGGGTCTGAGTTGGGGTCTGAGTTGCGGCGCGCCTCGCTTGTGTTCTTCTCGAGGCAGAATCCCGTGCACAGCGCGAAGATGATCGAGTAGAAGAGCCTTGGGGTTATAGGGGCAGGGTTAGAGTCCAGTCAGGGTTAGGGCTGTAGGGTTAGGGCTAGGGTTGGGTTAGGGTTAGGTTAGGGTTAGGGGTATACTAAGGGGTGTAGCTTGCTGAGGTGTGTAGCGCCTGAGAATGACCAGACTCGAGAGGATATAGATCGCACAGAAGAGCAGGCGCATCACCTGAGGGGTATGGTGAGGGGTATGGTGAGGGGTGTGTGAGGGGTGTGGTGAGGGGTGTGGTGAGGAGTGTGGTGAGGGGTGTGTAGTGAGATGGGTGTAGGTTGTAGTGTATACTGATGGTGTGTAGCGAGAGGGGGCAGAGAGGAGGTAGACAGGGGGCAGTGAGCAGCCAGAGAGGAGGGGAAGAGAGGAGGCAACACAGTGAGGAGACAGACGGGAGGAGGCAACACAGGGAAGAGGCGTCACCGTGATCATGTCGAATGACGCGTCAATTTCACGGAAGTGGTAGCAGAAGGTGGCGTCGAGGTACCAGCAAATATCTTGCGTGCGCACCTATATAGACGGGCGGCAAAGGGGCGCAGCATGATAGTAGGCCGGGGTTGCACACGGCAAGGGGGTGCAGCATGTCATGCGGTCGCACCTTCATCACGGCCGACTGGATGCCGTAGCCTTCGATCTGGCGGCCGGCCGTCGTGTAGGGCGACCTGTTGAATAAAGTGTGCGTGCCCGACCTGTTGGACATCTTGAAGAAGACAAAGGCCGCCTCGTTAGGATTAGGGTTGGGGTTAGGGTTAGGGTTAGGGTTAGGATTAGGGGCAGAGGGTTGGGGTTAGGTTTAGGGTTGAGGTTGTGGTTAGGGTCAGGTTCAGGGCTAGGGCTATGGTTAGGGTTAGGGAGAGTTGGGGTTAGCGTTAGTTAGGGTTGGGGCTTAGGACTAGGGTTAGAAAAGAAGAGTAGGGCCGCCAGGTCATTGGCTGTGGAGAACTCGCGGTCAGGGTAGATGTAGACCTGAGGTTTGAGGTTAGCGTTGAGGTGTGTGCCGAGTGTGACAACGAGTGTGACGCAACTGCTCACACCTCGGCTGCGTCACATTCGTTGTCAGTGGCGCCTGTGCACAGGTCTGTCACGTCCGTGAAGTAGATCTTCTTGTGGTTGGCAGCCCACGTGTCGAAGGAGCGCGCCACCTGTGGTGCCACGGTCCGCGGTACGTAAGGTACGAAAGGTACGGTACACCCTCGGAGGCTGGTACGCACCTGTTCACCTGCATGGGCCCCCGCGGGGCAAGCTGCCCTGCGCCTAGGGTACGTGCAGGCCTGCAGCGCGGCTGCGGCCGGTATAAGCGTACCCTACGGGCACGGCCGTGGCACTCTATGGACCTACATGTCAGCACAGCTCGCCACCGCAGTCCGGAGCGCATCGCAGGTGAGGAGCACGGCGAACAGCCCCACGTTCTCCTCCGGGAAAAGGCCGAGGATCTCGCCGCAGAAGGAGGGGTGCAGCGCCCATGAGATACCACTCCCGAGCTCGGCGTCGGTGAAAGGATTTGCTGGCAGGCTCCACCGCGTGACCACGCTAGAGAGGTTGAACGACTGTGGCAAGGGCCCTTCTTGCCACACGCTCGTCCCGTATTCATACCTGCCAGTGGCCGTGGGGCGCGCATGTGGTCGAATCACGACCTGACAACGCCAGGTGCAGCTGCACGCCTCACCCTTCCTCCTCTGGGACCGTGCGGCGCTGCAGCGGGGAGTCGAGAACCCAGCCGAACGACGGGACCACGGCCGCGAGCAGGAGTCCAGCTCGCATTCCAGCAAGGAGTTCGCCCTCCAGGCACACGGGACTGTCGTTGAACACCCACCCTGCTGCGCGCAGAGTGTTGCAGCCCTGGCACCCAACTGAGTGAGGCAGATAGGGGAAGCTCATCTGCCCAGTCAGAATAATTGTTGGTTTGCCACGGGTTTGCCGTTGTTTTGGCTCGAATAAACTCTGAACTCTGAACCAACCTATGGACTAGGCAAGGTACGCACCAGCAGTGGCAGCGAGAATACAACCCTTTTTTCACTCGTTAAAATGCCTGAAGCGCGCGGGCCGCGCGCGTTCGCGCCGCTCTGATACAGTTCGTCATCGAGCCTTAGAAATCGAGAAATCGAAATTGAGACACTGGTTTTTGCTCCAATTTCCCAGTGGTAAATAGAAATGGAAGACTGACTACACCCCGAGAGGGGTGATGAATAGAAATCGACTGAATCCCTACACGGCCACTCCCTCAGCACCTAAAAGTCATCGGGCCAGGGTAAGGTTTCTGACGACGCCCGAATTTGTCATGAACTGTTCTGCCGGTTGTATTTCGCTGCTACTATAGTGGTGTGAACGTGTGACACGTGCCTGATTCGCTCAGGCGCCGTTGGTTTTCAAAAGAAACTACAATCGCAAAAGAAATGCAACCACGCCCGGTGCCGCGAGGTCGGACCTTTGCGCTTTGGCCGCGAAATGGGCGAAATGGCCGATGTCGGCACATATTTAGAAATTGACTGACTGCCTCCTGTGAGTCGTGAGTGGTGAGTGCTGAGTCGCGATATTTCTATCGCTCGGGGTGTACGGTGACGTACTGTATCGTCCTTGCGGTGGGTGAGGGTGTGGCACTCTCACGACTCAGACCCCTGTCGCTGTGTCCACCCATACCACACAGATATATGTACCCACGCAGGGATACCGCGACGCGGTCAACCTCTTCCGCAGCGTTCCATCCCGTCTCTTGGCAAAACACGTACAAGTGCAGCTAGCCAGTTTGGCGCATATGTCACCCGAGCGCGTCTTCACCGTCCGGCCGTCGGGCACAAGAATCCGACGCACGCGCGGTAGCTTTGCTCGGGTGTCTTGGCGACGTGGCCATAGAGCACGATGGCGATGCCCACGAAGCCCATGCCCACCTGTAGAGTAGTAAGTAGTACCGCAGTCTCAGTAGTCAGAAGTAAGTGGTTAGTAGTAACAAGTAAGTGGTGAGCAGTGAGTTGTCAGCAGGTGGGTGCGTAGTAGTATGCAGACTAAGTAGCAAGTGTAAGCTCACGTTGAAGGAGGTGGTGATCTGAAAGTCGAAGAGGAAGTAGGAACCGAAGGCGCCAAAGAGGACGGCGACTGTCTGCGCGAATGTGCGCAGGATGTTATCGGCGAACTTGATGCACACGGCGACGAGGATGCCGCCGAGTGACTGGGTGAGCACGACGGCCCAGGTGATGCCGCCGAAGCCGTGCAGCAGCCCCTGCTCCCGTGATTGAGGATATCTACAAGGGCGTGGCATCATCTCCGTACACCGTGTGCCTTGTGGTGTCTGGGTTATGGGACCCAGCATATATCGCGGAACTGTGTAGCGTGCTAGCGACGATACCCGTCTACTAGTACTCACTTACTTCACCTGCTGCCGCGCGATCGGGTCAGCCGTGCAGAAGATCGACGCGACGGCGATGAGCGCCGAGTATGCTGCGAGCTGCATGTTGCGCAGCCAGAGGGAGGGCGCCCTTCCTCCCTTGAGCATCTACTCGAAGGAGGGTTGGGGTTAGGGTTAGGGATGGGGTCAGGATTGGGGTGAGGGTGAGGGTGAGGGTGAGGGTGAGGGTTAGGGCTAGGGCTAGGGTTAGCTCGTACCTTCTCGAAGTAGACGGAGGCGAAGGAGGAGCAGACCGCCGCGAGCAGCATGGCACCGATACCGAGCATCGGTAGCTGGGCGGCCACTGGCCCAGCCGAGCTCAACTGGCGGCCCACAACTTCCTCCAGTAGCCTACGGCCGTAGGCTGGCTCCAGCACCTTGCGGTTACTGCCCCCGCGCTTGTGCGACCCGTGCGAGGAGCCGTGCGCTGACCCTGACCCTGAGCGCGAGGCTGCAGTGGGGTCGGAGAAGCTTCCCAAGCTAGGGATGAGCTTGTCCATCAGGCCTTGCACGCAGAGCACGCCCACCAGCAGCATGAGCAGGCTAAGCCACTGGTTGGGAGAGAGGCGCTTGCCTGGTTAGGGTCGGGGTTAGGGTTGGGGTTAGGGTTGAGGTCGGGTTGGAGTTAGGTTGGGGTTGGGGTCAAAGCCAGGGGCAGGGGCAGGGGAAGGGACAGGGGAAACTGTTTGGTAAGAGGCGCTTGCCGAGCAGGCACACGCTGAAGATGGCTGTGAAGAAGATCTTGACCTGGTAGGTCACCTGCGGATTAGTAAGTATAGCCATACTTAGTCAGTGTAGAGGATCTCGACCTGGTAGATGACCCTGGCCCTGTCCTAACCAGGTCACCTGCTCCGGTGATGGTCAGGACGGTGAGGTGTATAGGGTTGCGACGAGGGGCTGGGCTTAGGGTTAGGTAGCCCTGGGGTCGGGGTTGGCGCCAGGATTAGGGTTAGCCCAAGTTCCAGGTCAGGGTTAGGATCGGGGTGGACCCACGAGAGGATAGAGACGGGGTCTGCATCTGGTCTGGTCTACGGCCCCCGTGCCTGCGCGATGGCCGCCTCAAGGTGCGCCGCGCCGACGAAGAGCATCACATTCTGCACCGTGTAGAGCAGCGCCGGCACGGCCAGCTGCAGCCACTCCACCGCGTTGTCACGCAGGTCCACGCGCAGGGCGGAGACCATGGCTCCCACGCCGCGGCACTCGTTGGCGTAGAGCAGCTGCGGAGGGCGCGGGGAGGGCGTGGGAGCGGGTGGAGCGGGGTGGAGCGGGTGGAGCGGGTGAGGGAGGTGAGGGGCCGGGTGTGGCGGCTGACCGTGCTCACGCCGAGCTTGACGAGCTCCTGGAACATGACCGCCGCGAGGTTGGAGTAGGCTGGGCCGTGCTGCAGCTTCGAGTAGCGCATGAGCAGCACTGAGCCGGCGCTCTGCAGCGCAAAGATGAACAGCGCGCCCCACTTTTTCCAGCCCGGGACAGCGGCCGGAGGGGAAGGAGCGCGCGCACAGGGCGTGAGTGGCTGGCCCTCCTCGGCCTGGCCTTCCTCGAGCTTCGTTGACATCAAGTGGAAGGTGGGCTTCCGTCTGGGAGCGGGACTTGGGCCCGGCGACTCCAGGCTCGCGTCATTGGCTTCCAGGTCGAAGGTCGTGGCTTTGCACATCGGTTCGAGGCGAAGTGGTGTGCACGCTGCCCAGTGCAACACTTATGTGTCGCGAATCTTGCTGCAGAATCTTGCGAGGAGGTTGCACCGAGGAAATAACCACCGAGGAATAAGCTTGGTTCCGCACACCCTGAAACCAAGCGACCGAAAAGCACATGCGCATGTGAGAGTTGTTGTTGATGTTGAGAGTTGTTGTTGTTGTTGTTGTTGTTGTTGATGTGCCGTGTCGAATTTCACGTGGTGCCCACCGGAGAGAAAACACTTCTTTCTTTCTTTTTGGCGAATGTACTTTCTCACTCTTAAAAGACTTTACCAGTACAGCAGTTATTCTCTCAGTTGGTACAATAATATAAACGACCCTCTCGACCTCCACGCCTGTTTTCGCGCGATGCTTAGTGCACGATTCATATACACTCAGACAACCACGTGCTGTGTGCGGTGTGTGCGGTGTCAGTCTGCGGTATGTGCGGTGTGTGCGTGTCGCGTGTGTGAGTGTGTGTGTGCGTGTGTGTGTGCTTGCTTGAGCGGCAAGGCGTGCGTGGTGCCGCGCACTGCTGGGCGGTGAGCAGCCGCACTGCCGCGGCGCAACGGTCGCGTGCCCGGCGGCGCCCTCAAAAGGCTCATACAAGGCTCATACAAGGCCCAGAGAAGGCTCAAGGCACCTCACGCCCGCGGAGTCTCGCACGACAGGCTCACCCGCACCGACTGGCCCTCCTCGCCGTCCTCGATGTTCAGGGCTGTCTCCACTGGCGGCGAGTCACCCTCCGCCGGCGGCGGCGTCGCCTCCGCCTCCACCTCCGACGGCGGCGCCGCCTCCTCGGCGGGCGCTGGCGCGGGGGCGGGGGCGGGCGCGGCGGGCTCCTCCGCCGGCTGGTCTGCAGGGTCGGGGGCGGGTGCCTCCTCCGCGGCGGGTACCTCTTCCGCGGCGGACGAGCGGGAGGACGAGCGGGCTGCCTTTCCCCTTACAATCGCCTGCACCTGATGTGGTCAGGGTGGGAGGGTTATAAGGGTGGGATAGGGTGGGAGGATAGGAGGGTTGGGTGTGTGGGATGATTGGGTGGGAACGTTAGGGTAGGGGGTGAGTGCATGGGGCGCCGAAGCGGGGATTGCTTCCTAGGCCCGGTTGTGTTGCTCCTTGCGCTCCCTTACGGCTTACTACTACCACTTACCACTTACTTGCTACTAACGACTCACCTTAGTCGTCGCGTCGTACTGCTCCTTGCGCTCCCTCGCTTCCTTCTTGAACTCCTCGTCGAGCGCGGCCGCCTCGGTGATCTCGGCCTCGCTCATCTCGTCTGTCGGTGAGCGATGCGACGGCGGCTTGGACTCCTCCGCCTCCGCCTCCGCTTGCGTCTCCGCCGTAGCCCCCGCCTTCAAGTTCGCTTCCGACAGCACCCGGGGTGTCGCACCGGTCTCCGCCGCCTCGATCTCGGTCATGATGGCAACGGTCGCCTCCACGTTTTCGTTGATCGAGATGCGGGCGATCAACGGCGACTCGGGGGCAGCCAGTGCGTAGTCGGCCGCGCGCGCCGGCATAGCTGCAGTTGCAGTTGCAGGCGCGGAGGAGGGCACCTGGGCCGGTGCAGGTGCAGCCTTCGCCGCAGGGGCCGCTGACGGCGGCGACGGTGCAGCCTTCTCGGGGGCGGAGTCCACAGGCGCGGACTCGTCGATCTTTTTGCCTGGGGACTCCTCCACAAGCAGACCCTCGCCCGGCTTCGATGCACCTGGTGTGTGTGCGCACGGCATGTGCATAGCTTGTGCATGGCATGTGCATGTTCTTGGCGTGTGCATGGCATGTGCGTGGCGTGTGCATGGTGCATGCATGGTGCTTGCATGGCGTGTGCATGGCGTGGGGTGCGCACCGCAACCCATCCTTGCTTAAGCAGCCGCGGGCAGCCGGTCGACGTCAACGATGGGTTTGGCAGTTCCAAGCACAACTTCACAAAATCGCAACAACCAATTTTTATTTGTGTGAAACCGACATCCAAAACGGCCCGTGTGGTCACTTTGGTGGAAACCACGGAGCGTCGTGCAGTGTGCATGGCTCGAAGTGTGCAAGGCTCAGTAGCCTTCAAGGCTCAGTATTCATTCGGTGTCTGGATTGGCCATCGAGCTGGCCACCTCTACCCTACCGGTCGGCGACGCGACGGACATGTTCTAGAAGAGGAAGATATTCATATATCTAGGGATTAGGGTATATTCATATATCCCTAGATATTCATCTTTTGCTCTTTTTGCTCTTTCATACTTTTGCTCGAATAGGCAACTGCAGAAAACAGCCATGCTGAACCCACTCGAGCTCTACTTCGCGGGCTCCTCACCGCTCGCTCCCGTG
>Ga0209302_10002151_pt1 | contig 11528 bp, 12 predicted proteins | sample ArcOceMetagenome_2_FD_187445 | JGI IMG/M metagenome (GOLD analysis project Ga0209302, IMG submission 187445) | Marine eukaryotic phytoplankton communities from Arctic Ocean - Arctic Ocean ARC135M Metagenome (SPAdes) (version 2) | ecosystem: Environmental > Aquatic > Marine > Oceanic | place... | reverse complement strand
TTACGCGCGGTCCAGGACGAGTCGCCCGCGCGGGCCCTGTTTTGCCAGCTGCTGCACGATACCGGCTGCCGTCCTTCGGAAGCACGCGAAACCAGCGCCCAACGGGTATTATGGAGCGAAGGCCTCATCGTCTTCCGGACCCTCAAAAAACGCCGGCACGACCGGCGGGGACGTGAAAAATTGCCCGAATATCGGGCGGTACCGGTCTCGTGGCCTTTACTGGAGAGACTGGATCGCGTCTTTGGGATTCGTCGGTTGCAAAAAGACCCGAACACGTTACACACACCGCTTTGGACGATGAGCCGTTCCACCGCCTATCGACTGGTCAAGCGGGTGATGGCGCGCGCCGGTATTCACGGCGATCAAGCGACCGGCAAAGGACTGCGTCATGCCTATGGGGTCGCCATGATGACAGCCGCGAGACCGGTTCCGATTCACTTGTTGGCCAAAGCGATGGGACACAGTTCAACCAAAACCACGGAAGTCTATCTTCGCGCCACAGGTGATGAGGAGCGGAATTTATTTTTAGCGGCCTGGGATGAATAGCGGATTCAGAGGGAGATGCCATGGATAACTAAGAAGACAGAATCGTATTAACCGGCAAAGAAATGATTGTGAAATTTTTAGCAGGGAAAAAGGTATGGAACGCCTATATTGAGCAATACGCAGAAACCCATGTAAATTTTTCACAGTTCCTTACCGCAGATAATGACGAGCTTATCTTCGATCATTACCGGTTCCCTAAGAAAGGGGATAGGGACGTTAAGCTCTGGGCAGATGGCCTGCAGGCGTAGGAAATATCAGCTATCGAGAAAATCCAGCAAGCCTTTTTGACTAAGTTGGTTGATCAAAAATTTAAGCCTCCACAGGGCGAATTTTGCTTGTCGAGCTAAAAAATTGGGACAATGCAGATGTCGTTTCTCGCAGGGACAAGTGGTACTAAAGCCACACCACCTTAGAGCGTAGAAGAAATGGGGCCGTTTACTGCTGGGCTGATAAACATGAATTACTCAGGTGAGTGTCCACCAATATGGAGTAAGTTCACATAGCACTTGGCTAGAGTAGGCAGTTTTGACGTAGGTCTTACGAAATAGGTAAACCGATGTCATTTGAACTTCAGTAGATTAAATATTTATATATAAGTGAGTGACAGCGACGTTAGTCGCTAAATTCAACACTTTTACCGGCCGGACCTCAAAATCATCGCTTAACGGTGGATCTCAATTATATAGGATGAGCTATATAACAGCTTCAATCCCTTTTTTGTCTATGACATTTAGTAAGCGTAGGGCTGCGCCTTGAGGCTTTGTTTTACCTTGCTCCCACTTCTGGACACTTTCACTACTCATATTTAGAACGGTAGCTAACACACCTTGGCTAATGTGCTCTCGCTGTCTTAAAGATTTAATTCGAGCTGCAGTCATTTCTTCACGTTTTGCGTCCATCGCCAATGCGTCAATTTTACGCATGGTTAATTGATCGACAGTACCATTGTCATTAAAACGCTTCGCCATTGCGTGCATTTTTTCCAAACGTGTATCAATCATCTTCAACCTCTCTCAGCAATCCAAAAGTAATGTTTTGCTCTACCTGTTCATCTGTAAAATTACGGAAACTTTCACCAAGCAGCTTGTATGTTTCCAGTAGTTTGTCTGGGATCTCTTTACCTTTCTTCGGAACGTCTGCCTTACGCCAACCATCAATGAAAAAAAGTCGATCACCTTTCTGAACTGCTACCACGCTCCGGTTAGAATCTCGCTTGCTTTGCTTGGGTGAGGCTATTCTTTTTTTAAACAGCATCCCCATATCTAAATCGCCATCATGTAGACCACTATTAAGTTCATTTGCGACTTTTACAACGATTTCATCATTCAATTTTACTTTGCCCATGAACTCATCAAAATCATCAGTTACATATATTTTCACTTATCTGTAATCTCCATAACTGTAGTAAAGAATACCATAGTTTAAAAGTGGTAAATAGTGTTTTTTAGAAAGCCATTTCAGACGCTTTCGATAGTTTCTAGCCTGATACGTCTGATCGGATCGTTTCATTGATGATGGTTATATATTAAGAAAAGGGCAGTATTATTTTTTGTGCCTTTAGTAGGCAGGGAAAACGGAAAATATCCTGCGCTAAGGATATCTAAAGCTTACAACCTCTGCACAAACGAACGGTTTTACAAAAAAGCAGTTATGCTCAGAAGACAATGACTGATCAAAGTGGAAAGAGACAATCAGCCTTATGATGACCAGCTTTTGACACAGAATCGATAGAGTCTGTGTCGCGGCCTGGGCGAAGTGACCCGCGCGGGCCCTGTTTTGCCAGCTGCCAATTTTTCGTGTTAATACCAGCATCTTCCAACATCCTTGTTTTGCGAAAAACCTTAAACTCTATAAATAAATATTAGCTTTAAAATTTAATTTAGGATGTACCATCCTTTATGCTAATGTTTTTCAGGTAGTTTTGCTGTAACTCGACATTTTGCATACCAGTTGTTCTAGCCGCAGCAGTTACTTCAGTCCAACTTTTGAAGTATTCGTCAAAATGTTCAATAGGGTGAATGCTTTTATTAATCACATCCTCTCTACTAGGAATTCTTCCGAGTAGTTTTGATATTTCCTTCACTTCAAGCTGTAACGTCTTTTTATTTATTTTGTACTTCTGTACTTCTTGTCTTTTAACATTTGAATTTTTTGATTTTGGTACCACATCTCTTTTTCTAAATGGATCTATTCCATTCTTTAACTCATCGTGCCGACTGAGAGAAATTTGAAAATATTTTTCTGATAATTCTATCCCAAAGTATTTCCTATTAAGAATGTTTGCGCATAAAGATGTAGTGCCAGAGCCATTGAACGGGTCAAGCACAATATCACCTTCATTAGTAAAAAGTGAAATTAAACGCTTCATAAGTAAAGGGGGAAGCTGTGTCGGATGATCTACTCGTTTACTATTATGTTTTAATCTGTGAATATCCCACCATAAATTAGTAATTTTAACTTTATCATCCTCACCATTTTTTAATCGCTTTTTTACGCAACTATTACGTCCACAATAAAATTCCTTACTAGAACTTAGAACGTCTTTTTTATCTTCATAGTTAGATTGTTCTAATAACCCTGGAAGGGATTTTGGGTTACCTTTAGTAAAGCAGATAATTGGATAGTGAGCAGGCATTATTCCTCTCAAAGGTAAGCTTAAGCCTTCCCAGATTATCCAGTCTTGGAAATTTAACGATTGGGTCAAACATTTATAATGTCTAACTACCCATTGAGGAATATTTAATATTGCTACTGTTTTTCCTGGCTTTATTATTCTAGCCAATTCATTAAGCCATTTATCACACCAGTCAAAATACTCTAAAATATGAATATCATCATTCCAATTTTCATATTTTTTATTCACATTATATGGAGGATCTGCAAAACAAAAATCAATGCTATCCGAAGGAATTTCTTTTAAGACTTTCAAACAGTCTCCATTAATAATATCGGAGTCTGATGAATTCAAATAAGAAAATTCTGTACAACTTTCATCAAAAGTTAAAGTTGTATTATTTACATCAACGCTTGCGTACTTAGAACTAAAGTCAATGCACTTAATACTTTTATATTCTGGTATAGAGAATAAATCAATCAATCTATTAATTAGCCAGTCAGGCGCATTATAATCAAATGATTCATCTCGCCAAACATCAGACATCAATGTACCAAAATCATGGTAGAGATGCTTTTTGCCGCCATAGTCTTTTGTCGTTTTATCGCAGGATGGGCAAAAAGAATAACCAATTCTAGTTTTAGTGTGCCTAATAGGCTCTTTATATCTGGTAATTATTACTAATGCAGCATGATTTTTATCCAGTTGTCCCGAAGAAATAATTGGATCTTTTAATTTAACACCAATCCATAATTTGAAATATGCGGAACCTGTAAGATTGGCTAACATTTCGGCTGCAAAAATAGGTGAACTGAGAAAAGTAATTGTTGCACCTTCGCTTGAATTTTCAATAAAAGCGTTAAAGTCATCTATTAACTTAGATTTTTCTGGAATATTAGATAATGATTCATAAAATGGAAATTGCAAATAAGCAACTTCGCTAGCTTCCAATTCATGAGAAAATGAGCTATCTAAAATAATCTTTTTAATTTTTCTATCCGCTTCACTTAAATGAGCCATAATTATGTTTCCATCTCTTCTAAAAATGAAACTAGTTTATCTAACTCATGGTCACTAAATGAAACAGTGCAGTCACTATACTGACATATAGCTTTTAAGGCAGACTCTCTGGCAAAATTTCCAGCACCATCAATTACATAAGCTATTTTATGCCCGTATCGATGTAATAGCTCTTGTCTAGCTTGCGCTTGCCCGGCCTTTCTTTCAATTGTACTATTAGTTGTAACTTGAAAGCTCACTTCAATAGCACAATATTTACCAGTAGGTGATCTTAAAACAATATCCACAGATAAAGGAGTCCTCTCATTGTGGCTAACATCTTTCAGTTGATCTTTGTTAACCCGCCAGCTGGGCAAAGCATCTTCTAAATAATTTTTAACGTACAACTCTGTTAGTTGCCCTAATGAGTTGGCGGTAGCTCCACCAGTAATTCTGCTTACCCAAATATACCTTTGCTTAACAAAGTTACTTAACTCATCATTCTTCCCTAACATTGCGCCTAAAACACATTTATCAAGTATCTCTTCAGGCATAGAGGTTTCAGCTAGTGTCGAACCACCGAAAAGTAAAAGCATGCAAACATCCTCCATTAAAGGGGACATCTCGGGAGTTAAATCTATACCTTCGCCATCTACAAATAAGTTTGTATTACTCCATGTCTTGTTTTGGCTAAAGGATTTAAATTGATAATCATACGCAACTCCTTTCCAAATAAAAATCAATTTATCACCGATTAAACTAGGTAATTCCTTTTTAAACCTCATAAGTTTTTCCCCACCTATATCAGTGAGAACTATTAAATGTTTCAAAAATAAATTAGGCTTTAAACTGGAAGTATTAAGAGCTTCTTTCCATGAATAAGGATTTGAATCAGCAATATTAAGTAAGCTAATAAACTTATCTTGAGTTTCTATTAATTTAGGAATGATACTTGAATTCTTTTCACTTTGAGCAATATTAGCTGGCCAAAACTTTAAAGCATTTTCTTCCAAGTCTTGTATATTTCTCATTTGTATCCTTATCCTATAATTTTTATGTATTCTATAATATGTATAGATATTATAGAAGAAAATTAAAGCGTTTAGGGTGCTGCTTTCCCATTGTTTTAATCATAAAGCGATTATCAAATATGAATCGCTATCTTTTTTGTCTGAAGGCGCAGTGTTCAGAAGGTTCGACAAGGTCTTTAACTATAATAAACTCATCTTCATCCCGTACTCTCCAAGTCTTAAGCGCATGGGATTATATCTTTCCGGCCAGCATGATGACAGTCGCAGCCGTTGACCGACTCATTCACCGCATTACAATTATCGAACTAGAGGGATAGAGCTATCGAAAACAACATCATATAAAGCAAGCGAAATAGACTAACAGTGATGACACCTAACCTGCCATCATGCCTAGTTCATTTAGGCTATACCCAAAAAGAACCGCATACAATCCCTCACAATCCCTTGTAAATTAAATACGAAACCACTTAAAATGAACTCCTAAAGGTGAACCACTCAAAACAGACTGGAGTGTTATGTTTATTCGAGCTTACCTGCGAGCAAGCACGCAAGAGCAAGATGCTGAACGCGCAAAATCAGAACTCATCCATTTTGCTGCAGAACATGGCCATAAGATTGCTAGCTTTTATGTAGAGAATGAATCTGGCGCAACTTTACAAAGACCTGAGCTGATTCGGTTGATTAATGATGCTTCTAAGGGAGATGTGATTCTGGTTGAGCAGGTCGACCGCCTAGCTCGCCTGAATGATCAAGACTGGCACTTGCTTAAACAGCAACTATCTCGGAAGAATATTTCAATCGTTTCCAAAGAACTCCCGACCAGCTGGCTCGCGCTAGATCTAACAAAAGAGCAGCCCGACTTTACTGCAAGCATGATTAAAGCAATTAACACAATGATGCTCGATATGCTTGCTGTAATCGCCAGAAAGGACTACGAAGATAGAAGGCGAAGACAACTCCAGGGTATTGATAAAGCGAAGCGAGAAGGGCGCTACCGAGGAAAAAGCGAAGACTCTGAGCTTCACGATGCTATTAAGAAGCTACTCGAAGGCGACGAGCCGTATAGCTATAGCAAGATAATCAAAAGATTAGGCTGCAGTCGTGCAACAGTCGCTAAAGTGTCGAAAAGAATGAAGTGCATTGACTGACAAAAACCTCACCTGCTCATTGAGCGGAGAGGCAGGTCCGTGCCAAAAGCGGAATTTTAGAGGTTGCTAATATAATACCCTACTGCAAACTCTCGGTGTGTGAAGCGGTAATAGATCGCGGAAGTATTTCGGTAGGGCCTTCTTATAAATAAAGAACGACTTTTAGAGCAAACTAGACTCACAATTTTGCTATGTAGTTATACCCATCTTTGGAGCAAGAATATGACCGGCCTAGCAGATCAGTATTTTTAAAATTTAAAAAATAACGAACTCGCGATCAATAATTGTCGCTTATCGGCAGGCAAGTCAAACAGACAATGCTCAAACGATCATAATGTCTAACTATCTACCAAACGCCTCGTAATTCAATTAGTTGATTATTTAGTATTATATGCTTTACGACCGGTAACCATCTGACGAATCAAATTACGCGCACCATACTTGCTAAACCATACGACAACCGGAATATGTATTGCGACCAACAGCATTGAAACATTGGCACATATTTCGTGCACTTCCTCAACCCATTCCTCACCCCACAACGCATCTGTGGTCATCATCCAGCCGCTAATACCGGTTAATGCTATCATCAATAGCAAACAGATGATCATGACACCGCCCACTGGATTGTGGCCATCATGCACAGGCTCTCTGCCCGCGAGCATTTCACGTATATGCTGACGCACTTTAGAAGGTGTCGGGAAAAAGCTGCGAAAGCGCGCATTATCAGGGCCGATAAAGCCCCATAGAAAACGCACGGCAAGTGCAGCCAGCACATAGTACCCGACCCACTCATGCAGATCTTCGCCCTCTTCTAAAACCCAATAATTGAGTAGGAAGGCAGTGGCGAGGCTCCAATGGAAAGTACGGATCAATAGATCCCATATGACAGGCTGCTTATTCATTTCTTAATCCTTTCGCGTAGTCTTCAATCCATTTTCTTTTTTACAATGTCACCTGTCTCAGGATGAAAGTAGATCTCAACCTTATTGTTTTTGTTGTCATAGCCGTAGATTTCATAGCAACCGCCCGAGGTTTTTTTAAACTTTTTAATACTGTAACCCTGCTCCTCGATTTGCTGTTTCATCGTGTCTTCCGGAATCCAATTAGCATTTTCTCCGTCAGTACATTTAGGGCCTGCCAGCGTTACAGAAGAAGCAGTGAGTAGTAAGGCGGCAATGATCAATTTTTTCATGATGTGAACTCCAGTTGATTAATTAATTGAGTTCATTGTGCCGGCGAAACCTTAAGAGAATATTAGGTAGAGGATATTTATTTTAACGATTTTTTCCACTGCAAACGTGCGGTCAAACCACCGTTACAGGTATCCGATAATAGCAATTGGCAGGATTGTAGTGAGGCGATTAGGTTTACAATCGACAAACCTAATCCTGCGCCTCCACTGTCAGCTTTATTTTCACGATAAAAGCGCTCTACTACGTGCTCACGCTCAGAGAGTGGAATTCCCGGTCCATGATCACAAACGTCAATGACGGCTCCATCCTCATTTTCATAAACATTAACCTCAATAAAATCACCCGAATGGGTATAGCGAATTGCATTTTCCACCAGATTACGCACTGATATTGTTAAAAGAGTAGGTTCAGAATGGATCCATACCTGAGGCGAACAATTGAGTACCAGCTCAATTTGTTTTGCATCCGCGAGTATCACAAGCTCCGCGATTAAGTCTTGCAACACTGGCTCAGGATCAATCAATGCGGGCTCTAATACGCCTTTATGCGGCTCTAAACGCGCCAGTTGCAAGAGTTGTGAAACCACCCGCTCCATCCGCATAATTGCTTCAGCGATCGGTTGGTATTGTTCCGTTGGTAGCGTAGTAAGATCCAGGTGCACGCGCAAAGCGGCGAGCGGGGTCCTTAACTCATGTGCGGCATCGTCGGTAAATCGGCGTTCCATAGTCAGTGTGGTGGCTACACGGGCGAATAGATGATTCATCGCTTCCACCATTCCGGCCAGCTCTACTGGTAAGTTAGCGGCTGTAATCGCTTCAAGATCATCACTGTCTCGCTGATCAACCGCCTGTCGGATATCAAGTAGAGGCTTTAATCCATGCTTAATAATCAACCACATCGCCAATAGTAGTAATGGCAACACGATAAGAATCGGTATCATTACCTTATGGCTAATATCCTCAGCCAGATCCTCCCGTACTTCGATTTTCTGTCCGGTACGTATCCACAACTGGTGTGATTCATCAAACAAGGTATAGATCCGCCAAGCTTCTGACTCACTAATGATATCTTGGAACCCTGTTTTTACTGGCGCAGGGACTTGAAAATAAGCTGGGGTACTGAGGAGTAAATGCTTCGCACTCCACGCTTGAAAGGCCAGCTTGCGCTCATAGGGGTGTCCTGTACTAAGGGTATCAGGAAATCTTTCCTCATCACTTCTTAATAAGGACTCTTGCAGCTCATGTAGGGTGTTTTGCTCTTGATGATCAACCACCAATCCATGAAAAATACGTGCTGACTGAACCAGCGAAGCATCAAATACTTCTTCAATCTCATGAGAGGTATACCAAGATGTAGAGATCAGCGTGATGATAGAGCTGCTACTGAGCAGGAGAAAAGCACCCCAAAGCAAATAACTACGGATAGAATGTATCAAAGTTTAGCCACCCGATAACCGACACCGCGCACTGTCTGAATTAATGATTTACCCAGCTTTTTGCGTAGATTGTGTACATGCACTTCCAACGCGTTACTTTCAACCTCTTCATCCATACTGTATAGATGCTCCGCAAGACGGCTACGCGTCTGCACTTGACCACTGCACTCGACCAGGCGCAATAAAAGATCATATTCTTTGCGCCCTAACGGTATAGCCACACCCTCCTGAAATACCTCACGCGCCAAGGTATCAATTTCAATATTATTATAGTGTAACCGCTCACTAGGGCGTCCTTGCGATCGACGATATAAAGCACGCACACGAGCTTCAAGTTCCGCAAGCGAAAACGGCTTAAGTAAATAATCGTCTGCACCGCTATCCAAGCCTTTAAGCCGATCCTCTAACGCATCACGAGCAGTCAAAATAAGCACGGGGCTATTGATGCCTGCCTGTCGTACCTGATTCAACAAATCCAGTCCATCAATATAAGGCAAATTGAGATCCAGGATAACCACATCGTTGTGTAACTGTAATGCAGCGGCCAACCCGCTGCGCCCGTCTTTCATCCACTCAACATTGTATCCTTGCTGTGAAAGGGATCGATGTATACCCTTTCCCAGCAAATCATCATCCTCAATCAAAAGTAAATTCATCTATTTTGTCCGCTTAAATAAATCGCTGTTTATCATGTTAACCGATCAAACTTAAAGCAATCTTAAAGGGATTTTTAAAGCAATGGTTATATGTGGATAAATAAAGAAAAATAATTAGATGTGTCTTAAGAAGAAAGGTTAAAAAATATTTATTTAAGTTTGGTTTAAGCTTGCTAGCGTATCCTTTGGGACCAAATCCTTAACAGGCATTAGAAAAAATGACACCTCAGCAAAAAACGGCACATTTAATGCCCGAAACTGAGCGACATGCTGCCTCCATAAAGACAACCTGGATCAGCGCTCTAGTCAACACGCTACTCAGTATTGGGCAAGTAATAGCCGGGTGGTTAACAGGCTCATTTGGCCTGATCGCCGATGGTATTCATACACTATCCGATCTTATAGCCGATTTTGTTGTGCTGCTTGCAGCGAGCCATAGCCGTAAAGGGGCGGATGAGGATCATCATTATGGACATGCGCGTTATGAAAATGCGGCTTCGCTATTTTTAGGGGTGATATTGTTGTGTGTTGCCGCTTTTATGGTTTGGTCGGCTGTTTTAAAACTTCATGATTGGGAAAACTTACCGGATGTGAAGATAGCTGCTTTGTGGGCTGCGATCGTGGCACTTATATGCAAAGAGTGTCTGTTTAGGTACATGCTATCTGTAGCGCATCGTGTTGGATCAAGCATGCTGATAGCTAACGCGTGGCATGCAAGATCAGATGCACTCTCTTCGTTGGTCGTTGCAATAGGGATTACTGGCAATCTACTTGGGTATCCATTACTTGATCCTCTTGCTGCACTTTTGGTCGGTGGAATGGTGGGCAAGATGGGTTGGCAGTTTTCAGTTAATGCCTTTCATGACCTTACTGATCGCGCCCTTCCCATAGAGGAGATGGAGTTAATCGATAAATTGCTGATGGCAACGCCAGGCGTTGTTGGGATACACGACTTAAGAGCCCGTAAGATGGGTGATCTTGCCATTGTGGATGTGCATATTGATGTTGATGGTCAACTAACAGTACAAACAGGGCATGATATTGCTGTGGATGCCCGACGCAGAGTAATGGAATGCCATAGAGTTCAGAATGTTATGGTGCATGTAGATCCTGTTTAGGAGAATTCCGCTCTATTAATACATAGGGCGGGATATGTAGATAAAAAAACCACCTCGCCTAATGTGATTAGATTACTCATATCAGCTCACAAAGAAATTAAAATACTTTGGTTTGTATTTGGCAACTGACAAGCAACGTCTCATCAGTACTTACTGCGCTGGTAATAGGCATTTTCGTTGGTGTAATGCTTGCTTAGATCGTACCCCCACGTTAGCGTTTACGACGACAAATACCTAAAACCATACAGATAGCCCTCCGTGATTTAATTCATCTTTAGTTACTTTCGCCACATATTTATCGAGTACATTTCTAGAAGTGCTGACTTAATCGTTTGGTTTCAAGCAAATACATTTATAACTATTGAAATTACCCCCCATGACACGCAAGTTACACCGTAGTTCGTAATTATTTTTCATATATTCCTGCTTTTCAAGTTTCATGACTTTTGTCAATAAAAATTAAATTAGAACTTTCTAATACTTATAATAAGTGCAAGATTTATCTCATGTGTAAATGCTCGTGATTATGAAAGCGCAGAGAGTAGGTAAATCGATTACTCATTTAAGGTTTTGTTAATAATAGAGGTTCAACATGAAACACAATCAATTAAACAAAGTTCTCGCAGTAACTCTGCTTACAAGTGGCCTTGTGATGACGGGTCCGGTTCTCGCTGGTAGTGGGGTACTAGGGATTTTCCGTCCAAAAACGACAAAAAACGCTGAAGCCCCCGCCCCTCAAAGCCTCCAAGAGGGTATTACTTTTTCTTAACCGGCAAATAGCCCTC
>Ga0209302_10002149_pt1 | contig 11534 bp, 9 predicted proteins | sample ArcOceMetagenome_2_FD_187445 | JGI IMG/M metagenome (GOLD analysis project Ga0209302, IMG submission 187445) | Marine eukaryotic phytoplankton communities from Arctic Ocean - Arctic Ocean ARC135M Metagenome (SPAdes) (version 2) | ecosystem: Environmental > Aquatic > Marine > Oceanic | place... | reverse complement strand
GCTGCCGCAGGACCGTCCGACTGCAAGGGAGTAGGGGTGGAGGGGGGTGAAGGGGTGCCGTAAAGGCAAATAAGGGGAGGGGGAGCGGGAGCGGGAGAGGCGACTGAAGGTGCATGGTGGGGGGGGTGGGGGGTGAAGTGGGCGCCTATGCGAGCGTGGATAGGGGTGATAACTAGGTAACGTGCCTGCGCGAGCTTGGAGAGCTTGTGTGCGTTGCGGATAGCTTTTAGTCCTGAGCCGCCACCGCCCGCCTGCAACGAAGATGATGGGCGAGGGCTTTTCGGTGACGAGAGGGGGGTGAGGTGAGAGGCGTAGGGTTGTGTTGCATAGAACGTGCATAGTAAGTGCATAGTAAGTGCATAGTTATTAGGAGGCGCGCGCCTCGAGGAGGGAGAGGCTAAGATTAAATCTCGACATCAGCTCGCGCCGCTCGAAGTTACGGAACGGAAGGTTCTCCGGGTTGACCCCCGCCGCGACGTACCTTGAAATACATGCACATGCACATGCACATGTACGCATGTGCATGTGCATGTGTATGCACATGTGCATGTGCATGTACATGTATGTGCATGTGCATGTCATGTATGTATGTGCATATCCATGTGTAACATGCACATGCACATGCGCATGCGCATGGGGTGAGATACACTAGAGATACACGGGGTTCCAGGCTGGACGCATGAGGTTGCAGGGTACCCTGTCTATACCGACGGTTGGGCTCGGCTGCCTCTGCACACGTGCTGCGGTTCAGGAGTGGGCGCACAGTGCACAGTGCATGTGCAGTGCATGCACTGAGCATGTGCGGCGCACAGAGTCTCCAGGTGTAGCCTCTCCAGGGCTTGAAGGGACTCCAGGGACTTAGGTGCAGCCTCTCCAGGGATACTGAACAGAGTGAGGAGACGGGGCCTAAGGTGAGGAGAGAGATGGCCCGGTGTGAGGCTTTGGTGCGTCGAATGAGCTCCACCCCCACCTCCACCACCACCCCCACCTCCACCTCCCCCACCTCCACCCCCACCACCACCCCCACCTCCAGGGCGCGCTCAAGTGCGGGGTGAGTGTACTTCTACTACTACTGAGGGCGTGTGCGGCGCACAGCCTCTCGAGATGCGCCACCAGCGCAACCTCCCTGGGGGCTACCTCGGCAGCGATGGCGCCGGCGACTCTCGCCTCGCCCACCTCCGCGGCGAGGATGGCGGCGGCGCCCTTGGGCGGCAGCGGCGGCAGCGCCGTCCAAGCATTCTCGATGAGGCCGACGCTCACGGCATCGAAGCGCAGGGCGGCGAGCAGCTCTGCCATCTTGAAGGGGGCAGCCCCTCCCGTCACATGTGGTGACCTCTTGCCGCCCTTGCCTCGCGCGGGGCCGACGGCGGGCGCATCGGTGCGGGAGGCGGCGACGCGCAGCGCATGCCTGGTGAAGGCCTGGAGTTGCTCGAGCACCACCGCGAGGGCTTGTGGCTCCACCTCGTGCACGCCGAGCAGGTCGAGTGCCATGAGGACCAGCTTGCCGATCTGGGTTGGCCCGGCCGAGTCCTTTTTGATCTGAGCGGTGGTCGCGGTGGCAGACTCCATCACTCCTCGGCTGCAGCACGAGGAGACCCCCGACACAAGCCCGCAGCCCGACGCACCGCCGCCGCCGCCGCCACCGCCACTGCCTCCGCTGCTCTGCATATCTGCCTTGGACGATCTGCGCCGCCGCCCAGCCCCGCCGCGCCGCTCTGCAGCCGCCAGAGCGCTCTCCACCTCCTCCGCAGCAGGGTCGTCGAGCGCCACCTGCAGCTTGGGCACGGCCCCGTCTAGCGGCAGCCCCGCGGCGGGCATGCCTCGCGAAGACCCTGCGCAGTGGCCAGGATCGCTGAAGCGAAGGAGCGCGAAGCCTCTGGAGAAGCCGTTGGCCCAGGTGGCGAGACGCGCCTCACGGCATCCGAAGTGCCGTCGAAGCCCCTCCTCGGTGGTGCGGAAGGAAAGGCCACTCGCCAGCATCAGGCAGCCCGATGGCACGTGCTCGTACCCCGCTGTGCCGGTGGCGATGGCGGGGGTGGCCACGGCGGGGTTGGCGGGGTTGGCGGCGGCGGCGGCGGCGGCGGCGGTGGCGGCGGCCGCGACCATCTGTGCGTGCTTCCGTTGGCCGGCCGTCGCGCGCAGCTGGAAGGCTTGGTCAGACTCGAAGTGACGCTGGGGGGTGGAGGCCGCGCTGGGACTAAAGGAAGACAGGCCCGGCCGCCCCCCGATGGAGTGAGACTGCCCCGGCTCGGCGGCGGCGGGCGTGGCGGCAGGCCGCCGGGGCTCAGGGGGCTTAGGGAGCCATAGGGTAGCGGTGTCCGGCGCCACCGCCTCGCTGCCGAAGAGGAAAGCGCGCGTGGAGAGCACCTTGGCGCGCGCGAGCTCGGCTTTTGTGACCTCGTCGGTCGTAAGCGGCGGTGCCCACGAGCTGCCGCAGCTACCACCCCATCCGAACTTTGCGTTCCACTCGCCTCCGCCACCCAGGCTGCTTCGGGGAGAGCATGAGCTGCACGACTCTCTCGATCTGCGCCTGCGCCGGACAGAAGGAGAACCCTCTGACGACGACGGAGCGAGAGGCAGATCGTCTCTCGACCCGCGCCGCCCTCGGGCCGGGGAGATGCCCTCTGCTCTGAGGAGGCCGGGGGATACACCTGGCGAGACACCTGGCGAACGGCCGCCTCCGCCGCTTCCTAAGCTTCCGCCGCCTCCTCCCCCGGTGCCGCTTGCCGCCGCCGCAGCAGCCTGTAGACCGCCACAGAAGCTGACGGAGCGCGGCAGTTCCCCCCCTCGGTCTGCAGAGGCTGCAGAGGAGGACCTGTGTCAGGGAACGGTAGCGGGTAAGCGGCAGGAGGGTAAGCGGCAGGAGGGTAGGCGGGTAGGCGGGCAGGCGGGCAGGCGAGCGGGGTGGCGAGGCGGCGGGGTGGCGAGGTGGCGGGGTGGCGGGGCGGCGGGGCGGCGGCGTCTCGGAGATACACTCTCGGGTCAGGGAGATGCATACCTGCGGCTGTCCGCCGAGCGGCAACTCATCACAAATGGTGCCGATTGCGGCACATCACACTGCGCCGGCCTTGGCCTTGGCCTCGCCCCGACTCTCCCGACGTTGGGAGCGGTGGCCTGTCGGGTGAGGCCTCGAGGCGGTTCGGGACCGGCGCCGAGATTGGGCTGGGATTGGGCGCCGAGGCACCTGCCCATCCAGAGTGAGCCTCGGAGCTTGAGTGAGAGGGGCCGCCACACAGCCGCCGAGGCGTCGGCCGAGGTGCAGCCTGGCTGTGAGGCCGCGGAGGTGCAGCCCCCCAAAGAGGCCTCCTCATGCTCCTCATGCTCCTCATGCTCGAGCTCGAGGGGGGCGGGGCGGAGCGCCTCGGCTGCCGCGGTGCGAGGTCGCAAAGCCGCCTTCTTGGCTGCTTCGGTCGCCTGCGAGACGGTGGGAAGATAGTGGGGTGATGGTAGGGAGATAGCGGCGATATGATGGCGAGATGGCTGCAAGATAGCCCCTCTCCTCACAGCCGGCTCGGAGACGATGGGGGCGGGTGCGAGGTGGAGGCGGTGGAGGCAGCGCTGCGTGCGGTGCGGTGGCGATGGCGGTGGCGGGGCCGACCTTGCGCGCGGCGGCGTGTGCGCGCTCGGCCACCTCGTCGTCGAACTCCGCTGCGGCATCGGCAGCGCTCAGCATGGCTCGCATGGACCTCGTCGGCGCTGGCGGCGCAGGCGCGGAGTAGGCATAGGCCCCTCTCTGTCCCTGCTGCGCCGCCGCGTCGAGCGCCGGTACGAGGGGTCTGATCTCGGCACGGGAGATGAAGCTGCGCCCCTCTGTTGAGATCGTCATCTCCGCCGAGCTCGCAGCCGAGATCCCAGTCGCACTCTTGCCTCTCGTCAGGGGGACCGGGCTGCGCTCAGACACCCTGCAAATAGCACGCACATGCATATGGTGTGCACGAGCGCATGCACATAGCATGCACGCAGGACGCACGCAGCACGCACGCATGCATGTGCATGTTCATGTGCATGTTGCATGTGCATGTGCATGTGCATGTGCATGTTGCATGTGCATGTGCATGTTGCATGTGCATGTGCATGTGCATGTGCATGTGCATGTGCATGTGCATGTGCGTGTGCATGTGCATGTTGCATGTGCAGCATGTGCATGTAGCACAAGCGCGGCAGCTTCCGACCTGCGCGTCGGCTTCGTCTTACCGGATGGCTTGGTGATGCTGCAGTAGGTCTGGTTGAGAAACTCGAGGTACGCCTCCTCGCTCGGCGCAGCCCACATGTCCGCTAGACCGAAGAGACTCTCCGCATACGCCTCAAACTTCATGTGGCCCGTCTCGTTGGCTCCCTCGGCGCCGGTGTCATCGCGCCAGTCCTCCTCGGCCGCGAGGAGCGCGTCGGCGTCGGTGAGGTCCGGCGCTAGCGCCTTGCTTAGCCGGCTGTGCACGAAACCGTACTGGTCGCGCGAGACTGCCACAGAAGCGGCGGTGACTGGCAGACGGCAGTGTGCACTGTGTGCACTAGTTCGAGTGGCAGCCTCTTACGTGTGGCGCTCGCGTCGAGGCCGAGTGCCGTCCAGAACTGCATGGCCGCAGCACGCACCTTGGTCGCGTGCCGCAGCGCTAATCGCACGGGCTCCACCGTTCCCGTCATGAGGGTGTGCCGCGCGGTCGTTACAAGCATCGGGCTGGGAGGCGTGGGCTGAATTTTAGCCAACCCATCTGCGCATAGACAACGTACAGAGATCAGAGATCAGATAACAGATAAGATCTTATCGACAGACAAACCATTACTCCGTCTGTCTGTCTTCGAAATAGATACGAGATATGATAAGAGGGTTCTTATCTATCGAAAAGCGATTACGAACGTCCTCTACTATCATGCGGCCAACTAAGGTCTTGGGCAAACAGGGAATGCGCGCGCTCTCCGCCGGCCGCAGCTCGCCCGCCTCGCCGGCCTCTCTGCCACCGCCCTTCCCGGCCACCGTCGCCCTCCCCGACCGCCTCCCGGCCGCCGCCGCCATCGCCGCCGCCGCCACCACCGCCGCCGCTCTCTCGGCAGTCAGGTCCCAGCACCGCCTGAGGAAGGTAGTAGCAAGCCTGGAGGGGAGGGGAGCAAGGCAAGGGGGGTCTAGCTCGAGCGGCGGGGGCGCACCTTCTAGAGCCTGACTTGGAGCTTGCCCACCATCTCGATGAGCCGCTTGAGGCCCATGAGCCACTGGCCATTGTCGGCCCAGTCGGAGGTGGTGATGGCCACGTGGACGTGGAGCGCGGTAGCCACGTCGCCTGCCGCGAGGGCCTGGCAGAGCTGCGACAGCTGGCCGAAGACCTCCGCGGAGACCTCGCCCGTGCTGAGCTTGGCCTCGAGACCGGCCATGCGCTTGGCGACGTCGTCCATCTTGCGCTTGTCCATGGGTGGCAGGTCGAAGGCGCAGCACTTAGCTGCGAGGTCACGCGTCGTCTGGATGACCAGGGAGGGGTCGTAACTCGGCTTGGGAGGCGGCGCGGGCGCGGGCGCGGGTGCGGGCGCCGGCGCTTGCTGCTGCATCTGCTGCTGCATCTGCTGCTGCATCTGCTGCGGCTGCTGCGGCTGCTGCGGCTGCTGATAGCCGCCAGGAGGTTGCTGCGGCATCATCGGCGTCATCGGCGGCGCAGCGGGAGCCTGGTAGCTGTAGGCGGGGGCGGGCGGGGCCGCGGCGGGCGGGGGCCTGTACGCCTGCGGCGGCGGCGGCGGCGCCGCGGCGGGCGCGGGCGCGGGCGCGGGCGCGGGCGCGGGCGCGGGCGGGGCCTGGTAGCTGTACGCGGGCGCGGGCGCCGGTGGCGCCTGGTAGCTGTACGCGGGCGCAGGCGCGGGCACGGGCACGGGCGGCGCCGCGGCGGCCGCCGGCTGCTGGTACCCCTGCTGCTGCTGGCCGTACTGCTGCTGCGGCGGCTGCTGCTGGCCGTACTGCTGCTGCTGGCCGTTGGGGAACTGCTGCTGCTGCTGCCCGTACTGCTGCTGACCGTACTGCTGCTGCTGGCCGTAGCCCTGCTGCGGCTGCTGCTGCTGCTGCGCGTACTGCTGCTGCTGCTGCTGCTGCTGCTGCTGCTGCTGCTGCTGCTGCTGCTGCTGCTGCTGCTGCTGCTGCTGCTGCTCGTACTGCTGCTGCTGCTGCTGCTGCTGCTGCTGCTGCTGCTGCTGCTGCTGCTGCTGCTGCTGCTGCTGCTGCTGCTGCTGCTGCTGCGCGTACTGCTGCTGCTGCTGCTGCTCGTACGCCGCCTGCGCCGCCGCGTGTACGCTCTGCGAGACCTGGACGTGCACGTGCTCGAAGGGCGTGGGCGGCGGGCCGGTGAGCAGCGACGGGTCGCGGTGGTAGAGGCGGTCCATGAGCACGGCGGCGGGGGAGGTGGGGTCGTCGAGGGGCAGCTGGAGCAGGTATTTCATCGCGGGGTGCAGGCAGCCCTGCGAGGCGAGGAGCTCGGCGAACTGGACGACCTTGTCGGCGACGAGGGCGTAGCCCTGCTTGCTCTGCGCGGCCTCCTGGAAGACGACGAGCTTCTCGATGAGGTCGAGCAGCGCCGCCGTCGCGCCGCTGTCGGCGGCCGAGTGGTGGCTCTGCCACAGCGCTGTCACCTTTGCGATGTTGGCCGCGCACATGTAGCAGAGCGTCGCCGCGGCCGAGTCGCCGCGCTCGGCCTCGAGCCGCTCGCCCAGCTGGTTGCACAGCAGCCCAAGCTCCTCTGCGCTCGAGTAGGTGTTGACCAGGCCGAGCGTCTCCTTCCACGAGGCGAGGTCGCTCTCATTGACGAACCTCGCAAAGTCCTGGTGCACGATGGCCGAGAGCGTCTGCATGAAGGGCGTGCTGCTCGACTGAAGGTATTGGTCGCGCGTCGCCGTCCACAGCTCGGGCCCGCCGCTGGCCGCGAGGACGAGCGCGTCGGCCATCCGCCCTGCACGCAGGCAGCATGCGACCGCCGCCTCGAGGTTTCCGCCCAGCATGGCGCGGCTCAGCGTCGTCGCGTCGTCCGCGGGCGGCTCGGCGGGCGGGGGCGGCCTCGCTGCGGCGGCGGCCTCCTGCTCCTCCGTGGCCACGGCTAGCTGCGAGAAGAGTGCGGCGGGGTCGTCGTCCGCCGCGCCTGGTGTGCCCATGGCGCTCGGCGTGGCGGGCGCGGAGGGGGGTGCCACCTCGGGCGGCGGCTCCTCGGCAAGGCCGAGGAAGCCGAGCAGCAGCCGCCTCTGCTCGCTCGAGCAGAGCACCTGCATGAGGCGCCACTCGGTGGCGTCGCGGGCCGAGGTGGTGCCCGCCTTTGCGGCGCAGAAGCCGCCAAGGCCCTCGCTGCCCAGCTCGATCGCCTGCTCGAGCTGCTGCGAGCGGTCCACCACTGCCGGGTCGCTCACCACGTCGACCGTGGTCACCGAGACGCCCGCCGCCTCGTTGAAGAGGGAGAGCTGCCCACCGAAGCCGAAGGTGGCGCCGCACGGCCGCTTGAGCCACTTGGGTGCGCGCACGGGGCGCGCCAGGTTGCTCTGCTGCGGCAGGAAGCCCTCGGCGGAGGCGGGGGTGGGCACGGAGGAGGCGTCCTGCAGCGAGTAGACGGAGACGATGCCGTCGAAGGAGGAGGCGGAGAGGATGGCGGGCAGCCGCGGCGACCACTGCACGTCGAAGGTGGGCCGGGTGGTGGAGGGCAGCTCACAGACCATGTCCCCCGTGGACACGTCCCAGCAGATGGTGCGGCTGTCGTTGCCCGAGGAGAGGAGGAGGTTGGAGTCGTGCGGGCACCACGAGGCGGCGAGGATGCCCTTGGTGTGGCCGTGCAGCTCGCGCACCGGCATGGTGGCATTGCGCAGGTCCCAGATCTGGAGCACTGGAGATCGGTCGTCCGCCGAGGCGACGAGTACCTCCGTGGCCGCCTCTGGGTTCCAAGTGATGACGGAGTTGCGCTGCGTCTTGTTGTTGGGGTCCTGGAAGGAGATGACCGGCTTCTTGAGCTTGAGGTCCCACACGACGCTGAGGCCGCTGTGCGAGGTCGAGGCGAGGATGTGCTGCACCTTGCGGTTCCACGCCACGCTCGAGATGTCCGAGGGCGGACCGCTGCTCTTGGCGCCGGGCGAGTAGACGCTGGGCGAGCCCGGATTGCTCAGGTCGGTGATGAAGACGTCCGACTCGCCCGCCCCCGAGGCGAGCAGGTTGGAGACGGACGGGTTGAACTCGAGGCCACGCACTGCGCCCTGGTGCCGGTCGATGCTCGCGACGAGCGGGTCGGCACCCTCGCCCCTGCCAATGATGCACGGCGGCTCAGCGCTGGAGCGGCGGCTACCAGGGCGGGGTTGGTGCTAGGGGGGGCGCGATACGCGCATCGCCACGCGCTGGCGGTGGGTCGTGGCTGCTGCCGAGGCTGCTGCCTGGGCTGACGTGCGCTGGCTGGAGCCAGAGAGGGGGAGCGAGCCTCTCTGCGTGCGCTGGGCGTGTTGGGCAGCGCAGGCGATGCCGCTGAGGCGCGACCGCCAGGCCGTGGGCGGGGCCTGTCAGGGGGCGTGGCGGGGCGCACGCGATCAGCGCCGCCGGGCTGTAAATCTTGATGGAGCCGTCGACCATGCCGCCAGCCAGCATGCCGTAGGGCATCGAACCGTTCTCCATGCCCTTGGTACCCCAGGCGAGCCGGTGGAAGCGCTCGCTGGACGACACGCTGCCGAGCAGCGACAGCTCGCCCGTCTGAGAGGACATGTCCAGCTTGAAGACCTCCAGGTGGGCGCTGGAGTCAAAGTTGTCCGAGATGGCGCCCGCCACCGTGCCGGCCGCGAGCAGGCTGGCGTGCTCTGACGACGCACCCCAGGCCACCGTTGCGCTGCGGTTCACACCGGAGATCTTCATGATAGCCTGTTCTGTGCCGTGCCGCCGGTGTTGCTATCAGAGCGCAAAGTCGCGCTGGCTGAGGTGGCAGGGGGTGTCATTTTCCGTTTTCCCGCAAACTCTGGTCCCGTGTGCCCTCTGTAGCCTTCCCCGACATTGGCGACATATCCTATAACATGCGAACTCGAGAGAGCGCTCGAGTGGCTGAGGTGCGCGGCTGAGGTGGCGCGGCTGAGGTGGCGCCGCTGCTGAGGTGAGGCTGAGGTGGCGCCGCTGCTGAGAGGTGAGGTGCGCCGCGGGGGGGCTGCCGAGGTGAGTGAGGTGCGCCGGCTGCCGCGGGTCACAGTGCCAACGGAGGCACCAGATATATAATATCCTATATCGATGGTGTGAGCTCCTCTTATATAAGCTCCTCCTCCTGACCTCCTCCTGACCTCTCGGACCGTCTCCCCGTCCCGTCCCCCACACTGCACCCCCCGCGCCGCGCCGCTCGCGCCGCCGATCGCGCCGTGTATGTACGCCGAGACATGATTGACTCTAGTAACTTTATCTCGCGTGCCATTAGCGAGCACTACTACTACGACCACATCTACTACCGCCCCAGCTGATGGAGTAGCAGTGGCCGCACATGATGAGTGCGAGCACGGGGAAGAGCGCGAACGGAGCGAGGTACGACTGGGTGCGCTCGCGCAGCAGTGCCGTCAGCGTGACGCCGCAAAAGCCGCCGACGTACTGCGCGAGTACGAGTGCGCCCTGCAGCCGGCCGAAGCCCTCGCGTCGGCCGTAAGCCTTGGCCGCGTGTGACTGCACGAGGGCGAAGGAGGCACCGTAACCGAGGCCGTAGGTGATAGCGAAGGCGGCGAGCTGAGCCTCACTCGAGACGGGAGCGATGCGCCAGCCGCCCCCGGAGGGAGTTGCATCTCCGGAGGGAGCACGCTCCACCTGCAGGACGAGCAAGGAGCCGCACAGGAGCAGCGCGCAGCCTGTGAGATGTAAAGTGCGGGCTTGAAGACGCACGGCGTGAGATTTGTGAGTGAGAGATGCGCGGTGTAAGTCACGTAGCTTGTGGGAGGCGGAGAGCGGAGAGCGAGCTGCCTGCCATGCCGACCCACTTGGCGCGAGGACCGTCCAGGCCGCAGCCGCAGCCGACCTGTAAGAGAGGGGTGAGATGTAATAGGCAAGAGGATGTAAGAGGGCTACTCCTCGAACTGGATGTAAGAGGTGAGATGTAACGGGCAAGAGGTAAGACCTTGCCGACGACGGAAGCAGCGAAGACGGCAGAGGAGTAGCCCGCGCTGTGGGAGAGGGGCATGCCTAGGTCCGTACTCAGGTAGAGTACGATCAACTGGCCCATGGCGTTGACGATGTACCTGGGATGTAGGCTGCACGCTGCAAGGTGTAAGGGGCACGCTGCTAGCTAAGGGGGTGTAGCAAGTGCGCTGAGGCGGCGTACAGCAGCTGTACACTCATCGCGAGCAGGTGCCACACTGCAGCCTCACGCAGCCACCACGCGCCTCGCCATGCCCTCAGCGTAGCCTCCATCGAGGTAGAGGCGGCTCGCATGTGCCTTAATGCATCGCCCGCCGCGCCGCTGGCCACGCCGCGCGCGAGGGGCTGTGGCTGCGGTTGCTGCTGCTGCTGCTGCGGTTGCTGCTGCTGCTGCTGCGGCGGCGGCTGCAGTGGCGGCGGCCTGGTGTCATCGAGCGTGGTGGCGAGCTCGGTGCCTCCCTCCCACAGGGCTGCGGTGGCTGCGTTGCACCCCTCCTCGCCGCCGCCGCCCGCCGCCGCCCCGTGCCCGCCGCTTTGCTCCCCCTCCTCAGAGCTCAAGCCCCGTGTGGCGGTGAGCGCGAGGGTGGGAAGGTCGGCGTGGTCGGTCTGGTCGGCGTGGGTGGGGGAGGTCCCAGGGGCGCGCCCTAGCCTCAGCAGCAGCAGGGCGAGCGGCAGGCCCACACCCAGCAGTGAGGCCGGGCAGATTGCGTAGGCTGCGCGCCAGCCTCGCTGCTCGGTGAGGTGCGCGAGGAGCGGCGGCCACGCGACGCCCGCCACAGAGAAGGCCGTGACCACTATGCCGATGGCGGAGGCCTTGGCGCCACTAGGGCAGATAAGGTTGCAGAGGCAGAGGTTGGCGGCGAGGCTGCCGACGGAGTAGCACACGCCGAAGCACGCGTGCAGCGCCACAAAGTGCCAGTAGCGCGTCGCCTGCGTGTATGCAGCGGTGGCCAGCACGAGCGCGGCGGTACCCCATAGGATGCAGCGGTGGGGGCCGTGCCGGTGCAGCGCCTCCCCGGCAGGCAGTGCGCACACACCCTTGGTGAGGAGGAAGGCGGCCGGCAGGAGCGAGACCTGCGCCTGAGAGATGCCGAGCTCGTCCATGATGGGCTTGAGCATGACTGGCGGCACGGCATAGGACACTCCCGCACTGAGGAAGAAAAGGACCCACGCGATGGCGAGCTGCGGCGCGATGCGGCGGTGGGAGAGGAGGAGGAGCAGCAGCCGGCCCATCGACATATCTGGTGCCACCTCCGTCGGCACTGACCCGCGGCAGCCGGCGCACCTCGCCTCGGCAGCCCCCCGGCGCACCTCACCTCTCAGCAGCGGCGCTACCTCAGCCTCACCTCAGCCGCGCACCTCGCAGCCGCGCCACCTCAGCCGCGCACCTCAGCCGCGCACCTCGCAGCCGCGCACCTCAGCCGCTCACCATCTTATCTTATCCTCC
>Ga0209302_10002144_pt1 | contig 11556 bp, 5 predicted proteins | sample ArcOceMetagenome_2_FD_187445 | JGI IMG/M metagenome (GOLD analysis project Ga0209302, IMG submission 187445) | Marine eukaryotic phytoplankton communities from Arctic Ocean - Arctic Ocean ARC135M Metagenome (SPAdes) (version 2) | ecosystem: Environmental > Aquatic > Marine > Oceanic | place... | reverse complement strand
CCCCATGATGCTGGACACGGTTTTGGCTTTTGGGACTTGATGTACGGGGAGATGATGCTCGGGCTACCTCAGGGGCGCCACCGCACGGGTGGGGAGGGAGGGGGGAGGTGCATGGATGGAGCCTGCGCCAGAGCAGCGGGAGGTGGAGGGTCGTGGTGGTGCCTTCCTTCTGGTACGAGGTGCCCCACAAGCCAGCTATGGACTGGTGCTCTGGTGGCCCATTTTCCCTCTTGCAGCCCTGTTGTTGTTGTTGTTGTTGTTGTTGCCCATGTGTTTGAGTGCACCACTTCAATGTGCGACGCATTATAGTTCCGAAATGGAAGAATATCGCAAGTGCACGGCGCCACCACCACATACGCACGTAATGTCTAACGAAAATAAATTCCCATTGAAAAAAAGATTGCAAAACACTTCTCGCCACGTGTTTCTGAACACAGGTCCTGAGAGAGCGGAGAATTCCCTCTTCGGATCTGGTCTTGCTTTCTTCAAATTCCACAATCTCGCCTAAATTCTCCAAATTCCTAAATTCTCCAAATTCCTAAATCCTCCAAATTCCTAAATTCTCCAAATTTTCCCTCCACCTCCCCCCGCTCATTATTATGTATCCTACACCACACCACTCATCGGCACGCGCCATGAACCGCAAGCTGCGCCCGATCTACGACGCCCTCGACGCGCGCAACTACAAGCTCTCGCTCAAGCTCTGCACCGCCGCGCTGCAGAAGACCGACGCGCCGCTCATCAAGGCGCTCAAGGCGGTGACGCTCGAGCGGCTGGGCAGGCCGGAGGACGCGCTCACGCTGTGCCGCGAGGTGAAGGACAACCTGCGCCCGCCCGCCGACGACCAGCTGCTCAACACGCTGATGATGGTCTTCAAGGCGACGGGCTGCACCGACGAGGGCACCAGCTGCCTGGAGCGCGCCTACGAGCAGGAAGCGGACAACGAGGAGCTCGCCCACTTCCTCTTCGGGAACTACCTGCGCGCACAGGAGCACCAGAAGGCGCAGCAGCTCTCGATGCGGATGCACAAGCAGTTCTCCGCCGGCACGCAGCGCTACGTCTACTGGGCGGTCACATGCATGCTGCTGCAGACGCCCGCCGAGCCGCCTTCCGAGTTCTGCGGCGAGGGCGGCGAGGGCGGCGAGGCTGCCGAGGCGACGCCCACCGCGACGAAGCAGCTGGCGCTCGCGGCGGCGATGCTCAAGCGCGTGAGCGAGCAGGGCAAGCTGCGCAACGAGGCGGAGCTCCGGCTGTACCTGGAGGTGCTCGTGCGACAGGCCAAGTACCAGGGTCCGGAGGTCGCCTCGGTGCAGGTGGCGCTGCTCGAGAGCCACGGGAAGATCATGTGCGCGGCGGAGGAGCGGCTCAGCCTGCAGGCCTCGCTGCACGAGACGCTGGGCAAGTGGCGCGAGGCGCGGCTGCTCTGGAGCGAGCTCCTCTCTCAACACGCCGCCGACGACTGGGAGGCGCACCAGGGCCTCGTGCGCTGCGTGCTCGAGGAGGAGCGAAGCGCTGAGGGCAAGGGCAGCGAGGCTCGCGCGGAGGTCGCGGTGCCGGCGGCGCGGGCGGTGGCGGAGGCGCTCCGGGGCAAGCACCCGCGCCTGCGAGGGCCGTGGCTGGCCGAGCTCGATCTCGAGGCCGGCCTCGTCAAGCACGACCCTGCGCGCGGCGGCGGTGCGCTGCGCACCGCGCTGGCCGCCTACTTCGGCCGCTTCAGCTCGAAGCCGAGCTGCTTCCTCGACGCGGCTCCTTACCTCGCCGCCCTCGCCGCCCTCGGCCCCGCGGAGCCCGGCGCACTTTTCGCCGAGCCGCAGCTGGCACGCGCGCACGCGCTGCCGCCGCCCGCGCCGCCCTCACTCGAGTGGGTGCGCGCCTTCATCTCCGCTTGCGAGTGGCGGCTGGGGCTGGGCTGCGAGGCGGCCGCGCCGGCGGAGTTGCGATGGGAGATGGCGAGGCAGTGGCTGCAGACCTACGATCACCATAGGCCGCTATCCGCCGATCTGGACGTGCGCGAGTTTGGCCATGCCGACCGGCTGGCGTTGCTCGCCGCCGAGCTGTGCGTGGGCTGCCCCGCTTCGGAGTGGAGCTGCCGCCAGCTGGGGGAGGGTGATAACCAGCTACCGCTCGGCGGGCTGCTCCGCGCGGTGCTGGGTCTGCAGCTCGCCAGCAGCGCCTCGCCGCACAACTTCCAGCTCTCCCTCGCGCTCATGCAGGGCCTGCTGTGCATGGGGGCGGTGGAGGGGGCGCTCCAGCTCTACAACCGCTGCGCCGTCAAGCACGTGCAGCTCGAGACGCTCACCTTCGTCGCGCTACCCGCCATGGCGCAGGTGGGCGGCGCGGCGCAGGCGGCGGGGCCGATGGCGGCGGCGGCGCGCTTCCGGCGCGACGGCATGCAAGACATGCAGGAGGCGGTGGGGCTTGCCTTCCGCAGTGACAACTACGTGCAGGCGGCTGAGATGGCCGCCCCAGGCCCTAACCCCAACCCTCACCCTCACCCTCACCCCAACCCTCACCCGAACCCTAACCTTAACCCTGACCCTAACCCTGACTCTGACCAGGCGGCCGAGATGGCCACCTTCCAACACAGCATCGAGCGCTCGTGGTGGCGGCGGCTGCTCGAGACTCTCGAGCTCCTGCCGCGCCTTGCTGCCGACGCGGCCAACGCTGCATCGCTGCGCGCCACCCTCGCCCAGGCCGCGGTACTCGACACCGACGTCACGCCCGCCGCCCTTGCCGCGCTGCCCCGCCTGCTCGACCTCAATGTCTTCGAGACGCGGCTGCCCCCGGGCATGCGTGGCGGCGGGCTGCGCCTGCTGCGGCTCGCCTGGCTGCCGCGCCGCGTGCTGCTGCTGCGGCTGCTGCGCCACGCGCTCGCGGGCGAGGCCGACGAGATGGCCGCCGCCGAAAGCGCGCTGGGCAAAGCTTGCGCGGCGGCGACGGCCGCGACGGCGGCGGCCGCGACGGCGACGCCGGGTGGTGCACCGGGTGGCGGCAAGGCGGCGGCGGCGGCGGCGGCGGCGGCGGGGGCGGGGGCGGGGGCCTGCTTGGGCGGCGAGGCTGACGAGCCTTGGGTCGCGCTCCTCGCGATGAGTCGCGTCGCCGTGCTGCTCTCCCAGCTGCTCGCCATAACCGACGGCGGCGCAGCGGCCGAGGCCGAGCCGCCGGCCACGCAGCAGGCTAAGCTGCGGGCCGAGCTCCTCTCCCAGGTCGAGGCCTACAGCTGCGCGCTCGTTGCGCAGTGCACCGCGCTCCACGAGGCGCTCGGCGCGGCGGGCGGCTTCGCGCCCGCGCCCCTGCGCGCCGCGACCCACCTGCTCAGCCTGCAGCTGCCTTGCCTGTGCGTGCTGCAGCAGCGGTGGGCACAGCAGCTCCCCGCGCAGCCCAAGCGCAAGAAAAAGGGCGAAGACAAGGCGGGCGAAGACAAGGCAGGCGAAGACAAGGCCGAGCAGGAGGCGCCGCCGCAGCCCGCCGAGCCCGCCGACCTGCGCGGGGCGCTGCGCGCGGCGAGCGCGAGGGTGGCTGCTTCCCTCGCAGAGCTGCAAGAGGGTGTCGGCACGCCTGAGCCTATGGTGTGCGCTGTGCTGCGCGAGGCGCCCCTGCGCGAGCACCTGGGCGGCAGCGAGGCGGCGCAGCAGGCGCACCAGCACGTGCTCGACGCGCTGCTCGCCGCCGGCAAGACCTCCGTAGCCACGCTAGGGGCCGCGCTCAAGCACGCGATCGCCGCGCTGCGCCAGACCAGCAAGCAGCTCTGATCATGGGCAAGAGAGAGAGAGAGAGGCCCGAGCCATTAACATCACACCTTCACTAGCTATCGTATCTCTCCATGGAAGTCCGCAGATACCTCCCCAAACTTTTGTCCGAGCAACCGTCGCGCCTGGCACATGTGGAGTCTGTGGAACGTCCTGCTGGTGATCGCCAGGTGAGTGTACGCCTGCATACACACACATTCAGTCCCAGCTGACAGACGCCGTGTGGCACCGGCAGTTTTGGCTGCTGTGGAACCATCACGGCGTTGATGCTCATTGAGAGCAGGAGAAGGCGGGCGCAGCGCTATGCGTTGATAGGACAAGCGACCGAGGACTTTGATGAGGTGCTAATCTCTCGAGCCCACACGCCTGTATGCAGCTCACGCACGCTCGCCCGGGCGCAGGACTTTGTGGATGTGGAAGCTCGGGGAGAGGAGGCGGAGGACGACGACGACGACGACGACGACGACGACGGGCTGGACCTGCCGCAATTATCGCCGCCACCTGCTCTGCAGTCACCCCATCCTACTCTGCTGTCACCGCAGCCTGTCGCGACGCCGGTCACGCCTGCAGTGGCAGCCCTCCAGGTGCGCCCTGCGCGGTTCTCTGCCCTCCGCGCCGCTGCCCGGCTGCCCTGCACCCGCCCACACGCAGCACACATCACGGGATCAGCCTACCGGCCCTGCGATGGCCCCTGCGATGGCAGCCGGACTTGCTCGACTTCACGCTGCCTCCGACGCCATCGGCGATAACTCCCGTCGTGACGACCAGCGAGAACTGGGTGGCTGAGATGGAGTCGGAGATACAGGAGTTCGACCAGCTCACCGCGCAGCACGGCATGCCGCCCAACAGTGCGCCCGGCGGCGCAGGCTGGAAGCAGAGCATGGAAGAGGAGCTGGAGCTGCATCTCGCCAAGACGTAGTCGGAGCGCGAGCCAGAAGCTGGAGGAACCTACGAAACGTGTTGTTGTCGCGGTGTGTTTCTGTGTTTGTGCCGGTTTGTGCTCCTGTTCGCATGACTCAAAAAGTGAAAAAAAAAAATGTACCGCTTAGGGGGAAACCCCTTAAAAGATCAAAGTGACCTTTTTGGAACCAAGTCGCAAGTGCCAGAACACACGGCGGGTTCTGATGCGTGGTCCTTCGCGATTTTTTTTGTTTTGCGATTGTAGTGTTTCTTTTGAAAACCAGCGGCGCCTGAGCGAATCAGGCACACACCACTAGTAGCAGCGAAATACAACCGGCAGAACAGAACAGAGAACCCACATTTTTTTCATAGGGTTGCATGGGGCGGCGCCTTATGGGACCCTGTTGCGTTACTAAGGCAACCGTTTGATGTCGCGGTTACCGCGTGGCCCACGCGTGGGCGACGCGGTGACTACCGCGTGAGCCGACCGCGGATGCCGCGTCATCTGGGTCACCGCTAGCGGTAACGAAACCGCGTGAAGGCGCCGACGTGCTTGGTGTCACACACCGCTTGCCGCCTCTCGCGCTCGACCTCCGCCACAGGCGCGGCCTCGGTCTCGGTCCAAAGGCGGTCGCCGGTCAGCGCGGCCAACCCCACAGCGCGCGGCGTCGCCGCGTCGTCAAGAAAAAAAGGACAAAATTATCATTTTTTTCTTTACACATAGCAAGGGGGAAACGGCGGCCTGTGGCAAGTGTCCGAGGCACCAAAATATTTTGGAGGAGGGGTTGAAAAAAGGACAAAGTTTTCCCATACTCACCCTCCTCGGGTCCCCGCACCCGCGAAGCGCAACGACGACACAACAGGCCGACACTATCCATCGACGACACTATCCAACGACGACACTATCCCCAAGCGCATGGAGGTAGGGCTGGACTCGGCCACACAGGTCGTATCGAGGGTGCAGGCGGCTGCGCGCTGGAAGCGGAAGCGGACGCTGCACAGCCGGGCGGAGCGGAAGATCTTTCGCAAGACCCACGCCCTTCGCGAGGCGCTGGACACGATGCCAGAGGAGGGGTTCTCCCCCGACGTCACAAGCACCACGCAGCTCTGTTCGCAGCTCCTGGCGGGCGTGCTGCGGTTGGGCGAAGCCCACGTGACCCAGGCCTGGCCGCACGCCGGCGACTGGCCGCCGCCTCCACCGGACTTGCCGCGGCCCCAGGTGCCGCTGTGGGCGACAGGCAAGGACGAGGGCGACTCGCCGAGCACGACGGCACCTGAGGAGGCGCAGCCGTCGAGGCCGCGTGTCTCCACACCGCCGACGATGTGCCTCCATCTGCCGCCGCCGCAGAGCGCAGTCACGGGTCAGCAGCTCGGCCTCACACCACCAGCCACGAGCTTCAGAGCACTCAAGCTTCGCGCTTGCCTCGGCCACGCCGATGGCAACGGCCCAGTGGTGGCGGTGACGCTGCCGCCGTGTGAGCGCTCGCTCGCGCAGCTCGTCAGCCGTGTGGCCGAGCAGCTCCACCTCTCCGCGGCGAGCGTGCGCCAGCTAGTTAAGCTGCCTGACGTGCTCATCACCGATGATGAGGACGCGGCGTACTTGGGGGAGGGCGACACGCTACGCGTGGTGCTGCATGGGGCCGCGCCGGCACAGCAGGAGCTGCGCTCAGCCCACCTCGCCCTCCTGCCACTCGCCACCAGCGGCGCCTCCGAGGCGGCAACCGCCCCTGCAGCCCCTGCAGCCGCCCCTGCAGCCTCACCCTCGCTCGCCGTGCTACGGCTGCCGGGGCCGCACGGCCAGGGCTGGGGGCCGGCGACGCAGGAGGCGTGGCTCGATGCGCTGCTCAGCTGGGGGTGGGGCAGCTGGGAGCAGCTCGGCCACCAGCTGCAGGTGCCGCCAGAGGAGACGCACGCCTACGCGCTAGGCTGGCTACGCGCCGTACTGAGCTGGCTCATCACGCCCACGCCCGCCGCCTGCCCGCCGCCCGCCCTGCACGCGCCCGCGTGCCGCGCATCCAAGCCAGGGAGCTGCGCCAACTCCCACCCCGTGCTGCAGCCGCAGCCGCAGCCGCAGCCGCAGCCGCAGCCGCTGCCGCAGCCGCAGCCACAGCCGCAGCCGCAGCCGCAGCCGCAGCCGCAGCCGCAGCCGCTCCCAGGGTGTGTCCTCGCCCCCGCCGGTGCCATGGGTACGAGGGCTCCCTACCCGGGCTCAAACGCGCCCTACATGCACGGCGCCACCCCAAGCGCAGTGGTGCGGCCACCGGTGCAAGCCGCGGTGGCGCTTCCAGGCTACAGCTGTGCGCGCGGCGGTGCGGCGCCGATGCCGATGCCGATGCCGATGCACATGCACATGCCGCAGCAGATGCATGCGCTCAACGCTCCGGGCCATCAGGGCCAGGTGCAGATGCGGCCGATGCCCTCGCCGATGCCACAGCAGATGCAGCAGATGCAGCCACAGCAGATGCAGCCGAACCAAATGACCATGGCGCCAGCTATGGCCATGGCGCCAGCTATGGCCATGGCGCCAGCTATGGCCATGGCGCCAGCTATGGCCATGGCGCCAGCTATGGCCATGGCGCCAGCTATGCCCATGGCGCCAGGCAGTGCCATGCCCATGGGCATGCCCATGTCGCAGCCGGTACCGGCGCGGCAAGCCCGCCCTGCCGTCGCCGCCGTCGTGGCCCCCGCCTCAGGCCCTCCGCACGGCTCGTCGCCGCCGATGTGCGCGGTCGCACCAGGCGCGCAGGCCATGGTGGCGGGCACACTTGTCGCGGGGCTCGAGTGCTTCCCACCTTCCATCTCGGCCTCCGCTCTCCGGTGGCTCATCTCGCTCGCCGAGCAGGCCGGCTTCGTCGATGCCTCAGTGCTCCGCCCAGGCCACCGTGAGGCCACCACCCACGCCGCCACCCACCCCCACGCCCTCGCCGCCCACGTCGCCCACGCCGCCCACGCCGCCCACGCCGCCCACGCCACAACGCGCTTCTCGGCGGCCACCGCGGGCGGCCATCGCGGCCTCCCCCTCGGTTGGCACTGGCTGCAGAGGCTAGTGAGCCTGCAGCTGCTGCGCTGTGCGATGCAGGCCGCCGCACCGCACGCGCCCTTCTGCGCGCCACCTCTGCGCGAGAGGCCCGGTGCGTGGCGCGGCGGCACGGCAGAGGACACTCGGCTGCTGCTCGCGGTGGCGCGGCATGGTGTGGGGCAGCTGGTGCTGCTGCAGGCCGACGCCGAGCTGCTGTTGCCGGCCGAATTGTGGCGCGGCGGCGCGGCGCCCCTCGTCGCCAGGCAGGCCGCGCTGCTCCACGCGCTGCTCGCTGCGCCGTGGGCCGACGCCGAGCTACGCCGCCTCGGCTCGCTACCCGCACCCGCTTGCCCGTGCCGCCCCGAGTGCGTCGAGCCTGCTGCGGCCGACCGCGCCTCCTGCTGTGCCGCACTAGGCGTGCCACCCCCCGCTGAGAGCAGCAGCCTACACGTGCGACTGCGGCCGCCGCCCGACACGCCAACCGGTGGGAACGTGCTGATCGACCTGTGGGTGCACCGAGAGGGGCTCACGCTGCGCTCGCTGACGGAGCGAGTACGGCAGAAGCTGTCCCAGCCCACGGGCTTCTGCCTTGCCCTACTCAAGATGCCCGACGTAATGCTCGCCGACGAGGAGGACGTGCGCCACCTCGAGGCCGGCGCCGAGCTCGTGCTCCTCGCAAAGCAGGCCCCGCCTCCGCCCCTCGCAGCCGCGCCACCAGCGGCGCGCTGACAGGCCCGATGGCAAGACCGCAAGTACACGTCCTAGGGGGTTGCAGTCCTGTGCCACGGATGCGCGCTAGATTACAATACCGTAGGAGGGTGAGATTACGAGTGACCAATTATGTGGGGCCACAGAGCAAGAAATCAATATGACTTTTGCTGCACGCACGACGCACCTCCCACCTAGCACCTTGTGATACGGCTTTCATAAAATATCTCGCCGCTCAGCAAGAGCAACACAGCCTGCCAGCAACAGCCTCTCGTTGCAGCGCGTGTGTTATGTGTTATACGGTATACCTTGTAGTAGTACGGGTTCACATGTTTACGATGTGCATGTGCATGTCCATGCACATGTGCATGTGAATGTGCACGGCTCCACGCACCACGCTCGGAGCACGGTTGAATTTGGTTCTTTGGTGTTGCGACCCGTGAGACGTCTGACCAACTGACGAGGTACTCCCGGGGGCAAGCTTCTCGACTACATCTCCAAGGTATTGTTTACTTTACCAGTAAGTATCAGTAACCGACCAAGTCTTCCGTTACCGTATACGCTGCTGTGTGCCACGCGCGCCAGGCCGGACCACCGCCTACAGAGCGACGCTCAAGGACGAACGACAAGCCGCACGAGAAGAAGAAGGCGTCGTTGACTTCAGTCGTATGCTTGCGTGCCGGACCTGAACCGCTCGGAACCGTCGCGTGAAGGACGTGCGTCGGCCTGTAGCCGGGCCGTTGAGCGCTGCTTCCGCGCGATATCTGCCGACTGGCGGTTCTGACTTTGGGGCGGTAAAACCGCGATTTCTCGAAATGGCGACATAGAATCGCTCCCAAACCTGTTATTCTAGTGAATTCCCCCCGCGAATTTACTGACAGGCGACGGGCGTGAAAAGTCTATGCATTAAACCTCGTTTTTTCGGAATTCACACACACACTCTGGGAAACCCGAGAATACAATGTACATCTTAGAAAGCCATGCTATAGTCATACTATGGCCATACTATGGCCCATAGTCTTACACCCGGAAAATCAGATTAGTCTCAGCGAATATGAACTTTATTTATACCTCCCGCGCTGTACCCATTACCTTACGTTGTTACGTTAACCGTCTTTGAATCGGCTGCCGCCGGACCCTCAGTCGGCCTGCGGTGTCGGCGGACACGATGTACCCGTCGTCGACCACAAGAGCACATACGCTCGCCGCGTGGCCCGCGAGGCGCGCGGTGGGCTTGGCGCTACCAGCCTTCCAGCTCCACATGTGGATCAGAGGCCCGTTCCCCGCCGAGAGCAGCGTTTCAGTCTCGTCACACAGCGCGACGCACCAGGGCGCGCCTGCGGGCAGCAGCGTGGCCGTGCACGTGCCAAGCTGCACGTCCCACAGCCGGATAGTCTGGTCGGCAGCGCAACTGGCAGCGACGCCCGTTGCGCCGAGCGCGACCGAGATCACCGCGCCGCTGTGTCCCAGCAAGGAGCGGACGAGCTCGGGCTGGGCCTGGGCCGCACCGTCGAGCCGCCACAGTCGCACCACCCAGTCACCGCCGCCGCTCAGCGCCAGCCGGCCGCACGTGGCCAGCGCCTCGATGCGCGAGGCGTGAGCACTACAGGCCGCCGACACGGCGCGCACGCTCACGCCCACGCCCACGCTCACGCCACTGCCACCGCACGCGCCTGCCGCGCCCAGCCTCCAGAGGCACAGGCTGCCCAGGCTCGAGCCTCCCAGTAACGCCTCCCCTCCCGCCTGCCCTCCCGCCTCCCCTCCCGACTCCCCTCCCGCCTCCCCTCCCGACTGCCCTCCCGCCTCCCCTCCCGCCTGCCCTCCTGCCGCGTCGGCGGCGAGCCAAGCGAGGGAAGCGCACGTGGCGGGCGGCGCGGGCGGCGCGGGTGGCGCGTCGCAGCAGCGTCTCTCCACGAGCACCTGGCCGCCGCGGCCCTGCCACAGCCGCAGCATGCCGTCTGCGCAGCTCGTGGCAATGAGCGGCCAGCTCCGTGCTGCGGAGGCGCCTCGCCCAGGCGCAGCCACGCCAGGCTGGACGCCAGGGCCAGGCTGGACGTACGGCTGGAGCGCGATGGCGAGCACGGCGGCGGGGTGAGGGAGCACGGTCACGCAGGCGAGGGCGCAGCCTGTCGCCTGTTGAGCGAGAGGGGGGAGAGATGCGGGTACTACTCGTCGTGCGGACGGGGCGGCGGCCTTGGGCAAGGGTGCGGCGGGTAAGGGGCAGCGCACCGGCCACGCCCATAGCTTTGCTGCGCCGTCAGCAGAGCCACTCAGAAGCAGCTGGGCCCCCTGCATGCCCACGCCTAGTTGCACGCTGCGCACAGGGGCCGAGTGCGCGGCCACCCCGCCCACGCCATAGCTCCCCTCCACCCACATCGCGAGCCGCAGCGCTCTCGCGTTCTCGGCGACTCGCGGCCAGCTGCCGCCGCGCTGCACGTCGAGGCTGAGGCCGCGCATCCGCCGCTCCACCGCCCGGGCGGCGCGCAGCGTGGCCAGGTCGCACGACTCGAGGATGAGCTGCGCGAGGTCATCGCCCAGACGCGCAAAGAGGTCGCCAGCCCGCCGAACGCGCAGCTTACGCCGCGCAGCTGCCGCCGCCGCCGCCGCCGAAGAGGCAGACAGCCGCGGTGGCGGCCGGGGCGACGCTGGCGGCCGGCGTTGCTCAAGCTCAGGCGCGGGGGTGGCAATGAGCACCGAATACGAGGTCAGATCTTCGAGCGATGGCGGCTGGGCCCGAGGTGGTGCGCTGGTGCTCAGCACCGGCACGAGGCGAAGCAATATCGGGCACACGACGCCCAGCGTTACCGTGTCCGCTGTGCGCACAGCCGACACCGCATTGGCACCGAGGCGGCGGCCGTTCAAAAAGGTGCCGTGGCTCGAGCCGCGATCCGTAATGTAGCAGGTCGTGCCACTCGCATCCAGGGTGAGCGTGCAGTGGCGCTTGGACACCGCCAGCGAGGTCAGATCGATCGTGTTCTTCGGGTGCCTCCCGATCTTGACGGAGCAGCCTCGTCGCAGAAGCGCGGCTGGCTGCCACGACAGGTCGTGTGGTGGCATTTGGGGCGCCCGCGTTTGCGCGGGCTCGCGACGTCCCTCGGGCATCGAAGCAGGGGGTAGTATTTGGCGGAAGTTTACCACTTCTGTTCGCAGATCCTCCGACTGCGCTGGCAGTGACCGCTG